>Ga0137306_101959_pt1 | contig 18823 bp, 9 predicted proteins | sample Inofroosms_March_FD_97187 | JGI IMG/M metagenome (GOLD analysis project Ga0137306, IMG submission 97187) | Mouse cecal microbial communities from Vienna, Austria - N-Acetylneuraminic and N-Acetylglucosamine D2O microcosms_March | ecosystem: Host-associated > Mammals > Digestive system > Large...
AACACTCCTTGGACAGTCATATTATTATATTGTCAGGCAGTACTGTTTATCCAATCAGGCATTTCTTCCCCTGAAATGCAAATCCATATTTTCTGATCTGCTCTGGTCTGAATCCTTCGGAAATCAACTCGGCCTCATACTGTTTTTCTTCTATCTGACGATGTGCATTTGACAAGGTATCTTCCAAAGTTTCCTCATCATCGTCAGGATCAATCACCTTGAATTCAAAGATAAATGCTTTTGCAGTCTTATCAACGGGCTTCATCATTACATCATAGCGTCCATAACCGCTTTCTCGGTTCGAGCATATTTTATACGTATCAGAAAGGTTGACCACCATTCCAAGCACAAAACCATGGTAGAAGCGTTCAGGTTCAGTATCACTGGAGGGTTTTGTGCCGCTGTCAAAAGAACTGAATGTATACAGAGCGACTTTGTTCATAAAGGTATTCATCTTCTTTACATGATCATTCAAAAGCGCCTTAATAAACTCGTTGTAGTATATTTCTGTATCGCTTTCAAACCAACCCTTGATAAGTCTTCGAAACATCCTTTTTACCTCAAGATTTGTTAATGTAAGTGTATACCAGAGATCGCCTTCATCTGTAGCCTCCTCCTCATATTCCGGCAGGATTATTTCTAAATTGATTACCTTTAGGTATCCAGTTGCAAGCAGCAGACTCCAAACGGCATTCGAAGTGCCGTCAAGCTGGTCGAACACGATTCTTTCATCAATCTGAGTTGTAAAACTCTTTCCAGCCAAGAGATCTTCCATCGTTTGTTTGACAGTGGCGTTTCCTTTTTGGATCAATGTATTAACCAGACCATTTCCGCTTGTATTTGACCAGTAGGTATCATACTTTCCTGCTTTTTTTATAAAGGACAGAATCGACCATGGATTGTAGATATCTGTGTGGTTTCCAAAAGTGAAACCATCATACCATCTTTTAACCCGCTGTTTCTCAGCACCAAGTCCTGCATTGTCAAGTGTTTCAAAGACTTCTGTTTCTGTAAAACCGAATGCAGATGCATATTCCACCGATGTAGTTGTGATTACATCCAGATTATTCATACCAGTAAAAATACTTTCTTTGGCAATCCTCGTTATTCCAGTAATCAATCCACGTTCAAGATAAGGGTTTGTCTTGAACGTGGCATTAAAGAAACTGCCGAAAAAATGAACAGCCTTCTCCCAGTAACCATAAATCCAAGCTTCCTGCATGGGAGTGTCATATTCGTCAAGAAGGATAAGGACTTGTTTATTATAATAACGCTGCATAAAATTTGTCAGCGAATAAACTGCATCTGACACCATTTCATCGTCGGTTCCGGGAATTATATTTTTATAATAATTCTTTTCATTATCACTCAGCAAAGTTCCCTCGAGCAGATAGCGGTTTTGTTCAAACAAATCCGCTATCACTTTGGTGATTTTGTATGTCATCTCTTCATAGCTTGTTGCCTTGATATTTGCAAAGCTTAAAAATATTACAGGAAATGTACCTTGAAGTTGTCTGTACTGGTATTTTTCCCAGACAGACAACCCTTCGAACAACTCGCATCTGCCAGCATATTCACATGAAAAGAAGCATTCAACCATACTCATATTCAGGGTTTTACCAAAACGCCGCGGGCGCGTAATCAGTGTAACTTTATCAGCATTATCCCACCAATCCATAATGAAATGTGTTTTATCAATATAAAAGATCTGCTTCGTTCTTATCTCAGCAAAATTCTGATAGCCGAGTCCCACTCTGTATTCATTCATCTGCTTTCCTCCGTTTCTGATAAGCATAGATTTATTTATATTATACAAGACATATATGATTTATACAATTCGTATCAGGAGAATGTCGAAATATATAGGACATACATAAAAACACAGGAAAATATTGCAATGGATTACACCTTGAAAATCATTATAAAGTTGATATAATATTGAAGTGTAAATCACAGAACGCAAAATGACACAAAATGATATAGGAGAAAAACGATGTATCGTACAGGAAAGAAACTAATGGCAGCCCTTTTATGTGCAGTATTATGTGTATCGGCAACTGCGGAGGTGTATGCTGTTCAAATTGACAACAAGGAAGAATCAACTTACACCTCGGCATTAACAGAATCAGCGTCAGAGGAGACTGCTTCAACGGAGATATCTTCAGAATTAACAGAATCAGAAGCTAATTTGGATCAACCAGAATCAGGCGAAGCACAAACTTCGGAGATCGAATCAGATTTCTCAGAAACACCCGAATCGGAGACTGTTGAAACAGAGCCTGTTGAAATAGAAACTGAGGAGCAGGTATCTGAAACCCAAGAGGAAGCTGCTTCGACGGAAACTGTCAGTGAAAGCGAGACTGAATTAGAATTAGAATCTGAAACTGAATCAAAAACCGAATTAGAATCTGAATTGGAAACAGAGACAACGCTGACCGAAACAGAAACCGATATAGAAAACCCTGTCCAAACCGAAAGTGAGCTGCGCGATGCGTTAAAACGAAGAATGGAAACAGACGGATTTATCGCTTCGGGATACATTGACAGCGGAATGGAGGCAGAACCACTGGGTAATAGCAAATCCTCTGTATTTACTCTGTCTGATCGTTCTGTTCCATCGCAGTATTCCGCATTAGAGCACGGACAGAATACTGCGGTCAAAGATCAGGGAAGTTGGGGCTCGTGCTGGTCATTTGCCGCAGTGGCTCCTGCTGAAAGCCAATACAAAGCACTGACAGGCACAGAGGCGGACATGTCGGAAAGCCACTTGGTCAACTTTTTTTATCATGATGACTTAACAGGACCAGATGGAGGACTTGAGGGGGATGCTGTTATACCACTTGCGACAACCAAAGTGAATAATGGCGGAAACAATATGTTTACTACTTTTGCAATGGCAAGATGGACGGGTATCGCGGATGAAAAAACACATGCAAGCCTAGTATATCCCAGCGCAGAACAGACCAGCCAGACAAAGGAGCTGAATATTCCACAGGAATATGCACACACAGATCTCGTCCATATGCAGAACGCCTATTGGATTCATAAAAGTGATACGAATGCCATTAAACAGGCAATTATGGAAAAAGGTGCGGTTGCCACTTATTACAAGCATGATGAGTTCCATAGCAGTAATTATGTAGACAAATCAGAGTATAGCGGACCGACCGTTTATTATAACACCATTGATTATGGCGATAATCATGCAATTGCGATTGTTGGCTGGAATGATGATTTTGACAGAAATCTTTTTCAGTATACAGCAGGCAACAACCTTGTGACACAGAAGGATATTCCGAAAAAAAATGGGGCATGGCTTGTCAAAAACAGTTGGGGAACAGGATACGGTGATGATGGTTACTTCTGGATGTCCTACGAGGAAGCCTCCTTGTCAGATACTATGCTTGCTTTCGACTTTGAAAAAGCAGATAATTATGATCATATCTATCAATACGATGGCTCCGCTGGTGTACGATACCAAAGTGCTGAAACAATGACAGCAGCGGCAATTTACAAAGGTACAGGAAATCAGCTTCTAAAAGCTGTTGGTGTCGGTGTCGCATCTGTTGGGACCGATTATACCATTGAAATATACACAAATTTGACGGATCTGAATAATCCTCAATCCGGTGAACTGAGTTCGCGGACGAGCGGAACCACAACGTTTCAGGGCTACCATACAATCAAACTGGAAAAATGGGTGCCAATCGCTGAGGAGGAAACTTTCAGTGTTGTTGTTTCATTGTCTGGTGGAAAAATAAACGATGAACCGGGCGCTGCGCTCTTTGTTGACCAGTCATATGACAATGGTAATTCTGTGCGTTTTGTGGCAAAGACGAATCTGGGAGAGACATTTATAAAAAACGACAGCCATTGGACAGATGCCGCAGGTGACAACGTACAAACCAAAGTTACATACCGCATTAAGGCTTATACATCGAATGGCGAATTTAATCCACCGCAGGAAAACATTTCATTAACCCCGCAACTCCTCAAAGACATTGACGCGCAGGAATTTAATGGTACCCGCAACGAACCAGCCATCGAGCTTCGCTATATGGGCGAAGCGCTTGTCCAAGGCATTGACTTTGAAGTTGCTTACTCAAACAATGACAAGGCAGCGGACAAAGACAGCGAAACACCACCAAAGGCAGTCATAACAGGCATTGGAAAATATGTCGGAACAATCGAACAGACATTTACAATCCTTCCCAAAGAGCTCACGGAAGAGATGGCAGCTCCTGCCACAGTGCCATACAATGGAACTGTACAAGACGATATTGTAATACAAAATAACGGGATTCGCCTTGTAAAAGGAACCGATTACACCATTACTTTTCAAAAGGAACCACGCAACGCAGGAACATACACCGCGGCAATCACTGGAATCAACAATTATGCGGGCACATTGGACGTGCCGCTCACCATTACCAAAACCGTAATTACGGAGGATATGGTGACTGCATCAGACGGCACAGGCATCATTCCGGCGCAGGCGTACACCGGAACGGCAGTGAAACCAGCCCTTAATGTGCTGGTGAATGGCGCAGCACTGCCTGCTGGCAGTTATTCCGTAACTTACAAAAACAACACCAACGCAGGGGAAAATGCAACCGTTACCATCACGGGAAAGGGGCAATGTCAGGGAAAAGTGACAAAAACCTTTGCCATAACGCCCAAACCGTTAGAAGCTGACACTACGGTTACCGTTGCAAAGGCGGTGTATTCCGGCAAGGCGCTGACACCTGCTGTCACTGTGAAATCGGGCAGTAAAACATTAAAAAAGGGAAAAGATTACACTATTTCCTATGAAAAGAACACACACGCAGTCGATTTGACGGCAGATGCTGCGCCCTGTGTGACTGTGACGGGAATCGGAAATTATTCAGGGGAATTGACACAGCCCTTTACCATACAGCCAAAGGAAATTGCAGAGAGCGGCATCACTGTGCAGATTGCATATGACGAATCGGGCAGCAGGCTGCGTGTGGCGGTGGGCAAAACAGAGCTTGATGAGACACAGTATCAGAAGGAAACGCTTGCGGTATACAAAGCTGGAACAAACACCCGCGTCGGGCTGGACGGGCTGGCGCTGGGTGAAAAGTATGATATAGAAATTGAGCTCTGCGGCGATTACAAAGTGAAAAATAAGGACGCTGCATTCAAAAAGAATGTGGTAAGCCGAAGGGACATCAATGCCCTCAACATTCGGTTTGCAGATGAAAATGCGGTCTATACTTACAATGCCAAGGCGCAGAAACCCAAACTCACCGTACAGGATACAGATGGAAATGCGATATCTTCATCAAACTACACACTTTTATACAGTAACAATATCAACGCCGGAAAAGATACTGCCAGTGTGACAATCACAGGAAAGGGCGCTTACGCTGGAACGCGCAGACTGACATTTTCCATCGAAAAGAAAAAGCTGGACAGCACGGCAATTCAGCCGGTTAAGGATCAGACCTACACACAAAAAGAAATCTGCCCCGCCGTCAAAGTGCTTGACGGCAAAAAAGCGCTGAAATCAGGAGAGGGAAAAGACTATACCCTTCACTATGCAAATAATGTTAATGTGGCATATGACGAAGCTGGCAACGTAACGGCAGGCGCCTATGTGCAGATACAACTGTCAGATAATTACGAGCTGGACGCGGAGGCGGCTGTCAAGTACTTTAAGATTATGCCCGCGTCGATTTCGTCCGTGACAGTCACCAATGCATACTATACAGGCAAGCCAGTACTGCCGGACAAAGTAACTGTAAAGGCTGGAAAGCTGACCGTGCCAATAGATGCCTATGAGCTGACGGCGGCGAATCACACTGCGGTCTCGACAGGCGCAGTGCTGACCGTGACTGCCAAAGCAGGTTCAAATTACAAAGGCACCAAGACAAAGAAATTCCGCATTGTCAAACAAGAACTTAAAAAACTTGTGCTGCCAGTCATACCTGACCAGCCATACCTGAACCAGCCAGTAACATTTTCGAACTATCCGCTACAGGATTGGAATGGGCAGGACATCGGGACAGACCAGTACGATATTACATTCAAAAACAACAAAAAACCCGGAAAGGCTTCTGCAATATATAAGGCAAAAAGTGATGGACTTTTCAAAGGAAGCGTCACTGTAAAGTTCAATATCACGAAGGCGACAATGGCACAGGCGATTGACTATGATGCGGCGCGCGCCATCGAAAAAACTTATACCGGCAGTGAAATCATACTGACCGACGAGGAGCTCCGCCAGCTTGCGCCCATAAAGGATTTGCCGAACGAGGCTTCCCTTCCATATACAGTCACTTACAGCAAAAATATCAATGCAGGGACGGCAGTTGTGCATCTGACAGGAACGGATTATCTGTATGGCAGCCAAAATATGTATTTTACCATCACGCCTAAATCTGTAAAAACGTTAGAGATTACAACAGGGACAAAGCAGTTGAATTACAATGATGGCAAGCCCGTGTATCTGGAATTGAAAGAGGTTCGTGACAATGGTACAGTGCTCAGGCAAGGACGGGATTATACCTGCTCCTACGCCAACACGACAAGTAAAGGTATTGCATGTCTGACAATTACAGGCGTCGGCAGTTATACCGGGACACGGTATATTTATTATAGCATTATTTAATAATAATTTTTTAGTACAGTATGAAAAAGGATTGTTAGAAGATCAGAAAGCTTTCTTCTAATAATCCTTTTTTACGTCAAATTTGAATCTCTCGCACATCTTTTTATAGAAAAAATTTAATATTTGGAATAAAAACACAAGTTGAATCAAAAATATCGTGTGGTAACAGAATGCACAGATAGATAAGGGAGAATTAACTAAAAATCGCTTTAAATGCACGCCTTAAATATGAATAGCTTTAACAAGTATTACAATCCCAAACGATATCCTAATAAGTGAACTATGTTTTGAAAAATGTACACAACTAAGTACCATGAAAATCATAGTTGCGGGCGATACACCTGTCCCTGCTTCTGTTGCAGATGCAAATGCTTTTCAAAGCTGCCCTGCTGAACGCCAGATCATTTTTCAAACACCTGACGGTACAGAATTAAGCAACACCACAACACCCAGTCTGGCATCGGTTGTCAACATATATAAAGCAGTAGATGACGGAAATAAAGACGATTATTTTTGGTATGGCTGGAAATTAAAGGCCCCCACCTATATCGTGACTGTCAATGTCTTAAAAGACTCAAATCCATGGCAGGACCATGATAGAACATTTGCCTTAAAATCAACTGACAGCGGCGAGTTTGTCACAGATTTAAATGATGTAAAAAATGGGGATTATCTTCTATACGATATTACAAACACCTCAACACCCGCCGAAGGATTAGACACAAAGATACCGGTTGAAGTAAAAGATGGCAATATTACAAGCAATCCTGTAGAGTATTATACAGTATCTTTTTACGATCATGATAGACTATATGATACAGATACGCCGCAAGCACCGCAGATTATATTAAAAGACAACTTTGCTGCCAAACCCGCCACTGATCCAGTAAAGGATGGATATATCTTTGAAAAATGGGTAAAAGAAAACGACGCAACAACAGAATTTGACTTCAACAGTCCGATTGCTTCGCAAACAAATGTTTATGCAAGCTGGAAATCTGAAGACAAACCAGACGCGTATAAAGTTACGATTGAAGTATATTTGGATGGGAAAAAGTGGACAGAAAACTGCACCAAAACCTTTGCATTAAAAGCAACAGACAGCGGAAAACTTACAAGCAACCTAAGTGCGGTGGCAGAAGGACAATATGATATCTATGAAATATCTGCTGGTGAGATTGATACCAATGTAGACGTTACGATAAGCGGTGCAGATGCTTTTGCTAGGATAGACTATTATACGGTACAGTTTGTTGATGAAAATGTACCGTATGGAAATGATACGCCACAAAAGCCTCAGATTATCTTAAAAGAGCAACACGCCTCAGAACCAGAAGCACCGACCAAAGAAGGCTTTATATTTGCTGGCTGGAAGGAAATTTTGGAAAGTGATGTGCTATATGACTTTGAGAATATAACCATAACAAACACAATAAACCTCTATGCAGCATGGACTCCGGCAGATAGTGGAGGCAAGCCCGGTGATGAGGAGAATAAGCCCGGCGACGGCGATGGCGAGAATAAACCCGGTGACGGTGATAATCAACAGCCCGGTGATGGCGAAAACAAGCCCGACGATGGTGAACAACCACCCAGCGGTGATGATCAAAAGCCCGGTGACGGTGAAAACAAGCCTGATGACGGCGAACAACCACCCGGCAGCGGAGATGATGAGAACAAGCCCGGTGATGGCGAACAACCACCCGGCGGCGGTGATGGCGAACAACCACCCGGAGACGGCGAACAACCACCCGGCGATGGTGATAATCAACAGCCCGGTGATGGCGAACAACCACCCGGCGGTGATGATCAAAAGCCCGGTGATGGCGAAAATAAACCTGGAGACGGCGAACAACCACCCGATGAAGGTGAGAACAAACCCGGCAACGGAGATGATCAAAAGCCCGGCGATGGCGAGAATAAGCCCGGCGGCGGAGACAACCAAAAACCTGATAATGGCAATGACCAGAAACCAGACAACAACGAAAACAAGCCAGACAACGGAAATCAACAGCCCCCCTGAGAAGGATAGCGGACAAAACCTAAATAAGACTGCCCCGTCTTCTATGGATACATCTGTGAACACAAGTACGTTTATGGTAACCCAAACAACTGCCTTGCCATCTGAAGAGAACGCGATCAACAGCAGTATCCCCAATGAGGTCATAACAGACTATAGTTCTACCAGTCCTGTCAAAGACAAAGAACCCCAAACGGGCGATGAATCCAGCACAGGAATATATAGTATAGTCGCCATGCTAGCAAGCATTGTATTGGCTCTGCTGCATTTTGCAGAACACGCTGACATCAAAGAACTATTACAAAGTATCAACGCAAAACACAAGTATCCAGACAAACGACAGCGAGCAAGTATTCCTTTCATTATACATAAAAAGCTCAATGTACAAAGCAGCAAAAAGAAAGATAGGACGTTAAACGAAATATGGACAAGAAGAAAACAATACTATTTCTTATCAGGATAGTGCTTCTGCTCATCATAATAGTATGTCTCGCCCAGATTGGGCAGACATACTATTTGTCTGTCAGGCACAGACAACAGCAGGAAACAATGAGCACTGTAGTAAACACAACAAAACCACAAAATTTAAAACCGCAAACCACACCACCGCAGGAAAGTTTTTTGCAAGAATATAAAGAAAATGACAATAATAATGAAAATGAGAATGATACTCCCGAAATGATGGAACGTTTTCAGGCGCTTTATGCTGAAAATAACGATCTCGTTGGCTGGCTCTCAATTCCAGATACGACAATTGAAAATCCTGTCATGCAATGCGAAGATGATGAGTACTACCTTCACCATAATTTTTATCGTGAATACGACCCATATGGATGCTTTTTTGTAAAAAGTATTGCAGATGTAAACACACCCTGCACAAATTTCATCATATATGGCCATCACATGAAAGATGGCTCCATGTTTGGAAATCTTGACCTGTACCAAGCGCAGGAATACTATCAAGCGCATTCGTTTATCTCATTCGATACACTCTACGAGGAACGGACATATCAGGTTATGGCAGTGTTTCTATCACAGGTATATATGGAGCAGGAAGATGTATTTAAATATTATCAGTTCTATCAGGCTGATACAGAAGAAGCCTTTTTGGATTTTTATAAAGCTGTCAAAGAGCTGTCACTTTACGACACTGGCGTGACGGCAGTGTATGGCGATACCTTCATAACACTCTCAACTTGTGCGTACCATGTGGAGGATGGACGGTTTGTTGTTGTTGCGAAGCGGGTTTCGTAAAAATGTTCTAGTACAGCGCGGTATTACCCGATGAGACATTTTTTACCCTGAAAAGCAAACCCATATTTCCGAATTTGTTCAGGCTTAAATCCTTCTGAAATAAGCTCTGCTTCATACTGCTTTTCGACTATCTGGATATGGGCATTTGCCAGTGTATCTTCCAAGGTAATTTCATTTTCATCAGAATCAAGAACTTTAAATTCAAAAATAAATGCTTTTTCGTTTTTGTCTAATGGTTTCAACATAACGTCATAACGCCCATATCCACTCTCGCGGTTTGAAGTGATTTTATAAATACCTGAGAGATTGACAACCATGCCAAGTACAAAACCATGGTAGAAGCGTTCTGGCTCGGTTTGTTCAGATGGTTTATTGCCGCTGTCAAAGGAACTAAATGTATTGAGTGCAACCTTATTCATAAAGGTATTCATTTTTTTAATATTGTCATTCAGGAGTGCTTTGATAAATTCATTGTAATATAATTCTGTATCACTCGCAAACCACCCCTTCACCATTTTGCGAAACATGCGTTTAACCTCAAGATTTGTCAGCATCAGTGTGTACCAGACATCCCCTTCATTTTCGTTGTTTCGTTCATTATTCCGCATAATCATCTCGGTTTTTAACACTTTTAAGTATCCTGTCGCAAGTAGCAGACTCCATACAGCATTTGTGTTGTCAGTCAACTGGTTAAACACAATCTGTTCGTCAATCTGTACCCGAATGCTTTTTTCTTGTAAAAGTTCTTCCACCATTTGCTTGGTGACAGAATTTCCCTTCTGAATCAAAGAATTTATCAGTCCGTTTCCACTCGTGTTCGACCAATAGGTATCATAACTGCCATTCTTACTGATAAAGGATACAATAGACCAAGGATTGTAAATATCAGAAACATTACCAAACACAAAACCATCGTACCATTTCCTGACATTCCATTTTTCTTTGCCAAGTCCTGCATTCTCAAGAGCCTGAAATACTTCTGTTTCGGTAAATCCAAAAGCTGTCGCATATTTTTGAGACGTTGTGGTCACTATTTCCAGATTGTTGAGGTCAGAAAAAATACTTTCCTTAGAAATTCTTGTTATTCCTGTTATCAGACCGCGATAGAGATAAGGATTTGTTTTAAATGTGGAATTAAAAAGACTCCTGAAAAACTCCACTGCCTCATTCCAGTAATTTGAGAGCCATGCTTCTTGCATTGGCGTATCATATTCATCAAGGAGAATCATGACTTCCCTGCCGTGATAACGTTGCAAAAAGTTGGACATCTGACGAAGTGAGCTAGAGAGCATCGCATCACTTGCACTCCAAGTCATACGATTATAATAACTTTTTTCGTTCTCACTTAATAAAGTTCCTTCGAGCAGATAGCGGTTTTGCTCATATAATTCAGTTATGACTTCTGATATCTTATATTTCATATCCTCGTATTTTGTAGCTTTAATATTTGCAAAGCTTAAAAATATTACAGGAAAAATACCTTGTAAATCCCTATATTGAAAATCTTTGTCCTTAGATCGCGCGTTCCAGATAAACAACTCCTCAAACAAATCCTGTCTGCCTGCATATTTATTTGAAAAAAAGCACTCAACCATACTCATATTAAGTGTTTTGCCAAATCGCCTTGGGCGTGTAATCAGCGTAACCTTGTCAGCGTATTCCCACCAGTCTCTAATAAAATAAGTCTTATCAATGTAAAAAATATGCTCTGTTCTTACCTCTGCAAAATCCTGATAACCGAGTCCTGCTCTATTTTCATACATCTGTCTGCCTCCATTTCTTTGATAGTTCAAATACTACAATTAATTTTGTTGGAAGTTCTTTTTTATTATACATACTTCTTGAGATTTATACAATCTATGCAAATACATAGATTGTATAAATAACCAAACAAAAAACTAAGAGAAACTCCATTAAGGAAATTTCTCTTAGTTTATCTAATTCTGTAACTTACAAATTATTCAGCAATTTTAATCGTAACCTTCGCAGACTTACCTGAGATTGTCTTAATTGTAACCTTCGCGGTTCCCTTTTGTAATGCTACAATCTTACCGTTTGCATCTACCTTTACATACTGAGCAGATTTTTTGTCCAGAATATAGCTAACAGGTTCTGTATCATAAGCGATTGTGTTACCCTGACTCCATTTTGATTCACCAACCGCTTTTTCACCATTTGCAGTTACAAGCTTAGGAGTAAGCTGAGCTGTCTCACCAGCTTTCAGAGATATTGTGTTCTTAGGTTTAACACTCTCTAATCCAGTCACAACCTTTGTAGTCTTATCTGTCACATAAATGTATGCATATGCAACTGCACCACCCTCGGCATAAGCACCAACTTTGATAACGCTACCTACAGGTGCAGTGCCCGGAATCGTAACAGTAAGCTTTTTGTTTTTAGCATCCCTTCTAATTCCAGCACCATGCTGATTCTCTAAATCTGCATTAGGTGCTAAAAGACCATTTATTGCACTTCCTGTGACAGCATCGCGGGACATAACCTTCCACATGATCTTATCTGTTGCACCCTTTGGAGCAAGTGCTTTTACATTCAATGTAACCTTATTGTTTCCTTTTTTAGGATTAACAACAACTGCATTTTTATTCAAAGTAAGTGTATTTGCCATCTGAATAGGACTGATTGTGATTGTTGCAGTATTCTTCTTCGCAGAATATGCGCCACTCCTAACATTTTTTGATATTGTAATGTATGAAGCTTTTACAGTAGCTTTTACTTTGCTTTTAATCGTTGTTTGAAGTATTGCTTCATTTACCTTAGAATTAATGCCTTTTCCTGAAACTGTCCATGCTGTAGCATTAGAGAAATCCACTATATTTCCCTCAGGATTCTTTCCTGTTGCAAGTGCTACAAAATCGTATGACTGTCCAACAAAAATATCGTCTTTTAAGGTTGCCTTGTTTTTAACTAAATCAACTTTTTTAGCCCTATTTTCACTTGTATCTGCTAAATTGTATTTGCTGATTTCAAATGACTCCACATTGCTTTGGTCAATTTTTAAGTCATAATCATCTTTAATGTTGGTTCCCTTAACCGACACAGATACCTTAGATGTTACGCTTAATCCTTCGACCAACTTCTTCTTATCCAGTTTACCTTTACTATTTTTTGCATAAAGAATATTAGCTGGTGTTACGATTCCCTTAGCTGATACCTTTGCATAGCTCTTATCATTAACTGCCCATGCAAGCTTTGTCTTACCCTGAGGAATCCTTACGCCGTTTGTACCATAGAGTGCAGCAGTCATCGTTGTAGGCTTGCCAGTATATGTAACATATCCAGACTCACTCATATCAGGTGCTTCAAGTATAACATTCGCAGGTGTTGCTGTTACTGTCACTTTTAATTTTGCAGATTTTCCGCTGGAAGCCTTTACAGTTACAGTAGATGAACCTACATTTACGGCTCTAAGAGTAGCTGTTTCTCCCTTATTCTCAATAATCTCAATAACTTTTCCCTTACTGCTTTCAGTCCATGTAAATAAATCAGTAGTATCTGCATTTGTATCTTTCTTTTGAACAGTTAAAGTATTAGTATCTTTATATACTTTTTCCTCAACCGCTTCATCTTTTCCCATATCTATTGCCATCTTATTGTTGGTAAAAGAAAGCTTTGTTACGGGATTCTCTTTAGCAATAGTAATCGTGCCCTCAGACTTTAAGCCACCCTCTGTGACCATATCAAAGGTAATAATGTCACCTTCTTTGGACTTGGTGATTTTAAGAATGCCATCCTTTAAGGTTGCCTTGGTAGTCTTGCTCCTTATTTCCATATTAGAAAATGTAACAGATTCTTGGCAGTCCTTGATGGGTTTACGATCTGTAGGATTCTTAAAGCTAAGGTATGTATAATCATTTAAATCATATTGTCTTTTGGCAACAAAAGGTGTCTTTCCATAGTCAAAGAAAACTCCTGTTGCATGCTCCATTACGGATACTACAGCGGTAGCTTTATAGTCCCCCTCTGTTGGTCTATTGGGATCATTGCTGTATACCAGCTTATCTGCCTCAATCCATGCTGTGATCTCTGCTTTGCCATCTCCCTTAGCAATTACCTTTACTTTTGTTTTGTCCTTTTCGTCAATGAGCTGCACCTCAGCAACACTTGGATTGGAACTGTACCAATGGATATTCTCCTCAATTCGAGCCTTCTCTTCCGCGCTTACTGCCCACTGCATATCTTCATCTTTGGGGTCATATCCATCAAACAGAACTCTGGCCTGAAGTGTGTCGGATTGTTCTTCATCGCCCAAGTCAAAATCCAATGTCTCCTTATCCAGAGCAATTCCAAAAATGTTAACATTAAATTCTTCAACAACTGGTGGTATTTCTCCGGGTTTGATTCCACCCGTATTGGTGTTTGTATCCGTGTTTGTATCGGTGTTGGAACTCTTATCCTCATCAGAACCAGTTCCGGTGTCATACGCGTCCGCCAGTCCTGCCGCCGATGCCGTCATTGGTGTAGTGATAACCATGGCGCCCACCAACAGGTATGCCATAATCTTCTTAATAATTTGATTTTTCATAGCACCTTCTCCTCCATTTACTATTCAACCTTTCCATAACGCCTCCGCTGCGGGGAGCCGTAAAAGCATACCCCTGCTGAACCGTTACACTTTCTATATCATATACCCAAAAGGAAAGTCTCGCAAGCATTTTTTCCTAAATATCTGCAAATTTAGTCAACTTGTACAAATTTATACTGATTATTTGTCATACAGAATCAATTTTCCTCAATATACTCGATGTACTCGATAGGCTGCGGCTTCATGCGTTCAACGTACCACTGCCACCGCTCCATCAGTTCCTGACTATTATTCACCACCAACGCGTAACTTCCTTTCGTGTCTACGACCTCACAGTTCTCCTTAATTATATCGTCATCAAGGAGCTTAATATTTAGTATGAATAAGGCATCTTCGCCAAAATTCGTACTCCCAAATTCTGACAGCACCATTTTCTCATCGCCACACATATACTGCAAAATTTCTGCCTGCCTGTTTGACAGTCCGTCCGTGATGAAGTAGATGGTCTCCCCGTCAGAAAGTCTATGAACCCATTCTGCAATCTGCGGCGCTGCTCCTGACTGTTTTACATTTCTGACCACTACGTAATTATCAACAATCTCGGTATAGATATGGTTCCATGCAATCACAGGAAACAGCAGTGCCAAAAACAGCCTGCATGTCATGAGCCAGTCTTTTTTTATCCTGAAAAGCCCCGCCCTGAAAACCAGCACAAAACCTGCGGCAAGCGGCACTACATATCCCGCCACCGCCCGCACCTTGCCTGTGGGCGACTCATAGTTCCAGAATATTCTGCCGAACACCACAGCATGTATCAACTCATACTCTGTTCTTTGCAGCTGGTCATACGCATACTGGCAATATGCCCCCGCTGCCAGATAAGCACCGAGAAAGATGCCCCAGAATACAAGCCAGTATCTGTCCGCCATCAACCGGTCTACACTGTATATCAGCGTAAACCCAATCAAATATTCAATATATCTTCCGTTGATCAGATCGTCTACCTTATAAAATCCTTCCTTATATAAGGCACAGATCATAAATGCGCTTGCAAACGCCAGAAACATTCCAAGCAAAAACAGGTGTCTTTTTATATCCTCCTGCACTCGGATTCCCACTGTTTGCTCTCTTCCACGCACTGCCTGAAAAAATCTCTTACAGCCATCAGCAAACAGGTAGACTGCATTCAAAAACAGATCCCTGAGTCCCCAGCAAATAATGAGCCCTGTTGCTGCGGCAAGATAATACCACTTCCCAACAATGCTCGTTCCAAGCCGAATCATGCCATACTTTGTAAACACTCTTTTTAAGACACCAATCTGCCCAGACAGCTCGTTGATTGCCAGTTGGAACTCCCGCTCACTGCCGGCTGCCGCTGTTCCGCCCATGCTTTTTATCACAATGCCAATCGCTGCAAGCACCGCGATTCCCAGCAGCACCAGACTCAATTTCAGTTTTCCTTTATCTAATATGTAGAGCCAGACAACCGCTGCAAACAATGCCACGAAAAGAATAACGACTGGTTTGGTAAAAACAGATGACAGTAACTCTTGAAAATTTGGAGACGGTTTTCCCAAATAATTTACATTCTTCACATAGGACTTTATCATACTATGCAGTACATAAAAAATATATACACTTCCCAAAAAGGATATCGTCTGTTTCAGGCTGTTCATCCTCAGTACCCTCAGCACCAAAACCATCATAACAGACGTTATGATAAGTCCAAGTGTCCGCTGATGCACTGAAAACATATAGATCGCCAGAAACGCCAGTCCCACATGATTCGCGATGCTTGGTTTGTCTATCACACGCATCATTGTAAAAGCAAATAGCCAGAACAAGAACGTCAATGTGCATTCCGTGAGTGTGATGTGCGTATATAGCATATTCGACGGATAGATTACTGCTGCAAAACATACCGCAGCAATCATTATTTTATTCATATGCTTCATACAGCGTTGTGCTACTTTTATTGCCAGAAAATATCCAGCCACAACAAAAGCAATATTAAATGCCACTGCGACTTTGTACAGGTCTGTCCAGCCATATCCTCGAAATGCGGCAACCTTCCTCACCAGACAAAGTATCAGGCTGTATCCATAAGAATAGTAGTTAATCCTGCCTGTCAGATTTGTCCAGTCCTGTCCTGTCATAAGCATACTATTTGACCAATATCCAAATTCATCATCGAGTATAATCGGCATCGTCAGTTCGCTAAGTTTATAACTGCCCATCCATATGATAATCGCCGCAAACACATATTCCACAATCTTGTCTTTTGCAAGCAGGGCTTTAAACAACGCTTTCTTATCACAATTCAATCTCATATTTCATCGTCATCTTTCCTTTTCTCCAGACCTCTCACACCAATCCATCTGGCTCGCACAATTGGGATTTGTTCAGCGCTCACCCCCTGTATCTTTTGTCTCCCTCTAACGCTGTGCTGCCAGTTTCACAGTACCCGTGTTTTCAAGCGATTGCTGTAGCAGGTCTCATTATACCAGACTTTTCAGTTTTGTACATGCTATTTCTCTAATATACATAAATTACCATGATTCTGCAACACTTTTTTGAAAATCAAATACACATATCATAGCAGAAGAAATCACAGCATCTCCCTATAAAACCGCATCACATTTTTATATAAAATATGTTCAATCTCGCTTCCCGTAAAATGTGCGCGTTCCAACTCCGCTGTCAGTTTGGCAAGCTGCGAGCAGTCCTCCATCTCCAGCTCTCCCGTAATCCCGTCAAAATCCGAGCCAAGCCCAATACACTCGATGCCGCCGACATTGACGATATGGCGCACATGCTGCGCCATTTGCGCCGTGCTGGAATGGCTGTCGTCGGTGGGATTCAGAAAACGTCCATAAAAATTAAGCCCTGCCACGCCGCCGCGGTCCGCTATGACACGAAGCATATCGTCCGTCAGATTTCTTGCGTGAGGACTGAGGGCACGCGCGTTTGAATGGCTTGCGGCAAAGGGCTTTTTGGTGTGTTTTGCGATATCCCAGAAACCTGCGTCAGACAAGTGCGAAACATCAAGAATCATGCCAATCTCCTCCATTCTCTGAATGAAGGCAAAACCTTTGCGGGTCAGCCCTTTTGTGCTGTCAAATGCGCCAAAACTGTCTGCGGGGAGATTGGGGCCTGCTAACTCGTTTGGATAATTCCAAGTGAGAGTCATCATGCGCGCACCGCGCTGATAGAGCGTCTCAAGGTTTTCAAGTTCCCCCTTGCAGCAGCCGCCCTCCTCGATAGTCATGAGTGCGGACATTTTGCCCTGTTTTTCGTTTGCGAGGATTTCATGATAAGATGTTGCGATGCCGATACAGTCTTTGTTTTTCTCCATCTCATCATAAAATACATCCATTTGTTCCGATACGGCTGCGAATGGGTCTGATGTTTTTTCCAAATCTATGTACATGGCAAAATTTTGCAGAAGATAGCCGGCTTTTTGCATCTTCTGGATATCTACATGCAAGTTGTTCTGGAAAAGCTGCTGCGGTCTGCCCGCCCGCCGGCTCTTCCAGATCTCGGATATGGTGTCACAGTGCAGATCTGCTATTTTCATGGTGCCGCCCCTTTTTATACTAGATTTTCTGGCTTTGGTGCCACATTATTCAATATATTCAACATCGACGCCAATGTGTTTCATATTAAATATATCTTAATACACCGCTGCAAACCATCTGTAATATACTACGCTTTTTCCTCTTCCACACAAAGTTTCTCTGAAAGACTGCCGCTGTCCCTTACTAAATCCGCTTAAAATCCGATGCCGGATGCTTGCACCATGGGCACACGAAATCTTCTGGAAGAACATCGCCCTCATAGACATAGCCGCACACAGTACAGATAAATCCCTTTTTCTTCTCCGCAGCAGCGGGCGCCGTCTTAATATGGTTCTGATAATAACTATAGGTGACTGACGCCTCCTCAGAAAGCACGCCGCCATCTGTCACATCTGCCAGAAACAGCGTATGGGTGCCAAGGTCTGTCGCAGAAACGACTTTTGCAGAAAGATATGCATTGGTCTCCTCGGCAATGTAGATAACGCCGTTTTCCGCGCGGCTGTAGGTGATTGCCTCTGTCTTGTCAACGTCTGCGCCGCTCTGGAAGCCCCAGTGCTTGTAGGTGTCAAATTTCGATTTCTCAGTCAGAATCGACACGTTAAACACACCTGTGCGCACGATCATGTCATGCGTATAATTTTTCTTGTTCACTGCCACCACGATGCGGTTTGGCTCCGTCGTCACCTGTGAGACGGTGTTGACGATGCAGCCATTGTCCTTGTCGCCCTCCTTTGCGGTCAGAATAAATAAGCCATAGGTTAGATTGTACATTGCTTTTTTGTCCATTTTCTCAA
>Ga0137306_101963_pt1 | contig 18793 bp, 20 predicted proteins | sample Inofroosms_March_FD_97187 | JGI IMG/M metagenome (GOLD analysis project Ga0137306, IMG submission 97187) | Mouse cecal microbial communities from Vienna, Austria - N-Acetylneuraminic and N-Acetylglucosamine D2O microcosms_March | ecosystem: Host-associated > Mammals > Digestive system > Large...
TATCTATATATTTTAATAAAAATCTAATTTCTATAGGCAACAAATATCTTTGCGCATCCTGTATTAATACATATTTTTGATCAAAATAATTGAATGGTGGATTCGCAATTGCTAAATCAAAACCCTTTCCATTCACAATATTATTATATTTGTCCCATTTATCCAGTTTACAAGACAGACTATCTCCATGAAATGTATTAATATATGGACTTTTTGTCCGAATCTTTTTTATCAGTATCTTATCTATATCCACACCATATAACTCTGCATTATTCCATCTTTCCCTTGCCTCTTCCAATAGCCCGCATTCCCCCATTGAAAGATCTATAACATTGGTTATAATTTCTTCCGGAATAATACTAACCATATATTTTGCTAATTTTTGAGGGGTAAAATATTGCTTATAATCTTTTACCAAGTTCATCTTTCATTCATTTCCTTTTTGTTTTTAAAGTTACACACAAGAGCTATTTCTGTTCTAAAGTTCCTTCTTTTGCATATTTCAGTGCATCAACCTGTTGGAAATTGTGCTTAATAGCCGTATCTCCCTTTGCAAACCCAAGAAGTATATCAGACATCCGTCAGCCCTGCTGACATACTTCATATAGATGACCATGTGCATGGTAGGTAAAAAGAAGCGAGTAAACTCGCTTCTTTTTTCGGTTCCCTCTTTATGGTGGAGACTCACCGCTTTTTTCAGTTTTCTCTTTATGGCTGAAACTCGCCGCTTTTTTCGGTTCTCTCTTTATGGTGGAGACTCACCAAACTTTGATTCTATTATACACATTACAAACTGGAATCGCAACATAATTATGATAAAAAACTAAAATATCAAGTTATTTCCCGCAGCAGCTCCCTGACCCTGTCGGCTGGGATGCCCTGTTTCTGCGCATACTGCAATAAGTTTGCAAGCCCTTCTGCAACATACCGCTCCGGCTCGTTCTTGGCAATAACTATAACGGCCTGGAAGGAATCGAATTTTTCGGGTGCAACAACTGCCATTTCCTTTTTAAGTTTTTCGTAGGAACCCTCGAAAACTGTCACAGACTTGGCGCCAATCTGAAACATCAAATCCTCAACTGCCTTTCTCTCGACTTCCGTAATCGTTTCAGGAATGCCGCCCACAGCGATGTGCGGCTTGAAAAAATGCCTTTTTCCACATGCCTTTTTCAGCATATGCCTGAACATCCTGTCCGCCATACTATAATCTGCTATCATTCCCTGACGCAGCGGTGACTGTACTGCCACGCTTTCCAGATTTTGCGCCGCGAGCGCTTCCGCCTCATCCCCAATCCCGAGAATCCTTCCATCAGACGGAGTGTATGCCACAAGGGACTTTTCTTTCAGCACCAGTCCCTTCTCCTTGACATAGATTTCAATATCGGCGGGCTCGTATTTTGTATCGGTCATATTAATCCCCCATTCTTGCCACTGCCCGCGAATTTGGGCGCAAGCACAAATTACTAATCCCCCATGCCGCCTTGAGCGGCTCAAAATCGAGTAGGGGAATGACCTTTCTCCACTACTCGCGCGCCGGGCGTCCGTCAGCTCGCTGACATTTTTCATCTGGACGCCCGTGTGCATAAATATGAAAAACGCTGCTTTTGCGTTTTTCCTGTATGAAATTTTAATACTTCTTAGGTAGCGTTTTTTGCTGCCTTAGAAGTATTTTTCACACTGCTCCTCCCACAACTTGATGAATGCATTCCTCATGATACTTGTACATACTGTCCTCATCATTTTGTTTCATTTACTTAATCCAATCCCCTAATTGACATACGTAATCTTACGTGTTATGCTAACATTACACCAAGAAAGGATGATTCACTAAGATGCCAATGACACCAAAGGAAATGATTTCCCTTCTTCAGCAAAATAATTTTACCATAGTCAGTCAAAACTGCTCTCATATAAAATTGAGAAATCCTCAGACAAACAACCAGGTCATTGTCCCCTACCATTGCAAAGACCTCAAAAAAGGTCTTGAACAGAGCATATTAAAACAGGCGGAACTCAAATAGCACCAGTCATTCAAGGAGGCACGATTATGAATAAACTATTTTATCCGGCAATTTTCCACAAAGCGGAAGAAGGTGGATTCTGGGTCACTTTTCCCGACATCGCTGAATGCTTTACACAGGGTGACGATATGTCGCAGGCTTATGAAATGGCTGTGGATGCCCTTGGGCTGGCGCTTACATGCCGTGAACAGGAACATCTCCCCCTGCCTGCCGTCTCTGACCCTACCACAATCAGCACGGAACCTGACTCTTTCCTTGTTGTGATTGAATTTGACATGTTCGCTTACAAAAAACGCACAAACTCACGAGCAGTTAAAAAAACGTTAAGTATTCCAGAATGGTTAAACGAGGCAGCAATGTCCATGGATTTGAACTTCTCACAAATCCTTCAGGAGGCCCTGATCTCAAAAATACAGGCAGCGAAGTGAATTCATTTCACTTCGCACAAACCTGCATCAGATATTCAGCACATAGACCATATCATACCACTGCTCCCCGCCCCACGCAGACTGCGAGATTCCCTTATTCTGATAGCCCATCCTTGTGTACATCTTCACCTTGGGCTTCAGGCAGGTCAGGGCTATCATTTTCCGCCCGTTCTCATGCTCCCTTCGAAGATATGCATACATGATTTCCCTTGCCAGTCCCTGTCCGCGGTACGCCGGCAGCACGTCAAGCCCGAGCAGCATCACATTTTTTCCATCCGGTTTATGAAGCCTTATATCCGTGAAAAATTCGTCCCGGAACGCATACTCGTCCGTTGCAATGCCGTTCAAAAAACCTGCAAGCTTTCCCGTCTCCTGATCGACTGCGACGAGAAACAGCTCCGGCGCTGCTGCCACGCGTTCAACAATCTTTTCCCTTGTGCACGCTTCGTTGGGCGGGAAGCAGATTTTCTCGATTTCCGCCGCCTGTTCCGCCTCCTCCGGCAGAATATTGCGGAGCACAAAGCGCTCGTTGAGGCTCTTGTCACACAGACCATATTCCGCAAGAAGCTCCTGTGCCTTCCTGCGTCCCTGTTCGGTCAGGTAGAGGTATTTGTCATACCCGCGGCGGCTCCTGGGCTGGATAATCAGCTCCTCGTCCGAAAGCCTGTCCAGCATCCCGAAGTCATACCCCTTCCAGCTTATCTCCCTGTATCTGCAAAATTCGTTGTTATCCGGTGTCCTTGTCAGGTACATCAGCATCAGCGAAAGCTCCTCAACCGCTTTCTCGTAACTCTTTTTATCATTCATGGCTTTTTGTTTCCCTTCATTTTATAACATTAGTATAACAAAAGCTGTTTTGAAACGCAATTCCTTTGCCGCATTATTCCCTGCACTCCGCTGCCTGTATCACCAGTTCCTCCAGCTCTTCCACGGTTCCCCGGAAGACATTCACATCTATATATTTCTGGTCGCCTGTGTACCCGTCGAGCATGGCGGTGTCCATGTACTGCCAGAAGCTCCACCTGTTGCCAAACAGGACTGCGGGCGGGCAGTAAACGCTGCGCACCCACAGCGGATAGTCCCCAAAATCATCCCGGATATAATCGTTATAGACGGTAAAGGTCGTATAGATGATGGGTTTTATCTGGTAGTGCTGTTCCAGTGTGTCCAGCAGCGCCTTGAGATTTTGCACCACCTCCGCGCGCTCTGGCGGATTGCTCCTTTTGTTCCCATAATATTCCACGTCCACGACCGGCGCAAGCTTTCCATCGAGGTTTCCGACCGTCTCAATAAAGGAATTCGCCTGCTTGTCACCCTCACTGTCAAAACTAAAAAAATGATAGGCGCCCAGGTACAGATGTGTCTGTTCTGCCGCCTGCCAGTTTTCCACAAAGCGGTCGTCTATGTGGGTGCTCCCCTCGGTCGCCTTAATCACGGCAAAGTCAAGATTCTGCCGTGACAGGGTTTCCCAGTCGATTGTCCCCTGATAGTGGGAGACATCCACGCCATGCACCGCATACGTGTCAGCAAGTATCGGATTAATCTTGATGTCCTTGCGCAAAATCAGTATCCCCATCGCAAAAAACACCGTGACAAGCAAAAAAAATCCAGCCGTCCAGAATATTTTCCTTCTGCCGGATTTTTTTGTGCCGGATTTTGCCTGATTTTGCTGTCCTTCTATATTCGTCATCTCATCTATATTCTTTTTATTCTGCTCCATATGCACCTCTGTTTCATGCTGATAATCCCATTATATCCACCATACACTTAGCATAAAACAAACTTGCATCATTTTTGCATCATCTTTTATCCCTGATAACGTATACGCTCCACAATCGACTCCTTTTTGACATTCCTGCTGTTTCGCCCGGATCCCTTTTCCACGGACTACCCAGAACCGTCCAAAATACGCAATATGTTTTGGACTACTCTGGGTATTGTTTTATGCGGCTGGCAGCGCTATGATTAATACAACCCTTACTTCGCAAATCATTAAAACAATTTCAGTCTCTATGAAGACTGACCGCATCAAGCCATGCGGCGCTGCAATGCGAAGGCAGCGTCATTTATATGGCTTGATGTTTTTTGTTTATTTTGCGACAGTTCCTAAGTTTTTTCCACTGCTGTACCGAAATATTTATTGCATATGGTTGATATACCCATCTGATTCTCAACCGGGGCAGATATTATATCATTGGTTTCTTATTTCATCAATGCCCAGAGCAGTCCAAATTTTTTACCTCCTTTTGGACTACTTTGGGCATTGTATTATATTTGCGACAGCGTTATGATAAATACAATCCACACTTTATAAACTATATCAAACCAAATTCAGTCTCCGACCAGGCTGGATTCATTAGACCTCGCATGCACTCTTGTGGTCACAAATACAGGAGTGCATGGATTTGCCTATAAGATTTTATATAGCATGAAGTTGTGGGATGGAAACCAGTCAAACGATTTAAGAAAGAAGGATGCACCGATGAAAAAAATAATGAAAAAGCCCATGAATGCCCTTTTATCCCTTGCACTAACATTAATACTGAGCGCAGCAGTTGTCGTTCCTGCTACAGGCGGCGTAATTTCACCTATGAGTGATGATTTACCAGTTCTTGAATTTTATATCTAATTTCCTTTCAGGCAGGCAGGAAATTTTTCCCTGCCATACGCTGGGCACCTGTCAGCTATCCGACACTCTTCCTCTGGGTGCCCATGCAATCAAGTAGGGGAACAACCTTCTCCCCTACTTGCACGCCGGATGCAGGCAGCTTTAGCTGCATATTTCCTTTCCGCGTCCGTGTACATAAAAAACTCCATGTATCCGCATAAAGCGAGGTACATGGAGTTTTTTAATCTATTTACATTTTTTACTAATTATTGTCTCCCGAACAGTGCTTTTACTCATCTGACACAATGTGATACATCTTTTGAGAAATTTTTCCCCCTGATAGCCCTGCCTGACAGGAATGTCATTTTTGATACGCTGTTCATAATTCCACACATTATTGTACAGGTTTGCTGCAAGCAAGTTCATCCTATAGCAGTGTATGCTTTCTTTCATGGTGCGCAGGCTGATTTCGTCAGACCGGTCATATTCCCCTATATCGCCATATACATTGGCAGCATTTGTCATAATCGCCTCCCACACGGCAATGTGCTCCGAAATACCATCCTCCTCGATATGCCCGCATATTTTGAGCAGCGCATCATAAGCAGGGCACTCATTGAAGCTGCCCGAATAAATCGCCATATTGAACAGGCACAGTATTTCCGCATTGGTCATGTACAACTCACAGTCCTTCATTGCCACTTCATATGGTATGGTGTATTCCAATACCCTTCGAAACTGTTCGACCGCATCTGCCCCTGTAATCTCCCCTTTTCCATATTTCAGGTTAATCTCTATCCGTTCCCGAAACTGCCTGTTTATCGGATTATCCATGGATATGTACTGGTTCAGCTCATCCAGCAGATTCGCTGTCCTGTCAAAGTCCCGGTTATTGGCACACCGGATTACCTCGTCGACAACTGCAAATGCCCGCACATCCTTGGTGACAATCTGCCACCGCTGATACTCCCCGGACAGGTTCAGCCGCTCAAAAAGCTGTTTCACAATCTCCATCTGCGGTTTTGTGCGCCCCGCCTCAAGCCTGCCGATTGTCTTTTCCGAGCAGATGCCCTCGCAGAGCTTCTTCTTGGTAAGCCCGAGCATCTCACGGCGCCGCTTTATTACATCACTGACACAGTATGCTTCCTTTTGCTGGTACAGGTAGCAGGAGGTCTCCATCCTCCTGTTTGTCCCGCACAGGTCATGCACGAAATCAAGCGCGTCCAGCCATTCCGTCATTGTTTCGACTGTTTCCTCAAGCACCTGCTTTGTCCGCTCGCCCCTGCTGTCCCTGACATCCTGCAAAAGCCTTGTCATCCCTTCCTTCCTGATTTCAAGAAGCTCCCAGAGATAGTACATCCTTCCTGCCATGCGAAGCTGCTCGATTCCCTCATTGCTGAGGCGCAGCAGTTTATTCCAGTCCCTGCTGCCGTCATCCATGCTCTGGTACAGGCAATAGACGACCTTGGGATAAATTTTCACATAGCTGTATGTGTCAAAAATATCGCTGTTGATATACCTCAGGATGTCCTCACACCGCCACGCAAGCCTGTCCGGATGACAGTACCGCTCATACTCCAGTATCATGTCCAGCTCCTGTACGGAAAGGCACAGTCCATTCACGGACATCCCGTCAATGTCCGAAACGGTCAGCTTCACTGCCTCCTCGCACAATTTTGCAATCACCGCCCGATTCTCACCGCGCTTCTTCATCATCTGTGCCTTCATGACCAGCTTGAACTGTCTTCCAAGCTTTCCCTCGTCCTCACCGTCATCATCCGCATTATCATAATAAGACAGCAGACTCTCCGCCATCCGAAAATCAGATTTCTCGATGGCGCTCACAATCTGCTGTCTCCGCTTCCAGACAATATAGTCCTCACGAAACAGAAAGTTTTCATACCCGTCACTGCAAACGCCAAGTCTGGCAAGAATCCTGTCCCGAAGCTCCTTGCTTAATAATCTTTCACCCTTCTCCACCCTTCCCATCATACTAAAGGAACAGATGCCCCTGCACAGGGATTCCAGTGTAATTCCCTGTATCTCCCGCGCTTTCCTGATAAATGATGAAAAATCCCACAAATCCAACGCTTGCAGTTCATAGTATTTCTTATTACTTTCCATTTTTTTCACTTTTTTACAAATACTTCTTTAACACATCAACCTTGTCCAGCTTTTCCCATGGCAAATCCAGGTCGTTGCGGCCGAAGTGGCCATATGCTGCTGTCTGCTTGTAAATTGGTCTTCTCAGGTCAAGCATCCTGATGATGCCTGCCGGACGAAGGTCAAAGTTTTCACGAACGATTTCAACTAATTTCTCGCCGTCAAGCCTGCCTGTCCCAAATGTATCGATATTGATGGATGTAGGCTGTGCCACACCAATCGCGTATGAAAGCTGAATCTCACACTTGTCCGCAAGCCCTGCGGCAACCAGGTTCTTTGCAACATATCTCGCCGCATATGCACCGCTTCTGTCCACCTTTGTGCAGTCCTTTCCTGAGAAAGCGCCGCCGCCGTGGCGAGCATATCCGCCATAAGTATCCACAATAATTTTCCGTCCCGTAAGCCCTGCATCACCGTGTGGCCCGCCGATTACAAAACGTCCTGTGGGATTGATGAAAAACTTTGTGTCGTCATCAATCAGCTCCTTTGGAAGAATGGCATCGAACACGTGCTTCCTGATATCCGCGTGGATCTGCTCCTGCGTCACGTCCTCGTCGTGCTGGGTGGAAAGGACAACCGCCTCAAGCCGCTTGGGCTTTCCATTCTCATCATACTCTACAGACACCTGGGTTTTTCCGTCCGGTCTCAGATAGTTCAGGGTACCGTCCTTGCGAACCTTTGTAAGCTGCAATGCAAGCTTATGCGCAAGGGAGATGGGATATGGCATATACTCCTGTGTCTCGTTTGTCGCATAGCCGAACATCATCCCCTGGTCACCGGCACCAATTGCCTCTATCTCGGCATCGCTCATCTTATTTTCTGAATTGTCCCCGGACAATTTGGCTTCCAAAGCCTTGTCAACACCCATGGCAATATCGCCTGACTGCTCATCTATCGCAGTAAATACAGCGCAGGTATTTCCGTCAAAGCCATACGCTGACTTATCGTAGCCGATTTCCTTGACGGTGTCGCGCACGATCTTCGGGATGTCGACATATGCCTTTGTGGTAATCTCACCGGTTACCAGCACAAATCCGGTACAGGTTGCTGTCTCACAGGCAACACGGCTCATCGGGTCCTGCTCCATCAACGCGTCAAGGATGGCATCGGAAATGGCATCACACACTTTGTCAGGATGTCCTTCTGTTACTGACTCTGAAGTAAATAAAAGCTTCTCCATTTGTACTTTCCTCCTAAAATGAAAAAATTCCGCTTTATTCTGTCTGAATAAGCGGATTTCATGAATATCACTGATAATCAAATCCTCTTATTGTTCGACCTATTTCATAATAGTGACTCGCTCAGGTTGGCACCTTCCATATCGGGGTTGCCGTGGTTTCTCAGGTCCTTTGTACCTCCGCCACTCTGAATAAGAGATTCGTTCAATATTGAATTGTCATATCAGATATATCATATACTGAATTATTTCCCCTGTCAATAGGAAAAAACTTTTTTCATGAATCTGTCAAAACGCCGGTTTTGTCAGGGACGGAACCAGCGTTTTTCAATCACGAATGTTATTGTTTAACCAACCTTTAATTTGAATTTCTGGAAGTCTTTTTCAGTCTCCACTTTCTCTATCTGTGCGCCAAGGTTCTGAAGCTTCACTTCAAAATCCTCATATCCGCGCTCAATATACTTGATATCGTCAACCGTACTGTAACCTTCCGCCGTCAGACATGCAAGCACAAGCGCTGCCCCTGCCCTGAGGTCGGGCGCCGTGAGCCGTGCGCTGGTAAACTGCTCCACGCCTTCTATAATTGCCGTGTTTCCCTCAACCTTGATGTTGGATCCCATCTTCGCGAGCTCATCCACATACTTAAAACGATTGTCAAAAATACTTTCCGTCACGATGCTGGTACCCTTTGCCAGTGCCAGCGACACAGATATCTGCGGCTGCATATCCGTCGGAAAGCCCGGATATGGCAATGTCTTCACATGGGTATTCTCAAGCCGCTTTGATGCCACCACGCGCACTGCGTCATCCGATTCCTCAACCTGGCACCCCATCTCAATCAGCTTTGCCGTCGTCGACTCAAGATGCTTCGGTATTACATTTTTAACGGTGACATCGCCCTTGGTAATTGCCGCGCCAAACATAAACGTGCCTGCCTCTATCTGATCCGGTATGATGGAATACTCGGAAGCATGCAGCTTCCGCACCCCCGATACCCTGATTACGTCCGTGCCGGCGCCTTTGATATTGGCGCCCATGGAATTCAGGAAATTTGCCACATCAACGACGTGTGGCTCCTTTGCTGCGTTTTCTATCACGGTTTTCCCTTCTGCCAGTGCAGCCGCGAGCATAATGTTAATCGTGGCTCCGACAGACACGGTATCAAGATAGATATGCGCTCCTTTCAGGTGCTCCGCGTCTGCAATGATTAAGCCATGTTCAATCTTGACATTTGCCCCAAGCGCCTTGAATCCCTTGATATGCAGGTCAATCTTGCGGCTTCCGATGTTGCATCCTCCCGGAAGCGCCACCTCTGCATGCCTATACTTTCCAAGAAGTGCACCAAGCAGATAATAGGATGCCCTGATTTTCTTGATATAATCATCCTCGATAACAAGTCCTGATATCATGGATGCATTGATTCTCACGGTATGTCTGTCTATCCTGTATACAATGACACCGATGCTCTCCATCGCCTGAAGCAGTACATTGATGTCCCTCACGTCCGGTATATTGTCAATCACTGTCATTTCATCTGTCATAATTGCTGCGGCAAGCACCCCTAATGCTGCATTCTTCGCACCGCCGATTTCAACTTCACCAACCAGGGGAATTCCCCCCTTAATTGCGTACTGTTCCATCGTTCACCTCATAATTTTCCTGTGGCTGACCATTCTGTTTCGCGTTATGCGGACAGCACATCCACTATTCCATTTGCCATATCTATTATTCCGGTATTCTTTTTTTCATGTATAACCCTGAAACTGTTACGATTATATACCTATTTTAAACATTTGTAAACTACCAGACTGCTTGGTAAATTTCATAAAAATTTCATTTTTTTGGTACTTTTCACGAACCTCCTTGCCGAAAATCCCACTTTTTGTATGTAAAAAATAGCTAATTTAAATGCTTTAGCGGATTGACGGCACTTCCTCCGATGCGGATTTCAAAGTGGAGATGCGGTCCTGTGCTTCGTCCCGTATTCCCGCTCAGCGCAATCCGCTCGCCCTGTGATACCGTCTGCCCTGTCTTTACTAAAACCTTGCTTAGATGACCATACCTTGTCTGCCTGCCGTCCGCGTGGTTAATGTACACCGCATAACCATAGCCGCTCGCCCAGCCCGCATGTACGACCGTGCCTGCATTGGATGCCACAACGGTTGTGCCGATAGGAACCGCCCAGTCGACGCCCTTATGGTTTGTCGATGCACCCTTTGTCGGAGCGCTTCTGGCGCCAAATCCGGAGCTCAGCCTTCCGCCGGAAATCGGTTTCACATAGGTTGGCGGTATCTTTGTGCCACGCTCGATAATTTTGGGCACCGCCTCGGCATATACCTGCTCCTTTAAAATTTCCCTGCCGACCTCCTGCCCGTTCTTGTATTCAATAACTGCTGCAACTTTTCGCCTTCCGGCTGACGGCTCCTGCAATGTCACCCTCTGCGTCGTGTACCATTCATCATTTGGTATATACTGCACTTCTGCCTCATAATCTTCCGTATATACCTGCTCCTCTTTCCACATTATGGACAGCTCCGGTTCCGGAACCGTGATGACAAGCTCCTGGTCCACACGTATCATCGTATTCTCATCCTCAAGCGCATCATTGATGGCAATCAGTTCATCCATCGGAATATTGTTGGTCAGACAAATCTGGGAAAGCGTATCTCCCGACACGACCTTGTAGATAATCTGTGTCTCCTGTTCCTTTGTCACAAGGTTTACGGCTTCCTCCACGCTGTTGAGCTCCTCCTCAAGCAGGTACGCCTCCACCACCTCGATTTTTTCCGCATAGTCAATATCCGTGAGCCCCGCATTGTAATCCTCAAAGCTTTTTTCCACCGCCGGCTCTACTTCCGCAAACATTTTCTCCAGATCCGCATCAATGCCCGCAGCCGCATTCAGCGGCTCTTCCTCCGCATTGTGCTCTATCGGCGTGATGACAGCCTCGAGTACGTTAATCTCGCGGTCGCTGTCCAACTCCAGCTCCACCTGGTACTGGTTCTGTGCATCATACGGTGACAGCGCCTGCTCCAGAAGCTCGTGCACATCATCATAAGACCCCAGATTCACTGCGGTCTCATTAACCTTTACTGTGTAAGAACGATGGAGCGTCTTGCGTATGCTTTCCTTCATCACGCCTGCCATGTTCGCGACAACGGTTTCCTCGTCGTCTATCGCAGCCCAGACCCTTTCCTCCCCTGTCGTCTCAAGCTCCGCGTCCATAAAAACCAGCTCGTCACTTCCGCTTTCCACAACTGCCTGACGCCTTGCCGTCATCAGCAGAGTGTCAAGGTTCTCCGTGGAGCCCAGTCTTCCTACCTCAGTGCCATTTAACTTAATTGTATAGAAATTATTTCCTGTATGTTGAAAAAGCTGTATTGTCGGAAACAAAAATGCACATACCGCCAGCGTTATGGCGGCTGCCTCGATGTAACACAGCTTCAGTCTTTTGTAATAACGCATATTCATCCCCCTGTGTCATCGCCTTATACTGTGCCATCCGTCTTTTGGCCTCCAGTATATAAAGCCGTACTATTTATTTTAACAGCCTTTTGGCATATTGTAAAGAGGGGGAAAAGGGATTCCTAAACAGTAAAAATGTTCAGAATCAGTCTCTGGCTTCCGTAGTTGTGATAGCCGTGGGCATTTGAGGCATCCAGCTTTATGGCATGGCTGGCAGCCACTTCATAGGTTCCCTCCTCCGTCTCAAGCGTCAGCGTCCCTTGTATGACTATGATATATTCACAGTCGGCACCATCCTCCAGAAAACACCCGCAGCTTCCGCCCGGCTCTACCCGGACCTCGTACACCTCAAATTCCCTGTGCCTGTCATACGGAAAAACCGAGCGCACCTGATAGGCGCCCTCTTCGGATTTGTATATGGGAAGCTTTTCGTTGTCTATGATAAGCACGGACTCCTTGCGCGGATAAATCAGCTCCTCAAATGATATGCGGATTCCTGTCACAATCTTGGCTATCGTAGCCACCGTAGGGTTGGATTCCCCCCGCTCAATCTGCCCAAGCATGCTCTTGCTGACCCCTGTGCGCTCGGCAAGCATGTCAAGGCTCATATTTTTTGATTTTCTGATTCTTTTCAGATTCACTGCTATATTTTTATCTAACTGGTTCATGGCTTCCTCCTTATCCGGCAGCAGGAAAGAAAAAGCACCGGCTTTTCCAGACAGGAAAATCCGATGCTGCATCTTCGCGGCAATCATATATGCATTTGTTTCAATATATTTATAGTAAACGCAAATATTATTTGCGTTTACTTGCGCCGACCGCATGTCACAAGGCGACTAATTTCCTTATGCAGTCGTGTGCATCAATTATAGTAAACGACACGCACTTTTGTCGTTTACTATAATAATAATGACTCCTACCGGAAACGTCAAGGCTTTTTTTGCACGCTGTACCCGAACCTGCCCAGTTTCTTTCCCAGGCAGTAGTATTCGCCATGGCTGTACACAACCGGTCTGGCGTCGTCCAGATGGAAGCCGCCCCGCGCATCCATGTACGCCTCATCCACATGCACTGCCACCACCTCTGCCATAAATAAATCATGTGACCCGAGCTTCTCCACTTTTACCACCCTGCACTCGATATTGACCGGGCTCTCGGCAATGCAGGGCGCCTTTACCTTGTCAGACTGTACCGGCGTAAGGTGCATCTCTTTCCATTTATCGACGTCCCTCCCGCTCCGCACGCCACAGTAATCCGTGGCAAATGCAAGCGCCTGGGTGGTCAGGTTCACAACAAACTCCCCTGTCTCCACAAGCATATGGTGCGAATACCGCGACGGTCTCACGGAAATGCTCACCATCGGCGGGTTGGTGCAGACTGTACCCGCCCACGCAATTGTTATTATGTTGGTATTGCCTTCCTTGTCCGCCACGCTCACCATCACCACCGGCAGCGGGTAGAGCATGTTTCCGGGCTTAAATGAAATCTTTGCCATGCCTCGGCTCCTTATTTGATGATTCCGGCTGCCACAAGCGCCCACAAAATAACACTGACTGCCGATGCCGCCATGGACAGGATGCTGCATACCATCACTTTGTTCAACTTTGCTTCCAGCTCCTTTTTCAGCTCGTTCTTGTCATTCTGCGCATTCTCGGTACTGCGCTTGATTTCGTCAACCACGACTGCCTGCACATTTCTGTACACCTTGACATTTTCCTTGTGCACAAAATCGTCAGCGCGCTGAAACTTATTCTCAAGCAGCTCCGCGATAGCGGTGATGTCCGCCTCCTTTTTCAGCTCCCCTGCGCGCTCCTGCTCCAGGCGCTGTGCCTCCCTGTGCTCCAGTTCCGCCTCGCGGTTCCTTGTCTGTTCGTCCGTCAAATCCCGCAGCGCAGCGATAAGCCGCTGCTCGTCCTCCTTCATGCCCTGGATTTTTCCTGCGTTGTCCCCTATCATAAGGTCAAGCTTTTCAGACAGCTCGGTATTCTTGTAGTTGAGCTTTCTCATTTCCTGAAGAATCTTTTCATATTCCGACACCTGCAGCTGCAGGCGTTTCATCTCCTCTGCCTCTGCCTGTGAATTTGCCTTTATCATCTCCTGTGCACTAAACTTTTGTGCCAGCTTATCCATAAAATTATCCATGTGCCCTAACCGTACCTTTCCTTATGTATATCACGGCAGATGAAGTCTGCCATAAGCATCGCGCCAGCTACAGCCGCAAAACGGCATATTTCCTATCTGCCACGCCGCCTGAAAAACGGGATGTATCTCAAACTGTATAATGCCCATTGTACCATCAAATTCGTTCCCTTACAACAAGATTTGGGATTTTTATTCGTCTGCCCGAAAGCGTATTTGTATAATCTGTATATATTGCTTTCCATTATATCCATTCATCTATACACATTTACAATAAAATTACATTTTGTTCATAATTTATTCACAATTAGATGATAATATAAATACATAGCAAACAACAATATCGAGATGTTTCATTACACATAGATAAATTTTTTCATAATAGCCCCGGTGTCATTCCTTGTGATTGATGCCGGGGCACTCCTCATTTTTGGCACGGCAGCTCTATCAAACAGCGGTAAAAGCGCTAAACCAGTGACAGCGCTTTTACTTCCTCGTTGAGCGACAGCATCTTCGCATCCAGCGCCGACACCATCCGTGCACATTCATAAAGTTCTGCCTTGATATGTTCCGGGACATTCACATCAAACTTATAATTAATCTTATGCTCCAGGCTTGCCCAGAAATCCATCGCAACTGTCCGAATCTGTATCTCAACCTTTGCATCCACTCGCTTTTCCGACAGGTAAATCGGGATTGAAACAATCATATGATAGCTTTTATACCCGCTTGCCTTGGGATTTTTGATGTAATCCTTTACCGATATAATGTTCATGTCGCTCTGCCGTTCGAGCATTCCCGCAATACGGTAGATATCTGTCGTAAACGAACATATGATGCGGATGCCCGCTATATCGTTGACATGCCTGACCATATTTTCAATCGTCGACTCATATCCATGCCGCTTGAGTTTTTTGACGATACTCTCCGATGTCTTAATCCTTGACTTGATATGTTCGATTGGATTGTACTGGTGCACATGCTGAAATTCATCGTTGAGTATCTCAAGCTTTGTCCCAATTTCTTTTAATGCCGAACTGTACACAAGAATGACTTCCTTCCAGCTATCCACATCAGAGCTCCCGTTACCACTATATTCCATCTTGACATCTCCCATTTTTATATTGAAAAACCCCGGTCACACAGTATCTTTTAGCATACCATATTTTATATGTGTTTTGTATAAACAATATATAAAATTTTTTAAAATGCACAATGCTATATCATAACAATTTTTTATATGATATACTTAAGAAATTATACTCACGACAGCTGAAATCTGCCGTGAGTATCGCGCCAGCCGCAGCCGCAAAGCGGCATATTTCCTTATGCGGCTGTGCACACAACGAACGCATCAACCACAAATAGTATACGCAAGGAGACACGATCATGTTCAGATTATGGGCAAGAACCTTTCAAGATAACCACATGCTTCAGGATACCGTAATATGTGACGACAGCCCTGAGACCCGCACACACAAGGTTTTCCATGCAGTCGAGGAAGTCTGTTACCAGTTTGACCTTGGCAAGCCGATATGGCTCGATTCCAACATTGCCGAATTTAAGCGGCACAGCAAGACACGCTTTTTTGCCGACAGCTTCATTGAGGACATTGCATTTGATTATTTGGAAATATTCGTCATTGAGGAGGACTGAAATGTCCTCTTTTTTATGCACACGGATGTCCAAATGAAATATGTCAGCAAGCTGACGGACGCCCGGCGCGCGAGTAGGGAAGATAAATCTTTTCTACTCGATTGCATTTTTATGATTGACACGGAACACAATAAGGAGTAGTATTGTTATAAAGTTAATGTAGTTTTAAATACTATATTATATTTCGTGGCACTCTACTATCAATTGTATTCATTATCAGATAGAAAGTATGAATGGAGGAGGATTTCTATGCAGTTAACAATCAGAGAACCCGGAAGCGCAATCACTCACTTTATCGCATGCCTTATGGCGGCAATTGCAGCGCTCCCCCTTATCCTAAAGGCACACGGGGGACTGACAGCCGTTTCCCTTGCAGTCTTTGCCGCAAGCATGATACTGCTTTATGGGGCAAGCACGCTGTACCACAGCGTCAATGTGACCGGAAAGGTTTTGCGCGTATTCCGAAAAATTGACCACATGATGATTTTCGTGCTGATTGCCGGTTCCTATACGCCGGTATGCCTCATTGTCCTCGGCGGGAGCCTGGGATACTCCCTGCTGGCGCTTGTCTGGGGTGTCGCCATTGTGGGCATGCTTGTAAAAGCATTGTGGATTACCTGTCCGAAGTGGTTTTCCTCCATTATATATATTGCGATGGGCTGGTTATGCCTGCTGGTTTTCGGCACACTGTGGAACACGCTTCCCCACGCTGCTTTTGGATGGCTTCTTGCGGGCGGCATCATCTATACAGTCGGCGGTATCATTTACGCCCTGAAGCTTCCTGTTTTCAACTCGCTCCACAAATACTTCGGCTCGCACGAAATCTTCCATCTCTTTGTGATGGGCGGGAGCATCTGCCACTTTATCTTTATGTACTGTTATGTAGCCTAAATCACGTCAGGCGTCCCCCCTCGCCTGACATTCACATTCGAGCGGGGAGATGTTTTTCTCCCCCATAAAAAAATCGAGCGCTTTGCCGCTCGATTTTTTGTTACTGTTCCATCTGCTTGCCGAGGAATCCGGCGGCAGACTGCGCAAGCTTCATCTCGACTTCATTCATCTCGTCGCCCGCGCTGGCTGACAGAAGCACGACTGCCCCGATCACATCGCCCTGCGTGATAATCGGTATGATTACCTCGTGCTGGTATTCCTCTGCCTCATCCTCCGTGACTGACACATAGTTTTTATCGCTGCGCGAAGTACATACCGTCTCCCGCGAGTTCATTTTTTCTTCAAATGCCTTGCTTACAGACTTGCCGAGCACCTGCTTGCTGCCTCCTCCTGCTGCTGCTATAATCTGGTCCCTGTCCGCAATCAGCGCCAGGTGGCCTGACACCTGCGAAAGACTCTCCGCATACTGCTTCGCAAAATTTCCAAGCTCGCCGATTGGCGAGTATTTTTTAAGGATAATGGCGCCCTCATGATCCGTAAAAATCTCAAGCGGATCGGACTCCCGAATCCTCAAAGTCCTTCTTATCTCCTTAGGTATGACAACGCGTCCCAAATCGTCAATCCTACGCACTATTCCCGTAGCCTTCACCGATATTTCCTCCATTCCCAGTAATTATTAAGTTCATGATATTCATCAGACTGTATTGCTAGTATTTGTATATAATGGATTTTTATTCATTGATGAAGATTTTGATAACAGTTCAGCCCAGGACTTTGCACTGCGCTGCAAAGTCCGTAAGAATGCGTAGTGGTTGAGATGCATCAAGCCACGGAACGTGGCTTTGACACCAACGAAGTGGTTTTGCATGGCTTGATGCCTGTAACAGGAAGCCGAAGGCTGAACTGTTACAGATTTTGCTTGTCTATCCCATTTGGAGGAGATGAATCAGCAGAAACCATGCCACGCCATAGTATGTGACGACGCCAATCAGGTCATTTACGGTTGTAATCAGCGGTCCGGACGCGACTGCCGGGTCGACATGGATTCTTTTGAAAAACATCGGAACAGATGTTCCCACAATGCTTGAGATGGTCATCGCCATCAAAAGCGCAATTCCGGCACAGAGCGATATCGCAAATGCGTACTGCGGTGTTTTTCCCTTGAGCAGGCACAGATACGCACCGATGAACACAAAGGACAAAATACCCAGAATCAGCCCATTGGAGAAACCGATTCTCAGCTCCTTAAAAATCATTCCGACCTTCTGCCTTGTCCCAAGGTTTTCGTCCATCAGCAGACGAATCGTGACGGCAAGCGACTGGGTGCCGACATTTCCGGACATGCCAAGAATCACGGACTGGAAGCTGACAATAATGGCAAGCTGTGCGATAACACCCTCAAACAGGCTTGTCACGGTGGACACGCACATGCTCAGTCCCAGAAGGACAATCAGCCAGGGCAGACGCTTCTTGATGCTCTCGCCCAGTGACTCCTCGAACTCTGCCTCCTCTGTCATACCGGCAAGCTTTGCATAGTCGTCACCCATCTCGTCATCCACTACCTCCACAATATCCTGCGAGGTGATGACGCCAATCAGTTCATTCTTTTCATTCAGTACCGGGATGGAGTCCTCCGCATAATCCTTCAGGCGCTCGATGCAGTCCGCTATCGTCTCGTGTGCCCGCACATAGGGGAACGAGTGCGTAATCAGGGACTCCAAATCCATGTAGTTTCTTGCGACAATTAAATCCTTCAAGTCAATTGCGCCGTAAAAGGTTCCGTCGTCGTCCTCCACAAAGAGCGTGGTGATGTTGTCATTCTCCTCCGCCTGTGCAATCAGGGAGCGCATCGCCTGCTTGATTGTCAGGCTCCTGCCAATCTCGATAAAATTCGTGGTCATCTTACTGCCGATTTCATCCTCCTCGTAGGAACAAATCAGCTTGATGTCCTCTATTGACTCCTCGTCAATCAGTTCGATTAACTGTTTTCGCGTCTCCTCATCGACTTCCTCGAGAACATCCACCGCGTCATCGGCATCCATGTTCTCAATGATATCGGCGGCACGTTCGAGTTCCAGCTCCCCAAGATACTTGCCAGGGTCTTCCAGGTAGGCAAATATCTCCGATATCCTCTCGTCGTCGAGAATATGGTAAAGTACCCTTCGCTCACCCTCGTCCAGCTCGTCAAGTGCGTTTGATATATCATTGTCATGGTAATTGGTCAGCTCCTCCGCAAGCTTATCCC
>Ga0137306_101964_pt1 | contig 18779 bp, 22 predicted proteins | sample Inofroosms_March_FD_97187 | JGI IMG/M metagenome (GOLD analysis project Ga0137306, IMG submission 97187) | Mouse cecal microbial communities from Vienna, Austria - N-Acetylneuraminic and N-Acetylglucosamine D2O microcosms_March | ecosystem: Host-associated > Mammals > Digestive system > Large...
CAGACGTCCTTCTGGGATATGTGGGGGGACACGGGTATGCGCTTGCCGGGAAGGATGGCAGGCTGTACTGCGGCGATGTGTGCGGACAGCCGGAAGAGATCAGCTGGGAGGAATACGACATAGAGGATATAATCGACGATGCCAGTGAATGGAATTTCGATATGATGCAGGATTCGGAGAGGCTGATGGGTGAACTGGAATCTTATGATGATTACCAGCTGGTGTCCGAGGGGTATGAGGCGCTGCGCGGTGATGAAAAAATACTGGACAGCCTGTTTGACCGCACAAAGTATGGGAAGATCATTGAAAATATGGCTTCCGGGATCGCGGAGGGGATTATCCGGGGGCTTAGTGCCGGAAACAGTATTGACAGTGCCGTCAGGAGTATGAACATTAAGGAGGCGGCTGCCGGAATACGCGGGGACAGTGAAAAGGCTGGTATGACAGAAAACAAAAAGGGGAGGTGCAGGTAGAAATGGCTGACAGTATCCATAGTGTGAAAAAGACACTCAGGCTTATGCCAAAGGAGGCGGAAGAACTTTCGGGGAAAGCGGGACAGGCGAAAATGTGTGAGGCAGATTATTTAAGGCTCCTGATTACGCAGAAGCCCAACGATTACCCGGAGATCCGCCTCCTCTTAAAGGAGCTCATCAACGAGGTCAATGTCATCGGTAACAACATCAACCAGATCACAAGGAATTACAACTCCAAACTGTACCGCATCGAGGACAGGGAGCTTTTAACAGCCTACATGAAAAAGCTGAACCTGCTTGTCAGGGATGTGGTATCGGCGGTGGAAGGATCGTAGTTGATTTCGCAGTTTATGGCAGTAGTAAAAAGTTTTTGTATAGTGAAGGTTCGTTTGTGAAAAGGGGGTGATGATAAAGTTTGGCAATCAGCAAAATACTCTGTATCAACAGCTGCGGTTCGGGATACCCGGGCAAGCACCTGCGGCAGGCGCTGGACTATATCGCGGCGCCTGCAAAGACCGGGAACGGGGAGTGGGTGGCAGCCTTAAACTGCCAGAAGGACGATGTTTATGACCAGATGCGCCGGACAAAGGCAGCTTTTGGAAAGCTGGATAAAAGGCAGGGATACCACCTGATCATATCCTTTGTGGAAGGTGAGGTTGATGCCGGAACTGCGTTTGAGATTATAGGAAAGTTTGCAGACGAATATCTCGGGAAGGATTATGAGGCGCTGTATGCGGTGCATGACAATACGGAGCATATACACGGGCATGTGATATTTAACAGCGTCAGTTTCCGCGACGGTAAAAAGTACCGCTATGAAAAGGGGGACTGGGCGGAAAAGATACAGCCCATTGCGAACCGCCTCTGTAAAGAATACGGGCTGTCCACAATTGATATTTCGCCGGACAGGGAAAAAGCGCCTGAAAAATTTAAGGAATGGAATGACTCAAAGGATGAGGGCTTCATATGGAAGGATATGATAAAACGCGACATTGATGCCTGTATCCTGCAGTCCCCGTCGTATGAATCATTTTTAACCATGCTGTCGGGGATGGGATATGCCGTAAAAAATGCATATGAAAGCGACGGGAAATATCTTTCTGTTAAGCCGGCGGGCATGACACGCTTCAAACGGTGTAAAAAGCTCGGTCCTGACTATACAAGGGAGCGCATCAGGGAGAGAATCCTTACAGAAAACCTGTCACAGTACCGTCCGGAACCAAAACCTGCACCTAAAATTATGTGGTGCAGGATAAAAAGATACCGAAGGGCAAAGATGTCCGGCATACAGAAGCGTTATTTTGCAAGGCTTTACCGGACAGGGCTGCTGAAAAAGAGACCGTACAGCCAGGCGTGGAAATACCTTGATGATATCCGCATGATGAAAAAACTCCATGAGGATTACCTCTTTTTGAACAGGTATCACATTAACAGTGTTGCTGACCTTTATGGTGCTGTGGAAACCGTGCGTGGGAAAAAAAAGGAGGCGTCACGGAAAAGGGGACAGGTCTGTAAGGAGCGTGCCCGGTTCAGACCGTTGTTTGATGCAGTGGACGAGATGAGGGAGCTGCAGGAATGCGAGGACTGTTACAGCCGCGGCGAGACATTATTTGAGCCGGAGCACAAAAGATGGCAGGAATTAAGCAGAATGCTGTCAGGGGAAGGCTACACGCCGGAGCGTCTGGAATCCCTGAGGCAGCATTTTGACACTGAGGCTGCAGCTGCCGGGAGGGAGGAGAGAGAAGCGGCGGGCGAAGAACGCACTGCATCACGTATTTTAAAGGAATGCATGGCAGACAGAGTTTTAAGGAAACAGGAAGAAAGGAAAGAACCCGTTTTTGATCAGGAGAGGGGAAGCGTATCTACTGACAGGCCAGTTAATGGCATACAGCCTGACAGCACATTGCCAGATGGCTGTGACGGGGAAGAAAGAACGCATCATGGTAGCAGGACGTTTAATAACACGGTGTTTAACAGTGTACCATCAAATGACAGCACATCATCAGGTAACAGGAAAAAAGAAGATGAAGGGAAGGAGGCGTCAGGATGCAGGAGAGAAATGCGATGACAAATATGGATTTAAAAGTCTACATGGAGGGCCTGAAAAACAACCCGCGTTTAACGGACGCGATGCTGCGTCTTGTGGAAGAAGACCTGAAGTTCGGGCTCACACCGGAGGAGACGGAGGAATACACGGCAAAAAAGCTCGATTACACGCAGATGAAGGTTTATTCACAGTGCCTGCGCAACGGTTACGGCCGTGACATCAGGGACATTATTACGGGGGACGGGCTGACCGGGGAACAGATGGCGGTCGCGCTGGAATTTTATGAAAAAGGCGTGCCGGTTGAGACTGTAAAGGAGATCACACGGAATACGGGACAGACCGCTTTTGTCATGAAAAAACTGTTCCGTGATGTCATGGATAAGCTGGGCGACGCACAGAAAAATACCAGTGCAGATGAAGTGTATGCGAAGGAGCTTTTAGACAGGATCAGGGAGACTGTGGAAAAGATAGATTTCCAGGAAAAACGTTATGACGCGCTGAATGAAAAGTTGAAGGAGTTACAAACGGCAAAACAGGAGGCCGCCGGGCAGGAATACCTCCAGTCGCAGCTTGCCGACAGGGACAGGCTGCTTGAAAGCCAGCAGGACCAGATCAATGCTGCGAGGGCAGAGATTGCAAGGCTGAAAAATGAGATTGAAGTATCAGAAAAGGAAAGGCGTGTCATGGAAAGAAATAAAAATTCTGGCAGTCCAAATGAAAAGGGCAGCCATAATGAAACCCCGGTAGTGGAGAAACAGGCGGAAGCCAGAAATATTAATAACGCAGCAGTCCCAGTTAAAGACATGGCATTACCAGATACGGATAAAACGATGATACAGCACATGGGATACCATGCAGCCCTGGTTGATGAAAACGGCAGGATCATACAGATGGTTCCCGTTGAACTCGTGGAAAAGAAGAAAGCAGGCGGAACCCTCGGCGCACTGTTTTCACGCCTGTTCCTAAAACGGAAAATGGATGTCGTGAAGCTGGTGGCAGAAAGAGGGCTGGAAGCAGAACAGATCGTGCAGGTCAGGAGGGCGCTTGAAAACGGGCTTACGGGGAAACAGATCATGGTGCTCATAAACTGCCGCCTTCCGGCAGAACAGATGGAGGAAATCATAGCGATCGCGGTTTATGAGAACAGAATGAAGGTGATGGAATGACAGGATCTGGCCCAGAAGAGGTTTTTGTAGGCAGGGGGATTAAAATATGAAGGGAGCAGGGAATAATGGGACTTAACGCATTACAGCAGGCAGTGGAGAAAATCAGCAGCATGGGAGACGTGCTTTCCGGCGCGGACAGGGAATACGTGGTGCAGTTTGCATTCCAGACAGGCGACACGGAGCTGACGGAAAAGCTCCTTGACGAGCTGTCATGGCCGGACGCAGACAGGGAGGCTGTATACAGCCGTTTCAATACCATGACAGATTTTAAGCCAGACTGGATCAGGAGCATCGAGAACCTGCTGGTATCCATTGAGATGTACAGGATACAGGAGGAAAAGGCAGTGCGGACGCTGGCGGAGATCCTTTCAGCGTTCGGGATGGGGTTATCGGAACAGGAAGTGAAGGCGCTGACACCGGAAAAGCTCCGGGATCATGCAGCCGGCCTAAAAAACAATAAGGAAGGAGGACAGCAGCATGGCGGAAGAGATACAGGAAGCGGTGCAGATCATACGTGTAGCCTATGACGGGATTGACATCGCAATGAAGATCGGGAGCGGGACACTCAGCCAGGTAAAAAAGGCGTTTGACCTGATTGTGGCACTCCTTGACCACGAAAAACTTGCGGGAAAGACAAACATGAGAAAGCTGCTGCTCAAAGGGGGAGACCTGCAGGTGCTGCAGTTTGCCACGGAAGACCTGAAACAGGTGGAAAAGCTTGCGAAAAAATACGGGATTCTTTACAGCGCCCTGCCGGATATCAACAAAAAGGACGGCATGGGCGAGATTCTTTTCCATACGGAGGCTGTCCCGCGGGTGAACATGATGCTCCAGATATTAAAGACGGGCAGAATCGACACCATCGACGATTACCTGAAAAACGGGGACGAAAAGGAGCTGGACAAAGTATTTTCGGTCTTGAAGGGACATAAAAAGGGAAACGGAAACCTCCACACTGAAACATTGTCTGAACAGGATAAAACAGACAGACTGTCCAATGACCTGTTTGAGAAGGCAGGACTTTATGCAGTTGAAAAAGCAGACATCAGTGTGGAGGAAATCAGGGAGAAATTTAACATTACCATTGAACAGGCAGGGGAAGTGCTGGATAAGCTTGAAAACACAGGCGTACTAAAAAAGACGGAAGAAGGGAGGTATCAGCCTGTCATAGATAAAAATGAGTTTATGGAGCGGATAACCCGGTACAAAGAGATTTCCGGACGGGTGCAGGCAGTATCACAGGCGCATAATAAGAACCTTTTAGACATTTCGATATCAAAAAAACTTATTGCAGAGGAAAATGACCATGCGGTAAAGACAAGGATTCCCGGCACATGGGGAGAAAACGCGAGATATCTCTGGATTGAAAAGGAAAAGGTTACGGAGATCCATTCAGGAAAAAGCATACTCACCAGTCTTGACAGCGGTAAGGAGTATAAACTGTATTCCAGTGACAACAGGGTGGCGGGCACGATGAACGGCGGGCAGCTCTATGAGAACCATTATGACCGCGTGGAGGCGGAAGTCAGGAAACGCCATGCGGAGGTGAAAAAGAAAGCGGAGGAGCAAAAACGCCTTGCGGCCGCGGAGAAGAAAGCGGCGGAAGTGACGGGAAAACTGTCCGCATCTGCCGTCGGGAGGCATCTGCCATGACGCCAAAGAAGAGGAAAGTATCACTGTGGCTTGTAATAACGGGGGCAGTTTTGAGCGGTTATGCGGGATACCTGTTAAACGGGGCGTGGGAGCCGGGCATGGACCTGAATACATTCCTTCTCTCTTTTAACCGTGTCTGTGCGGAGCCTTTTGCAGATTATCTTAACGGGACAACCCTGAAAGCTGTCACAGCAGCACTCGTGGTCTATGGAATGGCGCTGCTGATGTACCTGACCAGCCAGCGGAACTTCATGCCGGGGAAGGAATACGGCACGGCAAGGTTTGAAAGCCCGCAGGCAGTAAACAGGGCGCTTGCCGACAGGGATGATGGACTCAACAGGATACTGAGCCAGAACGTGAAGATGTCGCTGGACTTCCGACGCCTGAAACTCAACGGTAACATTCTGATCTGCGGCGGTTCCGGCGCGGGAAAGACCTTTTACGAGGTCAAGCCGAACCTGATGCAGATGCCGCACCACTGCTCTTTTATCTGCACTGATCCCAAGGGGGAGATCCTGCGCAGCTGCGGGCAGATGTTAAAAGATAACGGCTACAGCGTGAAGGTCATCAACCTGCTGGAGATGGAAAAGTCGGACTGCTACAATCCCTTTTCCTATATCCGTGAGGAGACGGACATCGTGAAGCTGATCACAAACTTAATATCCAACACCACACCAAAGGGAGCCACGCCGTCCGATCCGTTCTGGGAGAAGGCAGAGGGGCTTTTTTTACAGTCCATCTTCTATTACGTGTGGATGGAGGAGCCGCCTGCAAGGAGGAACTTCGAGACCGTACTGAAGCTTTTAGGCGAGGCGGAGGTCACGGACCAGGACAGCCCGTCGAAGCTTGACCAGCGCATGAGGTTTCTGGAGGAGAACGGGAAACTCGGGGCGTCGCACCCGGCAGTCAAGCAGTACAACAAATGCATGCGCGGCGCGGGCGATACCGTCCGTTCCATCATCATATCTGCCAATTCCCGCCTTGCCTTCCTCGAGAACAAACAGGTGCTGCGGATGCTGTCGCGGGACGACTTAAAGCTTGCGGAACTGGGAACCGGCGTGGACGGGGACGGCGAGACAAAGAGCGCGCTGTTCTGCGTGATACCTGATTCCGATAAGTCCTACAACTTCATCATCGGCATGCTCTACACGCAGGTTTTCCAGGAGCTCTATTACCAGGCGGACTTTAACTGCGGCGGCAGGCTGCCAATTCATGTGACATTCTTACTTGATGAGTTTGCGAATGTCGCGCTGCCCGATGACTACTGTTCCCTCCTGTCAACCATGCGGTCGCGGGAGATATCGAGCATCATCATTATCCAGAACTTTGCCCAGTTAAAAGCGCTTTTCAAGGATACCTGGGAGACCGTGCCGGGCAACTGCGACACGTTCATTTATCTTGGCGGCAATGAACAGAGCACCCACAAGTATGTGTCGGAGCTGCTCGGGAAGGGCACGATCGACAAGAAATCAAGCGGCGAGACAAAGGGCAGGCAGGGGAGCTCCTCGCGCAATTACGACGTGCTGGGCAGGGAGCTGTTCACGCCGGACGAGGTGCGGAAGCTGGACAACAGGAAGTGCATCATCTTTATCCGCGGTTTTGATCCGGTCATGGACAACAAGTTTGTCCCGTTCTCCCACCCGGCATTTTCCCAGACAGCCGACGGCGGCGGAAAACCGTATGTGCATACGCCGGAACAGGGAGGGGATGGGGCAAAGCCGTACCAGCTGCTCACGAAGAAATCACTTGCCTATTATGAGGAACTGAAAAAGAAGGGCGGGAACGTGTACATTGACAGGCTGGATTATAAGGAGCTCGGACTGCTCACGGAACCGGATATGAAAAAACGGCTGCTGGATCAGGAGGGACAGCAGAAAGAAAATCCCCATGCATGGGAACAAGACGTGCGCCAGAATGCGCAGAAGGTCAGACTGGATAAGAAAGAAAAACTACCAGAAACACAGGATATCAGAGAAAACCCTGTACAGCGGCAGGAGTACCAGGGACATCAGAATGCACAAAATATTCCTGTACAGCGGGGGGAACTGTCAGGGGACGATACCATCGTAAACCGGATGGCGCAGTGGAAATATACACAGGAGCAGAAGGACGAGCTCCATAAGATGATGGATGCCAGAATGCCGCAGGAAGATATTCTTTCTATTTTTTACCCGGAAACGGGACCAGAAGATATGCATGGATTTCTGCTTGCATTCCAGACAGCCCATAATTCAGGGAACTGATTGTCCCTGCAGCCCTGCGGAGGGGGCTTTACCGGGACTGGAACTGGCAGGAATCCGGGCATCAGTGGCTGTCATGAATGCAGTACCAGATATTTCAGGATTGTGCATCTGCTTATCAGTAATTATGGGTGTGAAAGCAGCCAGATGACAGTATTCGGAGCGGCCTGTTTTGGAAAGGAGGCGGTTACAGCATACCATGCTGGGGAAAGCCCGGCAGAACGGAACGGTGGGAGTTCCCATGCCGTACAGAACCAACAAATTCATATATGGAAAGGGGGCGGTTACAGCACACCATGCCGGGGAAAGCCCGGCAAAATAATACGGTGGGAGTTTCCCGCACAAACCAACCAAACATATAAAAAGGAGAATGTTTTTATGCAGAGAAAAGAAATCACAGCAAAGAAAGAGAACGGAAAAGGAAAATTCACAAAGGTAAGGAAGCTTGTCACAGGAGCCTGCTGCGCGGGATATATGGCGTTTTCCTCCATGCCGCTGACAGTATTTGCGGCATCTGCCGGGCCGGCTTCCATCACACAGCCTCTCGACAACCTCAAAACGATCGTGATCTCGGTCATCGGTGCGGTGGGCGTCATCATTCTTGCAAAGAATGTCATGGAGTTTGCGCAGGCATACCAGCAGCAGGATTCATCAACCATGAACTCGGCATTGAAGGGGGTCGTTGCAGGGATCATGATGGCGGGCATCTCGACAGTGCTCACATTCCTTGGATTCTAGGATATGTACATAAAGGACAGGCGGCTGAAACTGCCTGTCCTTTTAAAATCTGAAAGGAGGAGGGAAACAAGTGGATATCTTTAAACTCGGGGATAAGATCCTCGCGCTCCTGGAGATGGTGTTCGGATTCTGGAACAGCCAGGTGGGGCTCGTTTTTTCCATGCTGGGGCAGTCCCCGGTGAATTTTAAGGGCGGCGGGCCGTGGGCAATGGTGGAGAGCGTGCAGCCGGTCTTTGTGGCAGTCGGTGCGTCGCTCGTGGTGCTGTTCTTCGTGATCGGGTTCTGTGCGGAGAGTGTGGACATCAGGGAGGAGATGCGCTTTGAATCCATACTGCGAATGCTGATACGCCTGATCCTTGCGGAATGGCTTGTCATCAATAATGTAACCATCATGAAGGCGTTTTTTGCGACAGTCGGAAATCTTGTAAATACACTGTCGGCAGGCAGTTACACCACGCTTTCCATTGATCCTGCACAGGCGGATGTCATCAGCGGGCTGGGGTTCGGGGAGAGCCTGATCATGCTGGTGCTGGCGGCGCTTTTGAGCGTCATTGTTATTATCTGCAGCTTTTTCATGCTGTACACCGTATATTTCCGGTTCTTAAAGCTCATGGTTATCGTGCCGGTCGGTTCCATTGCCTTTTCAACGCTGGCAGGGAACCGCAGCGTGGCAAATACTGCGGCTTCCTATGCAAAGTATTTCCTGTCGGTGGTGTTTGAGGCAGTCACGATGGCGCTCGCCATCATGCTGTGCAACGCCTTCATCAGCTCGGGGCTCCCGTCATTTACGGGAAATTATGCGGACTGGGTAAAGACGCTGATCTATCTGTGCGAGATGACCTTTACCATCTCGCTGACGGTGGGAAGCGTCAAGGGCGCGCAGTCATTAACCAGCAGGGCGCTGGGATTATAAGGGGGGCTTTAATGGAAACAGGACAGAAAAATACAGACAGGGGGCGGGAGATGAACGGACTCACACATATCAGCCTGTTTACCGGGATTGGTGGAATTGACATCGCCGCGGAGGCGGCGGGATTTTGCACCATAGCCCAGTGCGAATGTGCGGATTTTCCAAAACGGGTGCTTGAGAAATACTGGAAGGACATACCAAGGTTCCCGGACATCAGGGAGCTTACGGGGGAGGTGTTATATGAAAGGACAGGACAGAGAAAAGTTACACTTATTACAGGGGGATTCCCCTGCCAGCCGTTCTCCACGGCGGGAAAAAGAAGGGGATTTGACGACGAGCGCTACCTGTGGCCGGAAATGCTCAGGGTTATCAGGGAGCTGTCACCGCGCTGGGTGCTTGGAGAGAATGTTGCGGGATTCCTGGAGATGGGGCTCGGAAGGACGGTCAATGACCTGGAAGCGGCGGGTTACGAAGTCAGGACATTCGTACTGCCAGCTGCAGGTGCCGGCGCGCGGCACGAACGGAAGCGGGTGTTCATTGCCGGCTGCCTGGCCGACACCGCTTGCGAGCACCGGCACGATGGACCGCACGAAAGTGACACTCGGCAGGACAAAAAAGAACACCCTGAGGAAGATCAACGCGACTGGAAAAACGTGGTCGCCGGACCTGCAGATGACGGTCATGTGCACACCGGAGGCCATGAAGCAGACGGGAACCGTGCCGCAGGAGCCGGAGACGGAGGGGCAGAGGCAGCAGTTTACAGAGCTTATCAGGCTGGATATGCACAGGTACCGCCTCAGCCCGGAATGGGTGGAATGGCTGATGGGCTTCCCGCATGGATGGACGGACACAGGCTGTGGGACAGGGAGCCGGACGGAATCAGCAGGGTGAAGGAAAAAGGGGCAGACTGGGCAGGGCGCATGACGGCGCTGGGCAATGCGGTCGTCCCGCAGCAGGTATACCCAGTTCTGAAGTGTATCGCGGACCTGGAGACGGGCAGGTGCAGGGAAGCATGTACGTCTGCCGGAAAAAATAAAATCATGGAGGGAGTAATTAATGATTATCGAGATCAACAAGGATATTGACCGTTACAAGGAGACGGTCATCATGGGACTGACGGCAAGGCAGCTCATTTTTTCGGTGCTGTCGGTAGCCGTGGGCGGCGGGATCGTGCTGTTTTTCTATCCCTTAATCGGCATGACGCCCAGCGTCTACCTGGCGATTCCGGCGGTCGCGCCGGTTGCACTGGGAGGTTTTTATTCTTTTAACGGAATGAACTTTTATGAGTACATGGGAAGAAAGATGAGAATGCTTTTTGCAAACCGGCCGCTTGCCTATGTATCAACAGAAAACGAGGGGGTTATAAAGGAGATCAGGGTACGGGAAACAGAGAAAAACAACAGGAAAAATAAGGGAAAAGGAGATGTATCATAATGAAAAAAGTGGGAAAAAGGAAAACAAAGTTTTTTATAACTGCAGTAATTCTGTCATTTGTGGCAGGTACTGCCGCACTTATGTATAAGGTAAAGCGCAAAAGAAGCCTGCATAAAGTCAGCAGACAGTACTGGCAGTAAAAAGAGTCTTTAACAGATTTACCGCTGTCTGATATGGCTGGCGGCCTGCAAAACCGCCAGCTTTATAAAGGCAGGACATGGCCGTATATTTCAACAGACAGATTTATTTGCATTTCAGTGATGCCATAAGGCATGGATAAGGAGGCAGTATTGGGATTATTTACAGACGGTTTTAAGGAGCTTAAAAAGGCGGACGAGCCGCTTTACAGAACGCCCGCGTCCATACAGGAAACGATCGAGATCTTAAAGATTTCAGAAAGCGGCATTTTTGAGGTCTCAAAAAACAGGTATTCAAAGTGCTATCGTTTCCAGGACATCAATTATGCCACAACCAATGAGGAGGAGCAGATCAGTATCTTTGAGCGGTACTGCAGGTTTTTAAACTCGCTGGACGTGAATTTCAAGATTACGGTTAACAACGAGTATGTTACTACAGACGGCGCAAAAAAGCTTTGAAACACTGATAAATAAAGTGTTTTCCAATATTGAAAATGTGCGGAAAATGGCATTTTACAACAAAATTACAACAATTCTTTTAGATATGCGAATAAAAAGCCGGGGAGGGCAGCAGGCTATAAAGTATCTATTGAACTAATATCAGGGGCTGCCATTTCCAGTTTTTCCCGTCCTATCAGATTCCAACATATAGTTGCGAATGTCCTCATATTCCATGTGCATTTTGTAATCTATATAATTTTCAATGTCTGAAAGCAAAGTATGAAAATGTTCTGATGAAATCCTTATAATTCTGCCGTCTGGATGCTTTAGTGCTATTGTTGTTTGTTCGGTAGCTGATTCCATTTTTTCAGCTATCAGATTATCTAATGCGCCGCCCGATCTGCCGTCAACTTCATTTGAATCTAGGGTAATGGTCTTGAATGGTTCGGCGCTTTCCGTGTATTTGTCATGGTGCAAGCTGTACCCTTTACAGTCAAGAATTGTGCAAATACTCTTTGTTATGAGTTCCAGGCTGTCCATATTGGAAATAATGCGTTCTGTATCTGTAATAAAATCATCCTCACACAATAAGTATTCCATTCTCACATTCAATACATCTGATAAAGCCCTTGCGGTATCAGTAGTTAATTTGCATTTCCCCTTTACTATGTTGGAGATATGTTGTTCAGTAAAGTGTGCAGCAGCGGCAACATCTTTTTGCTTCATGTTCCTTTTTTCTATACATTTTCTTAATCTATCCCCACAAATTATGTTTAATTCTTCCTGATTCATGCCCTATATTCTCCCTTAAAATGAATGTAAAAATAATTAATCAGTTGTTTTACTGTTCTTAATAATTGGTTTAAGATTATATTAGCACCAACGAGGACAAAAGGCAACATAAACATAAAAATTTTATAGGAGTGTGACAAAATGAGAAAAACAAACGCAGAGAGTTTTGACGTTGCAGTTTTAGAAAAGCGTATAGCGGTATCTGACAAGGAACTTGCTTTCATGCTTGGTGTCGGTCTGCCAACGGCAAGGAAGATAGCGGAGGATGCAAGCGCAGTATGCCGGATAGGAAACCGCAAAGTAAATAAAGTTGATAAGATTCGGCGGTACATGGATGCGATAGCAGGAGAATAAGGCATCATGGAAAGCATTATGAAATCTATTGACGGAACGGGGGCGAAACAGTGACCTATGATGAAGTATTAACATATTTTCAAGTGAAAAAACGGCAGCAGGACAAAGCACAGTGTAAATGTCCGGCGCATGATGATAGGCAGGCTTCCCTTACTGTCACAAAGGGGCGTGATTCCGTCCTTATACACTGTCATGCAGGATGCGACATTGATAATGTGCTATCGGCAGCAGGATTGAAAAAATCAGATTTATTCTATCAGGAAAAACGGACTGGCAGCAGTTGGCAAGCCTATATTGAGAACCGGGAGAAAAAGCGGATTGAAGCAGTTTATAACTACGTTTCCAGTAACGGCGGCTATCTTTTTACCAAAGTGCGGATGCAAGGAAAGAAAATGATATATGGCACGTTGGCAAATGAGCGGTTCACTTACGGATTGGGAGGGCGCACACGGAAAGAGTTATGCGCTGTCTATGCGCCTGACGGCGTACAAGCCATAAATAAGGCAGTTTCAGAGGGCAAGCCTATATTTATCCCGGAGGGCGAAAAAGACGCTGATACACTGGCAAAACAAGGCTATACGGCGTTTTCCTTTGGGGGCGTGAATGATTGGTCGGCAGATATGGCGCAGCTTTGCAAAGGGGCGGTTGTCTATGTACTGGCCGACAATGACGAACCGGGGCGGCGTGTCGCAAATACTATTCAGAGTGATCTGCAGGGCATAGCGGAAAGTGCAAAGGTAATTGTTCCAGTGCCGGACATTCCCAAAGCTGATATATCAGATTACTTTGCGGTCGGACACAGCAAGGCAGAGTTTGAGAGTCTTTTGCAGCAGGACAGAGCCGTTACAGAAAAAAGGGCAGAGGGAAACACGCCGGACTTGTCGCAGTTTCATCTTGTGAATAATAAAGGCGTTCCGACAGGCGTATTTGATGAAGCTATCTTTAAATACATAAAAGGGCAGCAGGATTTATTTGTGTGCGGCGGTACGGTCTATATTTATGACGGCGGCTATTTTAAGGCTGATGCAAGCGGCGCAAGGCTTAAAACAATGATTAGCAAGCTGATATATCCGCAGTTCATTAAAAGTACCACACTGAAAAGGATATATGACCGCTTTCTTTGTGATATATCCCTGGAAGTGTCTTTCGAGGAATTGAACCGCTATCCGGCGCACTGGATATGTTTTGAAAATGGGATGTACGATTGCAAGGAAAAACGCCTGCTGCCGCACAGCCCAAAATATAAAGCTATCAATCAGATACCGCATGAGTACAAGCCGGGGGCGGTGCATGAGGGGAAAAGGACAGAGGAATTTTTAAAGTTTATCTGCCCGGAGCCGGACAGCCGGGAAATGCTTTTGCAGTTTTCAGGATATGCGCATACAAAGGACGTAGGGCAGCAGAAATTTCTTGTTTTGCTTGGAGAGGGCGGCAGCGGAAAAAGCACATTTATAAGGCTGATGGAGGCATCCGTTGGGAGCCGGAATCTGTCAAATATCAGTCTGACCGATTTACAACAGCGGTTCGCCAGTTTCGGGCTTATGGGTAAGCTGCTGAACAGTTGCGCAGATTTGGAAATATCCGCACTGGAAGATACTGCAATCATTAAAAAGGTTTTGGGGGAAGATACGCTTAGAGCGGAGCAAAAGGGGCGTGATGCAATTTCTTTCAAGAATTATGCGAAGCTGATATTTTCCACAAATGAGCTGCCAGTTGTAAAGGCTGAAAAAACGAACGGATTTTATCGGCGGCTTTTGGTGCTGCCCATGAACAGAGTGCCGGAGAAAAAGAACCCTAATCTGCTGAATGAACTGCTGCAAGAAATTGACTATTTTCTATGGCTTTCGGTGCAGGCACTTGAAAGGATGTATGAGAAAGAAATTATTGTAACCTCTGCTGAATCTGAAAAAGCCGTTGCACAGTTACGCATGGACAGTGACACAGTGCAGGCGTTCCTTGTTGAAGCGTGTGTTTTGGACGAGGGCAGCAGGAGCGAACGGACAGAACTGTATAGCCGCTATGAAAAGTATTGTGAAGATACAGACCGCCAGAGCCTTACAAAGAATAATTTTTACAAGAGTTTGAGGGTAAAGGGGTATAAGGATTTCAAGACTGGCGGTTACAGATATTTTAAGGGCATTTCTGATGAAAAAAACAGCCCCATGCCTGCCCCAAAAACTGCCCCGGACGGATTTATTGAAATCCCGGAGGGGTATCAGGAGGAACTACCTTTTGACTGATAGGGCAGATTTTGGAGCGTTTAGGGCAGTTTTAGGGCAGCAGTTTTTTGTATATCTGCCCCACTCAAAGCCTTGTATTTACTGCATTTAGGGCAAAAGGGCAGTTTATACAGATATATTTTAGAGATTTTATAAAAAAGTATGCGGTATGGGGTATTTATACATATAAAGGAAAACGGCGAAAAAAATCTGCCCTTCTGCCCTTTTTGGGTTTTGGTAACGGATTTCAATAAAATATCAGTGGCACTTTTGATGTGCCGGAAAGGGTGTTGCTATGAAAGAGTGCGTAAAAGAAGTATGGATAAAATTTGGCAGTCAATCGGAGTATTCCGAGAATGAGAAAAAATTGTTTGCGCTTTTGGATGAAAAACCGGGAGATTCCATTGTAAAGGTATATGATGCGAGTACCAAAGGCTGCAAGGAATTGAGAAGTTACAGCTTTGATGAAGCGCATATTTCCATTCTGACGGATGCTTTCGGAAAGGACAATGTAAAGTTTCAGGAAAGAAAAGTGAAAGCAGAACGGAATAGACAATGCACAAAGCCAATTATCCGGCAGATTATACCATGTAACCATGATATGTATGCAGTGGTAAAGGATACGGATGGCGGCGAGTACAAATATAAAGTGCTGCTATATGCGTTGTGCAATGATGGGGAAGTGTACCCCCTATTCTATGATAATTGGTATGGTGTTTGTCTTTCTTCTGATGCGCTTTTCTGTGCGGACAGATACGAATTAGAGAGCGGCGAGGTTTATTTGCCGGAGGGAGGAAAGCCGGATGAACAGAAATAAAGTTATCAGTTTAGCGGATGCGCCGGGGTGTCCTGCTGCCGTCACAGCATTTTATGACCGATACCGGGAGCGGATCACTGGCATTAAGACGGTGGAGCAGAGGAACAATATTCTTTCTGAAATGCAGCAGGATTTTGAAACAGAGGTAAGGCAGGAGCCGCAGAACCGGGATAAGCTGTCGGAGGTTTACCAGTTGCTAAAGCGGAAATGTTGGGAGGTTGGCTTATTTGGTAACGGATGAAGAATTGAAAAAAGTCTATGGAATGTTTACGGAAGCATGGAAATTTTACAAGAAGTATGCAGGCATACAGCAATCAGAAGATGAGAGATGGCAGCAGTTGGTTGATGAATCCGGGCAGCTTGCAAAGAATTATGATAATGCGAAACTGGCGATTGCCTTATTACTGGCGGCGATTGATGAACTGGAAAGGAAAAGCAAGGAGATTCAGAAAATGCCACAAAATGCCACCTAAAAAAAGAGCCTGCCCATACAGACAAGCCCCGAACGCCTATAACAATTATAAGATTGGAGGGTTTGAAATGTCAAGAGGTAGGCGCAGGAATGGTACAAATACAATGCAATGCTTCAGTAATGCAGAGCGCAGGATTGGAAAGCAGCGTCTTGAAGAATTACAAAGCGGATGCAGAGCCGGGGTATATTCCCCGGAAATCCTGAAAGCAGCTTGCAAAGAATTTGAATTTATAGAACCGCTGATATTATTGTCTATCAGGCAAGGCAAGTCTTTTGATAGGCTGCAAATTTTGTGGGAACTTGGAGAAATGGAAATGCCAGCCGTTAGCCGGAGTGGTTTTTACAGATTCCGGCGGCGGTTTTTCGCCAATTTGGATAGGGAACTGAAAGAAAGGGGTGCATAGCGTGAAGCAGTATAAATTTTCCGTGGAGGAAATAAAGAAGCTGACAAAGAGCATGGTTATTTTGGTTGACAGCCGGGAAAAGAAAAACACTCACATACTGGACTATTTCAGGAAACAGAAAATTTCTTTCCACACTGAAAAACTGGAATACGGCGATTATTCGTTTATGATTCCGGCAGCGGCAGCAGGTGGGGACATATTTTTCCACCGGGATTGCGTGGTGGAGCGCAAGGCATCCCTGGAGGAATTGTCGGGGAATCTGACCGGGGAGCGAGAACGGTTTGAAAAAGAGTTCCTGAAAGCCGGGAATGACGGATGCAAGGTTTATCTGATGATTGAAGCCCCCGGCGGCTACTCTGATATTATCGGGCATAAATACCGCACGGAGTTCACGCCTGCTGCCTATATGGCATCTTTAAAGACGTTTGAACACAGATTTGACGCAAACATACAATTCATTTCCCCGGAATATGCCGGCTATTACATAGTTTCCACTTTCCAGTATTACGCAAGGGAGATTTTAAAATAGCCAGTGGCAGCAGGCGCACATGAAAAGAGGGTGCATCTATTCAGCGGCAGGGGTACCCCATAATTTGGGGGAGGGGTGCCGGGAATTTCCGGCAGGGTGTTTGTGATTACTGGCAGGGGATATGTGGTTATTGTGTAACGTGGCGCAGTAACTACGGAAAGGAAATATTATGTTTTGTGTTATTCAGGAAGTAGCAACAAAGACGGTTCCGGCAGGAGAGCCAAAGGGGATAGAGGTATATGAATCACGGTGGACGGCTGACGGTAAAGAGTGCTGCAGCTATGAATACCGTAACAGCGCAGAGCGGTTTGAACGCCCTATCAGGAAATCATACCGCATAAGCATACATGAGAGTTACCGGGAGAATGGGAAAGTCAAGAAGAAACAGACCGTAATTTGTACGATTGGATATTATGAGGTTGTGGACTGGGGCGACTGGCCGGGGGATTTTGTTGTTGGTGGGCTGGCATCAAAAGCGGATGCGCTTGGACTGGAAGAAAGCGAACTGGCAGACCTGATTTATACAAAGTGGCAGGCTATTGTTGACCGCATTTGGGAGGAATACAAACGGACGGAGGAATATGCTGCAAGGCAGGAGAACTGTCGCATAATCAGGGAGCATAACGAGAGGGTAAATGAGTTCACGGAGAAATACGGCGTTACCCGGAGTGAATACAACCGCTGCTATGATGTGTTCGGCAAATTGCGCAATCCTGAATACCTGAAAAAGATTAAGGCAGATTTTAAGGCAAGAAAGGAATATGAGCGCAGGAGCCGGGAGCAGAGCCGTAGTTATTATGAGAATTTCCGTAGTAACTACGGGGGATATAGTGGAGGTAGTTATTGCGGTACTGCTGCCAGTAACTACAATGAAGCTGACAAGGCCATGCTGAAAAAGTTTTACCGCACATTATCAAAGGCATTTCACCCGGACAGTAACCCGGACAAGGACACAAGCGAGGAAATGAAGATGCTGAACCGCTTAAAAAGTGATTGGGGAGTATAGTTTTTTGTAACGGTTTTTCTCTGATTTATCCCCATTATTCATAGATTTAACACGGTTTTTCCGAATAAATGAAAAAATGGAATGTTGGCAAATGTTGGCATTTTAGAGGATATAGGGAGTTTCTAAACACGATATATGCGCATGGTGGATAGTGGGAAATGGTGGGATATTCAGTTTATAGGGGCGGTGTGGAAAATAGTTGCATTTAGTGGCATTTTCCGGGATATAGGGAATTTATGCACACGACAGTATATAGGCGCATGGCAGCAGTTTTTCCATACTTTTCAGGTAAAAGGCAGCAGAGGGGAAAATACATGAAATGCGCAAAAGTGCGCACAAAAAAAGAGTTTTGTAACACGATACACGCATGAGGGGAAAAGTGCAAAAATGCACAGAAATGCACACCAAAAAAAGAAGTTTAATGACACGGTATAGGAGCAAGGGAAAAGCCTTGATTTTCCGGGCAAAACTGAATTAGTGGACACGATAACGCGCGCATAGAAAACTTACACTTTCTTACACAAAAAAGGAATTTGTAAACACTATAACGCGCGCGGGAATATCAAGACATTCTGAACACCCTAAAAAGAGGATTACTAAAAAATACTAATATCCGGGGCTTATACTGGAAATTGCTAATAATTGCTAATGTCATTCGCCATATAGGGCGAGTGGTGGGGCAGATCAGCAGGACACCGGGGCAAGCTGCAGCAGTATTTCCATTTTTCAGCCCCTAAAAGTATCCAGAGATTTTAGAGTCCCTAAAAGGGCGGCGCATAATCGGCAGTATCAGCAGCCATAAAAAGTAATGCAACATTTCCGACACCATAAAAAGGGCTTGTATCCTCACATTTCTTACAACCTAAAAGGGAGCATCCGACAGCAGCATTGATATGACAGACCTAAAAAGACCTTAATTTTCAGCTTATAGAACCTAACAAAACCTA
>Ga0137306_101967_pt1 | contig 18759 bp, 10 predicted proteins | sample Inofroosms_March_FD_97187 | JGI IMG/M metagenome (GOLD analysis project Ga0137306, IMG submission 97187) | Mouse cecal microbial communities from Vienna, Austria - N-Acetylneuraminic and N-Acetylglucosamine D2O microcosms_March | ecosystem: Host-associated > Mammals > Digestive system > Large...
TTGACGATCGTGTAGATGCGCGATCCCTTCATGCCGACGCAGGCGCCCACCGGGTCGATGCGGTCGTCGTACGACTCCACGGCCACCTTGGCCCGCTCGCCCGGGATGCGCACGATCTTCTTGATGGTGATCAGACCGTCGAAGATCTCGGGGACCTCCTGCTCGAAGAGGCGCTCGAGGAACTGGTTGGCCGTGCGCGAAAGGATGATGCGGGGCTGGTTGTTGTTCATCTCCACCGACTTGACGATCGCCTTGATCGTGTCGCCCTTGCGGTAGAAGTCGTTGGGAATCTGCTCGGCCTTCGGCAGGATCAGCTCGTTGTCCTCGTCGTCGAGGATCAGCACCTCCTTCTTCCACACCTGGTAGACCTCGCCGGTGATGATCTCGCCCACCTTCTGCGAGTACTTCTCGTAGAGGTTGGCCTTCTCCAGGTCGAGGATGCGCGAGGCGAGGTTCTGACGCAGCGAGAGCACCGTGCGGCGCCCGAACGAGGCGAGCTTGATCTCGTCGGCATACTCGTCGCCGATCTCGTAGGTGGGGTCGATGGCTTTCACCTCCGACACGGCGATCTGCGCGTTGGGATTCTCCACGGCGCCGTCCTCCACCACCGTGCGGTTGCGCCAGATCTCCAGGTCGCCCTTCTCGGGGTTGATGATCACGTCGAAATTCTCGTCCGTCTCGTACTGTTTCTGCAGGGCGTGGCGGAATACGTCCTCCAGCACGCCGATCATCGTGGGCTTGTCAATGTTCTTCAGCTCCTTGAACTCTGCGAAGTTGCTGATCAGATTCAGATTGTCCATGTTGCTCTATTTCGTTTTTTCGATTCTTGTTCTACTTGAAATCCAGATACTCCTTCGTGTACTTGATCTCGTCGAAGGAGTACGTGCGCTCGACCTTTACCGTCTGCTTGCGCTTCTTGCCCTCGACGGCCTGCTTCTCCTCGTAGGAGAGGGTGATGCCCCGCTCGTCGGCGGCGTCGAGCCGGGCGAGGATCTTGATGCCGCTCGTGAGCAGCACCTCCACCGGCCGGCCCACGATCTTGGCGTACTGGCGCAGGCAGCGCAGCTCCGAGCCCACGCCCGCCGAGGCTACCGTCAGCGCGAAGTCCTCCGCATCGCGGTCCATCTGCGCCTCGATGGCGCGGCTTAGCGCGACGCACGCTTCGATCGAGACCGACGTGTCGCTGTCGATGGTCAGTTCGATTTCGTTGGCGGGCGAGGCGGTGCACGCCACCACGAAGAGGTCCGTCCCCTCCATCTGGGCCCGTGCGGCCTCGACGATCTTTTCGGTGTCTATCATCTCTTGGGATTCTTATGCTTCCAACTATCTATGAAATAAGGGGACTTCTCGTCCCCTTATCGCTCGCTCGTCTTTCGACAATGCAAATATACGGAAAAATTCCGATATACCAATATTTATATGCCGAATTTTTCCCGCGTTCCGGCTTGTGTTCCGGCCTGCCCCCTTCCGGCCTTCGTGCCGCCCCGGTGCGGGCGCCCGGCCGGGGCTTCGGGAGCCGCCGGTGGGGCGCATGGCCCGTCGGCCCCTGCCCGGCGTTACTCCTCCTGCCGCTTCGAAGCGTAGGGCTTGATGATCCCGCGCTTCGACTCGCGGATGAAGCGCACCAGGTAGTCGCGCTCGGCGCTCTGCGGCACCTGGCGCTCCACCTCGTTGCAGCCGTTCAGGTAGTTCATGCCGCTCTGGAAGAGGATGCGGCATGCCTCGTGGATCTCGGCGATGCGCTCGGGCGCGAAGCCGCGGCGCGCGAGGCCGATCTTGTTGATCCCGGCGAAGCGGAGCGTGTCGTTGCGCACGATCACGTAGGGGGGCAGGTCCTGCCCCAGCAGCGCGCCGCCCTGGATCATCGAGTGGTCGCCGATGTGGGTCCACTGGTGGATCGCCGCATGGCCTCCGATGACCACCCAGTCGCCCACGTGCACCTCGCCGGCCAGCGACACGCGGTTGGCGACGACGCAGCGGCTGCCCACCACGCAGTCGTGCCCCACGTGCACGTAAGCCATCAGCAGGTTGCCGTCGCCGATGCGCGTGGTGCCCGTCGAGGCGGTGCCGCGGCTGATGGTGACGTATTCGCGGATGTCGTTGTCGTCGCCGATCTCGCACAGGGTCTTCTCGCCCGCGAACTTCAGGTCCTGGGGCAGGCACGCGACCGACGCTGCGGTGTGCACGCGGCAGCGCTTGCCCAGGCGCGCACCGTCGTGGACGACCGCGCCGGGCCCGATCCACGAGCCGTCGCCGATCTCGACGTCGCCCGCGATGTAGGCGAAGGGTTCGACCGTGACGTCGGCGCCCAGGCGGGCGTCGGGGTGGACGTAGGCTAAGGGGCTTATCATTTCTGCTCGGTTTTCTGTTTGTTTTTCACGATCTGGGCCATCATCACAGCCTCGCAGGCGAGCGTCTCGCCCACGAAGGCCTTGCCCTCGACTACGGCCACGCCGCGGCGGATGGGCTCGAGCAGCTGGATCTCGAACTGGAGCGTGTCGCCCGGCACGACCTTGCGCTTGAACTTCGCGCCGTCGATCTTCATGAAGTAGGTCGAGTAGTTTTCGGGGTCGGGCACCGTGCCGAGCACCAGGATGCCGCTGCACTGGGCTATGGCCTCGACGATCAGCACGCCCGGCATGACGGGCTCCTCGGGGAAGTGGCCCACGAAGAAGGGTTCGTTCATCGTCACGTTCTTGATGCCGCCCACCGACGAATCGTCGCGGTGGAAGATGCGGTCGACGAGCAGGAACGGCGGACGGTGGGGGAGCATGCGGCGGATGTCGTTGATGTCGTAGAGGGCCGGCTTGCGGCAGTCGTAGGTGAAGCGGGGCTTCTCGCCGGCCTTGCGGATCGTGCGCTTGAGCTGCTTCATGAATTCCGTGTTGGCGAAGTGGCCCGGGCGGGTGGCCCACACGCGGCCCTTGATCCTCACGCCCAGCAGCGCGAAGTCGCCCAGCAGGTCGAGCAGCTTGTGACGCGCCAGCTCGTTGTTGCAGCGCAGCTCGGGGTGGCAGAGGTAACCCGACTTGATCTCGATGTCGGGCTTGTTGAAGAGCTGCTTGAGGTGGGCGAGCTGCTCGTCGGGGATGGGGTTCTCCACCACCACGATGGCGTTGTCCAGGTCGCCGCCCTTGATGAGGTTGCGCTTCATCAGGGGCTCCAGCTCGTGCAGGAAGACGAACGTGCGGCAGGGAGCGATCTTGCCGGTGTAGTCGTCGCCGGGGTTGAAGGTGGCGTACTGGTTGCCGATCACCTTCGAATTGTAGTCGACGTGCAGCGAGACGGTGAACTCGTCGTCGGGGTAGAGGATGATCGCCACGCCCTTCTCGGGGATCGTGTAGACCATCTTCTCGGTCACGTGGTAGAACTTGCGCTCGGCCGGCAGGTCGACCGTGCCCGTCGCCGCGATGGCGGCGGCGTACTCGCGCGCCGAGCCGTCCATGATGGGGGTCTCGGCGGCGTCGATGTCGATCAGTGCGTTGTCCACGCCGAGGGTCCACAGCGCCGAGACGATGTGCTCGATCGTGCTCACGCGGTGGCCGCCGGCCTCGACGGTCGTGCCGCGCGAGGTGTCGACCACGTAGTCGCAGAGTGCGGGGATGAGGGGCTGCCCCTCGATGTCGGTGCGGCGGAAGACGATGCCCGTGTCGGCCTCGGCCGGGTTGACGGTCATCGTCACCTCGACGCCCGTATGGAGTCCCTTCCCGGAGAACGAGATCGGGGCTTTGAGCGTTTGCTGTTTCGTTGACATAGAGATGTGTTTCGATAGTTTTGTGCCCAAAGGTATTAAAAAATCGTTAAAAAACCTTACTTTTGCTCAAAATTCCGAAGCTTCCCGATGGCTGAAATACCTTCCGGCAACCCGCCCAGGCGCCCCCGGCGTCCGCGGCTGGTGCTCCCGTTCGACAACCGGCGCGAGGACGCCGGCTCGTGGGCCTACGACCACCGCATGGGTCTCTGCGTGACGCTCGTCGTCTATCTGGTGCTGATGATCGCCTTCGTCACCTCGAAGATCGTCGTGGGGCGCCGCCCCCACATGCAGGGCATGCTCATCGACATGCAGGCGCTCTCCGATCTCGAGAGCGAGCGCGACCGTCTCGAGGAGGAGGTGCGCCGGCGCCTCGAGCAGCAGGAGCTCGACTGGCGCAAGATCCGCAACGCGACCTCCAACGAGAATGCCACCAACGAGCAGCTGAAGGACGACCGCGGCACCAACACGGCGGCCATCAACGAGGCGGCCGCCGAGGCCGAGCGCCGCATGCGCGCCAACCGCGAGGCCTACGAGCGGGGGCTGGCCGAGGAGCAGGCCATCCGCGACTCGAAGTCCGGTTCGGCCGACGGCGAGCAGCGGCAGGACCGCAAGGTTCAGGGGCGAGTCACGGTGTCGTTCTCGCTCGACAACCCGCTTCGCACCTCGCGCCGTCTCGACGTGCCGGCCTACCGCTGCGAGGGGGGCGGCGACGTGGTGGTCGAGATCACCGTCGACCGCGGCGGCAAGGTGGTCCACGCACGTGTGCGCGAGGGCGGCGACGAGTGCATGCGCGAGTGCGCCCTGGCATCGGCCCGCCGCTCGCTCTTCAACATCGACCCCGCGGCCCCCGCCCGGCAGGTCGGCACCATCACCTATATCTTTATCCCGCAGTAGCCGGCGGGCGGGTTCTGAAGCCGTTTCGGGCCTCTCCCGCTGCTCGGGTGTCTCCTGTTGTCCGGGTTTCTCTTGTCGTGCAGGTTTCTCCCGTCGTCCGGGCTCTCTCCTGTCGCTCAGGTTTCTCCCGTCGTTCGGGCCCTTCCCTTCGGCGGGGGTCTTCTCTGTGGCCCGTCCTTTTCCCGCCGTCCGGGCGGTTCCGTCGCCGTCTGCCCGGTCGGCCTTCTCGTTCGGATTTCCCGTCGCCATCTGCCCGACCGGCTCTCCTCGCAAAAACAGAAAAAGCCTGCCGAACATCGTTCGGCAGGCTTCGTTTCGGTCGGCTGACGTTACTCCGCCTCTTCGTTGAGGAAGGTGTTGTAGGCCGTCTCCTTTTCGGGGATCACCCACGTCCACTGGTTCGCCTCGTCGGGCTGCACCGTCACGGCCATGGCTGAGGCGAAGTTGCCGCCCTTCTTGAACGACTTGCGCTCCAGCGTCTTGCCCCAGCGCTTCATGTCGAACCAGTCGAAGCCCTCGCCCCACAGCTCCAGGGCGCGGTAGCGGACGATCTCCTCGAAGAGCTCGTCGCCGGTCTTCGTGCAGGTGTAGTCGGGGTCGCGCTGGCTCGTGGCGTTGAGCTCCACGAGCAGGGCCTGCGCCGCCGGGTCGTTGCCCAGCCGGCACTGCGCCTCGGCCTCGAGCAGCACCATCTCCGACGAGCGGATGTGGTTGAGGTAGGCGACGCCCGGCTGGCCGAAGCAGCCGAATTTGCGGTGCTCGTAGGCCACGTAGTAGGAGCCGCTGGCCGGTACGTAGCGGTCGGCGTAGTAGGCGTCGATCGCGGCGATGGCCTTCTTGTCGGAGATCTGGCCGGTGGTCTGGTTCACGATCTTCTGGAACTCGGCGTCGGTCATGCCGAGGATGGCCGGGTGTACGAAGAGGTTCTTGCGGATGCCGTTGTCGGGGAACGTCTCCAGCAGCTCGCGGCTGATGCAGTGGCGGTAGCCGCGCGAGCGCGACGTGTTGGCGTTATAGGCCAGCTGCGCCTGGAACGACCAGTACTGGAGGTTCTGGTCGTCGCTCGCAAACGAGCCCCAGATCCACTCGCTGGTGGGCGACTCGAAGTCGCTGCGGTAGTCGGCGACCGACATCAGGGGATAGCCGCTGCGGGCCGCAGCCGCCATGCGGGCCGCCAGCTCGTAGTCGTCGCGCGAATCGGCGCGGGTGATCGCCGCACGGGCCAGGATGGCCTGTGCAACGCTGAGGTCGGGGGCGCTCAGGAAGATGCGCTTCTGCGCCGGCACGCTCTCGAAGGCGGCGATGGCGGCCTTCAGGTCGTCGAACACCTGCGTGTAGACGGCCGAGAGTTTCGAGAGCGGGGCTCCCTCGGTCGACGACTCGGTGCGGATGATGACGCCGTCGGCGTCGCCGTGGTTGGTGTCCATCCAGCGGTGGCTGTAGAGCTGCGTGAGCTGGAAGTGCCCGTAGGCACGGTAGACCAGAGCCTGGGCCTTGATGAAGGTCTTGCGCGCCTCGATCTGCGGGTCGCCGCCCGTCGGCACGTCGTCGATGTTGCCGATGATCATGTTGGCGTTGTCGATGATGCGGTAGTAGTAGTACCAGCCGTAGCTGTCGTAGGACGACGTGTTGCGTTGGTGGTAGCTCATGTTCATGATGCTCGACCAGCCGGTCAGACGCGGCACGGAGAAGTTCTGGCCGGGGAAGTTGCCGAACAGGTACTTGATCCATCCCTCACCCGAGGCGCCCTGGCCGTAGTAGGAGTGCTGCATGCACATGAGTCGTGCCAGACCGTTGACGGCCAGTTCGGCGTTGTCGATGGTGGAGAAGATCAGCTGGGGCGATCCCGAGGTGGTCGAGTCGGTCTCCAACCAATCTTTCGAGCAGGAGGTCGTGCAGCACATCGCGAGGAGGGCTGCCGCCGTATATAACAATTTTTTCATATCGCGATAGTCTGTTATGGGTTAGAGTTTGATGTTCAGTCCGATGGAGTAGACGCGGGCGCTCACGAAGGTGTTGCCGTCGCCGCCCGAGAAGCTGTATTGCGGGTTCAGGCCCTTCATGGCCGAGAAGATCGCGGGGTTCTCCACGCTGAAGTCTACCGACAGACCGCCGAGTCCCATCTTGCTGCAGATCCGCTTGGGGAACTGGTAGCTGAGCGAGATGTTCTTGATGGCGAAGTAGGAGTTGTCCTTCAGCCAGCGGTCCGAGGCGGCGTTGTTGTAGGTCGACAGGAAGGTGTCCACCACCGGAATGCCGTTGGGGTCGATGCGGTCGGGCGAGGTCTCGGTCATGCCCTCCGGGATGCCGTTCCACGACTTGAGCACGTCCTTGTGCGTCGCGTCGGCACCCGAGCTGCGCACCGACATGAGCGAGGCGTACGACGAGGCGTAGATCTTGCCGCCGATCGAGTAGGTGCAGAGTGCCGAGAGGGTGAGGTTCTTCCAGCTCAGGCTGGTCGAGAGGCTGCCGTAGACGGTCGGGAGCGCCGAGCCGCGCCAGTCGCGCGAGGCGTAGGTGGTGTTGCGCGTGTAGCGCTTGCCGTTGATCACCACGTCGTACTCCTGGGTGTCCTTGGTGGCCTTCGTGCCGCCCACCGAGTTCTTGTCGTTGGGATCGAGCAGGTCGATATTGTACTCGTCGGCGATGGTGTAGAGCGAATTACCCGTCATCTGGTCGACGCCCTCGAAGTGGTAGTAGTAGAACTCGTAGATGCTGTGACCCTCCGAGTAGCGGCGGCTGCCGTTGGGGATGTCCTTGTGGTCGGGCAGCTTGACGATCTTGTTGCGGATCCACGTCAGGTTGGCGCCGATGTTCCACCGCCAGTCTTTCTTGCGCAGCACGTCGACGTCGACGGCCACCTCGATGCCCTTGTTCGAGACGCTGCCGATGTTGCGCGTCACGGTGGCGATGGCGTCGTCGGTGCTCGTCGCGCCCACCGACAGGGGCAGCTGCACGTCGAAGAGCAGGTCGCGCGACCGCTTGTCGAAGTAGTCCAGCGATACGTTCACGCGGTTCCACAGACGGCCCTCCAGGGCGATGTCGAACGTTGCGGTGGTCTCCCACTGGATGTCGTCGGCCGCAAGCTGGCCCTTGTAGAAGGCTCCCATGCCCTGGTTCTTGTTGGAGGTGTAGAAGGGCTTGTAGGCGTAGTAGCCCACGCCCTGGTCGTTACCCGTCTCGCCGTAGGCCACGCGGAACTTCAGGTCGTTGACCCAGCCGACGTTTCGCATGAACTCCTCGCGCGAGATCATCCAGCTGGCACCCAGCGACCAGAACCCGCCCCAGCGGTAGTCGGGGTGGAAGCGCGACGAGCCGTCGCGGCGGTACGATCCCTCGACGAAGTAGCGCTCGTCGAAGTTGTAGCGCAGGCGCCCGAGGTACGACTCGGTGGTGTAGGTGTTGTAGTAGGCCGAGATCGAGGTCAGATCCGAGAAGTTGCTGCCGGTCGTGAGGCCCGGGAGCATGATGTTCTTCTTGGCCGAGTAGGCGTAGTCGTAACGGTACTTGTAGCTTTCGTGCGCCAGCATGGCGTCGACGTGGTGCTGGCCGAAGTCGTGGCCCCAGTTGAGCTGCTGCTGGAAGGTGTAGTTCTTGTAACGGTAGTTGTAGAAATACCAGCGGCCGTTGTTGCCCTTTCCGTCGCCGATCTCCGGGTTGTCGTACTCCTCCTCGCGCGAGTTGCGCACGCTCATGTCGCCCTTCACGGTGAACTGGAAGTCCTTGAGGAAGGTGATCGTGGCGAATGCCTGGAGGTTCATGGTCTCGCGCGTCAGCTTGTCGTGGTTGGCCATGTTCTCGTAGACGGTGTTGCGGTTGGAGAGGTAGTCGGCGTCGTTGTAGACAGGACGGCCGTTCTCATAGAGGATCGCGCCCTCGGCGTCGTGTTTGAAGACGGGGTATACGGGGGCCATGTAGCGGGCGATGTAGAAAGGGTTCTCGAAAGCCGTGCCTCCGCCGTCGGCGTTGGCGATGTAGCTCGACTCCTGCGACGAGGCGGCCAGGTTCATGCCCGTGCGGAACCACTTGGTCGGGCGGTACGAGAGGTTGGCGCGGCCCGAGAAGCGCTTGAAGTCGGAGTGGTGGGTGTAGCCGTTCTCCTTGAGGTAGCCCAGCGACGAGAAGACGCTGTACTTTTCGCCGCCCACGTCGGCGCTCACCGTGTACTCCTGGCGGTGTCCCAGACGCTCGATCTCGTCGAACCAGTCGAGGTCGGTATATCCCGGGAGGACGCTGGCGGCGGGATTCAGGCGGCCGTTGTCGTCGTAGAGCTGGTCGTCGGCCAGGTTGAAGATGTTGTTCTGGATGCGCGTGGCCATGATGTTCTCATGGGCGTAGGCGATGGCGTCCGCCTCGTTGTATCCCAGAGCGGGATCGCTCATGCCCGAGTTCTTGAGACCGCGCCACTGGACTTCCATCCAGTCCTTGATGCCGAGACGGTCGTACTCCTTGATTCCGCGCTCGTAGATACCCTGCTTCATGGTAAGGTTGAGCGTCAGCTTGTCCTTGCGGCCCTGGCGGGTGGTGATGAGGATCACGCCGTTCGATGCGCGGTTGCCGTAGAGGGCGGCCGAAGCGGCGTCCTTCAGTACGGAGATCGATTCGATGTCGGTGGAGTTGAGGTCGGAGATGTTGCCGCCGTAGGGTACGCCGTCGATGACGTAAAGCGGGTTGTTGGTGCCGTTGACCGAGCCGAAGCCGCGGATGCGGATGGTCGGATCGTTGCCGGGCTGTCCGTAGGAGCTGTTGACCTGGATACCCGGGGCGGCCCCTTCGAGGGCGGCGGTCGCGGAGGTGGTCGGGCGCTTTTCGATCGCATCGCCCTTGACCGAGGCGACCGATCCGGTGAGCGAGGCGCGGCTCGCCGTACCGTAGGCCACGACCACCACATCGTCGATCGAGGTGGCCTCCTCCTCCATCACGATGTCGAGCTGCGTGCGTCCGTCGATGGCGACGGCCGTTGCCTTATATCCTAATGCCGAGATGATTAAAGTCCCGCGGGGGGGGGTGGAAAGCGTAAATTTTCCGTTGGCATCGGTTGCGATGCCTACCGTCGTTCCTTGGATGACGACGGCCGCTCCGATCACCGGAGCGCCCTGCGAGTCGGTCACCGTACCGCTCACGGGCCGGTTCTGTGCCGCAGCGTGGGCTGCGAACCCGAGCACGACCACCACGAAGAGTAGGAGTTTTTTTACCATGGGTGTTGGGTTTTTGGTTAAAAATGTGGTTTCTCCCCGTAAATATAGAAAAAAATGTGTGATTGTGTGCTGTTTGCCGAAAAAAATGATGCGGCGGCGTGTGCGTTTTTGCCGGAGACCGTCTTTCGGCGCTCTGTTTTGTAACCGGCGGATGGCTCCGCTTCCTGCCCGTTTTTCCCCGTTTTCAGCCGGTTGCCGCGTCCGGGCGGCGGCTCTCTTCGGACCGGGGTGGGGCCGCGCCTTCACACACAACGACGAGAGGTCCGCCCCCGGCGGGAGCGGACCTCTGGCAATAGCTATGCAGGCGGGCTATCGGGCCGTCTGGCCGAGCAGGTGCTCGACGGCGGCCTCCAGCTGCAGGTCGCGGCCCTCGATGGCCGAGGCCGGGTCGTTCTCCACCCGGATGTCGGGCTCCAGCTGCATGTTCTCGAGGATGCGGCCCGCATTGTCCTTCATCCCCACCTCGGGGATGCCGAACACCACGCCGTTCATCATCGTCTCCCACCACACGGCGGTCATCGTGCCCGGCACGGGCATGCCGACCAGCTTGCCCAGCTTGAGCTCCTTGTAGACCCAGGGGAAGCCGTGGGCGTTGGAGTAGTTGCCTTCGCTCACCAGCACGGCCGACGGCTTGGTCCACTGCGCGAAGGGGTCGATGCCGATGAACTGGCCGCGCGGCACGAAGGTGGCGAACTGCTTGCCGCTGAGCAGGTGCACGAGGTCCTCGTGGAGCCAGCCGCCGCCGTTGTAGCGCGTGTCGACGATGATCGCCTCGCGGTTGCGGTACTTGCCCAGGATCTCCGAGTAGGCCTTGCGGAAGCTGGGGCTGTTCATCCCCGCCACGTGGATATAGCCCAGGCGGCCGCCCGAGAGGCTGTCGACCAGCTCCTGGCGCCGCTTCACCCAGCGCTTGTAGAGCAGGGCGTTCTGCCCGCCGAGCGAGGTGGGGGTCACGTACTCCTCCCACTCCTTCGTCGAGCCGCTCTTGGTGAGCGTCAGCAGCGTGCGGCGGCCGATCTTGCCGTCGAGCAGGCGGAAGTAGTCCTTGCCGGCTTTCACGGGCTGGTTGTCGATCTTGCGGATGATGACGCCGGCCTCGATCTTCGTGTCGGGCCGGTCGAGCGGACCGCCCGGCAGCACCTCGGCGATGCGCAGGCCGTCGCCCGCGTAGTTCTCGTCGTAGAAGGCGCCGAGGAAGGCCGTGGCCGGACGGCCGAACGAGCCGTAGTAGCGGGCGCCGGTGTGCGAGGCGTTGAGCTCGCCCAGCAGCTCGCCCAGCACCTCGGCGAAGTCGTAGTCGTTGTTCACGTAGGGCAGGAAGCGCTCGTAGGCCGACTTGTAGTAGTCCCAGTCGACACCCTCGAAGGTCTGGTCGTAGAACTTGTCGAGCACCTGGCGCCATACATGCTCGAAGAGGCTGCGCCGCTCGGCCGCCGGCTTCCACTCGAAGCGGGCGGTGTAGCTCATCGGCTTGGTGTGGCCGCTGGCGGGGTCGATGGTCTGGATCTGACCGCCCGAGAGCAGGTAGATCGTGCGGCCGTCCTTCGAGAGCTCGAGGCGTCCGCCGCGGCCCAGCTTCGAGAGCAGACGCGTCGATCCGTCGTCGAAGTTGCGCACCCAGAGGTCGTAGCCCCCCTCGAAGGCGGCCAGGTAGAAGAGCTTGCGCCCGTCGTGCGTGAGCACGGCGTCGCCCAGCGCCGAGGAGTGGATCGTCAGGCGCACCATGCGCTCCTCCAGATCCTCCAGGTCGAAGCGCTGCTCGGCGGGCTTGTCGGCCTGCTTGACCGAGTCCTTCTCCTCGCGGCGCTTCTCCCGCTCGCTCTTCAGCTTCTCGGCCAGCGTGCGCTCCTCCTTCGTGCGGCGGAACTCGGCGTAGGCCTTCGGATCGAGGAACAGGGCGTAGACGTCGCGCTGCGCGCCCCAGCTGCCGTGGCTGCGCATGCCCTCGCGGTCGGTGCTCCAGATGATCGCCTTGCCGCCCAGCACCCAGCGGGCGTTGCCGTCGCTGTAGCCGCTGTTGGTCAGGTTGTGGATCTCGCCCTTGCCGTCGGCCTTCACCAGGGCGATGTCGGGATGCTGCCAGCCCCCCTCCTCGAAGAACTGGGCCAGGATCCACTTGCCGTCGGGCGACCACTCGAACGACTGGTCGCCGTCCGAGTAGGAGTAGTTGTACTTGCCGGGCAGCACCACGCGGCTGCGCTTCTTGTCGAGGTCCATGACCCTCACGGTCGTGCGCTCCTCGAGGTAGGCGATCTCCTTGCCGTCGGGCGAGAAGGCGGGCTGGAACGACGCCTTCTCGCCCTCGGTGAGCCGCTCCTCCTCGATCTGGCGCGCATAGGCGAACGAGGGATCCTCCTTCTCCTTGATGCGTGCCACGTAGATGTGCCACTGCCCGTCGCGCTCCGAGGCGTAGGCCAGCGAGCGGCCGTCGGGCGAGAAAGCGATGTCGCGCTCCTGCGCCGCGGTGTTGGTGATGCGCTTGGTGGTGCCGAACTCGGCGTCGGCGACGAAGACGTCGCCGCGGAAGACGAAGGCGAACTCCTTGCCGTCGGGCGAGATGGCGATCTCGCGGGCGCCGCTGCTGCGGATCCACTCCTCCGCGGCGGGCTGCTGGTCGTCGGCTACCACCTCGATCTCCACCTTGCGGGGCTTGCCGCCCGGGGCCATGGTGTAGATCTCGCCGTCCCAGAAGAAGCAGAGCGTGTCGTTGTCGGCGCGCGTGAGGAAGCGCACGGGGTGGCGCTCCAGGCGGGTCAGCTGCTCGATTTGCTTCGGATTATCGAGCGACATGCGGCAGACGTTGGCGTCGCCGAAGCGCTCGCTGACGAAGTAGACCGTCTTCTGGTCGGCGGCCAGGGTGGGGTAGCGGTCCTCGACCTGCTTGGCGGTGAGGTTGGCGAAGGTGCCGCTCTTCAGGTCGTGCAGCCAGATGTCGCGGCAGATCGACGAGGTGTGGTGCTTGCGCCACTCGTCCTCGTAGCCCTTCTTGTCGTGGTAGAGGATGCGCTCGCCCGTGCGGTCGAAGGAGATGTTGCACGCCTCGAAGGGCAGGAACATCGTCGGGCGTCCGCCCGCGGCGGGCACGCTGTAGACCTGCCCGTCGTGGGGGAACTGGCCGTAGCGGCGGTCGGGTATGATCTTGCAGCGGAAGAGGATGCTGCTTCCGTCGGGGGTGAAGCACTCGGGGGTGACGGCCGAGCCCGAGAGGTGGGTCAGGCGCGTGGGGGTGCCTCCCGTCGCGGGCACCGTGAAGAGGTCCATCCCCTTGTCGCGGCCCGAGGCGAAGGCGATCGTGCGGCCGTCGGGCGACCATACGGGGTGGCCGTCGTAGGCGGCGTGGGTGGTGAGCTGCTCGGCGCGGCCGCCCTGGCTGTCGACCACGAAGATGTCGCCCTTGTAGCAGAAGGCGATCTTCCGCCCGTCGGGCGAGATGGCGGGGTAGCGCATCCACAGCGGGCGCTCCTGCGCCGCGAGGCTCTGCGTCGCGAGGAGCAGCAGCCCCAGCAGGATTCTTTTCATTGTGTTCATGGTTTTCTGTTTTTGGGTGTTGCGTTCGTTGGCGGGGCTCAGCCCCGACGGCGCGACGGGTCGGAAAGCGCACCTTCCGACCCGTCGTCCGATTTTACGTCCGGCTGCGCGCTACTCGGTGACGCGCTCCAGCCACTTGACCATCGAGAGCATGACGACCATCGAGATCGTGCAGGCCACGACGAAGACGCCCCAGGTCATCCAGATGGGGATCGACTCGTAGAGGATGGCGCCGATCACGAGCAGCTGGTTGCCGATGGCCGTAGCGCCGAGCCAGCCGCCCTGCATGATGCCCTGGTACTGCGGGGGGGCGACCTTCGACACGAACGAGATGCCCAGCGGCGAGATGCAGAGCTCGGCCACGGTCAGGATCACATAGGTGCCGATCAGCAGGAACGGGGTCACGCGCAGCTCGTTGGGGAACTCGCGCAGCACCTTCACGCTCTGCTCGCCCGTCGCCGGGTCGGTGACCTTCTCGAAGAGCGACGACCACAGAGGCAGCTCGGCGACGTAGGAACCTACGGCCATCACCACGAAGCCCAGCGCGGCGATGCCCATGCCGATCGCGATCTTCTTGGGCGTCGAGGGCTCCTTGCCGCGGGCGCGCAGCCATCCGAAGACGCCCATGACGACGGGGGTCAGCACCACCACGCACAGCGGGTTGATCGACTGGAAGATCTCGGCTCCGCGGATCTGCGTGAAGCCCAGATCGATGTTGATGCCGCTCAGGTTGGTATACTCCTTGGCGAACATGGTGAGCGTCAGTCCGTTCTGGTGGAACGAGAACCAGAAGAAGATCACCACGCCGAAGACGGCCAGCAGCGCATAGAGGCGCTGGCGCACCTCGCGGGCCTCCATCATCACCTGGGCCTTGTCGGGACGCTTCGTGTCGGCCGCCTTGCGCTCCATGCCGGGGAACTTGCGCTGGTTGGAGAGGTAGATGGCCAGAGAGATGAGCATGGCGCCGATCGCGCAGGCGAAGGCGTAGTGGAATCCGGTGGTGAAGACGCCGAGGTAGTCGTTGGCGAAGAGCGTCAGATCCGAGTAGCCGAACTGCGCGGCGAACTCCTGGAAGCGCACGAGCGACTCGCCCTCGAGATTGCCGGCCAGCTGCGTGTGGCAGAAGGCGGGCATGTCGGCGTTATAGGCGAAGCCCGAGTGCTGGACCCACCAGTTGCGCACGCCTACGGCCATGATCGGGGCGAAGATGGCACCCACGTTGATGAACATGTAGAAGAGCGAGAAGCCGCTGTCGCGCATCTGCGCATACTTCTCGTTGTCGTACATCTGACCCACGAGCGCTTGCAGGTTGCCCTTGAACAGACCGTTGCCGAAGGCGATGACGAACAGACCCGCGCAGGTGATCGTCACGAAGAGCGCCGGATTGGGCGACGGGGTGGGGGTGGGGATGGCGATCACGGCGTAGCCTGCGGTCATCAGCAGCAGGCCGGCGAGGATCGTCCCCTTGAAGTTCTTGGTCTTGTCGGCGATCACACCGCCCACGAACGAGAGGATGTAGATCGAGAAGTAGAAGACCGAGTAGATCCATCCGGCCTTCGTGCCGTCGAAGCCGTACTTCGCCTGCAGGAAGAGGACGAGGATCGCCATCATGATGTAGAATCCGAAGCGCTCTCCCATGTTGGCGAGGGCCGCGGCGAGCAGTCCTTTGGGTTGATTTTTGAACATGGTGATTTTAAAAATTTTTCGTAAGGGTTTATCCGCAGTCAAAGATAGAAAAAAAATCCGATAATTCCGCTTTTTTGTCGATTTGAGGGCCTGCGGATCCATTCTTTTTTCGGCGACGCACGGCGGGCGGCCGAAACTTTATGCAAACGGGCTTGCTTTTGCCTGCGTTTTTCCGTATATTTGGCTACGCCAAACATACTTTCGCTCGGCAAAATGCAAGCGAGCTTGTTTTTGCCCTCGCTTATTCGTATATTTGTGAAAACAGCACACCGCTATGGAAAAGAATACGACCCGTCTGAAGATCGTCGAGCAGGACGAATGGCTCCGGCCGGTGGAGGAGCTCGTCGGGCGCCGCCACGACAACTACCTGGAGAAGCTGGCCGAGATCGAGCGCGGGTCGGGGTCGATCGTCGACTACGCCAACGGCTACCGCTACTTCGGCTGGCAGTGGGACGATGTGCTCGACGGCTGGTGGCTGCGCGAGTGGCTGCCCGGGGCGCACGATGTCTACGTCTTCGGCGACTTCAACAACTGGCAGCGCACCGAAATCCGCATGCACAAGGATGCCGCAGGGGTGTGGAGCGCCTTCTTCCCGGCGGCGATGTACCGCGACCGCCTCGTGCACGGCTCGCTCTACAAGCTCCACGTTCACGGCGACAACGGCTGGCGCGACCGCATCCCGGCCTATGCCCGGCGCGTGGTGCAGGACGAGGCTTCGAAGGACTACACGGCCCAGTTCTGGTCGCCGGCCGAGCCGTTCGACTGGCGGGGCGACGCATTCGACGCCTCGCGCGCCGGCAACCTGCTCATCTACGAGGCCCACGTGGGCATGGCCCAGGAGCGGGAGGGTGTGGGTACCTATCGCGAGTTCACGAAGAAGATCCTACCTATAATTAAAAAGGACGGCTACAACGCCGTGCAGCTCATGGCCATCGCCGAACACCCCTACTACGGTTCGTTCGGCTACCACGTGTCGAGCTTCTTCGCGCCCTCGTCGCGCTGCGGCACGCCCGAGGATCTGAAGGAGCTCATCCGCCGTGCCCACGAGCTGGGGATCGCCGTCATCATGGACCTCGTGCACGCCCACTACGTCAAGAATCTCAACGAGGGGATCAACGAACTCGACGGCACAGACCATCTCTACTCGCTGCCGGGCGAGGCGGGCTACCAGCCCTACTGGGATTCGAAGCTCTTCGACTACGGCAAGCGCGAGGTGCGCCACTTCCTGCTCTCGAACGTCAAGTACTGGCTCGACGAGTTCCACTTCGACGGCTTCCGCTTCGACGGCGTGACCTCGATGATCTACCACCACCACGGCTACACCGAGTTCGACGCGCGCGAAAAGTTCTTCGACGCCGGGGTCAACGAGGAGGCCATTGCCTACCTCACGCTGGCCAACCGCCTCGTGCACGACTTCCGCCCCGCGGCCGTGACGATTGCCGAGGACGTGAGCGGCATGCCGGGCATGTGCATCCCGATTGCCGACGGCGGCATAGGCTTCGACTACCGCCTGGGCATGGCGATTCCCGACTTCTGGATCCGCTACCTCAAGGAGCTTCCCGACGAGGAGTGGAACATCTGGGAGATGTGGTCGGTGATGACCGACCGCCTGCCCGCGGTCAAGACCGTGGCCTACGCCGAGTCGCACGACCAGGCGCTGGTGGGCGACAAGACGCTGGCGTTCCGCCTGATGGATAAGGAGATGTATTTTCACATGGACCGCGCGTCGGAGAACCTCGCCATCGACCGCGGCATGGCTCTGCACAAGATGATTCGCCTCGTGACCATCTCCACGGGCGGCCAGGCCTACCTCAATTTCATGGGCAACGAGTTCGGCCACCCCGAGTGGATCGACTTCCCGCGCGAGGGCAACGGCTGGAGCTACGCCCATGCGCGGCGCCAGTGGTCGCTGGCCGACAACGGTTTTCTCCGCTACTCGTGGCTGGGCGACTTCGACCGGGCGATGATCCGGCTGGTCAAGAAATATAAGGTGCTCGAGGACGGCTACGCCTGGAATCTGCTCATGGACGAGCACAACAAGACGATGGTCTTCTCCCACGGGAGGCTGCTTTTCGTCTTCAACTGGCACCCCACGGCCTCGATCCCCGACTACGAGCTGCCGGTGCAGGCGGCGGGCAAGTATGTGCCGGTCCTTTCCACCGACGAGCGCCGGTTCGGCGGGCAGGAGCGCCAGGCGATGGATGCCGAACACTTCTCGTTCAACGTCGCGGGCGACGACGGCACGCTCTACCCGCGCATCCGCATCTACAACACCTCCCGCACCGCCACGGTTTTCCTCCGCAAGCGGTAGCACCGACGTGGCGCACAGGCCCAAGAGACGCTTCCCTTTGCGGGGAGGCTGCGGCCCGCCCGGCTCTGCGAGCCGAGGGGTAAGAGATAAGTGCGAAGTCAAAAGTGAGAGGTTGAAAGTGTGCGTGTTCAGCACGCAGCCAGCGGAGGGGCGAACGAAGAGAGCAGCCCTCCGCGCCGAGTGGCTGCGGGCTGCCGGCTTTTCAAGCCGAGGGCGGATTTTGCCACGGATGGTTGTAGGCCTCAGTCGGCGGAAGACCTCCCTTTGCCGGCTGGGGCGGTCGCGCCTCCGGCGCGAGCCGGCAAAGGGACGAAGCCCGAGGCTTCGATGGCTCCTCCGAATCATGCAACGACAGATGCTCTCGGGATGCAGCCAGTGAAGGCCCGCGCGAGCTGTGCGAGTTGCGGGCCTTCGCCCGGGGTGGTTGCGGCCCGCAGCGAAGCCGAAGGCCCCCCCCCGAAAAAAGAACCCCTGCCACCGTCGGCGGCAGGGTCTCTCCAATATCGATTGCGCTTTGCGCGACGCTCCCGCGCAGCGCTCCCGCGCGTCGCGCGCTAATAGCCCAGGATGCGCAGCATCGAGCGGTAGGACTGCTCCTTGGCGAACAGGCGCGTATAGTATTCGTTGTCCGACTTGTCGCGGTCGATCACCACGTGTTTGGGCGCCGGGATCAGGCAGTGCTGGATGCCGCCGAAGCCGCCCAGCGACTCCTGGTAGGCCCCCGTGTGGAAGAAGCCGATATACTGCGTGTTGCCCTTCTCGAGCTTGGGCAGGAAGATGGCGTTGGTGTGGCACTCCGAATTGTAGAAGTCCTCGCTGTCGCAGGTCAGGCCGCCGAGGAAGACGCGCTGGTACTCCTTGTCCCAGTTGTTCACCGCCAGCATGATGTAGCGCTGGTTGATGCCCCACGTGTCGGGCAGCGTGGTCATGAACGACGAGTCGATCATGTACCAGTTCTCGCGGTCGTTCTGCTGCTTCTGGTTGACGATCGAGTAGAGCGACGCGCCGCTCTCGCCCACGGTGAACGAGCCGAACTCGGTGAAGATGTTGGGCTCGTCGACGCCGTTGCGCTGGCAGATGTTCTTGACCTGGGCGATGATCTCCTCGGTCAGATACTCGTAGTCGTAGGCGAAGTCGAGCGAGTTCTTGATGGGGAACCCGCCGCCGATGTTGAGGCTGTCCAGCTCGGGGCAGATCGCTTTCAGCTCGCAGTAGACGTTCATGCACTTCGACAGCTCGTTCCAGTAGTAGGCCGTGTCCTTGATGCCGGTGTTGATGAAGAAGTGGAGCATCTTGAGCTGGAATTTTTTGCTGTTCTTGAGCTTGGCCTTGTAGAAGTCGACGATGTCGTTGTAGCGTATGCCCAGACGCGAGGTGTAGAAGTCGAA
>Ga0137306_101968_pt1 | contig 18755 bp, 13 predicted proteins | sample Inofroosms_March_FD_97187 | JGI IMG/M metagenome (GOLD analysis project Ga0137306, IMG submission 97187) | Mouse cecal microbial communities from Vienna, Austria - N-Acetylneuraminic and N-Acetylglucosamine D2O microcosms_March | ecosystem: Host-associated > Mammals > Digestive system > Large...
CAAATAATATTTTTCTTATCCAACTTTTCCATTATACGTAAATTATGTGAAGTAAATATTAGCTGCCCTTTTGCTTCCTCAGCCAAAACTCCTATTAATTCACCTAATAAATATTCAAATATTCCAGCATCTAACTCATCTACAACAAGACACACACTCGGATGATTGTACAAGGAAATTAAATAGTTTAACAATGAAATAATTCTCTTAATTCCTTCCGATTCATACTTTGTTAAAAACCTTTTTCCTTCTCGATTAGAATACACTTCTACTTGAACAATATTAATTCCTTCCTTATTTTTTTCTTCATTTGTTTTCACAAGTTCAATGGATAAATTCGGTATAATAGCTTTCAATGCAATATTGATAGCAACTACAATATTTTCAAGTTTATTGAAAATTTCTTCCGGAAAGTCACCACGACCATTAATAAACAAAGGGATACAGCCTTGCATAACTTCATTTTCGGATTCCGTATGAACATTTACAGGAATAAACGTATTTGAATAATTAACCCCTAATTGATTTACCTTTACAATTTGGAATCTCATTCTTGCAAAATCAAACAAAGCCTTTACAACATCTGAAAATGCTATTTCTTCACCATTTAGGTTTTCCACTTGTAATGACTTATTTATTGCATCATTAAAAAATAAAGATACATTTTTTTGTGCACAAAACACCGCAAGATTTTGCACAGACTTAAAAAAACGTATTTTAGATATTGCACTCTCATCCTCTGATATAATATGCGTTGAAACATTTTCCAGAATAGATTGCATATCATAATACGGATTACAGAATAACGCATTTCTTTCTTTTTTCCATGATCCTCCTCTCTGCCAATAAATTAAATTTTCCGAAGAAATTTGTATCTTCTTCTCTTCTATATTTTGTTTTAATATCAGTTCATATCTAGCCTTATATTTTTTTTCTCCACATTCGATATAAAATACAGTATATATCTTCATAAGTTTATCATCATTAAACATTCCTTCATATTCATCATAAGAAATAGTATTTCCGCTCATAATATGCTGCAAAATATCGAAAGCTTCAATAATTGCTGTTTTACCAGAGCCATTTTGTCCATATATGCCATTAATATCAGATTCTTTTAATTCTGCTCGATATTCAGCATTTGAATAGTTTACAAATTTAATATTTCCATAATTCACATTTTTGAAATTTTCCAATTCTGTTTCTACTATCCTAACTAAGCTCTTCTCTCTCATGACAAACGCTCCATTTTTAATATCAATATTATTTATCTGTTTTTAGTCATAATTTTAACTCCTTATGTTATATATTTTACATCAATTCCGATAAAATGTCCAGTTTTATTTATTTTACTACAAAAAGGCCCCTAAGGAAATCCTTGGAAGCCTTAAATTTACCGAATACATTACAATTATTCAAAATCGAATTCTCTGACGATTATTGCGCAACACACATTCCCACCTTCAGAAACCTGAACATCCTCTCCGCTGCCGCTCGGTAAAGTTCCTCGGCACGCTCTAAGGCTTCTTCAATGTCCATCGCCCCGTTAATGGTCGGAAGGATGCTCTCCACGCCGAACTCATAAATCTTTTCTGCGCCCTTGCCCATGCCGCCGACGATAGCCACGGCGGGGATTCCCTTATTCTTACAGCGCATTCCGATTCCGCTGGGCACCTTGCCAAACGCTGACTGCCAGTCGATTCTTCCCTCACCGGTCACAACCACATCCACGCCCTCAAGCATCTCGTCAAAATGAATTAAGTCCAGAACCGTTTCAATCCCGGATTTTAAGTTCGCCTTTAAAAATCCGCAGAGTGCCGCACCCAGTCCGCCTGCCGCGCCTGCGCCTGCAATATGGTCGATATCCATACCAAGGGCATCGCCCACAACGGCTGCATAGGACTTCATCCCGGCTTCCAGCTCATCCAAAATCTCCGGTGTTGCGCCCTTCTGTTTTCCAAAGGTATAGGTTGCCCCGTCCGGCCCGGTCAATGGATTATTTACATCGCACATTACGGTAAAAGTCGTTTCCTTCACTGCCGGATGCAGCCCTCCGACGTCCACCTTCGCCACCTTCGCCAGATCCGATCCGACGCCCTTGAGCAGATTTCCATCCTTATCAAAAAACTTTACGCCAAGAGCTGCCATCGCGCCCATGCCGCCGTCATTGGTCGCACTTCCCCCGATGGCAATGGAAATCCGGCGAAAACCCTTATCCAAAGCGTCCTTAATCAGTTCACCCGTTCCGTAAGTCGTCGTATTTAAGGGGTTGCGCAGTTCGGTGGGAACCATGGGAAGCCCGGAAGCCGCCGCCATCTCGATAATGGCACTGTCGTCATTAATTTTCCCGTAAACCGCCCTGGTTTCTTCCATTAACGGCCCATGCACCGGCACCTCAACCATGCTTCCCTTCGTCATGGCAATAACCGCGTCCACCGTTCCCTCGCCGCCGTCGGCAATCAGGGTTCCCGCCGTTTCACAGCCGGGAAAAACATCATTTGCCGCCTTAGTCAGCAAATCAATAATTTTCTCCGAAGATAAGGTTCCCTTAAAGGAATCCGAAGCAAATAAAAATTTCATGGCAAATCCTCCGCAATCTTCTTACTTTAAATGCCCGCCGCCGGTTAGACGGCATAAGTTCAGGTTATTTTATACGATCACTTTTTACCCTATCGCAAACAAACCGGTTTCCTGCTGATGGGACAACCGGTTTGTTCAACTGTCTGTATCATGTTACTTTGTTTTAGATAAGTCCCGCTTTCTGCATCTCGCTCTTAATCTTATCAAGAACCGGGCCCTCCGGCGTAGGCAGGTTTGGCGTATAGGGAACGCCGATATTGCGGCCCCGTAAGTTTGCCATATCTTTAGCAGCTACCGGGAAGCTTGCGCCGTCCATGGAAAGTCTTACCGGATTTAACTTAAACTGTGCCTCTAAGGAACCTTCAAGATCTCCGGCAGCGTACTTATTATAAACATCGGTAATCAGTTCCGGCATAAAGTTGGCTGCCGTGCACACGCCGCCCACGGCACCGTGGCACATGGAAGCGTATAACAGCGTATCCTTGCCGCCGAATACTTTAAAGTTTACATCGCGGTTTCTGCGGATAAACTCGGAAGTCTGGGTAATATCGCCGCTGGTATCCTTCATGCCGACAATATTAGAAACCTCATGCGCCAGCTTCTCTACCAGATCGGCCGATAAAGTATAGCCCACACGTCCGGGATTATTGTACAGCAAAACAGGGGTTTCGGGGATTGCATCGGCAATCGCCTTAAAGTGCTTAAATAACTCGTCCTTCGTTGGCTTTAAGAACATCGGCTGTAAAATGGAAACGCTTGCCGCCCCGTTTGCAACCGCCATCTTTGCCAGACGGACAGCCTTCTTGGTGCTGATCGCGCCGATACCAAAGTAAATCGGCACACGACCTGCGGCCTGATCGACAACAATCTTTAAGCCGCGCTCCATCTCGTCCTCTTCAATCACATAAAACTCGCCGTTGCTGCCGTAAAGAAGAATCCCGGTTACTCCGCCGTCAATGACATAGTCAACCTGCTCGCGGATCTTTGCTTCATCAATCAGTTCATCAGCGTCAATCGGGGTAATCATCGGAACAACTACGCCCTTAATGAAATCGGTATTCATAGAACTTATCCCCCATCTATGGATTTTTAACAGGGAAACACAGCACCCTTGGCTGCATTTTCCTGAACAGTTTCGGATTACTCTACGGTTACATTTCCAATCTTCTCATAGAACTTAACCAGGCTGGAGTGGTCTTCCTTCTCATAGCCGTCAGCCTTTAATGCCTGCATCATTTCCATTAACTGTCCGGTCAGCGGTACAGGAGCGGAGATCGCATGAGCAGCATTTAATGCATTATTCAGATCCTTAATATGCAGTTCGATACGGAAGCCCGGCTTAAAGTTTCTCGACAGCATCATCGGAGCCTTGGCATCCATAACGGTGGAGCCTGCCAGACCGCCGCGGATAGCCTGGTATACTAACTCAGGATCGGTTCCTGCCTTCTTTGCAAATGCAAGGGCCTCGCCTACGGCTGCGATATTGACAGCAACAACAATCTGGTTTGCCAGCTTGGCTACGTTGCCGGAACCTAATTCGCCTACGTAAACTACGGAACCAGCCATAACCATTAACATATCATAGTACTTGTCAAACAGGTCTTTCTTACCGCCGACCATTACGGATAAGGTTCCGTCGATAGCCTTCGGCTCGCCGCCGGATACCGGAGCATCTAACATCTTGATACCCTTCTTTGCCAGCTCTTCGCCGATCTTCTTGGATTCGGTTGGGTCGATAGAACTCATATCAATCAATACACTTCCCTCATGAGCTCCGTCAACAATACCGTTTTCGCCCAGTGCTACGGAACGTACATGAGGAGAATTAGGAAGCATGGTAATGATAACGTCACACTCTTTTGCAACCTCTGCACCGTTTGCTGCCTGCTTTGCACCCATCTCTACCAACTCGGCAACTGCATCCTTGTTAAAATCACAAACAACTAACTCATGTCCTGCCTTAACCAGGTTCTTGCTCATTGGCTTACCCATGATGCCTAATCCAATAAATCCGATTTTCATTTTCATTACCTCTTTCTTTTTCGTGTTTTGGTTTACCGTTTCTGTTTTTAACTTCTTTTTACCTCTTTATTGTTCAACAAAAGAGAAATCCATGAAAGGGAAAGCCGGAAAACCGGAAAAGTTTTAGCTACTTTCACAAATTTTTCCTTTTTTTCTTCCTTTCATTAGGTCAGTTGATTTCTCTCTCGTTCTGATGGCATAAGTATATCGAATAATCCGCCGGGCTTCAATGGAATTTTTGTACAAAATATTGTTTTTTTCTTGTGAACAGTCGCTATGGTTTCATTTATTGTTTCATATTAATGAAAAAAACGTAAATTAAGGTTCATTACAGTTTCAAAATTGTTTCATTTTTATTTCATTCTTCTTTTGCTTTATTTTATAGTTCATGTATTTCCGATATCGTATTTTTATTATGGAAAGTTTTATCCCGGAAAGGTTGGTTTCTTCAGGAGTTTGTGATAAAATGCAGGAGAAATGAAAAATTAAATATTACGAAGCAATTACCGTAAACAGAAAAACAAAATAAGCATTCAAACAACAAAAACAGAAGAAAATGGAGGATAATTAGGATAATCATGAAAACCTTACCAAAAGAAATCGCACAGCTTTTTGATTTTCTGCAGCATGGAACCTCTGCCTTCCATGTCGTTAAACACAGCAAACAGGTATTACTTACGGCAGGCTTTGAGGAATGTACGTTTAACGCCCCCTGGAACCTGAAAAAAGGCGGGCGGTATTTCTGCTGCCCCTTTGACACCACGCTCTACGCCTTTACCATCGGTGAGGACTGTGACCTGGCAAACGGCATCCATATCGGCGGCGCACACACCGACTTTCCTGCAATCAAGATCAAGCCCAATCCCGAGATTTTTTCGCACGGGCTGATGCAGTTAAACACCGAACTTTACGGCGGCCCGATCCTTTCTACCTTTTTTGACCGCCCGCTTTCCTTAGCCGGAAAAGTGGTTGTCCGGGGAGAATCTGCCACCAGGCCGCTTTGTATGCTCTTAGACTTTGCACGCCCCGTCGCCTACCTGCCCAACCTTGCCATCCATATGAACCGCTCGGTCAATGAATCCGGTGCTCCCATTGACAACCAGAAGCATCTTCTCCCTCTTCTTGGCACGCTGAACGGGACGCTGACCAAAGATACGCATTTTGTGGATCTATTGGCCAATGAACTGAATATCGAGGCAAAGGATATCCTGGATTATGATTTATGCCTTTACAACCTGGACCGCCCTGAACTTATCGGCTTTACCGGGGAATTTATCTCCGCACCGCGCCTGGACGATATTACCTCGGTCTGCGCCCTTGTCCACGGGCTGATTGCTGCCAAACAAAAAGACCGGGTAAATCTGGTGTGTCTGTTTGACAATGAAGAAATCGGCAGTCTCAGCAAGCAGGGCGCGGATTCTTCCCTGCCTTCGATTATTATCGGGAAAATCTGGCAGAGCTTTGGGAAAGGACAGATTGACTGCATGGCGGATATTTCTGCGGGGCTTATGCTTTCCATGGACGTCGCCCATGCCTACCACCCCAACTATCCGGCAACGCAGGATATCACCAACTATCCGCAGATGAATAAAGGCATTATCTTTAAAACCGCCAGCAACCAGTCCTATTCCTGGGACTGTGAAGCATTAGGTGCCATGATTGCCCTGTGCGAGGAAGAAAAAATCCCTTACCAGCGCTTTGCCAAACACTCCAACACCAAGGGCGGAGGAACCATCGGTTCCATTATCTCCTCCCACCTTCCCATGCGGACCATTGATATCGGTGCCGGAATCCTTGCCATGCACTCCAGCCGAGAAATGATGGGCGCTGACGACCAGACAGCATTGACACGGTTTGCAGAAGCGTTTTTCTCCTGCTAACCTGTAAATCCCCCAACCCGCTGCTTTCGTCGTGATGACAAAAGGGATAGGTTGGGGGATTGCCATTCTTTATGCTATTCACTTCATAAAATCTTTCTATTTTTACATATTTTCTCCATACTATTCATAGAATATATGTGCCAGACCTTACTAACCACGATATTTAAGTCAATTTTTTGAATTTTGACTTGAATTTTTTCGTGATTTATGTTAAAGTGTGTGGCAGTGATCAGGTTCCAGATACTCGTGAGGACTGGGACCGGGGGAGGACCTGAGGGCCCTCCTTTTTTTTACCCAGAAAGGAGGTATACCCATTGGCAAAGCCATTTCTGACATATGAACAACAGCTGGAAAAACTCCGCAATGAAAAGAATCTTATAATCAATAATTTGGATGCTGCTAAAGAAGCCCTAAAAAGCATCGGGTATTTTTCATTAATCGGAGGATATAAAACTCCTTTTATCAATTCCATGACACGCATTTACCAAAATAATGCATCCTTCAATGATATTTTAGCCTTATATCACTTTGACCTGGCACTGCGGGAGCTCATTTTTAAATATCTATGTAAGATTGAATGTCGAATGCGTCAGCTGGTATCCTACCATTTCTGTGCTATTCATGGAGAGCAGCAATCAGCATATCTTGATCCTCATAATTATAATCTCAGTCGTAAAAACACAAATGATATCAATCGCCTCATAAACATTCTTAACTATCAGGCAAATAAAAATCCAGATCATGCATATGTGGTTCACCAACGCAATGTATATCACAATGTACCTCTTTGGGTATTGATAAATACACTAACCTACGGACAAATTTCGAAGCTGTATACTTTGCTTCCGTTTCAAATGCAGAGTAGTATCAGCAAGAATTTTCCGCATGTAAAGGAAAAGCCCCTGGAGCAATATTTAAAAGTGCTCACTCTGTTCCGAAATGTATGTGCCCATAACGAACGCCTATTTTCTTTCCGAACGCAAATTGACTTTCCAGATACCAAGCTTCATGACAAGCTCAGTATTCCACAAAAAGGAACTCAGTATATCTGCGGAAAAAAAGACTTATTCGGTGCGGTTATTGCTTTTCGTTATCTATTACCAGCAGATAGCTTTCTAGATTTTAAACGTTCACTTATCAAGCTGCTGCATACATATCACAAGCAAAGCAGTCAATTAGATGAACCAACTCTGCTTGTGATGATGGGATTTCCTTCAAATTGGACATCCATCACACGTTATTCTTTGTAAATTTATTTAGGCAGAGAGATTTTTGCTTTAAAACAGCTTTACTCCACCCCCAGCAAATCACACAAAGTCAGCACATAAATCTGTCCTGCGTTTGCCACATCCTCGATATCCACATTTTCATTCGGCGCGTGGATGCCCTCGGTGTTGCTGGGTCCGTACTGAATGGTGGGGATGCCCTGGAAACGGTATTCTCTCGCATCGCTGCACGCCCACTGCCACGCCGGATAGACCTTGATTCCCCAGATGGCTTCTGCGTTTTTCCGAATTGCTTTCACCAGAGCCGAATCATTTCTTGTCACATTGGCTTCGCTCTTCCACTGCAGTTCATACTCCACCCCTTCCACACCGGCAGCCGAAATCATTTCCTTCACCGTGCGCTCAATCTCCTCATGATCCACACCGTAGGGAAGGCGGCAATCGATGGTGGCTTCACAGTAGTCGGGAACCATGTTCGGCCTTGTTCCGCCCGAAATCAAACCGACATTTGCCGACACATGGTTAATCACCTGACCTGCGCCGGGAATACCCAGTTCCTTTTCGGCAACCATCTGCGAGTCGGCAAGGGCTTCCAGCAAATCTTCAGGATAATGTCCTTCAATCTTCGTCAGCTTTTCTACATGCGCCAGAACCTTTCCCAGCTTTAAAATCGCATTGTCCCCCTTATAATTGCCCAGACTCCCGTGCGCCGAACATCCGATGGCCTTGAAAATTACGTGCAGCCCGCCCTTCTGCCCGGATTCAATCGTCCAGTTCGAGGTAGGCTCGGCAATAATCACGGCATCGGCATCCTTAGCATAGCCCTGTGCACACAGCCAGTTCGTTCCGTACTCGCTCCCGCTCTCTTCGTCGGAAACAATGTGCAGCCGGATATTTCCTTTCAGCTTTGCCCCGGAATCCTTTATCACCTTCATGGCAAATAACAGCCCTGCCACACCGGCCTTCATATCCGAGGTGCCGCGCCCTAAAATCTGCGTATCCGTTATCTCCCCGCCAAAGGGGTCCCATTTCCACTGCGCCCGATCCCCCGCCGGAACCACATCCACATGACCGTTTAAGATAACGCTGAACCCCTCGTCGCTTCCCATCTTCGCCAGTACATTGGGATGCGCCGGATTGCAGGAAACCTCTTCCCAGCCAATCCCGGCATCTGTCAGATACTGTTCGACAAAATCAATCACTTCCCGCTGCGAACCAGTGGGATTTTCACTGGGAATCTGAATCAGCCGGGAAACCAGCCCGATTAACTCATCCTTACGGCTCTTCGCCAGTTCCCATACTTCACTTCTCGTTACTGTATTCATTTCTGTTCCGCTCCAATCTGTGCTTATCGCGCCTGTTCTATTTTTATTATTCTCTGTACTGCACGGGCAGCACCAACTACTTCGTATATAAGAAACAAGCCACCTGATGCCCTTCCTTCACCTCTTCAAGCTTCGGCTGTTCTTTTTTGCATTTTTCCATACAGTTCGGGCATCTTCCTGCCAGCGGACATCCCACCTGCTCCCCGATAGGGCTGGGAATATCACCTTTCAGGACAATTCTCTCCCGGTTCTGGAAGGGAGATTCCGGGGGAATCGCCGAGAGCAATGCTTTTGTATAGGGATGCAGCGGATCTTCGTAAATCGCATCGGCCTCGCAGAGTTCCACCACCCGGCCCAGATACATAATGGCAATCCGATCGCTGACATGTTTTATTACCCCCAAATCATGGGAGATAAAAATATAGGTCAGATGATGTTCCTTCTGCAGACGGTTAAACAAATTCAGCACCTGCGCCTGGATCGATACATCCAGCGCAGACACCGGTTCATCGCAGACGATAACCTTGGGATTCATGGAAAGCGCCTGGGCTACATTGATTCTCTGGCGCTGACCGCCGGAAAATTCATGGGGGAAGCGATGAACATGCTGGATATCCAGCCCCACCTCCCGCATCAGCTCCAGCACCCTCTCCTCCCGTTTCTTCTTATCCGGGATCAGGTTGTGGACAATCAGGGGTTCCTCAATCAGCTTTCCTGCCGTCTTGCGGGGATCCAGCGAAGAATAGGGGTCCTGGAAAACCATCTGAATATCTTTTTTCATCTGCTTTAATTCCTGTCCCTTTAAGGAGAAAATATTCTTCCCTTCAAAAGTTACAGAACCTGCCGTAGCCTTGTAAAGCTGAATCAGGGTCCGCCCGAAGGTAGATTTCCCACAGCCGGATTCCCCGATAACCCCCAGGGTTTCCCCCTCATAGATATCCAGGGAAACATCATTTAGCGCATGGAGAATCAAAGGTTTTGCGCCGAAGGTATTGCTTTTAATCGCAAATTCCTTGGTCAGATGTTCCACTTTCATTAACACGGGCCGGTTATTCTTCATCCTTGGTCACCATTCCTTTCTCCAGGCTGTGCTCCAGGTTCTGCCTGTGGCAGGCCACCAGATGACCTGGTTCAATCTCCACCAGCGGCGGAACCGACGCCATACATGCATCGGTTACATAGGGACAGCGGTTGTAGAAATTACAGCATTTGCCCGTCAGACGCAGATCCGGCGGCGTGCCGGGGATGGCCTGAAGTTCGCCGTGGGAAGCATCGCTTAACTTGGGCATGGAATTTAACAGCCCCCAGGTATAGGGATGCTTGGGGTTGCTGTAAAGGGTTTTTGTATCGGTAAATTCCACCGTATTTCCCGCATACATAACCATGACCTTATCACACATATCCCACACAACGCCAAGGTTATGCGTAATCAAAAGGATTGCCGTATCCATGGTTTTCTGCAGATCTTTTAACAATTCCAGCACCTGCGCCTGTACGGTCACATCCAGGGCCGTCGTCGGCTCGTCGGCAATAATCAGCTTCGGCTTACAGCAGACAGCCATAGCAATAATCACTCTCTGGCACATACCGCCGGAAAGCTCATAAGGATAGGCATTCATCCGTTTTTCCGGCTCCGGGATGCCGACCTTATCCAGGGCTTCCAGCGCCATCTTCCTTGCCTCTTCCTTCGTCACCGACTGGTGGGCCATAATCATTTCCACCATCTGCCTGCCAACCTTAAATACCGGGTCGAGCGAGGTCATCGGGTCCTGGAAAATCACCGCGATATCCTTTCCCCGAAAATCCAGAAGCTGTTTCTGACTTAAAGCCAGCACATCCTTTTCCTCAAACCGGATGGAGCCTCCCACAATCCGCCCCGTTTTTGGCGGCAGCAGCCGGATAATGGAGTTGGAAGTTACACTTTTTCCCGACCCGGATTCCCCCACAATCCCCATGGTTTCTCCCCGGGCAATATCGAAGCTTACGCCGTCCACGGCTTTTGCCACACCGCTTGCCGTATAAAAGTAAGTTTTTAAATCTTTTACGGAAAGAATTATTTCACTCATCGCATCACCTCGATTATTCGTATTGTGCCTTCATTTCCTGAAATGCCTGTTTTACCGCCTTTAAAAGTTCCGGGTTTTCCAGTAAATCCACCGCCGTCATCGCCATCGCCTTTGCGCCCACGGCAACGGCGTGATGCCCGGTCGGCCCACCCACGGCTTCTTCAAACTCCGGCGTGTGCACCCGCATCCCGGGAGCAGCAAGGACGTAGGACTGTAAGCCCGGAACGGCATGGGTGACATTGCCCATATCCGTGCAGCCAATGCCCTGCTCCTTCTTGCGGGGACAGAGGGTTTCGCCGAGGGCCTCAAAATTTTTGCCCAGCAAGTCTTCAATCACCGGATTATTCCGAATATCCTCATAAGATAAATCGGTAAATTCATGTTCAAACCTCGTCCCGGTAATCTCTGCCAGATGTTCGCAGATCTTAATCAGCCGGTGATATAATTCCCACTTAAACTTCATATCAAAGGAACGCACCGTAAATTCCGCCGAACAGTGGTCAGGAATATAAATCGCATCCGTACCCCCGTCGCGGATAATGCCCAGAATCTTTCCCCGCTCGCCCAGTTCCAGCCGCATCGAATTGACAATAGTAAACAAATCAATAATCGGATTTAACGCATTAATGCCTTCCTCGGGCCAGGTCGCCGCATGGGCCTTCTTCCCGTAAAAATGCACCCGAACATCCGTCCTGGAATAGGAAATATCATTGACGCAGGTTTCCGACGAAGAATGGAGAAGCATCGCCACATCCAGGCCGTCAAAGGCACCGTTTTCCAACATAATCACCTTTCCGCCCCCGCCTTCTTCCGCCGGCGTTCCAAGCACCGTAATTTTCCCGCCCAGATCGTCCATCACGGCTTTCAGCCCGGCACCTGCACCCACTGCCATCGCGCACATCAGGTTATGCCCGCAGGAATGCCCCATCCCGGGAACGGCGTCAAACTCGCCTAAGATGCCGATGTTCGGCCCCGGCTTTTTGCTGTCATACACGGCACGGACGCTGGTTTCAATCCCGCCCACGCCCGTTTCTACGGTAAAACCGTAGCTGCCAAGTAATTCCGACATCCACTTACACGCCTGATATTCATGAAAACTGTATTCGGGATGTTGCCAGAGTTTATCTGCCAGTGCAATCAGTTCCGGCAGGATTTCATCCACCCGATCCTGTACCTTTTTTTTATTCTCCATCACTTTATTTTCCTCCATTCTCTCCTACTGCTTCATCTTCGGGTCTAAAACATCCCGGATTCCGTCGCCGAACAGGTTAAAGCCCAGCACCGTAATTAAGATAAAGATACCCGAAATTGTTGCCACAAACGGCGCTTTGGTCAGACTGCTCTTCCCTTCGCGCAGGATGCTTCCCCAGGAAGCCGTGGGTGCCGGGATGCCAAGACCCAGAAAGCTTAACGCTGCCTCGGAGATAATGGCCCCCGCAATATTTAACGTCGCATAGACAATAATCGGTGAAATGGCATTGGGCAGGATGTGGCCGAACAAAAGCCTTGCATTCGATACGCCGATAACCCGGCAGGCATTACAGTACTCTTCATTCTTTACAATGTGCACCTCACCCCGGACCACACGGGCAAAACTGGGGACATTGCCGATACCGATGGCAATAATTACATTTATTAACCCCTCGCCCAGCACCGTCATCAGGATAATGGAAAGAAGCACAAAGGGAAAGGCCAGAAAACCGTCCATAATACGCATAATCACAGCGTCCACGATACCGCCCATATAGCCGGCAATCAAGCCTAAAAGGACGCCAATCACACCGCCCACGATCGTTCCGCCCACAGCGACAATCAGGGATATCCTGGCACCGTAAAAGATGCGGGACAGCAAATCGCGCCCAAACTGATCCGTTCCAAAGATATGACCCGGGGAAAACGGCTTCATAAACGCATCCAGCGGATGAATTTCATTCGGATCATAGGGGGAAATCACCGAGGCAAAAAGGGCAATTAAAATCATCACCACGATAATCACCAGGCCAATCATCCCCGTCTTATTCCGCTTTAATTTATTCCAGACATTATTTGCACGGCGCTCCCGTTTCAGCATCCGGGCCTGAGCCTCCTGACCAAGAGCGTCCTGTACCGTAAGATTTTTGGATTCTGCCATTTAATTCCCTCCCTTCGCTTCGTAGCTTACACGCGGGTTAATCAGCATGTAGACCACATCCACCAGCAGATTGACAATAACAAAGACCACCGCGATAAACAGCACGGTTCCCTGAATCAGCATATAGTCGCGGTTGTCAATCGCAGAAACAATCATAGTTCCCATGCCGGGCCAGGAGAAAATGCTCTCGGTAAGGATGGCACCGGTAAATGCGCTTGCAAGCTGCAGACCCAAAACCGTGACGATGGGCGGCAGGGCATTTTTAAAGGCGTGCTTCCAGATAACGCTGCTCTCCTTAATCCCGCGGGCACGCAGGGCCTTAATCGAGTCATTGTGAATTACCTCCAGCATACTAGAGCGGGTAATTCGGGCAAAGGTTGCCGTCGGGATCGTTGCCAGGCAAAAGCAGGGCAGAACCATGTGGGAGATCACATCGCCAATTCCCTTTTTCATCGAACCCATGCCAAGGGCGGGAAGCCATCCAAGCTGAACCGAAAAGAGGTTGACCAGCATCAGGCCCAGCCAGAAGATAGGCATGGACACACCGATCAGCGCCAGTATCATAAAGATATAGTCCAAAATCGAATATTGTTTCAACGCGGACAATACACCAATCCCAATCCCCGCCGCCACGGCGATGGCAAGGCTGGTTAAGGTAATGATCAGCGTTTTGGGAATACGCTCAGCTATCAGCCCGGTAACGGGCCGGTTATAAACATAAGAAGTTCCAAAATCTCCGTGAAGAATGCCAATCATGTAATCGGCATACTGTTCAAGCTTGCTCTTATTCAGCCCAAGCTTAATTTCCATTTCTGCGATATCCTCAGCGGATGCCTGCGGGCCTAAAATCGTCCTCGCCGGGTTGCCGGGAATCATCCTGGTCAGCACGAAGGTAATGGTAATAACGATAAGAAGTGTCGGTATACTTTGCAAAATACGTCGTAGAATTGTTTTTAACACGGGCTTATTTACACCACCTTTTCTGTAAATAACAATATTGAAGGGATACAGACGTTACTGTGAACATGTGAACAGTAACATACATGCTAAAGGTCGAGAGCACTCTCGGAAAATCAGCTGCAGGAATGGACAGAAAGTTACTGTTCACACAGCAAAGTTTCCGAGAATACTCTGAACCTGCAAACTGCAAAGAGAGGCGCAGTAAATACGCGCCTCTGCCAATTTTCAAAACAATCTTATTCGGATAACCAGACATTATTTTCCGGGGTAACGATTTTCACTGTACCGTCGGAACGCTGGATGAAATCATGAACACGGCCGCTTACGCCATAAATAACATTTTCATTTGCATAGAAAAGACCTGGAAGGTCGTCGGTAATGATCGCCAGTGCCTGCTTATAATAATCGGCACGGTCATTCTGGTCGGTAGCCTCTAATGCCTTCTGCAGCAGTTCATCGACCTCGGCGCGGGAATAGTGCTGACCGTTGCCGATACCGCCAAATTCTTCAGTGGCAAAAAGCTTATTCAGGAAGAAATACGGATCGGGATACCAGGTCCAGGACATACCAAAGACATCGGCATTATTGGACATGGCTACCTCAGAGAAGGTTCCCCACTCATTGGCATGAATGTTCAGCGTTACGCCGACCTGCGCCCAGTAAGCCTGTACTAAAACTGCCATGTTCTGACGAACTTCGGTATCGCTGATATACAGATCCAGGGTCAGGCCGTCGCCATAGCCGGCTTCGGCAAGAAGGGCCTTGGCATCTTCCGGATCATAGCCGGGAATCTTTTCTTCCAGACCGGCATCATAACCCCAGGAACCCGGAGGCAGAGGAAGCTTTGCACTCTGCGCCTCACCGTACTTGTAAAGAGCAGCAACCATTTCATCAACATTAATCGCTTCAATTAAAGCTTTTCTTACCTTAGGATCAGCAGTCGGGCCTTTTTCCATGTTAAAGTAGAGGTAAGCCACATGCAGTCCGGGAGTTTCCATCAGAGTCAAATCCGCATTATTTCTCACGGTATCTACCGATTCACCCTTTAAATCCATGGCGATATCCACTTCGCCGGTCTGTAAGGCATTCGCTGCCTGGGTGGAATCCGTAATTACCTTAAATACCAGAGTATCAATATACGGCTCGGTCATCCAGTAATCTGCATTTTTCTGAAGAACGGCTTCCTGATCCAGGGCAAAGGACTCCATAATAAACGGGCCGGTGCCTACCAGATGATTGCCGAATTCCTCGCCCCAGCCTTCAACCTCTTCCTTGGGCACTATGGCGTTTCCTGCATCGGTTAACGCTGTCAGGAAAGAAGAGTTCGGGGATTTTAAAGTACAGGTTACTTCAAAATCACCGGTCACCTCTGCCTTTTCCAGCATGGACAGACGGTTGCTGTCGGAAAGTTCGCCGGAACGGTTTAAGGAATAAGCGATATCGTCAGCGGTCAGTTCACGCCCGTCCTGATACTGGCCCGGATGGAACTTTACGCCCTCGCGGATCTTAAAGACATACTGGGTGCCGTCATCGGATATGCTCCACTCCGTCGCAAGGCAGGGCTCATAATCGGAAAGCTGAGAATTGTACTCAATCAGGGTATCACAGACTTCCTTAATAATCTGGCTCTCATATGTGCCCGTATAATGAATCGGGTCCAGCTTACTTGGAGAAGCTGAAAGGGAAATGGTCAGTGTCCCGCCCTTTACCGGGTCCCCTGCTTCTTCTGCCTGGGTCTGTGCCTCTGCACCTTCTCCGCCGGCCGCTGCAGTTGTGGTTTCCCCGCCGGCTGCTGAGGTGGCTTCACCGGAAGAAGAACCGCCGCAGGCCGCAAGCGAAGCGCACATCGCCGCGGTCAGCGCAAGTGCCAATAACTTCTTTTTCATGGTAATGTTCCTCCTTAAATTCTTGAAAGTGCTCCAAAACATTCCTTCATCTTGTATCCCTCAATAGTAAACCTTTCGGAACAGCTTCATTTATTATCATCAATGTTCATTCAGCCACTGCATGGGAACTGCGGCGTAGATGGCAGCCATGCGGTACAGCGCCGCCTCGTTAAAGGTAACGCGGCAGTCGTGAACACCGAAATGATATCCTTCTTCTTCATTGCCCGTACCAAACCAGTACAGCACAGACGGAACCTTTACCGACAGGACGGAAAAATCCTCCGATCCGGTCATCCGCTCGATAGGACGGGCAGTTCCTTCGCCCAGCAAATCATTAATATAACGCGAAGTATCGTCTAAAAGGGCATCGTCATTGATCATAGGCGGAATGCCCTCCCCGATAAAGTCAATACTGCATGAAGCCCTGAAGGTTTTGCACACGCCTTCACAGATATCAATAAGCCTCTGTCTGGCAAATGCCTTAACTTCCATATCCATCGTCCGTATAGTTCCCTGAAGAACCGCTGTTTCCGGCATAATATTCGCTGCCGTTCCGGCATGGATGGAACAGACCGTAAGGACAATCAGCTCATTGGGGTTGATCTCCCGGCTGTTAATCGTCTGTAAGGCAAGCTGGATATGGCAGGCCACATTGATCGGGTCAATATTCCTATGCGGAGCAGCGCCATGACCGCCTTTTCCGTGAACCGTAATGGTAAATACGTCGCTCGATCCGCAGGCTTTCCCCCGGGCATATCCGGCAATCCCAAGTTTATCATGAAGAACGTGCAGAGCCATCGCGGCATCTACGCAGGGATTTTTAAGAATCCCGGAATCCACCATATCCCTGGCACCGTCCATAATTTCCTCGGCAGGCTGAAACATCAGCTTTACCCGCCCGTGAAGTTCATGCTCATGGGCTTTTAACAGCTTCGCCGCGCCTAAAAGGGCAGAAGTATGGAAATCATGTCCGCAGGCGTGCATATTTCCGTTAGACGAAGAAAACGGCAATCCTGATTCTTCCGTCATCGGGAGAGCATCCATATCGCCGCGAATAAGAAATGTCTTACCGGTATTGGGGCCGATAAGTGCAGTGATCCCTGCTTTCCCGACCACCTTTGGTTCGAGTCCGTATTCAGTTAGCTTCTTTCTGACATACTCTGTCGTCTGCGGCAGAGTGAAACCGGTTTCCGGTATCTGATGGAGATGCCGGCGATGGGCAATCAGCTCATCCTCCATGGCTTTGGCTTCAGATAAAATCGAATGGTTCATAAAACGGCCTTTCTGTGGAAATTCCATCCATATGCAAATTTTGCGTTTTTTCTTGCATATTATACTATATCCGTGCAGGATTATGCAAGTTATTTTTATGATTTGTAACGATTATCCTAAAAACATTCAAAATCCGCCCTGTCGGGCTACTTTTTCATGTTTTTGGCGGGTCCCAAGGTCAAAAATTCTCCTGAAAGCAAGCTTTCGTCGAATTTTCGACCTTTTGACCCTGGTATCATCATATTAAATTACAAGGAATGAAACAATTTTGGGCATCAATGGGAATAACTTCCTCACACATACAGACGATACCGCCGCTTCCCCGCTCCAGCTTTGCCTTGTCAAGCAATTCATATTTCTTAACTTCCCGTCGATCCGGATTTGCGGATTTTTTAATTTCCAATGGATGGATGACACCATTTTCTTCTACGAACACATCGATCTCTTTTGCATTTGAATCCCGGTAATACGTCAGATTTACTTTTGAAGGCGCATAGGAGAAATTTTTAAGCAGTTCTGTCACCACATAGTTTTCAAAATAATGTCCGCTTGCTGCCCCATTCATCAGCGTATCCCGGGTAAGCCACATTGACAGATAAGCGCACAGCCCTGTATCGCAAAAATAAAGCTTTGGTGTTTTGGTAAGCCGTTTCAGTTCATTATTCGCATATGGCGGCAGCAGATAAATAATCCCTAAGCCCTGTAATAAACGCACCCATTCTTTTGCTGTAGGCTGGGATATTTCTGCCGACTCTGCCAAGGTCTTATAATTTACCTGTTCTGCAACCAAAGCGGCACACGCCTTCATGAACTTATAAAAACGAACCGTATCCGTGATTCCGCCTTCTTCCGCCACATCCCGCATAAGATAGGTTTCAATATAAGAATTATAATATTCCTGTCTTTGCTCCGGATCTGCCCCCTGTGCATCCGGCATACCTCCGCGCCAGATATGTTCAAATACCTGAATAATGTCATTTTTAGGAACAAGCTGCTGCCTTGCAAGCAAACAGGGCAGAGAAAAATCCATCTCGTTTGGAAATATCAGCCCTTCCACTTCATTCTTTGAAAAACTGTACAGTTCTAAAATTCCAATCCTGCCGGCCAAGGTTTCACGGATATTTTTCATCATTTTAAACTGCTGCGATCCGGTCAGCCAAAACAATCCCCTCTCTTTACTTTCATCACACAGGATCTTAATCTGTTCAAATAACTCCGGCGCTTTCTGTATTTCATCAAGGATCATCGGCGGTTTATAGGTTTGAAAGAACAGTATGGGATCGGACTTTGCAAGTGCCCTCGCCATTGGATTATCCATGGAAACATAGGTACGGCTTTGTTCCATCGCTAAATGCTTTAACATCGTTGTCTTTCCAACCTGCCTTGCTCCGGTTACAAGAACTGCCT
>Ga0137306_101969_pt1 | contig 18750 bp, 14 predicted proteins | sample Inofroosms_March_FD_97187 | JGI IMG/M metagenome (GOLD analysis project Ga0137306, IMG submission 97187) | Mouse cecal microbial communities from Vienna, Austria - N-Acetylneuraminic and N-Acetylglucosamine D2O microcosms_March | ecosystem: Host-associated > Mammals > Digestive system > Large...
CTTTTACAAGGGGGCACATTTTGATAGCTTCGGGACGGGTGCCAAAAACCAGCATAATGGTTTTGTCAGTCCTAATAAAATCACTTTTATTGTCTCTTTTATCATTTGTCCCTTTTATCATAATATTGATTCCTTCTCAAATATAATAGCACTTCTTTTATTAAAAAAATTCACACACCAGAAGGCTCTTTAAATTTCATAGCTCTCACAAAACATCATGTCCAAAGGGTGCAAAAATCCCCTATGTGCTGACAATATTCCTCATAGTTCTATCCTGTAGCCGCGGCACAAATACATCGTGTGTAACCATATAAGTCAAACATCATACCTGTCAGTCTTCCTCCATACCAATTTATCAACAATGCCCGTATAACTCTGAATAATCCTGATCACCTTGTCACTCACATTCGTATCCATATAATCCGGCACGGGAATTCCATATGCGCCATTTCGATTCATTTCCACTGCCAAATCAACTGACTGCAACAATCCCTTTGTACTGATACCTGATAAAATAAAGCATCCTTTATCAAGAGCTTCCGGACGTTCTGTACTTGTTCTGATACAAACGGCAGGAAACCCACAATCAATTGACACAAAATAACTGCTTTCTTCGGGAAGCGTGCCGGAGTCAGATACGCAGCAGAAACTGTTTATCTGGAGACAATTATAATCATGAAAACCAAAGGGTTCATGAGCAGATACCCGTGAATCAAGCTGAAAGCCCGATGCCGCAAGACGCTTTCGGCTTCGCGGATGACAGGAATACAAGACAGGCATATCATATTTCTCCGCCATGGCATTAACCGCATGAAACAATGAAAAAAAATTCTTTTCCGTATCTATGTTTTCTTCACGATGGGCCGACAAAAGGATGTATTTTCCTTTATTTAATCCCAGTCTCTTATGAATATCGGACAATTGAATTGCTTCCAGATTAGCAGACAGCACCTCTGCCATCGGACTTCCCGTCACATATGTTCTTTCTTTTGGCAGACCACACTCTGCAAGATAACGGCGCGCATGTTCCGAATAGGCCAGATTCACATCCGAAATAATATCAACTATCCTCCTGTTTGTTTCTTCCGGCAAACATTCATCTTTACAGCGGTTTCCGGCTTCCATATGAAAAATAGGAATATGAAGACGTTTCGCAGATATGGCTGACAGACAGGAATTCGTATCACCAAGAATTAATAGTGCATCCGGCTCTATCTCTGCCATCAGTTTATAAGAAGATGCTATGATATTTCCCATCGTACAGCCCAGATCATCGCTGGCGGCATCCAGAAAGACTTCCGGATCGGCAAGTCCCAAATCCTTAAAAAACACGCCGTTCAGGTTATAATCGTAATTCTGACCTGTGTGAGCAAGAATTGTATCGAAATACTTTCTGCACTTTATAATGACTGCAGATAATCGTATAATTTCCGGTCTTGTGCCGACAATAATAAGCAATTTTAATTTTCCGTTATTTTTCCATCTAACCATTTAGGTTTTCCTCTCTCACTGGTCCTCTTCCGGTACTACCGGTTCATAAAAAGTATCCGGATCATCCGGATCAAAAGATTCATTCGCCCACATAACAGTCACAAGATTTTCCGTTTCGGATAAATTTATAATATTATGTGTATACCCCGGCAGCATATGAACCGCTTTTATCTGCTTTCCGGTAACTTCAAATTCTATAACAGGATACTCTTTTTTCGTCACAGGATCTCTGCCGATACGACGTTCCTGAATAAGGCCATGACCGGATACAACGACAAAAATCTCCCATTTACTGTTGTGCCAATGCTGGCCGCGGGTGATTCCCGGTTTCGCAATATTGACCGACACCTGTCCGCAGCTTAACGTACGGATCAATTCGGTGAAATTCCCTCTGTCATCAATATTCGATTTCAAAGAATAACACATTTTAGATTCCGGCATATAGGAAAGGTAGGCAGAATACAGCTTTTTTGCAAAAGAACCTGCAGGTATATCAGGTATGAAAGGCGGAGAACATCCGTATTTAAAAGAATTTAACAATGCCACGATTTCTCCGAGAGTCGCACGATGCATTACAGGCACATAGCAATAACGGCCCTCCGGTTTCGGCACAATCTCCGCCCCCTCGAACTCGCAGCGATGTGCTTTCCCCTCCAGAGCATCCAGCATCTCTTTGATCAGATCGTCAATATAGACCAGTTCAAGTTCCGTAGCCGGATCATTCACCGTGTACGTAAGATCATTTGCCACGGCATGACAGAAAGTTGCCACAGCAGAATTATAATTGGGCCTGCACCATTTACCAAAAAGATTTGCAAACCGATAAACATATACCTTTGCGCCGGTTTCTTCCGCATACTGAAAAAACAGATTTTCTCCGGCCAGTTTGCTTTTTCCATATTCCGAACCGGCAAAACGTCCGGTCAGAGAAGCCTGTGAGGAACTTGCAAGCATAATGGGACATTTGTTTCCACATGCTTTAAGCGTATCCAACAGTACGGAAGCAAATCCAAAATTTCCATGCATGAATTCATAAGATTCTTTCGGTCTGTTTACGCCCGCAAGATGGAACACAAAGTCTGCTCTTTTACAGGCATACTCTAAATCTTCCTGTGTGGAATCAATGTCATATTCATAAATTTCCGTAATAGAAAGGTTCTCTCTAGTTCTGTTCTTTCCATCACGAATTTCCTTTAAATTACAAATAAGATTTCTTCCAACAAATCCATTGGAACCAGTTACCAGTATTTTCAATTTTTCACCGCCTTAAGCTGTTCCTGCACAAAATCCGTGGTAAGGATTTTATGAACAGTCTGCGTCACATCCAATCTGTGCGTATTATGAGATGTGTATGATTCCTCCGCTTCTGTGGAAACCTTTCCTTCTACAAAATACTTATCATAATTCAAATCACGATTATCCGCAGACACCCGATAATAATTGCCCATATCCTCCGACCTCAGCGCTTCTTCGCGAGTCATCAATGTTTCATACAGTTTTTCCCCATGACGAGTACCAATAATATTTGTTCCCGTATTTCCAAAAAGCCGCTGGACCGCTTTCGCCAGCGTGTCGATGGTTGAGGCATCCGACTTCTGAACAAATAAATCTCCCGGCCTGGCATACATAAAAGCAAACCTGACCAGATCTACGGCCTCATCCAAATTCATTAAAAAGCGGGTCATCTCAGGATTCGTAATCGTAATCGGATTTCCTGATCTGATCTGGTCAATAAAAAGAGGAATCACTGACCCTCTTGAACACATCACATTTCCGTATCTCGTACAGCAGATGACCGTATCGCCTCTTTCTGCGGCCACTCTCGCATTTGCCCTCACCACATGTTCCATCATTGCTTTGGATGTCCCCATGGCATTGATGGGATATGCCGCCTTATCCGTAGAAAGACATACGACCCGTTTCACCCTGGCTTCTATGGCTGCGTGCAAAACATTATTTGTTCCTTCCACATTCGTAAGCACCGCTTCCATCGGAAAGAACTCACAGCTCGGAACCTGTTTCAGTGCAGCCGCATGAAATACAAAATCCACACCCGGCATGGCGTCATGCACTGACTGTGGACTGCGAACATCTCCGATATAAAATTTTACTTTTTTTGCATATTCCGGTGTTTTGACCTGAATCTCATGCCTCAAATCGTCCTGTTTTTTTTCATCGCGGGAGAAAATTCTTATCTCTCCGATATCGGTGTGCAGAAACTGTTTCAGGACCGCATGACCAAAAGAACCTGTTCCTCCTGTAATTAACAGTGTCGCTCCATCTAATGCTGACATCTCAGTATCCTTTCTTAAAAAAAGTAAGCCGTTTCTGCAAACAAATAGTTATCGCACCTTTCTTTTTTACAAAGAAAAACCTTTGATCTTATTCGTTATTTTCAGATACAGCCACGTTGCCGCCATTGCAGCAAACACGATAATTAACTGCGATAACTGGTTTACCGTATATCCTGTATACAGTATAAATTTAGATATATACCATATAACAACATAGTCTTTTCCCAAAATCTATGTCCAGTTTTATCAACTCAGAAATATTGCAGACATACCTCATTTTGTTCTGTATAGTCCGCACTAGAGCGTCTTGATTTTCTCTGTCAAATATCTTGAGTACAGGACAAACGGCAGCTATCTTAAAACACTGCTGTGTACACAGCCATTGCAAGATTTTTACTATTTTTATTTAATTTTATCTCCTTCATTATGTACTTCATACAATAGACTAAAACAGAAAAATGCTAACAAAACTCCTATACATCCTACCCCCCCCCACTCATAATACTCATTCGGTATGGCAAAGATACCTGCATAAAGTCCCATAATCGCCAGAAAACAGCCTTCCACAAGCATAAATCCAAAATCCTTTAATAAATATATTATTCTTTTTTTAATTAAAAGAATCGACATTAATAACAAAATGCAAATAACCATCAGCACTTTATATGCTTTTATTGCCAACAAACTTATTCCCATCAAATATTTTAACTGTAACTTTATGCTATCAATAAATTTTGTAGTCAAGCCCAAAATTATAAACCCAGGCTCTTTCTTTATGATTGAAACAGCAATTTCTTTACAACACAAATAATATTCGTCAGAATTATATTTTATATTTGGAAAATTCTCAGCCACCAAGTCTCGCGCACAATCATCATCATAGTATAATCCATAATCATTCTCTATATAGCCCATACCAATTAAAATACTATGCCATGGAGAGGAATTATAAGGAATAGTTCCTTCCACCCCCCATTGACTGGCCACTATATTGGGTATATATGAAGATAAAAAATTATACGTTACCAGCATTACTGTTATTGATATGCAAAATATATATACCGATAATATCTTTTTCTTCCATTTTGCCAAAAGTATTATGACCGTTAAAAATAGAACCGGCGCCCCACTATGTCCACGCATTACATTTGAAAACATCATGATCACAGAAAGAGCCAGACTATAAATCATTACATTTTTTTCTTCTTTTTCTTTTGTTAATAAAAAAAGAATTGGAAAGCTGAAAGTAATTGCCCACAAACCCGAAAAATATTCATTTGCTTTATTAATATATAACATATCCCCCACAGATAAATGCATAATAACAGGACTTATCAAAGCTATACAATATGATTTAAAACACTTTAATATTAACAGTGGATATACAGATATTACTATAAACGCTGAAAATGACTGTGCCAAGCAATACATCTGCTTTCCATCACTAATATTCAGCCAACGCATTATATACGGAAAATATAACCCGTATCCCAATGTATGAGAATTATGAGCTATATCGAATTTACCATTTTCAAGCAATGACATATATCTTTCAAAGAGTCTTTCTGCTCGGAAATCCGCGATCCACCCGTTTCCGACGGTATATAAATGAGGATAAACTAAAGCAAAAGCACAACACACTCCCCAGACAACCAATATTATTTTCTCTTTTTTGACCATCATTTTATTATATCCTCCAACAATATTTCACCAACCCGCCAGCCGCAATGAAATACCACAATATCCTGTCCTTCCTGTAGTTAATAATGTTGCACCGCAGAAATTACCGTCCATATTCACTTATCCTTTTTATATTTATCTCTTTCTTCTAAATACCTACAAATGATATGCCCATTCCAGTCCCGGAATATGCCGGGTATCAAGCACAATTTTGTCTTGAAGCTTTTTTACATTGTCCCGAATCTCATCATGTCCCACCATAATAATAACAATATCCACAGCATCCAAAAATTCATTCAGGTTATGATACTGGTTTTCAACGGCATCTTCTGTAATAAACGGATCATAAACCTTTAGCGGTTTACCCAAATGCTTCTCCTGGGATTCAAGAAGCTGCATCGTAGGAGATTCTCTCATATCATCTACATTCTCTTTATAGGTAAGACCATAAAGACCTACCCGTGACAAATCTCCGATGCCTTTTTCTTTCATAATATCATATACTCTGTGAAGAACAAACGCCGGCATTGCGTCGTTAGTTTTCATTGATTCGTCAATGACTTTCGCCAGGGATGGATAGTCTCCCACAAGAAACCATGGATCAACAGATATGCAATGTCCTCCTACTCCCGGACCCGGCTGAAGTATATTCACTCTTGGATGCATATTGCAGATACGTATTATTTCATATACATTCATGCCGTCATGATGACATATTTTTGCCAGTTCATTTGCGAAGGCTATATTTACGGCTCTGTATGTGTTTTCCACAACTTTTGTCATTTCCGCTGTCCGGATATCCGTAACGACAATTTCTCCCTGGCAGAAAGAAGCATATAAATCTTTTACTTTTTTTCCAACCTCCGCATCATCCGCTCCGATTGTACGGTTATTATGAAGAAGCTCCTCAACCATATTGCCGGGAATAATTCGCTCCGGCGCATGTGCCAAATGCAAATCGCCTCTCTTTAATTTCTCGATTACAGGCCTAACGGATTTATCAATCGTTCCCGGAGAGATTGTTGACTCTATAACCACCACCGCACCCTCAGGTGCGACGCGGATCACATCCTCAATCGCAGCGATAACATATCCGGGGTCCACTTTTTTGCTAAACTTATCATAGGGCGTGGGAACAGATATAATATATGTATCTGTCACCTGATATTCCGTGGTAAACCGAATGCCGGCTCTCATAGCATTGTCAAACAGCTCATCCAGACCATCCTCTTTAAATGTCGTATGTCCTGACTGTAATGTTCTTACTAACTTTTCATTATAATCCGTACCAACAACCTCTACGCCATGAGATGCCATCATAAGAGCTGTCGGCAGTCCGATGTAGCCTAAGCCGATTATATTTACCATTGTATCCTCCATGTATTAATCTTAGTTCTAACTTTACCCTTATCAATACTGTTTTAAATAATCAAATCCTATATTTCTATGACCATCATATAACTAATTAGATATTTTATTGCAAATTTAATAATTACTATATCTCATATCATCTTTTGGCTTATGGAAAAAATAATTTCCATTGTATTCATAGGCTATATATCCCTTTTTCTTTTGAAGTACATCGAATACTCTTTTCGAAGCGCCCATTTTAATATGATCATGCAATTCCATCATAACCATCTCAGTATCATTCAACCATGCATATTCTTCTTCATCGAATACATAATATTCGGATCCTTCTATATCAAGTTTAATTATATCAAAATGATCAATATGGTATTTTTTCATTATATCTGAAATACCAAATCCTCGAATATATTCTTTGCCTTGTGGATTAGATATTTCTTCGACTACAAATCCAACGGTACCACAGGAAGTGCCCATAATTTGAAGATTTGCATTATAGTTCCAAATTCCACCATTTATGCATATGACATTATTATATTTCTTCAAATTATTCCGTAATATTTTATAATTATCTTTATCCGGTTCTACAGCAATAACTTTTACATCATTAAATTTGTTAAGTATAAAATATGTGAATAATCCAATATTAGCGCCACCATCCAATATCACTAAATTTTTGTTTTTAGAAAGATATTTTTCAAAATCTATATTGTATTCATTTGACGATTCATTCAGTATCATTCTTAAAAAAATATTAAAGTCCATTGAATTTGTTCTAAGAAATAATTTTTCACCATTCTTCATTTTTACACCAATGATCTTATTTACTTTAAAATACCTTTTTAACAACCACATCAAACATAATTTGATTGCAGAAAATACTTCCAATTTTTCAAAAGCAAAATATACCCCTTGTATTCTCAAAAATAATTTTTCTTTCATATCCTACCTCTTTTTACAATCATTTTAAAAATCTTATATTACAACAACCACAATACACTTATACAATAATACAGTTATGTACTTTTTGTTTATGAAATTTATTTTTCAGTATATAAATTTGCTCAATCGAATCAAAGCAGCATTCAATTGAAACATAAAATCATTTGAAATATATTTACTATTAAAGTTCAATTATTTATTCATTATTTTTGATATATAATATTTTTTATCATTTTTACTCAATCCATATAATAACAAATTAAAAAGATAACATAAAACAAAGATTAATATTTTAAACACAAAAAGGAGCCAAGAAGTCCCTATCTTTCTGGTTATAAAATAAGAAATCAAAAAACTTGCTATAAGTGCTAATGTAATTTTCGAAAAAATATCTTTTAACACTCTAAACACATTTAACTCCAACTTAATATAATAATATACATTAATAACCAAACCTGAAATCAATAAAGAAACGAATCCAGTAGTGTATGCCGCTGCCACATATCCATATATATTAACAAAATATATTGTTAACAATATATTCAACAAAGACTGAAAAGACCATGCGTAGATATAAAATTTCATCATATTCTTTGCTTTTAATACAGACACTGTAACATTTTCAACAAACGGGATTGTGGCACTCACCATCAAAACAACAGTTATTATCCACACATCGGAGTAACCAATACCTAACCATAATGTAATAAAATCTTTTCCAAATAATATAAATGCGCATTCAACACCCCCTATCAGAATATATTGTATTTTCCCTGCTCTAATTATATAATCTTCAATAATACTAGACGGATTATTCTCAACTACTAACTTCGTGATTACTGGCAACATCACATTTGAAATCGATGTTGAAATGGAGCTAAACATACTATATATTTGGAGTCCAAACGAATAAATCGTAACAAAACTTGCTCCATTTATTGCACCGATTATGACATTATCTGAATTATTTATTACAAGTCCGATAATTGTATCAAGAAACATGTACTTACTATAGTGTAATAATGCATGCTCTATTTCATTATCTTGACATTTCTTAACCCATTTAAGACTTGTACAAGATTTTACTGTCAATACACACAGCAGAAAACGAATAAATGCCGTAATTAGTTCAACACAGATTAAAACTATTGCCGAATTGTTCCAAAGCAGTCCAAAATATGAACATAATGACCTTACTAGTATTGATATTATCTTAAAAGAATTAAGATATATATATAAATTACTTCCCGCCAAAAATCCGCCAAACACACTTTCCGTTATTATTATAACAATTTCAAAAAGCGCAATTGAATACAGTACTTTAGCCAAATGGATTTCACTAAGAGTTAAACTTTTCTGATAAAGTGAAATAAATGGATTATATATCAAAATTCCGATAATAAATACCAGGATGTTAATACATATAGTTAATTTTAAAGAAAACGTATATACTACGTTTTTTTTATTAAATTCTTTTTCAGCATCATATCTGGCAATAAATCTCGTTACTGTATTCCCGATACCAAAATCCAATACGGTTAGAGATGTAGTAACCGAAGTTACCAACTTAAAAACACCATATTGCTCAGGACCAATACTATTCATAATATATGGTGCTATAATCAGCACAGATAATGAATTTAATATTATAGCAATATACGATAGAGATGAAGCTAAACATACTTTTTTAAAATTATTCATTTAAAATACACTTATAAAACTATAACTATTCAATATATCTTTGATTATAGTTATCTCTTTTTTAATTCAATAAAATAATGCAAATAAATATATGGATATTCAATATCCGTCAGTAAAATATCACTGCCATGCACCTCGAATATTTTGAACTCAAACCCACTATTCACTGCGGTATCACAGATTCTTTCTTTTAAATGCTTCACATCATATAACCGTGTAAATGGCATATCAAAATCAAATCGATAATATTTATTTGCATCAAACTCAACAGGAACATTTTTAAAATAACTAATCCCAAAAGCATTCACATATTCTCGATTCATATATATAGGAGTTATAATACACTTCCCTCCTGGTTTCAATACTCGTCCACATTCTTTGATAAAATTTATGTCTACGTTACCAGGAAAGGTTTCTAATGCTGATTGGAGTGAAATGGCATCAATAGACGCGTCCTTAAAAGGCATTTTTGTAATGTCTCCCTGAATATAAAATTCTTTATCCGCTCCTTCATAGGGGGGGCATAAGTCCAACGAATAAGCTTTGATTCCTTTATTTTCTCTCAGCCAGGCGGACCACGGACTAGAAGAAGCGGCCCCGTCAATATAAATAAAATTCCATGGTTCTTCTATCCGTTTTATTCCTAACCGTTCATAAACTATATAATACTCTGCTATTTTTCTCTCATATCTTGTCCAAACACCCTTATTGTAAAACCGCCCGAAACTTAATTTCTTTTCAAACGCTCTGTATTTACTTTTTTCTATCATGTATTCATTCAACTGTTCCTTCCCCAAAACGGCATCAAATTCACACCGAATATCCCTTGCCATCTGAAGATCAAAACCTTCCGGCTCTTGTCCACTCATAATCCATTTTTGTATTTTCTGATATTTTAATCTGGCATAATATTTTAGTTTACTCATATCTAAATTTCCATTCCATTTCTATACAGTTCAAATTATTTTATCCGTATAATACACCATAACATTTTTTTCTTTATCTTAAACCCGATATGTGTTATAACATAACCAAGAAAAATCCAAAAAGGATTCATTATCCAATATACTGAAGAATAAAGCAGTGGAAATGCTCCCGCAACAAATAACAATCCCATAAAAAAATACTGTTCTCTGTTTACGTTTGTTCCTCTAACAAATAACAACCAGATAACGGCAGCAGCTAATAAAACGCACACTAAAATCAGCATAAACACACCTCCTTCATTAATTGACTGCAAAAATATATTGTGTGTATATGTGCCGTTTTCTATTTCAAAACGGCCAATTCCATTTCCAGTTAAGAGATGAGTCTGTGCAAGATTCCATCCATTATTCCATAAATCGAAACGATTGTTCGAAACATCGCCCTTTTCTATATAATAAACAAATTTATTTAGCGCAAAAATCTGAATACCAAACTCCAACTCCAAAATTTTTTTAATACCCATCATGATTGGTGCAATATTTTTGACAAAACACAAGGCTCCTGTCATCCCTCCAATGATAATCAAAAAAGGAAACAACACAATATTTCTCCGATGTTTTTGTACATAGAAATTATAATAAAAAACAATTAATATAAAAATTCCAACTGCTAATAAAACACCTCTTGGCGCCAACTTTATATAAAACCAAATAATTATATATACCAAATAAAATGATAACAGTTTCCATCTCAACCTATACCTCAATCCAATTAAAGATGCTATCAATAATGGAAGAAGCGCATAGGACAGTCCCATTGCTACTCCCCGAGTAGGATCTATAGTCAAAAACCAATCATAACCTTTTACTAACATTAATGGGGAACCTGCTATGCCAATAGCAATAATCATCTTGACTACACTACTTATGTTAATGTCCTGCATTCCAATTATTATTCCGATTATTCCATATGTTACGAATTTTAATAAATATCCAACTATTAAACTATTAAATCCATTCCTTAATATGGAAAAAAAGAATAAAGAAAGAATATAGATTACAACAATTTCGCATCCTTTTACTGTCTTAATCCACCCATAAACAGCACTTACGGCAAACAGGGCAAACACACATGCAAGTGTAACAATTCCAATTCCTTCTATCATTACGATGGCATTAATATAAAACAGACACAGGTAGAACGCCATTATAAAACTATTTAAAATTATTTTATCTAATTTAATTGTCATTTGTATTTCCCATACGATTTCTTAGCAATTTGATATGCCTCCGTGATTGAAAGCAGATAAAATCTGTTATCTTCTTTTATTAAATCAATAAAAGCAGCTAAATTTTTTATATATGCATTATCAATTAATTTAGGATGCCCGATCAATGCTATAATACAGTCAGTTTTATCATCTTTTTTATAAATATTTTTCTTGTAAAATTTTCTCACCTGCTCGTACAAATAATCCGCCGAATATGCATCCATAGAAATTGTATTATATCCCAAAAGATAATTAACAATCGACTTGATTCGGTTTTTCTTTTGTTCCTGATTATTAACATACGTGCCTCTCAGTTCTTCGTGAAACAACTTTATGCTATTTGGCCTGAACAATCTTCTTGCTAAAAAAATAAAAGCCGGCTTATTTATCGTAGCTACTGGAATTTCCAAAAGCGCAATATCATCTTTACTATCTTCCCACCATTCTGAATCCGGAGAAATATACCAGTTAATCTTTTTTATTTTATTTCTATAGTCATATTGATTTATACCAGAACCAGAAAATAAATCAGGCGCAATAGATGAATCCACCCTTATTCCATTTTTATATAATTCCCACACCAGTTCTTTATGAGGCTGTATTGAAAAACCACCAGCCCGATATGCGATACATTCGTATTTCGGATCAATATTTTTCAAGCTATCTTTTAAATATTTTATACCATCTTTTATGATATTTCCTGCACCATCATTTCCAAATCCAAACTCATGAATTCGATATCCCTCATTTGAAAATTTCCAAGCTCCATCTTCCCATTTTGAGTGAAACCAATGTGGATGTATATGAAGCTGAACATCCTGTTCATGTAGAGTCATATCCTGTATTTGTTTTGTAAATTTTTCCACATATGCTATCTGATTGTATCTTAAAGCTTGTGGAATAGAACACACATCAACAAAAAAGGTGGCAGATATTGATTTTTCAGATAATGTGTCAATTAATTTAGATGTCGGATGAAAAAGGATCTCATCATAACTCCCAAAGTTGTCTCCAAAAAACAATTCGTAATCAAATGTTAAACATAAGTACAGCATTTGTTTCAAATCCCATCTATCATTCTCTCTGCAATATTAACTGGTGTAAACTCCACTACAGGCTTCCGAACTGGAATCCCGTTTATTTTGTAATTTTCAATTGCCTGTAGAATTTTATTCTCATCATTGCTTACAAACGTATAATGATGATACTTTTCAAAAAACTTTTGAATATCATCTCCATACTCGCCGTCCTTTATAAGAAGTATATCCTTTGTTAATGATGTATCATGATATATTTTTCCGGGAATTTGATTTCCCTTTAGATTCATTAAACAAACCAGCACATTGCATTTTTTTATATAATATTCCAGTTTTTCCTTACCAACCCTTTGATGAATTACGACACCATCGCTGCTTTTAAGACATATATCTGAATCTCCAATAATGTATACTGTCACATCTTTTGCCCTTAATGACGCCTGATAAAAGGGCATTATGTTTCTCGCCGAAGAATAATAACTTCCAAAATAACCAATTTTCAATCCACACTCTTTCTTTTCTTCCCATTCATTATTCTTTTCATACATAAGACAAGGAGTAGGAGTAAATATCATTTTCTGTGCATATTTAGGAAATATTTTTTTCTGTTCTTGCAAAGTAAATGGTGACACATAGCAAATTCTGTCTGCACTTTTAATCATACCAGTTTCTATTATTTTTTTTATAAATACTGGCAACATAGTTTTACTAATAACATTATTTGTAAGTGGATCTCCCCATTGCTGAATGTATTTCACTTTTTTGCTATGACTTTTACAGTATCGTCCAATAATATGTGCTGTAAGAGGATCTGAAAACGATATGATATAATCAAATTTCTCTTTTTTTATTTCGGATGAGATAATTTTTCTGCAAGGAATATTCACTATACTTGCACCCAATATATCAAATTTTTTAAAACCTTTATATACCAAATTAACGATTGATTTATATAATCCTCTACCCTTATTTATATCTGCAGATAATGTTATGCCATTAATCAATGGTTTTCCATATCGAACGATATTCGTTTCTTTATTCTGATCAAAAGTATCCGAATATAAACTCTTTGCACCCTGTCTAGGAGAAAAACATATTACTTCGTTTCCTGCCTCTTGCATTCCCTCGATAATACTTTTACACCTTAGCATGGCTGACGAACTATATTCTATTGGCAATGCTAATATTACCGCAATCTTTTTCATAACTTTTTACTTAGAATTCATTTCCTCCATCAATTTGTTTATAGATCTAAATTTATATAACGGATTTTCTATTCAGTTCTTATCACTATCTCACCCTTTCTTTCCAAAAACAATAAAATTTGCACCTACAGAACTCAAAAATCTCATTTCACCTTAAAAAATGAATGGTTTTTCAATTTATTATTTTCTTCAAATCTAAAATTTAATGAGATTTTTCCATAAAACTCACTAAAAGTATTTTGTTTATTACTTTATGAATAATCATAAAAACAGCATAAGTTATTTCACACAATATATATCATATATTACTGACATTTTTTCTTCTATGTTAATTCAATTTTACTTAACCATCGTGAAAAGAGCTCTGTATATTTCTTATATGAAAACATATCTTTTTGCACTGGCATTGTATTCGGGATATTTTCTATTACTTCTTTAACTGCTTCTTCTGTCACATCCTCAATTAATATTCCATTTTCATTATTCAGGTAGTCCTTAAGATTACTTGTTTTGTTTGTGATCACTGGTATACCACTACTAATAGATTCAACAAATTTAGTTGGAAATCCCGCCATTGAAACACGATTCACTTCCCGAAAAAACACATTATAATCCGCTTTCTTTACAAACTCTAAAGCCTGTTTATGAGACAGCTTCCCATGAAAAAAGATTTGATATTTTTTGATATTTTTACCTGAATACTGAGGGCATATACATATAAATTCTTCATATGTAATACCAACCACATCCAAACGTACTTCTCGCTTCACATGAATTAACGCTTCTATCAAAACATCAAATTTATCTTTCATTCCCGGGATTCCGACATATGCCAAAAATAATTTTTCTTTGGTATTTCTTTCACTTTTATTCCATTTTGCTTCATCTATATCTACTAACGGAGGAACTTGTATAACATTTTTACAGTCTTTATAATAATCATATAAATATTTGCTAATAACGATCAACCCATCCAAATGTTTTTGAATTATTTTCATACGAATTTCATTGTCTATTCCCCTCATTATATTAACAGGAAATTTTCTATTTTTAGCGGAATACCATTCTGTTAAATCCGCGGTACACAATATATTATTCTTTTTGCAATACCTTTTTATTTTCAAGATTGCTATAGAAAAAAAATTATAAAAAACAACCATATCTATAGATTTTACATGTTCAATCAATTGTATATACTGCCTAATATCGTCAATAAAAAATAACCATTCTTTTAATGTATCAGGACTCCTTCGATAATATGCTTGAAACCCTTGAACTTCATTCTGTGTTTGTATGATATTATCTTCATTGCCCTCTTTCGATATTCCTGCAAAAATCACTTGATTTCCTGATTCTCTAAGCGCTTTCGCATTCCCTAAAACACGCAGAGCTGCAGCATTCCTATCTGGTAATTCAAATGTTCCTATATATAAAATCTTTTTTCCGCTATTACTATTCATTCTCTAATCATGCTCCTTCAGCAAAGAAATCCTCACACCACTTTCTAAACGTTAATCCGTTCAATTATTTATTTTTACATAATTTTCGTATCTTTGACTATAATGACAATCCGGTATTAACCATACTATAAATTCTTTCTGTACCAGTCAATCGCAGCTTTTATTCCGCGTTCAAATGACCATTCGGGATCATATCCAAGCTTTTCTTTTGCCTTGCCTATATCAGCATTGGAGTGTTTAATATCACCTGCCCTGTCCGGACCAAAATACGGCTCCAAACGGTGTCCCTTCTCATCTTTAATGCCCAGTAAATCCACCAATCCATAATAAATATCCAGAAGCTGCTCTCTTCCCCCATACGCAATGTTATATGCCTCGCCCGCCGCACTGTGATCTGCCAAACATGCTTTCAGATTTGCTTCTACCACATTTTCAATATATGTAAAATCCCGGCTTTGCCTGCCGTCACCGTTTATGGTCGGAATTTCTCCGTTAAGCAGCTGTCTGATAAATCTAGGTATTACAGCCGCATATGCTCCGTTCGGATCCTGCCTTGGACCAAAAACATTGAAATAACGCAAACCATACGTATCCAGTCCATAATGCTTTGTATACTGTTTCGCCCATTCTTCATCCGCCCTCTTGCTAACGGCATATGGGCTTAAAAGATTTCCTTCATCTCCTTCTGTTTTTGGCAAATTCGGCTGATCGCCATATACGGATGAGCTGGATGCATACACAAACTTTTTCACATTGTTCTGTCTTGCCGCTTCCAACATATTTACAGTTCCGCTAATATTATTCGCACAATAAAAAACAGGCATATCAATCGAACGGGGGACTGACCCCCACGCCGCCTGGTGAAGAATAAAATCCACATTTACACAAGCATCCATACAGGTTTGCAAATCTTTAATATCACCCTGTATAAACTCATAATTGGGATTATCAATAAACAAATCAACATTTTCCTGTTTTCCGGTTGAAAAGTCATCAAGGCATCGAACTTTGCATCCCAGTTCCAGTATTGCCTCACACAGATTAGAGCCGATAAACCCTGCTCCGCCTGTCACAAGAAACCTTGTATTTTCCTGAAACTTCACATTGCCATAACCCATAACTATAATCTCCAATATTCATATCCGGCGGCTTCGTATTCCTGACGATTAAAAATCCCTTTAATATCGAGCAAAACCTTTTTCCCTGTTCCATACATTGCATCCATATCACTCATCTTTAAATCATTAAATTCTTTATGGGCAACTGCCAGTATAACCGCATCTATATCCCTAACGCTGTCAATATCTATAAGCTCAATGCCATATAAACTCTTTGCCTCATCTCTATCTGCTTCCGGATCAGTTATAACCGGTTCAATACCATACTCCTTTAACTCATTAACAATATCCACAATTTTGGTATTTCTTGTATCCGGACAATTCTCTTTGAATGTAAATCCCAAAATAGCAACCTTTACTCCTTTAATATGTTTATCTGCCGCTATCAGATTTTTTACACAATTTTCCGCCACATACTTTCCCATATCATCATTGATGCGCCGCCCGCTTAAAATTACCTGGCTGTGATACCCCAATTGTTCTGCTTTGTATGTCAGGTAATAGGGGTCTACTCCTATACAGTGGCCGCCCACCAATCCCGGCGTGAAATTCAGGAAATTCCATTTTGTTCCTGCCGCCTCCAGTACGGCCTTTGTATCAATGCCCATCCGGTTAAAAATAACGGACAGCTCGTTCATAAACGCAATATTGATATCTCTCTGGCTGTTCTCAATGACTTTTGCCGCTTCCGCCACTTTTATGCTTTCGGCCCTGTAAACACCGGCCTCCACCACCAGCTCATATACTCCGGCAACTTCCTCCAATGTTTCCTCATCCATTCCGGATACAATCTTTGTAATTGTCTCTAAACGATGCACTTTATCACCCGGATTAATCCGCTCCGGCGAGTAGCCGATTTTAAAATCCGTTCCACATACAAGACCGCTTTCCTGCTCCAGAACCGGTATGCATACATCTTCCGTAACACCCGGATAAACCGTTGACTCAAATACCACAATAGAACCTTTTGTGAGATTTCTTCCCAAAATCCTGCTGGCACTTTCTACCGGTGTCAGATCAGGCGTATGATCCGGATTCACAGGAGTAGGAACGGCTACTATATGAAATTTCGCTTCTTTAAGCCTTGTCTCATCACTTGTAAAGTCTACCGATGCCGCGGCAATTACCTCATCTCCCACTTCATTAGTCGGATCAACGCCTGCCTGATACAGCTTTACCTTTTCTTTGTTTAAATCAAAACCAATCACATCTGCTTTTCTGGCAAAAGCCACTGCAATCGGCATTCCCACATATCCCAATCCTACCAGACTGATTTTTTCTTCTCTTTTTACAATTTTTTCATATAAACCCATCGTTTTTCCTTACGCTCCCTTTATCTCCTGCATATATGCTTCAATAACAAAACGCCGGTCAAACTCTTTCTCCGCTTTTTCCCGTCCGCGAATGCCCATTTTTCGCTTTTCTTCATAAGACAGAGCCAGAAATTTTTCAACCGCCCTTATCAGACTTTCCACATTTTCCGCTTCGAATCCGATCCCTGAAATCCCTTCGTCAAACGTTTCCCTACAGCCCGGAACCCGCGTTGCCAAAACAGGTCTTCCGCAGGCTGCCGCCTCCAAAAGCACGTTTGACAGCCCCTCATGATAAGAAGGCAGAATAACCGCATGATGTGTTTTGATAACGGAATGAATATCAGACTGAAAAGACAGATACCTGACAGCCCCCATCTTCTCCAGCTTCTCCACCCTGCTGCGGTAACTTTCCTCATCGTAACCGCCTGCCAGATCAAACAGGATATCCGGATATTTTTTCTTCATCCGCTCCGCACAGCTCAACAGCTCCCCTATCCCCTTGTCTTTCATTATCCGTCCCACGTATAAAAAACGGATCTCTCCCGTATCATTGGGATATGTTTCATAGCAGTGTTCCTCAAGGTTTACTCCCGATCCGGATATCAGCCGGTTTTTTCCCACAATCCGATTTGCTATGAAAAAATCCTGATTTGTTTTATTTTGAAAAAACACCTGGGAAGCATGCTTCAATCCGATTTTATACAAAAATAAAAGGATACCTGACAATATCCCTTTGTTTTCTATCGCCGTTCCAAGGCCCGTAATATTCTCTATATATTTTACATGACGATGCCCGCATACGATTCCTCCATAAATATTCGGCTTAATCGTATACGTCAGAACTATATCAGGACTGATCCTTTTCACCAGATATTCATACCAAAGCAAAAGCCGTAAATCATTAACCGGGTTTGTTCCCCGCCGGTCTATCAGCGTTTTACAGA
>Ga0137306_101970_pt1 | contig 18729 bp, 10 predicted proteins | sample Inofroosms_March_FD_97187 | JGI IMG/M metagenome (GOLD analysis project Ga0137306, IMG submission 97187) | Mouse cecal microbial communities from Vienna, Austria - N-Acetylneuraminic and N-Acetylglucosamine D2O microcosms_March | ecosystem: Host-associated > Mammals > Digestive system > Large...
TCTTGACGGGGCGATGGAAGGACTGGTATATTACATCAAGCCCCATATGGCCGATGTGTCTGCCAAGACGATTCTCGCTGCTATGGGACAATTATTTTATTCTATGTCACTTGCAATGGGAATCATGATCACCTATGGCTCTTATATGAAAAAGGAAAACAATCTAGAGAGCTCTGTGCGGCAGATTGAGCTGTTTGACACCGGTATTGCCTTTCTCGCAGGACTGATGATTATTCCAGCGGTATTCGCATTCTCCGGCGGAGACAGATCCGCACTTAATGCAGGCCCGGGACTGATGTTCATGACTCTGCCGAAGGTGTTTGCAGGCATGAAATTCGGCGGCGTGATCGGAATCATCTTTTTTGTACTTGTATTTTTTGCGGCGCTCACATCCGCAATCTCTCTGATGGAGACAATCGTATCCATCTTCCGGGACAAGTTCGGCTGGGGACGAAAGGGTGCAAGCATCTTTGTAACCGTACTGTCACTGGCTCTTGGTATTCCGTCCTCCCTCGGGTTCGGACCTCTTGGCTTCATAAGCTGGATGGGTATGTCTGTCCTTGATATTATGGATTTTGTAAGCAATAGTGTACTGATGCCGATCGTGGCATTCTTTACCTGTATCTTTATTGGCTTCATTATTAAGCCGAAGACAATCTCTGACGAAGTAAAGGTAACTGACGGAACCTTTAAGGCAGAGAAGATGTTCAATGTGATTATAAAATGGGTGGCGCCGATTTTCCTGGTACTGATACTCGGAAGTTCAGTGGCAAGCGCATTAGGAGTGTTCACGATTTAAATATTCAGTTGGGGACGGGGAATTTTTCGCCCTAAAAGCTCCAGTAGAGCTTTTAGGGTGAAAAATTCCCCGTCCCCAGCTTTAGCGTTTGTCTCCCATACAGAAGACGGCTACGACACCGGGGCCGGTATGGCTTCCGATTACGGTTCCGATATTGTTGATGAGAATGCTGTGGATTCCCAGCTTTTCGCGGACCAGTCCGGCTACATATTCCGCATCCTCCTGACAGTCACCGTGGGTAATCATTATAAGATCGTTCTCTCTGCCGTGAGACTGTTCAGCTGCTTTCTCTACAATCTTCTGAAGGGATTTTTTTCTTCCCCGTTCTTTTCCTATGACCTGAAGCTTACCCTCATTGTCCATATGGATCATGGGTTTAATCTGTACAACACTCCCGAGGACAGCTGCTGTCTTTGATATCCGTCCGCCTCTCTGAAGATGATAGAGATCATCTATTGTTACATTATGGCAGACATGAAGCTTGTTTTCCTCTGCCCACTTTGCTGCTTCTTCTATGGTCATGCCCTCTTTTTTTCTCTTTAGTACATAATACAGGAGCAAGGCTTCTCCCATACAGGCACACAATGTATCAACAATGATGATTTTTCTGTCCGGATACTCTTCTCCAAGCTCCTGTGCAGCAATCTGCATGCTGTTACAGGTACCGCTTAAGCCTGATGAAAAAGCAAGGTGAAGAATATCTTTTCCTTCCTTTACATATGGCTCCAGAGCTTTTTTTGCTTCATCCGGATTTACCTGGGATGTGACAGACATCTTTCCTTCCCGCATTTTTGTAAAGAATTCCTTTGCAGATAGTCCCAGCATATCCTGATAAGTTTCTCCGTCAATCGTGTATTTTAAAGGAATAAATGGTACATTCCTCTCCTCCAGCCATTCCTTCGGTACATCAACTGTACTGTTTACTGTTACAATGTAGTCACTCATAGTCTAAAACCTCCTAACTGTGTATCCTGTCATATTACTGTTCACTCTGAATCCTGTTCTCCTGCAGCCGCGGCGGGAACGCGGTCCGGATGTGAATAATAACCCTATCATACCACTTTAATCCATTTCACGCAAAACCTTTTTAAAGGTAATGGCAAAAAGAGTTGCTGCTGTGGTAACGGATATGAAATCCGCAATCGGCTCTGCCCGGTAGATTCCCATAACTCCCATAAATCTTGGCAGGATCAGCGCCAGGGGAATCAGCAGGATAACCTTTCGCAAAAGCGCGATAAAAACGGAAACCTTCGCCTGTCCAAGCGCCACAAAGGTAGACTGGCATGATGACTGTATGCCAAAAAACATAAAGCCCAGGAAATAAACCGGCATGACCTGTGCTGTAAGATCTGCAAGCTGCTCGTTATTTGTAAAAATTCCTGCATAAATATGGGGAGCAATCACTGCAATTCCCCCGAGAAGGAACATGGATGTAAAGGTAACTGTTATCAGTCTGAAAAAGGTTCCCTTTACCCTCTCCTTATTTCCTGCACCGTAATTGTAACTGATGACAGGCTGTACTCCCTGTGTTATTCCCTGGGCTGGTATGCCGATAAACTGCATAATACTGGTAAGGATTGCCATGGTGCCTACATACAGATCTCCGCCGTATTTCTGAAGTCCTGTATTCAATGTAATGCTTACCAGACTCTCTGTGCTCTGCATAATAAACGGGGATACACCCAGCGCGGCAATTTTCTTAATATATTCTGCCTGCAGCCGGATGTTCTTCCGTCTGAGGCGCAGGACACTTTTCTCTGATGTGAGGAAACGCACAACCCAGACTGCACTGACCGCCTGGGAGATTACGGTGGCGATGGCTGCTCCCCTTACCCCCAGCCCGAATGCAAAGATAAATACCGGGTCAAGGCAGATATTCAGCGCTGCCCCGATCAGCACGGAGAGCATAGCTGTCTTTGCCTCTCCCTGCCCGCTAATAAAAGTATTAAGACCAAGCGCCGCCTGGACAAATATGGTTCCCACAAGGTAGATGCCTATATACCCTTCTGCATATCCGATGGTTGCCTCGCTTGCTCCAAAGGCAAACAGCACAGGTCTTTTGAAAATGGAAAATATAACTGTCAGGATCACGGAAAAGAAGAGAATCAGCCCTGCCGAATTTCCAAGAATCTTTTCCGCCTTCTCGTAGTCCTTCTTACCCAATTCGATTGAAGCAAGGGGAGCCCCGCCCATTCCCGCAAATGCACTGAAAGCGGATATCAGCATTATGATCGGGAAGGTTACCCCGACCCCGGTAAGTGCAACATCCCCATAGCCTCTGATATGCCCGATATAGATCCGGTCCACAATATTATACAGTATGTTAATCAGCTGTGCTGCCACTGACGGAAGCGCCAGCGAGACCATCAGCCTGCCCAAAGGCGCTGTGCCCAGCTTGTTTTCCTTTTGAGTGTTCTCCTGCATAAAAATTCCTCCCTAATAATAAGCCTAACAAGCATTATATACAAATTGTAATAAAATGTAAATCATAAAAACATATTCGAAGTATATAAATCAAAGCTTCTCCTTGTAAAATATACCTGATTAGCCTATAATGAGAAAGAAAGGTTACTGTTCACGGGTCAGGAATGCGCGTAAGCTGCGCAGGGTCTGCCCCAGCGAAGCGATGGTATTCCGTAAGAACGTGATTCAGGAGTGAGGGGTGATAAGAAAGGAGTACATTAAAATGGGCGTATATGTAAATCCTCCGGCTGACGGTTTCGCAGAAATTCTGAATTATAAAAAATATATTGATAAATCCGGGATAATAGCATACACGAACAGCGTACTTGGTACTCCGGATAAACTGACCTGTTTCAGCAAACCCCGGCGTTTCGGCAAATCATTTACTGCAAAGATGATCACTGCATATTACTCAAAAGGCGCCAACGCGGCTGCTCTTTTTGCAGGACTAAAGATTGCCAAAATGAATTTGGAGCAAAATCAGAATAAGAACGCAGACTTTGAAGAAAACCTGAACAAATATGACGTAATCTCTCTTGATATGACGCCATTTGTTGCTCTGGCAGAAAGTACCAATGAGATTGTCAGTGATTTACAGCAAGATGTCATAGAGGAACTTGAGAATGAATTCCCAAATTGTATCAGGAAGGGCACAAAGACTTTATATAAGGCACTTTTACAAATTAATCTGAAAACCGGACGCAAATTTTTTATTGTTATCGATGAATGGGATATGATTTTCAGGGAGGCAAAGGATAATATTTCCGTGCAAAAGGAATATATCAATCTTCTCCGCAGCCTGTTCAAAAGCAATCAGACATCGCAGATTATTATCGGAGCATATATGACTGGCATCCTGCCAATTAAAAAATACGGAACTCAGTCAGCACTAACGGATTTCAGGGAATACTCCATGTTAAAGCCTGGAGTTCTGGCTGAATTCGTGGGTTTTACAGAGAAAGAAGTATATCAATTGTGTCAGGAATATCACCTGGATTTTGATGAAACCCAGAAATGGTATGATGGCTATCGCTTTGATACCATCGGACATGTATATTGTCCAAATTCTATCATAGAACTTATATCCATGCAGGCATTTGACAGTTATTGGACAACGACTGAAACCTATGAATCGTTAAGGGATTATATTGATCTGAATATGGACGGTTTAAAAGACGCAATCATAGACATGCTTGGAGGGAAAAAGCACAGGATTGATACAGGAACTTTTCAAAATGATATGACATCCTTATCAAGCAAGGATGATATCTTGACTTTACTTGTGCATCTGGGATATCTTGCATATAATTTTGATAATAAAGAAGTATTTATTCCAAACGAGGAAGTCAGAGGTGAGTTCATCAGAGCTGTAAAAGAAGGCAGACATCAAGAACTTGCCCTGCTGGTTGAATTGAAATGGAATAAAAGTGCAGGTAAAGCGATATCCCAAATAAAAGAAAAGCAATATGGAATGATTATGCAAAAATATGATTATACAGGTGAATTGCTTCTGGTAGGGCTGAATTACAGCACAAAGACCGGAAAGCATACTTGTAAGATTGAGCGGTATATATGATAATGAGTTTATTCCGGCTGATCCTGTAAAGAAGATGAATGACGTATACAAGACATTTAATGTGAAATGTTCAGTCTACATCCCCCCGCTAAGAGGGAGATGTAGACTAAAAAACTCTCAGGAACTCAGGTTAATTCAGCTTTACATTCAAATAATTTCTTCCCGAAAGTGTTTTATTAAAGCAAAGGCTGCAAATGATAACTAAGCATCCTGCTGCAAAACCAATCCAGTTAAACAGCGCCGTCAGTATCAGAAGCTGCAGCCTCATAAATTTCAGCGCATATCCCAGTTCAAAATTGGGCTGTGTATAATTGGCCACTGCGACAAATGCCATATAGAGCATGACTTCACTGTTAAACCAGCCAGACTGGACGGAAAATTCTCCCATTACAAGGCCTGCAATCACACTAAGAGGTGTGCTGAGCATACTTGGGGTGTTCATAGCAGCAAGCCTCAGCCCGTCGATCGCAATCTCCAGAATCAATAACTGGAAAATAAGCGGAATGTTCACCATATCCTTGACGGCCACAAAGGCAAAGACCTTTGGCAGCCAGTTCAGATTCTGCATAAACAGAAGAAAGACCGGCGTCAGAAATACAGTCATTAAGGTAATCAGCGTCCTTGCAATTTTCAGATATATATTCGTAAGAGTCGGAAAATAATAATCATTCGCCTCTTCAATCATGTCAAATATAGATGTCGGCAGTATCATAGCTGATGGAGAATTGTCCACGAGAAGAACCACCTTCCCTTCCAGGAGACACGCTGACGCTGTATCCGGCCGTTCTGTAAATTTGAACTTGGGGAAAGGGTTATACCACTTCCGTTTAAACAGACATTCTGCCAGACTCTGCTGGTTCATGCGCAAGGCATCTGTCCTGATGCTTTTAATTCGTCCTGATACGGTTTCAAGAAGTTCATTGTCCACCCGGTCTTCCATATAGCAGATTGCAACATCTGTGCGGGAACTGTCTCCGATTTCCACCATTTCCATAATCAGGTGCGGATCCCGTATTCTCCTTCGCATCATGGCTGTATTGAATACAATCGTCTCTACAAACCCGTCCCTGGAACCCCGCAGCGACTTATCCTTGTCTGGTTCCTCCACACTCCTTGCCGGATATGTGCGGCAGTCAATCGCAATACATGCCTCATACCCATCAACAAAAAGACAGGTAACACCTGACAAAATATTTTTGACAGCCTGATCAAAGTCTCCGTATATATCCACCTCAGCGTAAGGAATACAGACTCTCGCAAACTCTGTGGCATCTTTTGGCATATCCTCTTCTGTTACCTTTAAGATGGAATCCATGATCTTAAGCAGGACTTCATCCTTCGTAAAACCATCTATAAAATAAAAGGTTGCCACCCTGCCGCCGATGTACACATCCCTCTGTATAATATCAAAGCTCTCTTTCACAGGAAGAAGTTCATTCATATAAGTAATGGTTTCTTCCCTCATGGAAGTTATCTTCTTTTTATCTGGCATATTCATCCCTCCACTTATTCTGATATAGAAATAGCGTGCCCGTAAACTGAAAAAATATGCCAGATTTAAAATCAAATCATCAAACCCTGCGGCGCCTCTTCTACAGCATCTCTTTCCTTTGCATGTCTAAGCCTTTTTGAAAAGGCCATACAGACAAAAATTCCTGCAGCAAAAATGCCAAGACCAATGCCATATAAAAACAACAGGCCTTTTAAAAGCACTTACGTAAAAGTCATCGTGAAAGGATCAGACAATAAAAAAGCATCTTCAAATAAACTGCTATTTGAAGATACTTTTTATAGCTCTTTTCTACCTCTTATTTCTTCTGATCAGCAATGAGCCGGCCACACAGATCACAAGGCATACTCCTGCACCAATAATACATCCATCCATATTGAGACCGAGCGGTATCTTAAGAAACATATCGAAGCAAAAAGCAATTACAAATCCGCTAAACATTCCCACATTAATCGCCTTTGCATCTGCCCGTTTCCAGAAACATCCCAGGAACAATGGCAGGAAAACGCCCGCACCGTAAGCTCCCCCGCCGGTCTTGAACAATTGATAGATACTATTCACATATAATGCCATTGCAGTAATAACAACCGCTCCCGCCACACAGGTAAAACGTGTGAAAAGAATTTTCTTTTTTTCATCCATATCCTTTTTTATCGGAACAACCACATCATCTGTTACTGTTGATGCAAGGAGCAGAAGATAGCTGTCTCCCGAGGTAAGCATCAGCCCTAGCAGCCCTGCAAGCATTAATCCCCGGACCACAGCAGGAAGATATGTTACAATAAATATAGGCGTAAACTGGTTTCCTGCCGTAATTTCCGGAAAAATCTGCTGTATTGCAAGTCCCGGAAGCGCTGACAGGAATCCGCAAATGGCCAGCGTTGCCACCCAGGCAACACTTAAATGCATCGTATGAAACAAACACGATTTCTTGTAGTATTTGTACATTTTTTACATTTTTTCTCATGATTATCTGTATACTTTGATTTTTATATAAAGATATGCTATTATCTCATTTAATTACTACATATATTTATTGATAATACAAATAGCAAAGGAACAGGAGGGACGATTGTCATTGAAAACCGCATATTTACTAGAAAAAATTCATTCTTTCAAATTTACATTTCATGGTTCCGAAGATGAAGATGTCTATGGTGTCTGCATTCTGAATTATGCTGCCTTTCCTGAGGACCTCCCATCAGGGGGCACACTGTATCTTGCTGCCATTGAAGAAATAGCACAGTTTTCGAATCTTTCGGCATGCATTCTTTTCATCCCTGCACTTCATCTCAGCCAGTGCTACCAGCAGATTATTCAGATCATCATTCAGGAATATAAGCGAAATGCTGCTCTTGTCAGATTATATGATGCTTTTTCGGCTGCCACCACCCTGCCCAAACTCGTAGAAATCTGTCATCAGGTCATGCAGAATCCTGTATGGTTTCTTGACAGGACATTTCATATTATTTCCTATTCCTGTCCCGGAAAACGAAGGATTCTCTTTCCAGAAATACTAAAAAGGAAGGCTGAACATTTAGACCATAATCCTGTTATCATGAATGCAAATGAAAATTTTCCCACCCGTCATCTTCTTGCGCCAATTTACGAAGACGGCATACCCGGCGGATATCTGTTGGTTTTCGAAAAAGACAATCTTTTTTCAGATGCAATTGATATGAATTATGCAGCGAAAATATGTAATGCATTGGAATCATATAAGAACAGTGAGCTTCTTTCATACCGCTCTTCGCCTATGGAACAGTTTATATTAAATATTTTAAGCGGAAATCTTACGAATTCTGCTGCAATTACACAGCAATTTCTGCATATCACAGAATCAATAACTTAAAAGAAATGTTTAATATAGATTTTGAAAATCCCCGTCTTTTTTTCAAATTATATACATATGTCACAATATATAACTATCTTGGAAAGCTTGATACGGCTGCGCTGTTCGGCCCCTTTATCTAAACGGGGACAGGGCATTTTTAATTTGGGACGGGGCATTTTTAAAAATGCCCCGTCCCCGATTAAGCTTCTGTACTCCCGAAGCCGCCGTTCCGTTCTTCGCTCACATCATCATCCATCGTGATTCCATACTCCACAAAGATCCCCTGCATAAATCCTTTTCCTGCATCAAGCTCCAGCACTTTTTTCTCATTGCTGTCATTGGTGATCTTGGCAAAAATATGTCCTTCATTCTCGGAATAAAAATAATCACTGTCAATGATCCCTACTGTATTATTGAGCTGCAGTCTGTACTTGAAGCCCAGACCGCTTCTCGGATAACACTTTAGCACCCAGTTTTCCTGCATCTCTGCCCGGATGCCGGTTGGTACTTTTACAGTCTTTCCCGGATTCAGGGCAATCGGAAACGGGGTGAAGAAGTCATATCCTGCGGATCCCTTTGTTGCCCTTTTTGGCAGACGGATCTCCTGATAGATCTCCTGAATATCTGATTCATCGAAATGATCGAATGTATCCAGGCATGCCTCCTTAAATTGTTCGTAGCTTACTTTATAGAACTGTGCGATTCTTTTAGCCATGTAATACAAGCCCTCCTGTCTGTAGTGTATTTTTCACATCAATTACGGACTGATTCGCACTGCCCCTCCAGTGAAGCGTGTTATCCTTCTTTTCTTCCTCGAATCTTCCGTCAACTAAAACATCCAGATACTTCATGATCTGAAGCTCTTTTATCTCGTCCCAGGTATATCCGGTGTAGAGCCAGATGGTCTTCTCTGGATATTCCTTTTTTATCTCCTCTGCAAGCGCCGTTACCTCTTTGCGGTTTGCTTCATGAAGGGGATCCCCTCCTGAAAATGTGATTCCGCTTACATAATCTTTTTCAAGTTCTGTAAAGATCTCCTGCCTTGCCGCCTCGTCAAAGGGAATCCCTCCTTCAGGATCCCAGGTTACCGGATTATGGCATCCCGGGCAGGCGTGGGAACATCCGGCAACCCACAGCACTACCCGAAGCCCGTCTCCGTTGAGCATATCATCCTTTGTTATATTGTGATACCGCATGATTACATACTTTTCCTTTCTGCAATCTCTGCCATCTTCGCCGCATTCAGACGGGTGTCTCCTTTCACTCTCGAATAGGACAAATATCCGTTCATCCGGTCGATCTTCGTCAGGTTCTTGCTGCCGCATACCGGACATACATCCATGGAAAGCTCCTCATGTCCACAGTTATCGCAGTAAGCAAGGGACAGATTCACGCCCTCGTAGAAGCCTCTGTCCATGGCGCGCCTGATAAGAGACTTGATTGCTTCCCGATTGTAATTGATCGGATATTTTACATACTGAATCTTTCCACCATTACTTAAGTTCCAGAACCTTCCCTCCAAATCCTGTTTTTCGATCGGGGTAATGTCTTCTGTTACATGGCAGTGGAAACTGTTGCTTACGTATTCACGGTCTGATACGTTCTCAATGATCCCGTATTTTTTACGGAACTGCTGAACCTGCACGCCGCACAGATTCTCCGCCGGGGTTCCATAGATGGCATAAAGACGTCTGTCTTCTTTTTTAAACTGATTGATCTTGTCATTAATATGCTGCAGCGTATCCAGGGCAAACCTTCCGTCCTCTGCCAGCGATTTCTTATTGTGAAGCTGCTGAAGCTCATTTAACGCTGTAATTCCAAAGGAGGCAGTTGCCGCCTTAAGAAGCGGCTTGATCTTGTCGTAGAGACCCAAATTGCCGCCATAGAAGCCTCCTTCACAGTATGCAAGAGGATTCGTGGATGCCTTAAGCTCGCCCAGGTAATCATAGGTTCTCAGATGGAGCTGCCGGATCAGCTCCAGGTAATAATCCAGCACCTCGTAAAAATCCCTGCTCTCCTGCCTTGCCTTTGCATAAATCATAGGAAGATGAAGGCTGATGGCCCCGATGTTGAACCTCCCCACAAAGACCGGCTCGTCCTTTTCATCTGCCGGCTCCATGCCGCCTCTTTCATACCATGGCGAAAGAAATGCCCGGCATCCCATGGGGCTGATAATCTTCCCGTATTTCTTATACATGCCAGCTACATATCCGTCCCCGGTAAGGCTTAACCAGTCCGGGTACATCGTCCTGGCAGAACAGTCAATGCCAGCCTCGAAGACATCCTCTAACGGACCGCCCGGCCCATGGAGCTTTTCATCATACAAAAATACAATCTTCGGGAATAATACAGGCTTTTTATGGCCTTTCCTGCCCTGCCCGTTTTTGCGGACCTCTAGCATCTTAAGGGTCACAAGCTTGCCATATTCACTGGTAACGGTTCCCGCTGTAACTGTAATAAAAGGATAGTCTCCTCTGCTTGAGGAAACAGAGTTGAACTTGTACTCCCATCCCTGGAAGCCCTGCTCCATCTCTTTTTCCAGATCCGCCCATGCGACCCTCTGGACAGTCTCCTCGTCAAGGCCCAGATCCCGGTACTTCTGAATCAGCTTTGTATGGGACTTTTTCGCATAAGGTTCAAGAATGTCATCCACACTTGGGACAGTAAATCCGCCGTACTGCTGGCTTGCCGCACTGAGCACAATATCGCCGATCACATCAAAAGCTGTGTCTAAGGTCTTCGGTTCATTATACCAGAGGTTTCCCATCTCGAAGCCGCCGCTTAATACCCTCTTTACATCGAACAGACAGCAATTCATGGTATCCCTTCTTGCTGACATATCGTGAATGTAGATATATCCGTCGCGGATTGCCTGTATCTCCTCCACCGTCAGGAAAAACTTCTTATACAGTTCCTTATTCAGCTCATTGAAGATCAGACTTCTTTTGGTTGATACAAGGGCACTGTCTGTATTACTATTCTCCTTATCCCCAATGTACATAATCGACTGACTCTTCTTATAAACATCATCCAGCATCTGTACGAAATCCTGCTTATAATTCCGGTAGTCCTTGTAGCTCTTGGCTACAGCAGCATTCACTCTCTCAAGGGCTCCTTCCACTACATTATGCATCTCTGCAATGGGAATCTCGGTAATTCCAAGCTCCTCCACCTTCTCCTCTACGAATTTGCAGATAAAACCAATCTCTTCATCCGTAAACTTAACCAGCGCTCTGTACGCCGATTTATTCACTGCAACAACGACCTTCTGGACATTGAATTCTTCCTTAGTTCCATCCTTCTTTACTACCTTTACCGCTTTTGTCAGCATCTGTCTTCCACTCCCCTTTTTGTCTATATTTAGTGTCTTCCACACACCATGTCACTATATCATGTATTTCAATAAGGCTGTCTGAATATAATATTATCATCATATCTATTATACCGTCAACGGATTTCACCCGAAAATATTTCACAAAAATAGAGCCAGACGGGGCTCTGTCAATTGTATAATATTATTTTTTTCAATTTGGGACGGGGCATTTTTAAAAATGCCCCGTCCCAAATTGCTGCTATTTTACTTTGACGGAAACAGCACTGCTGAATCGTCCGTAAACCTTTTTGCCCGCCCCTTTCCGGTAGGCTCTGACTTTGTAGTAATAAGTCTTCTTTGATTTCAGATCCTCATCCACCAGCTTCACCTCTGCATTGCCGCGCAGGGTTTCCACTCGTTTGTAAGTTCCATCCTTTTTTGTGCTGCGGTAAACCTGGTATCCGTCTGCACCGCCTGCCTTTTTCCAGGAGATTGTTGCCTGCTCTTTCCTCTTGGATTTTGCAGTCACTTTTCCAGACATTTCCAGGTCTGACTTATACTTCACAATCACACTGTATTTTCCATATATGCGGCTCTTTCCCTTTACTTTCTCATAGCCGCGCACTTTGATATCCGGAGTACTTCCGGCTGTAAATTTACTGGTATAGATTGTGTTTTTCTTTCCACTGACGCTGGCAAGCTTTTTGTAGCTCTTTGACTTCGCATTGTAGCGGTAGATAACATAGCCATCTGCTCTGGACAGCTCACTCCATTTGATCGTAAGCCGGCCGTTTTCTACCTTACAGCCCACTCTCGGGGCTGCTACGACTGCCCTGACCGGACTGCTGTAATCGCCGTAAAGCTTATTCCCGCCAGTCCCAGTCCTGTAAGCACGTATCTTATAGTAATAGATGTCCCCATCCTTATGCTTCACTCCGCCCGCTTTTACGGCAGAGCCCTTTTTCACTGTCTTTACCAACTTGTATTTGCCATTCTTTTTCGTACTGCGCCAGATCTGATAGCCCTCTGCCCCAGAGACCTTCTTCCAGGTCATGGCTACCTTTTTCGTATTCTGATACTGTACACTGAAGGACTTTACTGCCGCCAGTTTCTGCTCCGGAGTCTTTGGGTCCTCCTTGTCTTTTCCCTGCACCTTTTCAGCCGCATTGTCTGCAAGCGGTATGGTCAGAGCTTCTATACCACTGACATTTACGTATTTTACAACAGGCTTTTCTTTATTTTCCGCCAGTCCGTCTTCCCCGGCAATCCCGACTGTAGCTGAAAATGCTTTGTCGTTTGCGGATGCAAGGGAAAGCGTGCCAAGAGATGCACCGTCCTTTCCGCTGAAAATATCCTGACTCTTTTTTCCAGAAAAGATCAAATCCACGATATACCCATTGCCATCCTTCCGGATCTCTGCATCCTTCACATCGCTGGAAATGGATTTGTTAAACGTAAACGCTGGTTCCTTGATCGCTCCGCTGTCCACCTTAACATACAGCCATAAGCGCATAGATGTAATGATCTCCGTCTCCCCCTGGGGCATCTTTAAGGATACATTTACATCAGTGCCCTTTGCGGCAAGTTCCCCGGCGGCGCCGGTGGCAGCCGACGCCGCGAAGGGACATGCCAGTATAAGCAGCAGGGATGTTAGTATGACTTTCATCCTTGTTTTCATGTTTACCTCCATCGTTCTTATACATTATTCTGACTTTGAGCCTGTCAGGGTAATCGGCGGAATCGTATCCGGCATGCTGATGATCTGAGTATCGCTGACCATTCGCTCACCTTCCAGGGTCAGGGCATTGTCCACGCGGTAGAGCTCGGCACGCACCTTGAGACCCTTCATATCTTCCTGATTCCATTTTCCTGGCTCAACATAGTAAACCCATGTTCCATTAGAGGTTTCTCCCAGATTTCCTTTCTCTGGAACATCTGCGAAGATGACCTGACCCGCCTCCAGCACATCAGACCCTTCTGTGGAACCAATAACATTACCCTTGTCGTCATATACCATGACTACATTGTAGGCCGGATTTCCTTTATAAGTTCCTGTGAATATCAGAGAACCTTTTTTGATTACATCCTTTGTTGTATCCGTACCATATACATAGTCGTTTTCCAGTATACCGATAGCCGCCTGGCCCGCATCTGTAGCGAAGAAATCCACATTATCTCCGCTTGGCCCGCAGATCTCAATCTCATTAATGGTAACCTTTTCTGTACCGGATATGGTCAGCCGCACATAACGGGCGTCATAAGTACCGATCCACTTATCCCTGGCTTCCTCTTCCACGGCGTCAAACCATATTTCGGTATAAGGCTTCCCGGCATCCTTACGTACTGCATATCCGCTCTTTACTGCTGTCCAGGTGCTTCCGTCTGCGCTCACCTCAAGATCCACACTGCCCAGGTCGCTTCCCTGATACCTCAGTGCGGTCACACGCTCTGACTGGTGCATGTCAATGGTAATCACAGATTTGTCTGTATCCGCTGTACGGGTTCCCTCATATGTGGTAGTCGTGTCGCCGTCAATGACATTTTCAATGGTGCGAAGCGCTGCTGCAGCAGGTACGCTGGACGGATCATCTTCATGGTAGCCGCTGTCCGGATCATCTGTCAGCCATCCATCGGTCTCCGTATCACTTCCTGCGTCATCTTCATCCTTCAGCGGATTCTTTATCTTATCTGCCTGGGCCTCAAGGCCTTCTGTCTCAATAGTCCATTGTTCCTTATTAAGCTGGCCGCCCGTCTCAATCTTTACAGAGCCTGCCCCCTTAACGTTTGAATAATTCAGGTACTTATCCACTGCCCGTATCTCATAGGTGATAACACGGTTATTGATAGCATCTATCGTATCCGTAAATACAGTAGTCCCACCCGCGTCTGCCTCAATAAATCCTGCTGTCTGGGATTTAGTCTCACCGTTTGCGGTCATCTTCCGCATAATTTCATAACCATGAAGAACATCCTTATAAGCATCGTCTGCCTTTATGGTAATCTTTACTGTATTGCTGCCTGATTCTGTTACTGCATTTGCCTCTGTCACTGCGTCTTTGCCTGTAACAGTAAGGGAAGCATCCTTCTCCGGATGGTCTACACGATAATTTCTCACCGCATCATTTACATAGTAGATTGCCTTTTCTTCCGGAGCTCCGTATTTTTCTGCATAAGCCTTTGTGGCTGCATCCGGTACCATACCCCAACGCTCAAAGAAGGTCAGAATATTTTTATTTGCCGCTGCACAGGACAGACGCATCAGATTCTGGTCTGTGCCTCCATCCAGCCTAAGACCTGCCTGCGGCGCCTTGGCCGGATTTCTGGAATAAGTATCCACTCTTGCAAAGAATAAGTTGTTAAACAGGTTATTATAGCTGTCTTCACCAGCATAGATATGGCGGTCATCCTTATTGTCGTCATAGGCAAGATGAAGCTGCCAGTACAGGGCAAGCTGAATTGCTACATTCGATGAACGGCCTTCTGCTCCTGATGTAACCTTTTTATAGATCTTGTCATAGCTGCGCCAGCGGACTCCGCTTCCTTCAATCGTAAGAAGCTGCGCAAAGTAGTTATTGGTGATCTCAGCAATGGCATATGTGCCCTGGTTAATGTCATGGCCAATCTCATGAGCCACACCCCATCCAAATCCATTCCAGTCAGATGGCGCGCTTGCCAGAGGCGCTGATCCCCACTCTATGCCGATATGGTTTCCAGAAGCATACATAAAGGCTCCGGCAAACATACGCATATAGCGGATATTCAGATGCTGTGAAGGCAGATCATTCCTTCCGTTCACATCCCCGGCCTCATTACTCAGCCCCTTATGCTGATAGAACAGAGTCATCGTATCCTCCATTGCCTTCAGGGCGTTGTCAAGCTTCTTAACCTTATCAGGAGCCTTGGCAATTCCTCCCCATATCTGAGTTGCAGGCAGTGAATACATCATCGGCTCCAGCATGATATCTGTCGTATTCAGAATACAGTTCTTTGCATCATATGCCTTATTCGTACCACTGACCTTATCCTTATGCCCGGGTTGTTCGTGCGCTTCTCCAATCTTCGAAACGTAGGCTTCCAGTTTCTCCACATAGGCTGCAATTGCTGCCGTGCGGTCTTCTCCGGTCTTTTTATAAAGATCCAGTACAGGAATATCACTTCCGCCGGCTACACGGACAAAATATTCATCTGATGCGTCATTCCCTGTATATGCCACATACATCTGACCGCCCCGCTCGGTATCTGTACTTCCGATTTTCGGAACAGTAATGGAATTTCGTCCTACCTTCAGGCTTGCTGTCTGCATAAATGCACCGGACTCTGCATGCTGCTGGGTAAATACAAGCTGCAGATTTGCAGAAGCATTCATATTCTTTGTATTATGGCTCACATAGACTATGAGGCTCTCTCCTGCATATACTGTCTTGCCCAGAGGCTGCCATGCATTCAGGCCGCCAAAGCCAAGATGTCCGTCTTTCTTTGCCGTGATCTGGTTGTGAACCTTGTAAGAATCCGTCTGGCTTCCCGTAAGAATCTCTCTCGCAAGCTGGATCTCCAGTTTTAGCTCATCATAAAGAGGATGCTTTTCACCACTGGCAGTATCCACTTTCTCTAACTCTGTCTCCAGCTCCGCAATCTTCTCTTCCGTCACACTGCCTGCTAACTTATTATGCATTGCATCATTAAACAGGCCCATAATCCGCTCTTCCAGATCATTATACTGGTGGAAATGAATCTCCGCAATCTTCATAGCGCCGCGGCTATAGCCTGTGCTCACGCACAGATTGATCTTGTTAGCTGTAATAGCCTCATCCAACTTCACAATATAATACGGATTCTGGTTTTCGTCCATCTTCCGCAGAAGTGAAGCGCCTACTGTCTTCTCTGTCTTTGAATCATCCTTACTCCAGTATCTGATACGCACATAATTTAGCCTTAATGTCTCATCTGCAGTACCAAAGCTCAGGTAATTCAACTTATAATCCTGATCCAGTGTGACGGTCACTCCCTTATCACTGGCAGGATAGGATACACCGTCATCCCAGTCGTTGGGCTTTGTCCAGTAGGAAGCATAGTCATTATCAACCAGACCCAGGGCGCTCTTAGGCTTCCCTTCATCCAAAGGACTTCCCACCATGGAAGCCCCGCCGCTGCCTCCTAACACAGCATCCTCGATATGACTTGTCACTTTACCTGACACTTCTACACCTGCATCATCCCGCTCCGGTGTATTCAGAAGTTCAAACTTCGGCACCTGGGGCGGCTGTGCACTTTTGGTCGTGCCTGTGGAGATCAGGGAGTTCGCACCCCATCCCAGCTGGTTCCAGCCAATGACATAAACGGAATACTGAGTGTTCTCCTTAAGCCCTGTAATGATATAGGAATTATCCGCAAGCTTTCCTGTTCCCTCAGGAACCTTCGTAAAGCCCTCCAGAACCGGCTTGAATTCGGCATTCTGATCTTCCGTTTCTTTATAATAAACCATATAACCATCGGAATCGCTCATCTTCTTCCATGACACTGCCAGGGAGAGATAGCTGCCTGTTACACTCACATTATCCGGAGGCGCCGGAAGCTTTGTAGGCTGCGGCGCTGCCTTCTGTTCCTTAGACCAGGGGCTCTTCCAGTCGCCGTTCACCGAGCGCACCTTGATTGTATATTCCGTGAAATTTTTCAGGTCGTTGTTGTTAATGGAGCTGATGATATGGGTCGTATTCCCCACGCGTGTAATCTGTTCCTGATCATCCGGACCGGCAATATAAACCTCATATCCAGTTATATTATTCTCTTTTCCCCAGGATACTGTCAGCATCTCATCTCCTGGTTCCACCTTAGTAATCTCCGGGATATTCAGCTCTGGCGCCGGAATCCGGTTTTCCATATTATTCACGAATTCTACCCTGGCAATCTCTACCAGAGGCTGTGTCTTTCGCGTACCCGTAATGCGGAGCGTCACACGCTTCACTGCCACCTGGCTGCCCAGGTCAAGAATCAGCATGCCCCCCGCGTCCACCGTCACTTTCGCACCGTCAGCGGCGTGCACCTCCAGCGGACCAAAAATACCGGCAAGCATACTGCCCAGAGACATTCTTTCAGATGCTTTTGCCAGAGGGGTTGCGCTTCCATTCTTCCCATCCACATCAAAGGATATCTTTTTGGTAACCTCTTTGCCATCCTCCACACAGACCATCTCCACCACACCGGCAGTAATGCTGCTATATGTATTTCCATCGCTTTCCTCTGTCACTGGAGCCTGAAGGGCAATGGCCTCCATGTTCTGGGGCTCCTGATTTTCTCCTGCAAGTTCAAAGGTAATCCCTACCGGATTATCTGCCGAGATCGCCTGATTATCTGCCGGCGACAATGACACTTTTTCCCCGCCTTTCAGAAGGTCGCCGAGCTTCCCTTCTACCACTGTGCCTTCCTCTCCGACAATGTCTTGAGGAATCGCCAGATGCTCCACTGTAGAATACTGCTCCTCTCCAATGTTCTGAACTATATACTGCAGATCTGCAATATCCACCCGGTCGTCACCATTCAGGTTAAACACAGCCTTGTCGCCTGTGGCTGCAGAGCCCCTGCGGATCGTGGAAAGCATCGCTTCCCGATCTTCTGCAGTCACTTTTCCGTCCTTTGTCACATCCCCAAGAAGCATCCAGCCCGGCTTGGCCTGACTGGCGTCTTCGCCCGCGACCTGTCCGGAATAGACCTGGATCTTGGAAGCCTTCCTTGCCTCCACTTCGACCGTCTGGACATAATCCGCAAATTTTTCTGCCTTTACCGTAACCTCATAGCTTCCCTGAGCAACATCGTTATAACGTACCAGTGCGCTGGCGCTGGCGCTGCCATCGTTCCCGGCAAGTGTAACGGTTTTCTCTTCTGCCTCTAATCCGGCTACAGACACCGTTGCCTCCAGGCCCTTTTCTTCAAAAAATGGCAGTCCCTGAATCAGTTCCACCACTAGAGCCCCCTTTGTCTCTGTCTCCTGCTCATTCTCAGCCGGAGCATCGCTCTTCACCTCTGCCTGCTCCTTATCAGCGGCAGGGTCTTCCTTCTCTGGTTCTGCCTGTTTATCATCACCCTGAGAAGCTGTGACGGCCGCTTCTGTTCCAGGCTGCTTTCCATCAGTCTGGGAACCGGCATTTTCCGAATCCATTCCGGAATTTTGGGAGTCTGCCACGCCGGCTTCTGTCTGCTTCACATCCTCGCCGGCGGGCTCTCCCGCATCATTCTCTTC
>Ga0137306_101972_pt1 | contig 18725 bp, 16 predicted proteins | sample Inofroosms_March_FD_97187 | JGI IMG/M metagenome (GOLD analysis project Ga0137306, IMG submission 97187) | Mouse cecal microbial communities from Vienna, Austria - N-Acetylneuraminic and N-Acetylglucosamine D2O microcosms_March | ecosystem: Host-associated > Mammals > Digestive system > Large...
GTGCTGCCGTATGTGTTCTATACACTGGCGCTGGGATTCATGGAGGCGGGGAAGGCGTCGATCCTGGCGGCGGGAGAGCCGGTGGCGGCGATGGTGTTTGGATTTGCATTCTTTGCGGAGAGGCCGACGGCGCTGGCAGCTTCGGGGCTGGTGCTGACTACGGCTGCGCTGGTGGTGTTTAGCAGGCCGGAGAAGGAAGTTGACCGTAATGAGGTGGTTATGGTGAAGGAAAGGACAAAAGAATATGATCACGAATAAAAATATAGATAACGGAAAAAGCTTTGATTGGGGCCGCACATCTTCCGACTATGCGAAGTACCGCGACATTTACCCGGAGGAATTTTATCAGAAGATCATCGGCATGGGTTTATGCACGAAGGGACAGAGGGTGCTTGATCTCGGGACGGGTACAGGAGTGCTCCCGCGCAATCTCTATCGGTTTGGAGCGGAGTTTTCAGGAATTGATATCTCGGAAAACCAGATTGCGTATGCAAGGAAGCTGGCGGAGGAAGCGGGGATGGATATTGCGTTTGCCTGCGTATCTGCGGAGGAAAGTGATTTTGCGGAGAATACCTTTGATGCGGTCACGGCGTGTCAGTGCTTTACCTATTTTGACCATTCCGTTCTGGCGCCCCGTGTGTACAGGATTCTGAGGGAGAAGGGAAGATTTGCGGTGCTCTATATGGCATGGCTTCCCTTTGAGGATGATATAGCAGGAAGGAGCGAGGAACTTATTTTAAAATATAACCCAGGATGGACAGGGTGCAGGGAAGTACGGCATAAGATCAGTATCCCTGATATTTATAGAGAATATTTTACGATCTGCGCGCAGGAGGTCTTTGACCTGTCTGTCCACTTTACCAGAGAAAGCTGGCACGGGCGGATGAAAGCGTGCCGGGGGATTGGGGCTTCGCTTTCTGACAAGGAGATAGAAAGCTTTGCTAAGGAGCACAGGGCGATGCTGGCGCAGTACGCGCAGGAGGAATTTGAAATTCTTCACTATGCGGCGGTTACTGTGCTGGAGAAAAAGCGGTAACAGGATAGGATGAATGTGCAGAGTTGATTTGATGCGGATAAATGAAAGGAAGGCGGCAGAAAATGAAAATAGGGGGCCAGAGGATACATAAGCTTACCGATACAGACAAAGCCCGGCAGCTCTTCGGAGGATGGGAAGAGACCATCATCTGGTCCTGCCTGCAGGGCGTTATGGGCTGCATCTATGCCGACGATGACAGGCATCCTTGCTCAGCGGCGGCGACGCTTGGGGATTTTGCATTTTTTGCCGGGAGACCCTGGCGGGAGCTTATCCTGCATAAGCCGGAGGGGCATCCGGCGGATTTTATCATCATGGTGCCGGAAAATGATGAATGGGGCAGGATGATCGAAAGCTGCTACAAAGAGAGGGCAAAGAAGGTGTCCCGCTATGCCATCAAGAAGGAACTCAAGGTATTTGACCGAGAGAAGCTTAAGAAGATGCGGGACTTTCTGCCGGACGGCTATGTGCTGAAGCTGATCGACGAGGACATCTATGAGCAGTGCAAAGAGCAGCAGTGGAGCCGCGATCTGGTATCGCAGTATCCGGATTACGGGACATACCAGCGGCTTGGGCTGGGCGTGGTGGTTCAAAAGGACGGCAGGGTAGTCTCGGGGGCATCGTCTTATTCTTCCTATGAGGGAGGGATTGAGATCGAGATTGATACGGATGAACCGTACCGGAGAAGGGGGCTTGCGTCGGCCTGCGCAGCCGGGCTTATCCTGGAATGCCTGAAAAGGGATCTGTATCCGAGCTGGGATGCGCAGAATAAATGGTCGGTTGCATTGGCGGAGAAACTGGGGTATCATTATAGCCATGAATATACCGCCTATGAGATATGGGGGTATTGACCGGCGGCTGCAATTTGCGCAAGGCAGAGCGCCGGGCTGTGAACAAAAGTTTTGGGAGGATGATGAAGATGGAAAACAAGAAATTGTCATGCGCTGACTGCGCCGTTACCAATTGCAATAAGATGGATAAAAGCTATCCGGCCTTCTGCCTGACGACGAATATGGACGAAGCAGTGAAAAAGGAGGCTTTGGATGCCTACAATGAGGAAGACAACCTCAAGGTGATGAAGACGGCCGCGCAGGTAGAGCACGAGGGCTATATGCAGTGGTGCCGGGTGCGGGAGATCGTTGAATTTGCAAAGAAGATGGGCTATAAAAAGCTTGGCATCGCAACCTGCGTGGGACTGATCCGCGAGACAAAGCTTCTGACGGATATCTTACGGAGCCACGGCTTTGAGGTGTTCGGGATCGCCTGTAAGGCGGGCGCTGTGCCGAAGGTCGAGATGGGGATAGACAAGTCCTGCTGTGAGGTGGGTGTCAACATGTGCAATCCGATCCTGCAGGCGAAGCTGCTGAACGAGGAGCACACAGAGCTGAATATCGTCATGGGGCTGTGCGTCGGCCACGACAGCCTGTTTTACAAATATTCGGACGCCTACGTGACGACACTTGTGGCGAAGGACCGTGTCATGGGGCATAATCCTGCGGCGGCGCTTTATACGAGCAATTCTTATTATCAAGGGCTTAAGGGGGAAAATCTATAAATCCTCCAGATTAATGTCTCTTGGCGTATCCATATGCTTCAGGGTGATCTCGTAAATATGTGCGGTATCCCCCTCTTTCATTGCCCTGAGAATCGCCATATGCTCGTCATAAGTATCCTGCATACGGCCCTCATGTGCCAGTGATAGTTCGGCGAGCTTGCGCATACGGTACATGAATGTGGCAAATACAGAGGAAAACTGTTCGTTTTGCAGGTAGTCGATGATTTTATTGTGGAATTGAAAATCATATTCGCTGAATTCTTCGATGGACTGTGTTGTGTGAAGGATTGCTGTCAGTTCTTCCATGACCCAGTCCAGTTCTTTGAATAGTTTTTTTGCGTTTCTGGTGTGTGCCTGTTTTGCAATCTGAAATGTGCAGTAGCACTCAAGAGCGGAGCGCACCTGAAAGGTTTCGTCCACATCCTGCTTCGTCAGCTTGTGGATGCAGAATCCTTTACTCGGAATAATGTCGATATAACCTTCCTGGGCTAGACGGTGGATTGCGTCGCGGAAAGGGGTACGTGATATGCCAAGCTCCTTGGAAAGCTTTGTCTCAGAATAGATTTCCTGATAGGAAAGTTCATTATTTATAATCATATTTTTCAAATGCTGAAAAGCCTGTTCATTTAATGGTATCATACAATCTCCTCAAACTCGTACATCTCAAATTTATGCATAGTAGTTTCCCTGAAATTATCATACAATAATCTGAAAAAACGGTCAATAGAAACGGCGGTGATTGAATGACAACTAATGCTCACTAGTGCTCCATCCGATTAGAAATCGGATGGAGCACTAGGCGATTTGCACAAAAATAATATGGCAAAACTGTGGAAAAGGGAGAAAGAGCTTTATTCTCTTGACCGGTATACCGGTATGCAGTAAAATGAAATCAGGAAATGAAATAACGAACTGATTATTTCATAAACTAACATATTTAAACATTTAAGTGAGAAAGGAAGTAAAGAGATGAAAGTAGGATTTATCGGACTGGGTATCATGGGAAGGCCTATGGCAAAGAACATGCTGAAGGCGGGTGTAGAGCTTTTGGTTGCTGACCTCAGCAAAGAGGCGGTCGCAGATGTCGTTGCAGCAGGGGCAAAGGAGGCTTCTTACGCTGAGATCGGAGAGCAGTGTGAGCGGATCATCATTATGGTTCCAAGCGGCGCGATCTCAAAGTCTATCCTTTTCGGGGAGAACGGTGTAGCGTCAGCAATCAAGGCAGGAAGCGTAGTGTGTGACATGAGTTCTGTGACGCCGGTAGAATCCCAGGAGTGCTACAAAGGCCTGAAAGAAAAGGGCGTAGGTTTCGTGGATGCCCCGGTATCCGGGGGAGAGCCGGGAGCAGTTGCGGGAACGCTGGCGATTATGGCGGGCGGGGACAAAGAGGACTTCGACGCTATGAAGGAATACTTTGATATTCTTGGTTCCTCTGCATTGCTGATAGGCGGAAGCGGGAGCGGAAGTGTTACCAAGCTTGCCAATCAGGTGATCGTAAATAACACGATCGCAGTTGTGTCAGAAGCATTTGTCCTTGCTGCGAAGGCAGGAGCCGATCCGCAGAAGGTATATGAAGCAATCCGCGGCGGACTTGCAGGAAGTGCGGTGCTCGATGCCAAGATCCCGATGATCATAGAGCGTAATTTCAAACCGGGCGGACCGATCAGAATCAATCATAAAGATATTAAAAATGTTGTCAATACCGCACATTCCATTGATGTCCCGATTCCGTATACGGCTCAGTTATATGAGATTTTACAGTCATTAAAGGTTCACGGGCATATGGAGGACGATCACGGCGGAATCGTACAGTATTTTGAGAAGCTGGCGGATGTAGAGGTTAAGAAGTTTGATCAGGAGGAAGCGTAAAGATGTCATTAAGTGCAGAAGTTTTATCTTCTTATAAAGAAATCGATGAGGCGGCAGTAGATGGGCTGTTGAACAAGGAGATTGCGGCAAATAATAAAAAAATCGTCGTTCTGGATGATGACCCGACAGGTGTACAGACGGTTCACGATATTTCTGTATATACGAATTGGGAGAAGGAGAGTATCCGCCAGGGCTTTGAAGAGGAGAATAATCTGTTTTATGTGCTGACAAACTCCAGGGGATTTACAGCAGGACAGACAACAAAAGCGCACAGAGAGATCGCGGCAGTCGTGGATGAAGTCGCGAAGGAGTGCGGGAAGGAGTACATATTCATCAGCCGCAGTGACAGTACGCTGCGCGGACATTATCCCCTTGAGACGGAGATTTTGAAAGAAAACTATGAGAACAATACGGGAAAGACCGTTGACGGAGAGATTATCTGTCCATTCTTTAAAGAAGGCGGCAGGTTCACCATCGGCAATGTGCATTATGTAAAGTACGGCGAGGAGCTTGTCCCGGCGGATGAAACAGAGTTTGCAAAGGATAAGACCTTTGGTTACAGTACGGCAGTGATGCCGGAATATGTGGAGGAAAAGACAAAGGGAGCATATAAGGCTTCCGATGTTACATGCATTTCTCTTGAGGACATCCGCAGCGCAGATTTTGACAAGATAGAAGAGCAGCTTATGGCGGTAAAGGATTTTAACAAGATTATCGTAAATGCAATCGATTATGCTGACGTAAAGGTGTTCTGCACAGCGCTGTACCGGGCGATGGCGAAAGGAAAGGTATTTATGTTCCGCACTGCCGCGGCAATCGTAAAGGTCATGGGCGGAGTCAGCAGCCAGCCCCTTCTTACGAGGGAGCAGATGGTCGTAAAGGAGACAGAGAACGGCGGTATTATCGTAGTGGGTTCTCACACGGATAAGACGACAAAGCAGGTGGAGTGCCTGAAGGAACTGGCGGATATTGAGTTTATCGAACTGGATGCAACACTTGTAAAGGATGATGAGGCGTTTGAGGCTGAGGTAAAGCGGTGTCTTGAGAAAGAGGAAGAGTGCATAAAAGCGGGCAGGACAGTATGCTGCTATACAACCCGTGCCCTCATTACGGCAGACACAGGGGACAGGGAGGATGAGCTGCGGCTTTCAGTTAAAATCTCCGATGCAGTACAGTCACTGGTAGGGCGCCTTAAGATCACGCCAAGCTTTGTGATCGCAAAAGGCGGGATTACCTCCAGCGATGTGGGAACAAAAGCCCTTGCAGTAAGGAAGGCGAATGTCCTCGGGCAGATCAGGCCCGGGATTCCGGTATGGCAGACGGGGGATGAGAGCAAATTCCCGATGACGCCGTATGTGATCTTCCCTGGCAATGTGGGGGAGATCACCACGCTGAAGGAGGCGGCAGAGGTGCTGATGAACCGTTAACACAATAATGTGATAGCGGAAATATGATTGTTCATAATTAACAAAAACAAACATGATAATTGTGCATGTATACAAAGTCTTTGTCAAAAAATAGATTTAATTGACATATTCAAACAATAAGAGTACAATAAAAGCAACAAAAACGAACAAATAGTGTTCGGTTATGAAAGGAGATTTGTCATGCCGCAGTGTGTTGTAATTGCAGATGATCTGACGGGGGCAAATGCCACAGGAGTGCTCTTAAAGAATATGAATTACAGAGCTTATACCGTGATGAATACGGAACGGATTGAGCTTTCGGTCCTTGATGAATGTGACTGTCTTCTCTATCCTACAGACAGCAGAGGGGTGGAGCCGGAGATCGCCTATAACCGCGTACAGAATGTGTGCCGCCTGTTAAAGGGTGACGGAGTAAAGGTCTACGCGAACCGGATCGACAGTACCCTGCGGGGGAACTTAGGGAGTGAGACGGATGCCATATTAGACTGTCTCGGAGATGAATATGTGGCGGTTGTGGTGCCCTGCTTTCCCTCGTCGGGGAGAATCGTGATCGGCGGCTATATGCTGGTGAACGGGTTGCCGTTACATAAGACGGACATTGCTATCGACCCCAAGACTCCGGTAAAGGTGTCGGAGGTTGCGCTGCTCTTCCGCCAGCAGAGCAAATATCGGGTGTCTTCTATTCTAATGAAGGATTTAATGCATGGAAAGCATTATCTTGCAGACCTGATGAATCAGTGCGTGGCAGAAGGAAGCCGGATCATTGTGGTGGACTGTGTAACGCAGGAGGACTTAGACCTGATTGCCGATGCTGTCATTACAAGTAAGCTGAAGGCAATCGCGGTAGACCCGGGGGTATTTACGGCAACACTCTCAAGAAAGCTGATCACCCCATATGAAAAGAAGGAAAAGAGCAAGATTCTTGCAGTGGTGGGGAGTGTTAACCCGAATACGAGGAGACAGATGGAAGAACTCTGGCTGTCCCAGCGCACGCACAATGTATTTGTCAATACAAAGGCACTGCTTGAGGGTGAAGAAGAGCGGGAGAAAGAAATCGCCAGGGTTACAGAGGAAGTTCTTTCAGAGTGTGGCCGGAATATTATCTCTACGGTGACAGGTGACGGGATCTATCCTGAGAACAGGATTGATTTTAAGCCGTATATGGAGAGATATCAGTGTCCCATGGATGACGTGACAGGACTTATCAACAGTGCTTTTGCCGAGATAACCTACCGCGTATTCAAAGCGGAGCCGACGTTCAGGGGGCTTTACACCAGCGGCGGTGACGTGACGGTGTCTGTATGCGAAAGATTCCATACAGCCGGATTAAGTCTGATGGATGAGGTGCTTCCCCTGGCGGCTTATGGGCAGTTCCTGAAGGGTGAATTTGAGGGAGTACATATCATTACCAAGGGCGGAAGCCAGGGTAACAGCAGTGCGATCAACAAATGCGTCACTTATTTGAAAGAAAAGCTTTATATTTAAGATCATATTTTGACAAAGAAAGGAAGAGAATTATGAAAAAATCATTAATTGCAGTACCTATCGGAGATCCGGCAGGAGTCGGGCCGGAGATTGTGGCAAAGTCGGCTGCATCACAGGAGGTATTTGACGCGGCAGACTGTATCATCATCGGCGATAAAGCGGTTATGGAGAATGCGGTCAAGATTGTCGGTGAAGAGCTTAGCATCAACGTAATCGAAGACCCTTTAGAGGGTGATTTCCGTAAAGGAGTTTTGAATCTGATTGATTTAGGCAATGTTGACCTTGGTCAATTTGAATTTGGCAAGGTCAGCGGAATGTGCGGAAAAGCCGCATATGAATATATTGCAAAAAGCATTGCGCTTGCCAACGAAGGCAAAGTTGATGCCGTAGCGACAACGCCCATCAATAAGGAGTCATTGCGTGCAGGGGGGATTAACTTTATCGGGCATACAGAGATCTTCGGCGCGCTTACGGGAACGGAGGATCCCCTCACGATGTTCGAGACGAACGGCATGCGCGTATTTTTCCTGACCAGGCATGTATCCTTGAGGGAGATGCTAGACATGATTACGAAGGAGCGGATTAAGGATTACGTAAAACGGTGTCTTGAAGCGCTTAAGAAGTTAGGCGTTAAGGACGGGACGATGGCTATTGCGGGGCTGAATCCCCACAGCGGCGAGCATGGATTGTTCGGATGGGAGGAGGTCAATGAGATTACTCCGGCAATTGAGGAGCTTAAGGCAGAAGGCTATGATGTGGCAGGGCCTATTGGGGCTGATTCTGTATTCCATCAGGCGGCGCAGGGCAGATATAACAGCGTGCTGTCCCTCTATCATGACCAGGGGCATATTGCAACGAAGACGCTGGACTTTGAAAAAACAATCGCCATAACCAACGGAATGCCTATCCTGCGTACATCGGTAGACCACGGTACGGCTTTTGACATTGCCGGAAAAGGGGTTGTGAGTGCTGTCAGTATGATTGAAGCGATTCTGTTAGCAGCAAAATATGCACCCAATTTTATAAAATAAATCTTAAGAGAGGAAGAGGAGGACTATTATGGTAAACGGACTTAGCGGCGAGAGAATGTTAATCGGCCTTGCGATCGGTATCGCGGTCTTAATATTCTTGGTGCTCAAAACAAAAGTACAGGCATTCATAGCGCTCATTATCTGTACAGTGATCGTGGGAGTTGTAGGAGGGATGCCCTTAGTAAACATTACATTAGAGGACGGGAAGACATTTGGCATCGTCAATTCCATAACCTCAGGCTTTGGAGGGACGCTTGGAAGTATCGGTATTATTATCGGCTTCGGTGTTATGATGGGACAGATTTTTGAAGTGACAGGGGCTGCCCAGAGAATGGCATACACATTCTTGAAGCTGTTTGGTAAGAAGAAAGAAGAAGAGGCTCTGGCGCTGACTGGGTTTCTGGTATCCATACCGATATTCTGTGATTCTGGTTTTGTCGTGCTTGCGCCTATAGCAAAAGCGATTTCCAAAGCGACGAAGAAATCTTTCATTGGGCTGGGAGTTGCGCTTGCGGCAGGTCTTGTCATTACACACTCCCTTGTGCCGCCTACACCCGGACCGTTAGGCGTGTGCGGTATTTTCGGAGTAGATGTTGGTAAGTTCATCCTGCTTACGATCGTGCTTGCGATTCCGATGGCCGTTGCATGTATTGCATATGCAAGAATATTTCTTTCTAAGAAATATTACCGCATTCCGAATGAGGAAGGCGAAGTAGTAGAGATGCCTTATCAGGAGCCGGATTATGAGAACGCCTTTTCAATGGATACAGAAGGGATGCCGGGTACACTGATATCGTTTCTCCCGCTGATCGTGCCGATCGTATTGATATTGATCAATACAGTTGCAACGGCTCTCGGCCAGACGGCAGGAATTATGGAAGTACTAATCTTCCTTGGCCAGCCGATCATCGCGGTAGGGCTTGGGCTTATCGTAGCGATCTTTACCTTAGGTAAAAATATTGAAAGAAATGAAATTATCGCAGAGATGGAGAAGGGTATGATGTCCGCTGGTATCATCATGCTTGTTACAGGCGGAGGCGGCGCTCTCGGCCAGATCATCAAGGATTCCGGGCTTGGAACATTTATGGCAGAGGGGCTTGCGGGAACGGCAGTTCCGATCATCATCCTGCCGCTGATCATCTCTACGGCAATGAGGTTTATCCAGGGTTCGGGAACGGTTGCCATGACGACGGCAGCAGGAATCTCCGCGCCGATTCTTGTGGCGGCGAACGTAAGCCCGCTGCTTGGGGCAGTTGCATGCTGTGTTGGGTCTTTGTTCTTCGGATATTTTAACGACAGCTATTTCTGGGTTGTAAACCGGACGCTCGGTGTTCGTGAAGCGAAGGATCAGCTTACGGTGTGGTCTGTTACATCGACAATTGCATGGGCAGTCGGTGTTGTAGAAGTATTGGTATTGAGTATTTTTATGTAATCATGTAAAATATAGGCAGTGGGAGCGTCGCTTTCACTGCCTTCTCAAGTAAGAAAGAAAGGCAGGAAAATGGACGTGAGGACTAAGAATCCATATAGAAAAGAGGAGACAGATATGCTTGCGGCAGAGAGACAGTCAAAAATCGTAGAGCTTGTGCACCGGCAGGGCAGTGTGCAGGTGGAAGAGCTGGCACAGGAGCTGAAGGTAAGTGCCATGACGATACGCAGAGATCTCGTAAAGCTCCAGAAAGAGGATGTCCTGCTAAGATGCCATGGCGGTGCGGTTGCCAAGCAGGAAGTAACTTACGCGGATAAGCAGACAAGCTGCATGGAGGCAAAACGCCGGATGGCAGAGCTTTGTGTGTCTCTCGTAGGAAAAGGTGATACAGTGTTTCTTGACGCAGGCACGACAACGTTTGAGATCGCGCGGCTGATCAAAGATACGCCGGAGATTATGATCGTGACAAATGATCTGGAGATCGCGCAGCTGATTAAGAACAGTGAGGCGGAGCTTTTTATCTGCGGAGGGCATGTCCAGAAATCTACCGGAAGCATGTTTGGGCATTATGCCACACAGATGCTTGAGGATTTTAAATTTGATGTTGGCTTTTTTGGCGCTGCTTCCATCAATGAGGATTTTGAGGTGATGACGCCGACAGTCGATAAGATGTGGCTTAAGCGCCAGACTCCAAAGCAGTGCAGGAACTCTTACTTGGTGGTGGATGAGTCCAAGTTCAAAAGGCAGGCCATGACAAGAATCAATCATCTCGGGGACTACACGGGAGTTGTTACGGATAAAGAGTTCGATGAGGATGAGACAGAGAAGCTAAGGAAGCTTCATGTGTCCATCATCCGTTAAATACCACTTCAAAAGTACTTCCGCCCCCTTCGGTATCCCGGACATTGAGCGAGACATCCTGGAGTCCGGCGAGTCTTGCAGCGATAGACAGGCCGAGGCCGAAGTGTGCCTTCGCATTCCGGGATTTGTCCTGCCGGTAAAATGGATCGAAGATGAGCGTTTTGTCTTCATCGCTGATCCCCGGACCGAAGTCTGTCACGCAGACAGTGGTCAGAGATTGGGCACGGCCTGCGCTCAGGACGATCCGCCCCGCGTCTTTAAGTCCGTAGGCGATGGCGTTGTCTAAAAGAATGGTAAAGATCTGCAGGCACAGCTCCGGGTCTGCGTACACGGTCGGAAGGGGTTCTTCGGGAAGGGAAAGGAGAAGGCTTGCGTTCTTTGCATTGCAGAGCGGTTCGTACAGCTCCATCAGGTGGAGGAGCATCTCGTCAAGCTCGAAGAGCTGTTTTTTGACACCCCAGTTTTCCTGCTGTGCGGATGCCAGCAGCAGAAGATTTTTTACCAGAGCATTCCCCCGCTGACATTCGTCTCTGATGACCGTCAGGTATTTTTCCTGCTGTGCGGGCGATGCTGCGGCCGCGTCGGCAGCCGTGCGGATGACGGCCAGGGGTGAGCGCAGCTCGTGGGACGCTGAAGCGGCAAAGTCCTGCTGCTTTTCATACATTTCTTCCAGAGGCCTAAGAGAACGGCCGACGAATCTTCTTCCCGTCAGGAATAATAGCAGGATCCCCAGAATATCAATCAGCAGATACAATATGGCAGTCCAGGTAAGATTCATCCTGTTCGCGGTTATATCCTGGAGAAGGATGAGCTTTTTATAGCCGGCGGAGGTGTTGGTGACCGTCACACAGCCCAGATAGGAATCATGGTGTCCGCCTTCGATCTTAAGAAGGGACGACTGCAGAAGATTCGAAGAGATCGGGTGGGAATTCGGGAAGATCCCTTCGGCGCAGGCCATCTCCTGCGCCTTATGGAGCAGACTGCGGCGGTCAGTGCGGGGCTTGAAGGCGCCGGGAAAGAAGAAGGGCGTATCATTTTCTTCGATATAGATGATCAGGTTATGCTTTGCCTCAAGCTGCGCCAGATAGGAGTCGATAAAGGTGGAATCTGTCTGAAGCTTTGAGGTCAGGGTAAAGATGTGGTCAGAAAAGGAAGCCTCCAGACGGCTCTGCCGGGAAGATAGATAGAACAGGAAGGTGACGGCGAGGATGAAGGTCAGGATCATCCCCGTACTTAAGGTGTAAAGCCTTACTAATCTTTTCTGCAGTTCAGGAAACATGGGAATCCTCCATACGGTATCCCAGGCCATGGACGGTGCGTATGGCGGCCTGGCTTTTTAAGGTGCGCAGATGTTTTCTCAGAAAATAGATATAGGTGTCCAGATTCCCGTCCTCTACCGTTCCGTCCGGACCCCATACCCGGTAGAAGATCTGCTCCCTGGCCAGCGTCTTTTCCGGGTTCTTAAGGAAGAATTCAAGCAGCAGCGATTCCCGGCCGGAGAGGCGCAGTTCTCTTCCCTTGCAGGAAAGCATCCTTACATCGGAGTCAAAGCGGATATCCAGATAGGAGAGCGTCTCGTGCTCAGTCAGGGCCTTGGGCCTGCGTGACAGCGCCCGGATCCGCGCCATCAGCTCTTCGATGGCATAAGGCTTAACCAGATAATCATCAGCTCCGCAGTCTAAGCCGTCGATGCGGTCATTTACAGCGCCGAGGGCGGTCGTTAAGATCACCGGCGTCGTGATCCTGTTCTGGCGGATGGAGCGGAGGATGGATAATCCGTCGATCTCCGGCAGCATCCGGTCTAAAAGGATCAGATCGTATACTCCGTTCATGGCGCAGTACAGCGCTTCGCTACCCGTGTGGCAGCAGGTGACGTGATGGCTTCTGGTATCAAGCTGTTCCTTTAGGGCGCCGCACAGCTCCCTGTCGTCTTCGATAATCAAAATATGCATTGCAAATCCCTCTTTCCGCTAGTACATTAGTACATCGAAAAATCTATTACTCTTATCATACCAGAGAAATCTCAAAAAATTCTTTAAGATTTTATGAGATTTTTAAAAGTCTTTTTGAGAAAACATTGTTATAGTGTTGAACATAAGGAGGTTGATAAGAGATGGTAAAAAGAAATATCAGATGTATGCTGCTGATCATGCTGGCGGTCATCCTGGCATCAGGCGTGCTGAACGGCTGCGGCCAGAAGAGCGCAGAAGATGAGGGAAAAGGCGCGGGGGAAGACAGCGCGGGGAAAGGCAGATATGTGGAGGAGGAGATCAGCCTCCCCATTAAGGAAGGCGAGCGGGCGATTAATCTGTCAAAGTCGAAGGACGGCAACCCGGTGATATTCGTCGCCGTAAAGGATGAGCAGATCAGGCGCTGTGAGTACATAGACGGAGAGTGGGAGGAAAGCGACCTGGACTGGGTCAGTAAGACGTGTAAGGGAAAGATAGATTACCCGGTCAGTGTGGCCGAGACAACGGACGGCGTACAGCTCGTGGCCGGGCTTAATGAACAGATGAAGACCTGTATCGCAAGAAGCAGGGACGGACAGAGCGGGGAACTTTTAGATATCCCTTACCTTGAGAAAAAGACGGAGTATGGGTATTCGTCGATCATCAGTATAGCTGCTGACGGCGGGGGAAATTACTGGCTTCAGGATATCTACCAGTCTAAGATCGTCGTCGTGTCTCCGGATACGCTGGAGACGGTAGAGGAGTTTGAGAGCATGCATTCCAGCAGCGATGGTCAGAAAATGATCTTCGCAGGGGATGACGGGACGGTGGCAGCCAACACAGACGATGGTGTTTATCTGATCTACGACAAGGACGGGAAGGAGCAGGGAAAGCTTACGTTTACCCAGACAGAAAACGGCCAGCTGTGCGGCGGCAAGGAGAATTGGTACATGGTCTCATCGGAAGGAATCGTTCGGATGAAGCCCGGAGACGACAGCCGGGAGGTGCTCATGGACGGAGGGATGGGAGCTATGGGCTCGCCGGTCAACGCTCCAGCGGGGATAATAAAGGGGCAGGAGACGGAGTTCTTCGTGCTGTACCGGCAGTGGAAAGAAGAGACTTACAGCTTCGCGCGGTACACCTATGACAAAGACGTTGCCGCAGTACCAGAGCATACGCTTCAGGTGTTCGGTCTTTCAGAAAGCGATACTATCCAGCAGGCGGTCATCGGGTTCCAGAGGAAGAATCCGGACGTAAAAGTAGAATTCAAGACCTCCGGAAAAGAGGCCGGGGAGGTATCCTCGGACGATATCCGGACGCTGAATACAGAGCTTCTCAGCGGAAAGGGTGCGGATATCCTGCTGCTTAACGGCCTTCCGGCGGACGCTTACATAGAAAAAGGCGTGCTCTGCGACCTGACGAAGCTGGCGAAGGGGCTGATGAAGGAGAATCGTTATCTGGAAAATATGATGAACAACACTCTGCAAAAGGACGGGAAGATCTACGGTATCCCGGTAAAATTCACGGTTCCTGTCCTGTACGGGGATGAGCAGATCGAAAAAGCGTTAGATTCCCTGGACAGCCTTAGTGCGTATATGGATAAGAATCCGGATGCGGCAATATTCGGAGTGACAAATAAGGAGTATATCCGGGATTTCCTGTTCCAGATGTATCAGGAGGAACTGATGAAAACGGACGGTACGGCAGACAAGGCGAAGATGGAACAGCTCCTGGAGCTTGCCGTAAGCATCGCAAAGAACTCTAAGACAGATTTTTATGAAGAAATGGAGATGGGAAGCAGCCAGGATACCTTGTTTAGCAATCCGGGTTCCATGTATCTGATGAAGCATACGGACATGGTGGTTACGGACAGGATCGACAGCCTGGTGAGCATGATGCTGGACTGCAAGATCGCCCGCACACAGAATTTTACTCTTAAATCCCTGAAGGGCTTTTACCTGCCGGGAGGAATCGCGGGAATCAATAAGAACACGAAGCAGAAAGAGATCGCGGAGGAATTCGTGAAATATCTCTTTTCAGAGGAAGTGCAGGGAGCGAAGCTAGACGATGGATTTCCGGTCCTTACCCAGGCGCTGGAGGCGAAGGAGGAAGAGGCGGACAGCAAATATGCAGACTCTTACACCATAAGCGTGGGCGGTGAGCTTGCAGGGGAAGACTTCAATATAGATGCCGGGTTCCCAACGGTGAAGGAGGTCAAAGACTTGGTTGAGCTGTGCAAGACACTGAACAGACCGGCCAATCAGGACCGGGCGGTATGGGATATCTACCAGAGTGAGGCAGATAAGGTTCTTAACGGCAGCATCGGGGCAGGAGAAGGAGCAGAGAATATCCGGAAGAAAGTGGAGCTTTATCTTGCGGAGTAAGATGAGCGGGAGCGGGAAGGCGTATCTGTTCCTGCTCCCGAATCTTTTTGGAACAGTGTGCTTTGTACTGATCCCCTTTCTGGATGTGTTCCGGCGCTCCTGCCTTCAGGCGGTAGGCAGCGGGTTCGTCGGTCTGTCCAACTACCGTGCAGTACTGGAGAATAAGGCTTTCCGGCTGGCCGCCGCCAATACAGCCAGATTCATGGCAGTCTGCATTCCTCTGCTTTTGCTGTTGTCTCTTTGGGTCGCGGTGATGTTTCAGAGCATGGCGGACGCGGGCTGCAGAAAGAGAAGGGGCAAGACCTCCGGCGCCTGGGGCGGCAGGCGAAAAAATGGGATTTTGGTTATAAGAAGGATAAAGACAGGCTTTACCCTCCCGATGGCGATCCCGGCGGCGTCTGTCGTTGTATTTTTCCAGATGCTCTTTGACGAGAAGGGATGGCTGAACCTGCTGGCTGGATGGCTCGGGTTTCTGGGACGGGACTGGCTGAACGGCGGCTGTGCCTTCTGGGTGCTGGTGGTCTGCTATATCTGGAAGAATCTGGGGTACGATATGATCCTCTGGATGACGGGCATCGCCGGAATAGAAAAGGAACAGTATGAAGCCGCCAGAGTCCAGGGAGCGGGAGGATTCGCCTGCTTTTGGTATATTACACTGCCGCAGCTAAGGGCGACGGCATATGTGACGGCGCTCCTTTCCTTTGTCAATGGGTTCCGGGTGTTCCGGGAGGCGTATCTTCTGTCGGGGGATTATCCTCATGAGAGCATCTATATGCTGCAGCATCTGTTCAATAATTGGTTCGTGAACCTGGATATCCAGAAGCTGACGGCAGCAGCTTCGCTGCTTGTGCTTGCTACCGGGATTTTTCTGTTTGCTGCCGGGGTACTGGGCCGCGTCCTTGTGCCGGAGAATAGGGGGAAGCGTGGACGTGTCTCAGTGGTGGAGAATAAGAGGAAGCGGGGGCGTGTCTCAGTGTCGGAGAATAAAAGGAAGCGTGGACGTGTCTTTGTGCCAGAGAATAAGAGGAAGCCGGGCTGTATCTCTGCGTTGGGACATAAGGGCAAGCCGTTACATCTTTTTACAAATAGCGGCAAGTCGTTACCTGTCTCCGCGCCAGAGCATAAGAGCAAGCTGCATAAGGCGGAAGAGCTGGCAGGGCATGAGGAAAAACCGGCGGATACCGGGAAAAGAAAAAGGAGAAAAAGGCGGAAGGATTCATGAAAAAAACAACAATATGGGGTATCGTGATGCGCATGATTCTGGCAGTATTGCTTGTCCTGATGGTCATGCCTCTGGTCATGCTCTGTACCAATTCCCTGATGGGAAAGCGGGAGATTATCGAGACTTGCGGGGCGGTTCTGTCGGATTACGGAGGAAAGGCGCAATTCAGGCTGTTTCCGCAGTATCCGACCATGCGGGCATATGTAAAGCTCCTTTTGGATTCGCCGGAATATTTCGCGGCGTTCTGGAATTCGGCGGTCATCGCCGGAGGGGTAGTCGCAGGACAGCTCTTTACCGCCGTTCTGGCGGCGTGGGCGCTGGCCCGCTATGATTTCCCGGGAAAGGCGGCGCTTAGGTTCTTATATATGCTGCTGCTGATTCTGCCCTTTCAGGTGACGATGGTGTCCGGATATCTGGTGCTGGATTCCCTGAAACTTCTGGATACGTATCTTGCAGTGATCCTGCCGGGGATATTTTCCGCGCTCCCGGTGTTCATTCTGTCAAGATCATTTGCCGCCATTCCGAAGGAGGTCATCGAGGCGGCGAAGATCGACGGCGCGGGGGACTTCGGGATATTTATCAGAATCGGGGTGCCCCTTGGGATGCCGGGGATATTTTCCGTGGTGATCTTAAGCTTTCTGGAATACTGGAATGCGGTGGAGCAGCCGCTGACTTATCTTAAGACGGAATCCCTTAAGCCGCTTTCGCTGTATCTTCCGGTGATGGTGAAGGGGGAGGTGCAGACGGCATTTGCCGCGTCTATCATTACGCTGCTCCCGGCAGTCCTTCTGTTTTTCTGCGGGCAGGAGAGTCTGGAGAAGGGGATCGGGGCATCGGGAAGCTTCTAAAATTATAAGCAAGCTAGGAGGGATTAAAGGTGAGTACAGGCAGGAGATTGGCGGTGAAGGGATTTTTTGGCTTCCTTGCGGTTATGGCAGTATGCACGGTGCTTTCCCGGGCGGCGGCATCCGTCCTGGTGGCACAGGTGGAGGTGAAAAAAACGGGGCGCGGCAAGCTTTCCTACACTTGTGGGGGGACGGGAAATATCGTGCCGAAGAAGGAGCAGAAGATATTTCTGTGGGAAGGGCAGCAGGTTGAATGGACGGCGCCGCAGGGCAGCACGGTGAAAAAGGGAAAATGCCTGGTTAAATTCCGCAAGAAATATCTAAAGCAGGTGATTGAAAAGAAGGAGGCGGAATTGGAGCAGTTGAATCTGCAGGCAAAGGAGCAGCAGATCTCAGCCAGAAAGCCTGCCAGAGTGCCGGCGGCAAAGAGCGCGTATCAGGCTCTCACGGAAGCAGAAAAGAAGCTTAAAAAGGCAGAAGATAAGGAGAAAAAGGCAAAGGCGTTGTGGGAGGCATACAAGGAGCAGGAAGCGGATAAAAATCAGGAAACGTACAAGAACCAGGAAGCGTCTGAGGATGGAGGCGGCTCGTTGAAAAAGCAGGAGCTAAGGGAAAGCTACCAGGCGGCAAAGGCTGAGACAGAGGCGGCGAGGCAGGAGAGATCCCAGGCGCGGGCGGCATACGAGCTGGCCAAAGCAGAAGACGCCGCCCAGGATAAAAACAGCGCCAATACCCAGGAGGCGGCCAGGACCAGCGCGCAGGCAGCTGCTGCGCAGGCGGAGACGGCAGGAAAGGAGCTTAAGCTGCTCAAACAGTACGAGAAGGCAGGAGGGAAGATTCTGGCAAAAAAGGACTGCACCGTACTTGAAAATCATGTGCAGATCGGCGTTATCGCTGCGGGGACGGAGTATATCGTCCTTGGAAACGGCGGGTGGAAGCTCCGGGGAGAAGTGGCACAGGCGGATAAGGACAGAATCGCGCCGGGCATACAGGCAACAGCCGAGTTCTCTTCGGGAGGGAAGACGGAGGCAGAGGTAGAGACTGTAGAGGCGTCTTCGGGAAGCGAAGAAGAAGGGAAGGAAAAGGAGTCATCCTACATCTGGTACGCGTCGCTGCCGCAGGAGACAGAGGTTGAAGGAACGGAGACATTTACCTGGAAAGCGGAGACAGAGTCGGAAAAGGAATATGAGCAGATCATACCGATCTCGGCGCTGCGGGAGGATATGGAAGGGGCGTACTGCCTGATCATCTCAGAGAAGGAGCAGATGCTGGGAACCCTTATGGTCGCGAAGAGGGTTCCGGTAACTGTGCTGGAAAAGGACGGGAAAAGCGCCGCCATCACCTCGGAGCTTAGAAAGGACGACCAGATTATCATATCATCGGAAAAATTCGTGTCAGGAGGTGACCGGGTACGGATAAAGGAGTAATAAAGACGGCGGCCTGTTTCCTGGCCTTGCTGGTATTGAATATGCTGATCATCACCCGGCTGCACAGCCTTTTCGAGTACGCGGATGTCACGGCGGTCGCTTACGGAAAGGGGGAGGTGGAGGAGGATGCTTTGTCCCGGCTTGTCAGGGAGAACGAATCGGGCGGGATATTTTCCGAGGCAGCGCTGTGGAAATCGGAAGGGAAAGT
>Ga0137306_101973_pt1 | contig 18708 bp, 16 predicted proteins | sample Inofroosms_March_FD_97187 | JGI IMG/M metagenome (GOLD analysis project Ga0137306, IMG submission 97187) | Mouse cecal microbial communities from Vienna, Austria - N-Acetylneuraminic and N-Acetylglucosamine D2O microcosms_March | ecosystem: Host-associated > Mammals > Digestive system > Large...
CTGTATTTGCCTGCCGCCTCTGCGATGCCTTCCGCAGCAAAAAAATCCTGAAATCCACAGAATTTTTCTGCGGTACAAAAAACAGATGTGCAGACATAGTCTGCACCAGGATAATCTAAAATATTATACCCTAACAAGTATGCTCTGTCAAAGGGTTTTTCAGGTTCAGCTTATTCGCTTCCGTTTACTCATTTCGATTCATTTCTCAGTCCAGCAGCACTTTTCAATTTAACATCGTTTTTTATTCTGACAGCTCTAATGTACTGTCTCATTCCCTCAGTCTCCCAGATATCGCCGCAGCAATGCTTCCAGCTCCTCCATCGAGCAGACCGTATTCACCTGCCCCCGCAGCAATGCGGAATTCGGATATCCCGTCGTGTACCAGGCCACATGCTTGCGCATTTCCCGGACTGCCCGGCCGGCGCCTTTATAATGCTCCATCAATCTGGCATGGCGCAGAATCATGTTAAGAAGCTCCTGCTTAGTCGGCCTGGGCGGGATATCCCTTCCTTCCATCAACGCTTTGATTTCCCTGAAAATCCATGGATTTCCTCTTGCGCCCCTGGCTACCATAATCCCGTCGCAGCCGGTTTCCTCAAACATCCGCAGTCCGTCACCGGCAGAAAAAATATCGCCGTTCCCGAACACCGGAATCGACACGGCTTCCTTTACCTTTCGGATAATCTCCCAGTCCGCCCGGCCCGTATAATATTGCTCTCTGGTCCTGCCGTGAACGGCCACGGCAGCAGCCCCGGCGTCCTCGGCAGCCTTCGCCAGCTCCACGGCCGTTTCGTCTCCGACGGCAAAGCCTTTCCGAAATTTCACCGTCACCGGCTTTTTCACCGCCTCCGCCACAGAACGGATCGTGCGGCCGGCCAGCGGAATATCCTTCATCAGGGCTGAACCCTCGTGATTATTTACCACCTTTGGCACGGGACAGCCCATATTGATATCAATCAGGTCAAAGGGCTGTTCCTCCACCTGCGCAGCGATCCGGGCCATCAGCTCCGGCTCCGAGCCAAACAGCTGCAAAGCCACAGGCCCTTCCTCCGGTTCGGTCTCCATCAGCTCTTTCGTATTTTTATTCCGGTAATAAATCGCCTTCGCGCTCACCATCTCCGTGCACACCAGGCCGCAGCCCTGCTCTTTGCAGAGCAGGCGAAAGGGCAGGTCCGTCACGCCTGCCATGGGTCCCAGCGCCACGGGGATGTTAAGCTTCACCGTTCCGATCATCACCGGTTTCGGCTTCATTGAAACCCTCCTGCCCTTACCGCCTGATAATAGGTCTCCAGCGCCTCCAAAAGCTCCCTCTTTTCCCGCTGGATTTCCTTGATCTTCAGCACGCTGCCGATCTCGTCAAACAGGTAATCCATCTCGTCATTGTGTACCCGCAGCACCAGGGAGCCCTCCGGCTCAAATTCCATCGTAAGAATCCCGCCCACATCCTCCACATAAGTGATGCACAAGATTTTCAGCTCATCCTGAATGCTCTGGGGCAGGTTCCGGAATCCCTCGTTCAGATAATATTTTTGTTCATAAGAATTGGCGCCGCACAGCACCACATTGGCATCGTTTTCCATCCGCTCACCTCCCGATCACTGCCTGTCCATGCCAGCGCCGGATGCCTTCCTCTCTACCGCCAGACACTGACAGCGCTGACGGCAGTCAGCACCAGCAAGACCGCCGTCATCAGGGAAAAGGAGATCCCTGCCGCCAGCTGCTTTTTCCCTCTGTTATTCCGTTTCAGCTTTCCTGCCGCTTCAATGCCGTTTAGCACCGCCGCCAGAAAAAAGATCACCGGATACACCATAGTATGTCCCGCCGGATTTAAAAATGCCAGAACAGCCAAAATCACAATCAGGATACAAATCAGGATATGGAGCACATCCACCAGAAGCTGGCCGGATCTGGGATTTTTAGTTCTATGGTTTCCACGCATAATACTCTCTCCTATAGCAGTCTTACAACTTCTCTCCCATCGCTATGAGCTCGTAGGGCCTGTCTTTTAGCCGCTTACTATTTTACACAGGGGTCTGTAGATCCGTTGCTGTTTTAATTTTCTCCCAACGTTGCCACCATCACAGCCTTGATCGTATGCATCCGGTTTTCCGCCTCGTCGAACACCGTGTCCGCATACCGCTCAAACACTTCCTCTGTCACCTCATTGCCTTTTACCGCTGGCAGGCAGTGAAGGAAGATGACTCTGTCGCTGCCCACTTTTTTCATCAGCTCGTCATTGACCTGATAATCCTTAAGCAGCGCCACCCGCTCAGCCGCCTTATCTTCCTCGCCCATGGAGCACCACACATCCGTATAAACCACATCCATATTTTTCACTTCGTCGATATGATCTGTCACCTTCAGCGTGGCTCCGGAAGCTTTTCCGTATTCCCGGCACAGCTCCACCAGCCCTTCCTCCGGCCAAAGCTGCCTGGGGGCAAGAATCACGCAGTTCACGCCCATTTTCGTCATGCCGATCATCAGACTGTTGGCCATATTGTTCCGTCCGTCTCCCACAAATACAAAGTTCAGACCCTTCAATTCTCCCAGATGCTCCCGCATCGTCAGAAGATCCGCCAGAATCTGCGTGGGATGAAAATCATCTGTCAATCCATTCCACACCGGAACCCCGGCGTACTTCGCCAGCTCTTCCACCTTCTTATGCTCAAAGCCACGGAACTCGATACCGTCAAACATACGTCCCAGCACCCTGGCCGTATCCTTCACGCTTTCCTTATGGCCTAACTGAATATCATGTTCTCCCAGATACTCCGGATGTCCCCCCTCGTCAATACAGCCGATCGTAAAAGAACATCTGGTCCGGGTGGAAGGCTTCTCGAAAATCAGCGCGATATTTTTTCCTTTTAAACTATTCCCCGTGATTCCCTGTTTCTTTTTCGCTTTCAGATCTGCGGCCAGATCCAGCAGACCGCCGATTTCCTCCGACGTAAAATCCTTCAGCGTAATAAAACTGCGTCCTTTTAAATTCATAACTATCCTCCAGGTAATTGAAAAAATCTTAATTCATGAAAAAAATGAGCAAAGAGCCTGGCAATGCCAGACTCTGGCTCAGATCATAACTTCTGTCTCGTCATTATTTCCGAAACAGCAGCGGCAAACCAATCTGCCGCCGCTGATTTTCTAACTGAACGGACATGTCTGCTGACGCAGACATTACCAAATTGAAAGTAGATTGCTCCCTATCCTACTGGTCCTTCGACGTCTCCACAACAGACCGTACCAGCCCCGCCAGACTCTGAATCTCAGACGGGATAATAATCTTCGTAGCCTTGCCGTCGGCAGCCTTTGCAAAAGCTTCCAGACTCTTTAACTGAATGACGGAATCGTCGGCGCCCGCCTCTTTAATCAGACGGATACCCTCCGCAGTAGCCTGCTGCACTTTCAGGATCGCTTCCGCCTGACCCTCGGCCTCGCGGATCATACGTTCCTTCTGGGCCTCGGCCCGCAGAATCGCCGCCTGCTTCTCAGCCTCCGCATCCAGAATCGCGGATTCCTTTTTACCTTCCGCTACAAGGACTGTGGACTTCTTCTCGCCCTCTGCCCGCAGAATCGCCTCACGCCGTTCACGCTCTGCCTTCATCTGCTTCTCCATGGAATCCTGGATCTCGGCCGGCGGAATAATGTTTTTCAGCTCCACACGGTTTACCTTGATTCCCCAAGGGTCGGTAGCCACGTCTAACAGTGTTCTCATCTTGGTATTAATCAGCTCTCTGGACGTCAGCGTTTCATCCAGCTCCAGATCGCCGATGATATTTCTCAGCGTCGTTGCCGTCAGATTCTCAATGGCCATCAGCGGATTCTCCACGCCGTAGGCAAACAGCTTCGGATCGGTGATTTGAAAAAATACCACCGTATCGATCTGCATCGTAACGTTATCCTCCGTGATCACGGGCTGGGGCTTAAAATCGATTACCTGCTCTTTCAGATTCACCCTTCTGGCAATTCTGTCCACAAAAGGAACTTTAAAATGAACGCCCACCGACCAGGTTGCCAGATATCCGCCCAGCCGTTCCACCACCATCGCCTGTGCCTGCGGAACAATCTTCACGCAGGACGCAAGGACCATCAGCAGAAAAACCAACAAAATAATTGTTAAAATCCATCCGATATTCATAGTGCCTCCTATTTAAAATTATACCTGCATTTACATGTGTATCCCAAAGCTTTTTTACAAAAGCTCTTTACACCTTACTTATTGCGGCGCATGTTATCAAACCGCCCGGTCGACAAATGCCTTCACGCCCTCGATCCGCTCCACCGCCACTTTCTCGCCGGGCTGGAACACATCTCCTGCCCTGACGCTCCGGGCCGTCCAGATCTGCCCGTTGATGCTTACGCTGCCGGTCCCCTTATCATTGTCAATGGTCTCTGTCACCACGGCCAGGCTCCCGGCCAGACTGTCCACATTGGTCTTCTGGGTTTTATTGTTCAGCCGCTTCACGGCCAGAGGACGGGTAAAAATCAACAGCAGAAAGGATACTGCGATAAATGCCGTCCACTGTACTTTCCAGTGTAAATCCAGCAGGCATAAAATAAATGCCACCAGAGCGCCTCCGGCAAACCAGATCGTGGTCAGTCCCAGCGTGATAATTTCAATCACCAGCAATACGATAATCAGTAACAGCCAATAAATGGAATTCATACACATCCCCTCCTTAGCGGAAACTACTATTAGCTTTTACCATATTTATTATAGCCCATTTCATGGGCAATTTCAACCAATTTTCGCAGATTTGCAAAGGGTTACAAAGGTTGCAAAAATTGTTTGTCTCTATCATCTGATACGGCCTGGAAGGCATGCGGGACTCATGGTAAAACGCAGACACAGGCTATAAAAAATGAGCGTGCCTATACGACACCGCTCATTTTTTATAGCCTGTATTCTCAATTGTTCTACCGTGTATAGAAATAATTTCCGCCTATAACCGCATAGCTGCTGAAGGAATTCACATTCGCGACCCTGCCGGAGCAGAAATGCAAGTAACCGCCGATATTGTTTACGCCTGCAAGGGCGTCGTTGGCCGCCTGTCTGGCGCTGCCGCTGATTCCGCCGTTCAGATACCGGTTCAGAGCACCTGATCTGACGCTTCCGAACTGTCCCGGCGCATAAATCACTTCCGCAATGCTGTTGGGATAGCCGCCGCTGCGCACCCGATTCAGTACCACATTCGCCACAGCCAGACATCCGTCATAATTGCTGCCCGCTTCATACTGGCATAAAGCTGCCAGAAGTGTCGCGTCGTCCACACTGGCCAGCATCGGCGAGCCGGTGGTCACAGCAATCTGCTGCTTTTTCTCCTGCGCTTTGCGCTCAGCCTCTTTTTTATCCGCCTCTGCCTGCAAAGCCTTCACTGTCTCTATATCCACGGCTGTTCCGGCTTTATTTTCCACGGTGACAAATTCTGTCGCCACATATCCGGTGACGTCGGGCGTGTAGAAAATCCGCACCCATTCGTCTCCCACTTCCCCGGCCATAAAGGTCTGGCCTGCGGAAGCAACTGCCAGAACGGCGGCCTCTGTTCCCGCTTCCTTACGTACATTCAATGTATCCGTGTTCACGGTAACAACCACAGGATTCAGCTCTGCAATCATCTGATCCGCCTCAGCTCCGGTCCTCACGTACTCTGCGCTGACCCATCCTGTTACCGCGCCCGACTGAACCTTGATCCAGCCGTCCGCCGTCTCCACCTGTTCTCCGACACACCCCCGGTAAAACTTACCTACGACAGCCGCTTCCTCAGAGGCTTCCGCCCTGATGTTCATCGCCCCATCCACATTGGGGACTACTCTGACGATTGCGGCCCTGGCCTGGGCGCCCTCGTTCATGGCTGTTGCCATGCCTGCCGAGAAGTATTCCTCTCCGGTTTCCAGCTTTGATATCATCTCCGCATCCGTTCTGGCTTTCTCGCCTTCATTCAGAACGGTGGCCATGCCTGCCGAAAAGGATTCCTCTGACGACTCCGGCGTCATCACAGTCATTTCTTCTGACTCCGCAAGCGCAGCGTCCGTGACGTCCTCAATGAACGTCTCCTCTTCGCCGTCTGTTGTCTGCTCCGTCTGAACAGTTCCTTCCGTTCCCTCACTCTCCATCGTTTCAATCACTACCCCGGTGAGTCCTTCCTGGTCCAGCGATTTCGCTGCCGGGGATATGGACGGCTGCAGCAAACACATTGACAACAGTGAAAATGCCAGAGCACCGCAGGCATATACACTCTTTGCTTGTGTAGACATGCTAATCCTCCTGAAATTTCGCGGCTTCCAATCTCTCCGCAGGCGTCTTGTTCATCCCCCTGTTTCGAATCTTACAGCCACTTTTTTTCTTTCTTCTTAACACTTTATTACTAAAATAATTCATTTGTTACAATTTTGTTACAAATGCATTCTAGCAGATTTTAAATCATTTGTCAAGTTTTGAGATTCACATGCCGAAAAATCGCTGAAAAGCGAAGGTTTTACAAGTCCTTTTATCAGTCCCCGCGCCGCTGCCGGTACGCCTCATACATAATCAGCGCCGCGCTGACCGCCGCGTTCAGAGACTCCGCTTTTCCCTCCATCGGAATCCGGATCCGCTGATGGGCCAGAGACGCCAGAGAGTCGGACAGACCGTTTCCCTCGTTACCGATCATACAGGCGCAGGGAACTCTGTAATCGGGGCATTCAAAGCTGACGGAGCCCTGCAGGTGGGCTCCGTATATCAGAAAGCCTTTCTCCCGCAGCCGCATCACGGTCTCTTCCAATTGCTCCGCATAAAAAAAAGGAACTCGGTACACCGCCCCCATTGTGGAACGAATCACTTTGGGATTATAAATATCCACCGTATCCCGGCTCATAATAATGCCCGTACACCCGGCGGCTTCCGCGGTACGAAGAATTGTGCCCAGGTTTCCCGGATCCTGGAGCTGCTCCAGAATCAGAAAAAAGGGGGATTTCGCCCGACCGATCATCTGCTCCAGCTCCCAGGCCGGCTGCCGGACCAGCGCCAGAATCCCCTGAGGCGAACAGGTATCTGCCATGGCAGCAAAAACCCTGTCGGACACAACCAGCGGATTACAGACCCTTCTCACTTCATCCATTGGCCCGTCCGAAGCGAACCCCTCCGAGACATAAACCTGAGCAATCCAGGCGGCCGGAAGCTCCCGAAACAGTTTCATGCCCTCCACGACGAACAGGCCCTGCTCCGTGCGGGCCCTGGATTTCTTCATCAGGGCAGCCACGTTTTTCACCTGGGGATTGGAGGTGCTGGTAATCTGCGCCGGCATCATCAATCCTCCGGAATCCGGGCCAGCGCCTCATTGGAGCCGACCAGAATATAGATGTCGCCCAGTCTCAGCACCTGATCCGGCTCCAGCACCATCTTTATTTCGTCTTCTTCCTTTTTCGCAATCATATTCAGCCCGACACTGCGCAGATTCAGCTCGCGCAGCGTTTTTCCCGCCCATTTTCCGGGAACGCCCACCTCTACCATGCTGAACTTGCTGGACAGCTCTATAATATCCACAAAATTGCCGGCGATCAGGTTCCGGGCAATTCTGACGCCCATAGACCGCTCCGGGAAAATAATCTGGTCGGCCCCCACTTTTCGAAGCACGGAAGCCTGCAGCTCATCGCGGGCTTTCGCCATCACAAAAGGAACACCGCTTTCCTTGGAAATAATCGTGGCCAGAATACTGGCCTCCAGATTGTCGCTGATGCACACCACCGCCACATCCATGTTCTGAATGCCCACCATGCGCAGGGTTTCCGGATCCGTCAGGTCAGCCTTTACGGCATAGGTCACATCATCCGCCACCATCTGCACGCATTCCTCACAGTTATCCACAGCCAGGACGGAAGCGCCGCCCTGGGCCAGATTTAACGCCACGCTGCGCCCGAATTCTCCCAGGCCAAGCACGGCAAATTCTTTCCGTTTCATCACATTCTCCTATTAAACGAACACGCCCTCTCCTCTACCCTACCAGTACTCTCCTTTTAGGCAGGGAAAGCTTACCGTTTTTCTCGTTATTTTTATTTAAAAATGCCACTACAAGCGTAATCGGCCCGATCCGTCCGATATACATCAGCGCCGTGACCACAAGCTTGCCGAACACATTCAGATCGGCGGTAATGCCTCTGGTAAGACCCGCCGTCCCAAGAGCGGAAAACACCTCGAAAGAGACATCCGTAAAGCTCATATCCTGGGTGGCCAGCAGCAGCACGATTCCGGCAATGGCGATAAACTGAGCCAGCAGAAAAACAGTCAGCCCCGTGCGAATGCTGGACTGGTTAATCCGCCTGCCGAACACCTCCACGTCCTCTTTTTTACATGCCGACGCCCACACCACCAGCGCCAGCATACCCACGGTGGTGGTTTTCACGCCGCCCGCCGTGCCGGCCGGGGAACCGCCGATCAGCATCAATAACATCGTGACAAACGCGGAAGCCTCCGTCAGCGCGCCCTGGTCTACGGTGCAGAAACCTGCGGTTCTGGTCGTCACCGACTGGAACAATGCCGCCATCACCTGCTCCGGCAGAGACAAAGAAGCAAAGGTGGCCTGATTGTTCCGCTCCAGCAGGAAAAACAGCACCGTCCCTCCAAGGATCAGCACCAGCGTCACGACAATCGCCAGTTTTGAATGTAGCTGCAGCCGGCAAAAACACCGGCCTTTGGGAACCTGTCTGTGTCTCCTGCCTTTGATCACCCGCAGAATATCCCACCAGACCACATAGCCGATGCCGCCGGTGATAATCAGAATACAGGTTGTAATATTTATCACCGGATTGGTCTGATAAGGAACCAGGCTGCTGTCCCCCACCAGATCAATGCCCGCGTTGCAGAATGCGGAAACGGCGTGAAACACCGCATAGCCCGCACCTTTTAACGGTCCGTACTCCGGAACAAAGACAAAGGCATACCCAACGGCCCCTGCCGCCTCCAAAAGCAGTGTTCCCCGAAGTACCCGCATAATCATTTTCACCAGACCGTCCAGACCATCCGTATTATAAGATTCCTGGATCATCATCCGCTCCCGCAGCGTAATCCGCTGTCCCGCGGCCACCAGACAGACCGTCATCACCGTCACCACGCCCAGGCCGCCTAGCTGGATCAAAAACAAGATCACCACTTTGCCGAACAGGCTCCAGTGAGCGGCGGTATTGACCGTAACCAGACCGGTCACACAGACACTGGTGGCGGCGGTGAACATGGCATCTACAAAATCGGTAAAGGTTCCCTCCGACGAAGAAACCGGCAGGCAAAGTAAAACTGCGCCTGCCAGAATTGCCGCCAGAAATCCGCCCGCGATTACCTGCGCAGAACTGAACCTGCCTGAACGGCGTTTTCGGAAATACACCCATTTTTTTATAAACCGAATCAATTTATTTTCCTTCATAAACCACTGCGGCGTCCACATCGTAGCCTGACAGCTTCTCACGCCCTTTTAATCCTGCCAGTTCCATCAGGAAACAGATTTTTACCACTTTTCCGCCCAGGGCTTCCACCAGCTTGATAATGGCTTCCGTTGTGCCGCCGGTGGCGATCAGATCGTCCACAATCACTACCCTCTGGCCCGGTTTGATGGCATCTTTATGAATTTCAATCACGGCCGTGCCGTATTCCAGATCATACTCCATCTCAATCGTCTCGCAGGGCAGTTTGCCTTTTTTGCGCACAGGCACAAAAGATTTGTGCATATTGTAGGCCACCGGCACGCCGAAGATAAACCCTCTGGACTCCGGTCCCACCACTACGTCATAATCCACATCCTGCACCATCTCCTGTAATTTATCCACCGCCAGCTTTAATCCGTCCGGGTCCTGAATCACCGTGGTTACATCCCTGAATATAATACCCGGTTCCGGAAAATCCGGTATGCTTCTCACATAATCTTCCAGCTTTTTCATTTTATCCTCCTGTTATAGACATCAATCTTTTCCGCGCCGCTCACCGACTACATAAACAGTATATATCTCCCGCCCCAACTATGCAATAAAATTTTGCACCGTAATCTGCAGAGTCCGGCGGCCTGCAAATTCGTTGATTGTCGGATAATAAGCGATTGTGAAACGAATATCATTCTCATATCCCCGCAGTATATTTTCCGCCTGGGCCTGACCGTATTTTTCCGACCATGTATGTATCAGTTCTTCCGTATCCCCGAACCAGACACCCTCCATGGGCGTGCCCTGGGCATCGGTCAGAGAAAGACGCAGGACATTGGCATTGCGGCCGATTACCCGCCCCCGCCGTACCGATACCTGGCGGCAGCCGAACAGAGGGCGGGGATTTCCGTTCCCGAAAGGCTCCAATGCCTGCAATTCTTCTACCAGCCGTTCACTGACCCAGGCAAAGGGCAGCTCCAGATCCAGCCAGATCCGTTTCACAAAGTCCTTCTCCGTCAGCCCCGCCTGCGCAATCAGACTCTCCCGAAACGGCGCAATATTTTCTTTTTTCAGCGAAAGCCCCGCCGCCATCGGATGTCCGCCGAATTTATCCAGCCATCCCGCCGACTGCTGCAGGCCGTGAAACATATGATAGGCTTCGATAGAACGACCGGAGCCTTTCACACCTTCCAGGCTGTCCGTCAGAACGATAGACGGGCGGTGATATTTTTCTTTCAGCCTTCCCGCGATAATTCCGGCGATGCTTTCATGACAGCCAGGCAGATAAACCACCAGTACCGGGTCCTGCTCCATATGTTCCTGTTCGATCACAGCGACGGCCTGCTCCGTCCCTTTCACAGTCATATCTTTTCTTGTCTCATTTAACTGTCTCAGATTTTCGGCTATGGACCGGGACCGGTCCGCATCCTTGCACAGCAGCAGTTCCAGCGACAGCGCCGCCGTCTCCAGACGCCCGCTTGCATTTAAACAGGGGCCGATCACAAACCCCAGATGGTAAGACACCAGGGCATCTTTCTTCAGTTTACATACTTCAACCAGTGCGTTCAGCCCGATATTCTCCGTGCGGCGCAGTCTGGCAAGCCCTTCCCGCACCAGAATCCGGTTCTCCCCTTTCAGTTCCATCACATCTGCCACCGTAGCCAGCGCGGCAAATTCCAGATACTGATAAGCCTCCTCCGCCGGGATTCCCCGCTTTTCATACATAACCTGCACCAGTTTAAAGGCGACTGCCGCACCGCACAGTCCCTTAAACGGATAGGGACAGTCCTGCTGCTTCGGATTCACCACGGCCGCCGCCGGCGGAATGCCCTGCTCCGGGATATCATGATGGTCCGTAACGATCACCGTCATCCCCAGCCGTCCGGCCAGCCGAATCTGGTCCGACGCCGAGATGCCGTTGTCACAGGTCAGCAGCGTATCGACACCTTCGGCAGCCGCTTTCTTCACAATCTCCTCATTGATTCCGTATCCGTCGTGAATCCGGTCAGGGATTACAAAATCTGCCTGTCCGCCCAGTCTTTTCAGCGCCGTCAGCAAAATATAGGTAGCATTAATGCCATCGCAGTCGTAATCTCCGGCTACGCGAATCTTTTTGCCCTCCCGGATTTTTTCCAGCAGGATATCACATGCCTTCTCCAGATCTTTCATCAGAAAAGGGGAATGCATCTGTTCCTTCGTTCCGTACAGATACGCCCTTATTTCCTCCGCTTCGCACACGTCCCTGTTTCGAATTACCCTGGCTGTCACCGGACTGATGCCGAACGCCTGGGCAATGGCGTTAAAATCTGCTTTTTTTCCGTAAATTCTCCATTCTTCCACGTTTTTTCTCCTTTGTCATCCTTTATCCTAACAAATGATAGGCAAAATGGCAAGAATATAGTATAATCCCTTTGCAAAACGATGGATAAAGGACAGGATGATATGATGAAACGAATTACAGCAGCCGGACGAACATACGGAGTCCCCTTATTTTTTCTGGTTTTCTTTTTATATGGCATGATCGTCGTCAGAGATTATGGTATTTCCTGGGATGAATCCACGGAGCGGAACAGCAGCCTGATTAACCTGGGATACGTTCTGCCCCAGGCAAAAGAGATTGTCACCGACACCGTAAATTTTAACGGGCTTCCGTCATTAAATGAATATTTCCTGCGCTGTTACGGCGTAGCCGGACAGTTTCCGGCAGTCCTGGCAGAATATCTTTACCGGTTTCGGTTTAATTACCAGCAGATCTACCTGCTGCGGCATATGTATACCTTCGCTGTTTTCTGGGTGTCCACAATCTTTTTTTATCTGATCTGCAAAACCTTTACCGGCCGTCGAAGCCTCAGCCTGACGGGCGTTTTTATGCTAATTTTATCGCCCCGGATTCTGGCGGATTCTTTCTATAATATCAAGGATCTGCTGTTTCTCTCCCTTTTTGTGATGACGCTCTATTTCGGTCTGTTGCTTCTTCGAAAACAGACATGGCCCCGCCTGCTGCTTTTCGGCTTTTTCGGCGGTCTCTGCACCAACGCCCGGATTGTCGGCGCAATTCCGGTTATCTGCTGTGTCGTGATGCTGGGCTGGCAATTGTTCTTTCACAAAGGCAGGACATCCACCGTGAAAACCGTCTCGCAAAAGCTGCTGTTTTCCATAGGCGCCGGATTGTTCAGTCTGGCATTTTATCTGCTGCTTACCCCTGCGGTATGGCAGAACCCCATAAAGGGCATCCTGGAAATTATCGGGACTTTTTCCAGCTATATCAACTATGTTCAGACCATTTTCTACATGGGCGCTTATCCGATGACAGACCGGCTCCCCTGGCATTACCTGCCGGTCTGGATTCTGGCTACCACGCCTGTTGTTTACCTGCTTTTGATGGCGGCCGGCGTATTCTTCCAGGTCCGGTCCCTGGCCGCAGCAGCCGGAAATCATTTCCGCCGTTCCGGGCGCTTTGCCCGTCGTCCCTCCGCCCGGCAGGCAGACAGCCGCCGCGATGATATGCTGGCGCCGGAAAAACTGTTTTTATGCCTGAACGGGGCGATCCCCTTTTTATATGTATTTTTGTTCCGGCCGGTTCTGTATAACGGATGGAGACATTTCTACTTTATCTATCCGCTTATGATCCTTGCCGCCCTGTACGGCTATATCAAACTGCGGGATTTTCTGTGCCTTCGCCGGAAGCGGTTCGGCATGGCCATAACCGCGGCGGCCCTGGCTGCGGGAATGATACCGGTATCCCTGTGGATTCTGCAAAATCATCCTTTTGAATATCTGTATTTTAATCCGATTGCCCGTCCTTTTGCCGAAAGCTGTTTTGAAAAAGATTATTGGGGCGTCTCCCAGTTCGACGCTTTACAGCACATCTGCCGCAATGACAGCCGGGAAACCATTCGTGTCTGGACAATGACGCCCTCGGAAAACCGCTATTTCCTCAGCTACGAAGACCAGGCCCGGATCAAGATCGTCAATGATCTGAACACGGCGGATTATGCCATTTACAACCATACCAGCACGCGAAGTACGGAAGCGATTTCCCAGATGAGTCTGTATCAGCCCGCGTACGTGAAAGAAATCGACGGAATGGCCGTTTATACGATCTTTCAGAGAACCTATACGCCCTATTTTTCTTCCAGGCTGAAAGAACAGTATGAAGCCGCCGGCAGCGGCATGGCCGAAACGCCCTATGCCGCTGTCACAACGGAAGTGTCGGGCATCGACTGGACCGTGGACAGCGACGGACAGACAAACCGTTTTACCGGGCGGCTGTCCGAACCGGTATCCACCGACCGGGTCCGGATCGAAACCGGAAACCGAAACGATTTTCATTACCGCCCGGGGGATTTGGAGCTTTCCGTATCAGAGGACGGCGTTCACTGGCTGCCGGCACCTCTGTCTTTCCAGGAGGACCTGCGATATGACTATGATTTCCACTGCATCTTCCCGGAAATAAAACTGGCCTATATCCGGCTGGAACACCATATGCCCGGCCCAGGCACCGAACCCGCACCGTCAGCATGGAATATGGAAATACAGGTTCTGACGCCCCGCTCCGACGAAGCTGACAGCCACAGAGACACCGTCATAGAAACCGCAGACGCCTCGCCTCAGCCTGAGGAAACCCCTTTCGCCTTCGACAATAACCTGGACACCCGCTGGACCAGCGGCACGGCTCAGGAGGCGGGCATGTACTTTGAAATAGAACTGAAACAGGCAGTTTCCCTGAATCAGATTACACTGGTACAGGCCGGATACCGATCTGATTTTCCTGTAAATATGGAGATTTTTTATTCTACCGATGGAGTGGACTGGAGTCCTCTGTCATACCAGTCCGACGATATGGAAACCTTCTGGTTCCCGCTTACAAACATGCGTTATATCCGTTTCCGGATACCGGACGGAACGGAAACCGCCGAAACCAACTGGTCCATCTATGAAATTGAATTGTGGCGTGAAAACGGCAGTTCCCAAACAGACCAAAACACAGTTCCGGCGCCGTCCGCATAATTTTCTTAAATCTGCAAATACTTTCCATAAAATATTCTTTTATGGAGGCAGAAGCAATGATTAATGATATGACAATGTTAAATTTTATCCGGCAGAATACGCAGATGGGCAGACAGGGCATTATGGACGTGCTTCCCAAAGTGGAGAATGAAAACAGTTCCTTCACCGGCGCTCTGAATCAGCAGATGCGGGAATATGAGAGCATTTACGCCGAGGCAGACAAAATGCTTGGGGAACTGGGCGGCCAGCGGGAAAACATCTCCGCCATGTCCAAAATTTCTTCTCAGATGATGACCACCATGAAGACCATGACCGACTCCTCGGTCTCCCACATCGCGGACATGATGATCCAAGGCAGTTCCATGGGCGTAACCAAAATCATTCAGCATCAGAAAGATTACGACCAGAGCAATCCCCGGATCAGCGCGCTGGCAGATAAGCTGCTGAGAACGGAGCAGAAGAATATAGAAGAACTGAAAAAGTTTTTATAAAAAAACCGGTAAAAAATTCAGCCGGGAACCTGGGATATCTCTAAAAAAACATCCTCAGGTTTCCGGCTTTTTCCAACATGAAAAACAGGCTGATTCCACCCGCCGCGTCAAACCGGGCGGAATATATCCTGATCTTTATGAAACGGCACTTTTCAGTTAAAAAACACCATATCGTTATCAATCGGCTCTGCTTCCTCGATGCGCTCCGCATACAGCACCGGCCCTTTATCCCTGTAAGCCCGGACATATTCCTCGTCCAGTTTCGCGGTCAGGGTAATCCACTGGCCGGTTTTCAGCGTCTCGGCCTGATCGCTTTTGCAGATAAAACCGATAAAGGAAGTATCTTCCTCACAGCAGGCCATCGCCATGCGGCCGGGCACAAAAATACCGTGGCCGATCCGCCGGTCTTTCAGCACCCTCGCTTTAAAGCGAAGGGTTTTGCCGATATATTTATCCGTATGCTCCAGGGCATCCAGATACCAGATTCCATAGTCCTCCGGCAGAATCTCCACCACCGGGGCATTGATGTCAAAAGGCATTTCTTCTTCAAACAGATTGCCCAGCTCGCCTTCCTCATCCTCAAAGATAATTTCCGACCGCTGATTCACCGCCTTGATATTCCGCCGGAACGAAGCCAGCGGCAGTTCCGGCGCGCAGCGGTTGAAAATAACCAGCTCGGAATCTCTGACCATATCCATAAACAGGGACTTCATATTATTCATATACACCTGACAGGTGGAGGCGTCGATCGTTGTGATCTGCTGGACGATTCCCCATCCTTCCGGCAGTTCCATCTGATGGAATTCGCCGGTCTGCCACATACCGTTGTATTCGATCAGCACACGGCCGGGATTGTAAGTTTCCTCCAGCTTTTGCAAAAATGCTTCGTTAAACGTCTCCTGATCTTCGACAATCACAAGCCGGGTGTCATGTGCTTCCAGTTCTTCCGGAGCATATTCCTCCTCCCCTTCCTCGCAGAGAATCAGCAGTGTGGGCTCGTCGATATCAAAATATTCCTGGCTGACGGTAAACCGCAGAAAACTGGTTTTTCCGCTTTCCAGAAACCCGTTTACCAGATAGACCGGTACTCTTACATCATCTTCCATAGATCACGTGAAACCCTTTCTAAATTTTAAACTGCATTTGGACTTATTTCAGTCCAAACAATTTCTCCAGTTCTTCCTCATGGAGTCCGGAGCCAATTACACACAGTCTTCCCGTATACTCGGCGGCTCCGCCGCGGATATCCGCCTCACCGGGAACCATGTCAAAGTAAATCCACTGTCCGTCCTTTCCGGCCACCATACCCTTTGCCCGCAGCACCGTACCATAATCCTGAGATTCGCCAAGGGTATGCAGAATGGATTCCATTTCTTCTTTGGTATAAGATTTCACGGTTTCCCGGCCCCAGCTTGTAAACACCTCATCAGCATGATGGTGGTGATGGTGATGCTCATGGTCGTGGCAGCCGCAGTCCCCGTCATGCTCCTGATGATGATGTTCATGCGCATGGCAGCCACAGTCTTCATCGTGATCCTGGTGATGCTCATGATCGTGGCAGCTCTCACCATGCGTGTGAGAATGCTCACAGTCGTGGCCGTGATGATGATGTTCATGATCGTGACAGCCGCAGTCCTCATCATGACCATGGTGATGATGCCCGCCGCACACCGGACAGGCTTCTTCTTCCATCATCGTCTGCGCCAGGGGCTTCACACCTTCGATAATCTCCAGCAGCTTTTTCCCCTCCAGCATGGCAGCCGGCGTCGTCACCACCGGAGACGTTTCATTGACCTGCCGGATCAGCTCCACGGCCTGCGCCGCTTTTTCCTCTCCCACCTTGTCCGTTCTGGACAGGACGATCGTACCGGCATACTGAATCTGATTATTGAAAAATTCGCCGAAATTGCGCATATACATTTTACATTTGGAAGCGTCCACCACCGTGACCGCGCTGTTGAATGCTATCTCCGGCTCCCCTGTCACCTGCTCCACCGCTTTTATCACATCGGACAGCTTGCCCACTCCGGAGGGTTCGATCAAAACCCGGTCGGGATGATAGGTTGCAATCACCTCCCGCAGCGCCGTTCCGAAATCGCCTACCAGAGAACAGCAGATACAGCCGGAATTCATCTCCCGGATCTCGATCCCCGCCTCCTTCAAAAATCCGCCGTCGATGCCGATCTCGCCAAATTCGTTCTCAATCAGCACCACCTGCTCCCCGGAAAAAGCCTCCTGTAAAAGCTTCTTAATTAATGTTGTCTTTCCGGCTCCCAGAAAACCGGAAAAAATATCTATCTTGGTCATTTCTGACACTCCTTTCCAAATCTGTCTTTGCAGGCCTGATCTGTTGTCCGGTACCGACGTGTAAAGTCGAAACTGCCTCCGGTACTGCTCTGAGTATTGTACATCTTTCTTGACCGGCTTGCAAGCCTCATTCTTTTTCGGAAAATTTTTTATCCGGACGGCAAACACAGCAGGGCACTGTTCCGCAAAAAAGAACAGTGCCCTGTTAAAGTGCCTTTTTGAAAATCCCCAGGAGACATAAGATCAACGATAGATTATCCTGTCAGCTCTTTCCCTTTCCTGACAATATAAACCAAAAACATAACCACCATAACAATCCCCATAATTAAAATCGGAAACCCTGCCATCGTTTTCACGATTTTGATTCCCTCGATGCTGCCGGTCAGCGTAAAGACCAGCGCGGCGGCGCCCATCAGGATACCCCACAGTAGCTTGACCGCCGCAGGGGCCTCATTCACCTCGATATTGTTTTTAATCGTCATCAGAGATATGGTGGAGGTCATGGAATCCGCCAGCGTAACAAAGGACAGAACGATCAGAAGCAGCACCACCGGCTTCAAGATATCAGAAAAAGGAATGGCTTCCGCCACTTTCAGCATCATCGCCTCATTTCCGAACTTCTGCATATAGTCAAACAGGCTGGCGCATCCCTCCAGGCTCACCCGGTCCGCATAGGCGCCATAGTTATATTGGATATCCAGCGACAGCCCGCCGAAAATCGCAAACCAGACCATACCGAACACGGAAGGAACAATCCAGTTAATCACAACAAACTCCCGCAGCGTCCTCCCCTTCGCCAGTTTAATCAGAAACAGTCCGGTAACAGGCGCAAAAGCAAGAAAATCCACGAAATAATACTGGTCCCACCACTGAGACCACATTTCGCTGCTCTGATGCCAGAGACTGCCGGCCACCTTTCCGGCATCCGTAAAAGCCGCCGTCGAAGTAATAGAGGACACAAAGCCGGAAACAAAAGAGCCTGCCGACTCCACAAAAAGATTGCAGATCCAGGAAGCCGGTCCCCACAGGAAAGCCAGCACCATCAGAATTAAAAACATCCAGGCATTTTTATCGCTGAGCCATTTGATCCCCTTATCCATTCCGGTGATGCTGGAAATATTATAAGCCACGACAATCACGATGCAGATCCCGATATAAACCGCCATATTTTGCGGCAGGCCGTATACGGTGTGAAATCCGCTGGCAATCTGAAGCAGTCCATATCCCAGAGAACCTGCCACGCCGCCGGTAAGGGCAAACACGGTCAGCGTATCAATCACGCCCCGAAACCAGCTTTTTTCCGTGATGTCCCCAAGCAGCGGCGCAAAGGCAGCGCTTACGGAATAACTTTTATGAAGATTATATACCGCATAGGCGATGCATAAGCCGAAAATTCCATAGCAGGCATAGGGCGCAAAGGACCAGTGCAGATAACTTTTGGACAGCGCCCATATCACCGATTCCCTGGAATCAGGCCCGATTCCGGCATTCAGCTGAGGCCGCACCGCAAACAGTAGCGGCT
>Ga0137306_101974_pt1 | contig 18638 bp, 17 predicted proteins | sample Inofroosms_March_FD_97187 | JGI IMG/M metagenome (GOLD analysis project Ga0137306, IMG submission 97187) | Mouse cecal microbial communities from Vienna, Austria - N-Acetylneuraminic and N-Acetylglucosamine D2O microcosms_March | ecosystem: Host-associated > Mammals > Digestive system > Large...
CCTACTAGATACATTTGCTTTCTTGGAATCATTGAATGGCTGGAACTTAAATTTTAATTCATCATAATTGATTCCTCCTCCATTATCTTCCACAGTAATCATATCAATTAACCCAAGACCATTTTCATGCAATCTAACTTTGACCTCAGTTGCTTCAGCGTCAAACCCATTCCAGATATATTCACAAATAGCATCTAGTGGTTTTACATTCTTTAAATTCTTTTGTATGCCTTCAGGCGTTATAAGAACACTCTTCATTATTCTTCACTCTTTTCCAAAATGACTTCTTTGATACAAACAATATTATAATATATCTCTTTCACTCAAACAATCGAAAACCTTTTTTTAATCTATATTTCAATAATAGTCCTATCTCATTACGAATTTTTACCGCAAAAATCACAAATTCTATTTGTCCGTCTAATACCGTCCAGTCTGTAATTGCCCATTTTGTCCGCAAAATCCATACTTTCTGGTACAAAACAGCACCAAATATCATGCATTCCCCCCAAACACTCTAGAACACAAAATACTTCACCATATTCTCTCATATTATTTCTCAAAATTGCATATCGCCTATATATTTCTAGTATACCAGAAAATCCCGCCTTATAAAAGACGGGATTCTCTATTTAAATTATATACACTTCAACAATAAGGTCTTTCCACTGCCCCTTTCGCAGATAATCACCATTCGCCCTGCGAAAAGCCAGTGCCTGAGCGTAATCTATCGTGAAATCGAAGTATAGATTACTTCCCCTCCCTACTGCATATAGCCGCCTGAGCCGCAGCCAGTCTCGCGATCGGAACTCTAAACGGTGAGCAGGACACATAGTCCAGGCCAATCTTGTGGCAGAACTCTACGGAAGAAGGATCTCCGCCGTGCTCGCCGCAGATACCTACGTGCAGTTCCGGACGTACAGGCTTGCCCAGCTTGATGGCGGTCTCCATCAGCTTGCCTACGCCGATCTGATCCAGTTTTGCAAATGGATCGTTCTCGAAGATCTTGGTGTCATAGTAAGCGTTTAAGAACTTGCCGGCATCGTCACGGGAGAAGCCGTAGCACATCTGAGTCAGATCGTTGGTACCGAAGCAGAAGAACTCGGCCTCTTTGGCGATCTCATCAGCGGTAAGAGCCGCTCTCGGGATCTCGATCATGGTACCTACTTCGTATTTCAGAGCTACGCCTGCTGCTGCGATCTCGGCGTCAGCGGTCTCAACAACGATCTTCTTGACAAACTTCAGCTCTTTGATGTCGCAGATAAGAGGAATCATGATCTCCGGGCATACATTCCAGTCTGCGTGAGCTTTCTGAACGTTGATGGCGGCGCGGATCACGGCTTTGGTCTGCATCCTGGCGATCTCAGGATAGGTGACAGCCAGACGGCATCCTCTGTGGCCCATCATGGGGTTGAACTCATGAAGGGAAGCGATGATATTCTTGATCTGCTCAACGGTCTTGCCCTGAGCGTCAGCCAGCTTCTTGATGTCCTCCTCCTCAGTGGGAACGAACTCGTGAAGCGGCGGATCCAGGAAACGGATACATACCGGGTTACCCTCCAAAGCCTCGTAGAGCTTCTCGAAGTCGCCCTGCTGTACGGGAAGAATCTTCTCCAGAGCAGCTTCTCTCTCTTCTACGGTATCAGCGCAGATCATCTCGCGGAATGCCTCGATCCTGTCGCCTTCGAAGAACATATGCTCGGTACGGCAGAGGCCGATACCCTCAGCGCCCAGCTCTCTTGCCTTCCTGGCATCAGCCGGTGTATCTGCGTTGGTTCTTACTTTCAGTCTTCTGTACTTGTCGGCCCAGCCCATGATTCTGCCGAACTCGCCTGCGATGGCAGCATCCACAGTGGGGATGATACCGTCATAGATATTACCGGTGGAACCGTCTAAGGACAGCCAGTCACCCTCATGATACTCTTTGCCTGCCAGAACAAACTTCTTGTTCTCCTCGTCCATGGCGATCTCGGAACATCCGGATACACAGCAGGTACCCATACCGCGGGCAACAACGGCTGCATGGCTGGTCATACCGCCGCGGACAGTCAGGATACCCTGAGCGGCCTTCATACCCTCGATGTCTTCGGGAGATGTCTCCAGACGGACCAGAACCACCTTCTCGCCTCTTGCGGCCCATGCCTTGGCGTCCTCGGCGGTAAATACGATCTTGCCGCAGGCAGCGCCCGGTGATGCGGCCAGAGCCTTGGCAGCCGGCTCTGCCTTCTTAAGGGCAGCCTGGTCAAACTGAGGATGAAGAAGGGTATCCAGGTTTCTCGGGTCGATCATGGAAACTGCCTTCTTCTCATCGATCATGCCTTCGTCAACCAGATCGCAGGCGATCTTCAGGGCAGCCTTGGCAGTTCTCTTGCCGTTACGGGTCTGCAGCATGTAGAGCTTCTTATCCTCAATGGTGAACTCCATATCCTGCATGTCTCTGTAGTGATCTTCCAGTGTATGGCAGATGCCTACGAACTGCTCGTAAACTTCCGGCATAACTTCCTTTAACTGATCGATCTTCTGAGGTGTGCGGACACCGGCAACTACGTCCTCGCCCTGAGCGTTCATCAGGAACTCGCCCATAAGGTGCTTCTCGCCTGTAGCCGGATCACGGGTGAATGCAACGCCGGTACCGGAGGTCTCGCCCATGTTGCCGAATGCCATCATCTGTACGTTTACTGCAGTACCCCAGGAATAGGGGATATCGTTGTCGCGGCGGTATACGTTGGCTCTGGGGTTGTCCCAGGAACGGAATACGGCCTTGATAGCCTCCATCAGCTGCTCCTTGGGATCGGTGGGGAAGTCATTGCCGATCTTCTCCTTATACTCTGCCTTGAACTGGTTGGCCAGCTCTTTTAAGTCGTCAGCGGTCAGGTCCACGTCCTGAGTCACGCCTTTGGCCGTCTTCATCTTGTCGATCAGTTCCTCGAAGTACTTCTTGCCTACTTCCATAACTACATCGGAGAACATCTGGATAAATCTTCTGTAGCAGTCCCATGCCCAGCGGGGATTGCCGGACTTGGCAGCCAGAACCTCTACTACTTCCTCGTTGAGACCCAGGTTTAAGATGGTGTCCATCATACCGGGCATGGATGCTCTCGCGCCGGAACGAACGGATACCAGAAGAGGATTCTCCTTGTCGCCGAACTTCTTGCCGGTGATCTCTTCCATCTTGCCGATATGGACCATGATCTGATCCATGATCTCGTCGTTGATCTTCTTGCCGTCCTCATAGTACTGAGTACATGCTTCTGTGGTAATGGTAAATCCCTGTGGTACCGGAAGTCCCAGGTTCGTCATCTCTGCCAGGTTAGCGCCCTTGCCGCCCAGCAGGTTTCTCATGTTGGCATTTCCTTCGCTGAACAAATAGACCCACTTGTTTGCCATAAGTATCTTCCTCCTCAAGTTGTGTGCAGCTTGTCTGCTTTTTTCCCCGCCGGTCCTTTGTTTTTCTTTCCTGAACATACCAAGAAAAACCCACCTGCGGTCTGGTAATAGTATAACACAATTAGAAATCTAGTAAAGTGGTTTTCTGGAAAAAATATGATGATTTTTGTGAGTAATGAATAGATTTCTTTGTGTAAGCAGTTACATTTTTTGTGTATAATCACATATGCGTCTTATATTCGTATATACGATTATACAATTTAAAAGATACCGAAGCATTCCTCTGCTCCGGTATCTTCCAGATTTCTGTTTCGTCCAATAAGTTCCTTTCAGCCCCCGCCCACCGGCGAAAACATGCCTTTCGGCACTCTCCGCTGTCCGGGCAGATCCGTTTGTTCGTAACCGGGCTCTCCGCCCGTCGGAATCTTTCTGTCAGGATTATTCCGTCTTCCCCGACAGATACTCGTGGATGCCTTTGGCCCCTGCTTTTCCTGCCTCCATGGCCAGGATCACCGTAGCCGCGCCGGTCACCGCATCGCCTCCGGCATAGACTCCTTCCTTGCTGGTCCTGCCGCTTGCCTCTTCGGCCACGATACATTTCCTCCTGTTCACTTCCAGGCCTTTTGTGGTGCTGGAGATCAGCGGATTGGGGGAGGTTCCCAGAGACATGATCACCGTGTCCACTTCGATGGTGAATTCGGAACCTGCCACAGGCACCGGTCTCCTTCTTCCGGAAGCATCCGGCTCTCCCAGTTCCATGCGGATACATGTCATGCCTTTTACCCATCCGTTGTCGTCTACAAGGATCTCCACCGGATTGGTCAGCAGATCGAAGATGATCCCCTCTTCTTTGGCATGATGGACTTCTTCCGCCCTGGCCGGCAGTTCCGCCTCGCTTCTCCTGTACACGATATGTACGTCGGCTCCCAGGCGCAGGGCGGTTCTCGCCGCATCCATGGCCACATTGCCGCCGCCCACTACGGCCACCTTTTTTCCTGCCGCAATGGGAGTGTCATAATCATCCCGGAACGCCTTCATCAGGTTGCTCCTGGTCAGATACTCGTTGGCCGAGAACACGCCGTTGGCATTCTCGCCGGGGATCCCCATAAACATGGGCAGTCCGGCTCCGGAACCGATGAACACGGCATCAAAACCCTCTTCTTCCAGAAGCTCGTCGACGGTAAGGGATTTGCCGATGATCACATTGGTCTCGATCTTTACTCCCAGCTTCTTTACATTGTCGATCTCCGGCTTTACCACTCCCTCCTTGGGCAGACGGAACTCGGGGATCCCGTAAAGCAGCACGCCGCCGGGCTCATGAAGGGCTTCGAAGATGGTCACCTCGTACCCCAGCTTTGCCAGATCTCCGGCACAGGTCAGTCCGGCAGGACCGGAACCGATGACGGCTACCTTTTTCCCGTTGGTAGTCTCCGGGGCTTCGGGCACAAATCCGTTTTCTCTGGACCAGTCGGCCACGAAACGTTCCAGCTTTCCGATGGACACCGGTTCTCCTTTGATGCCGCGGACGCACTGTCCCTCACACTGACTCTCCTGGGGGCACACCCGCCCGCAGACTGCGGGAAGGGCCGAGGACCTGGCGATGACTCTGGCGGCCTCCTCAAAATTCCCTTCCTTTACCTCTCTCACAAATTCCGGTATATCGATGGAAACCGGACAGCCTTTGACACATTTGGCGTTTTTACAGTTCAGGCATCGGGAAGCTTCTTCCATGGCCTCCTCTTTATCGTATCCCAGACAGACTTCTTCAAAGTTCGTCGCTCTTACCTTCGGGTCCTGTTCACGGACCGGTACTTTTTTCAGCATATCCATTACTCGTCACCTCCGCAATGTCCGCAGCCGCCGTGATGGGTGTCTCCCTCTTTCAGTTTCAGCATGGCGCGGCCTTCTTCTGTCCTGTACATCTGCTGTCTCTTCATGGCTTCGTCAAAATTCACCAGATGGCCGTCAAACTCCGGGCCATCCACACAGGCAAATTTCACCTGATCTCCCACGGTCAGGCGGCAGGCGCCGCACATGCCGGTTCCGTCTACCATGATAGGGTTCATGCTGACGATCGTAGGGATATCCAGCTCCTTTGTGAGAAGACATACGAACTTCATCATGATCATGGGGCCGATGGCCACACATACGTCATAATGCTTTCCCTGTTTCTCCACCAGATCCCTGACCACATCGGTCACCATGCCTTTGCGGACATAGGAACCGTCGTCGGTGGTGATGTACAGATTTCCTGCCGCCTCTCTCATCCGATCCTCCAGGATCAGCATGTCTCTGGTCTTGGCTCCCACGATCACATCTGCATCGATGCCGTGGTTTCTCAGCCATTTTACCTGAGGGTATACGGGTGCGGTTCCCACGCCGCCTGCCACAAACAGCATCTTCTTATTTTTAAGGACCTCCAGATCCTCATGGACAAATTCAGAGGGTCTTCCCAGAGGGCCCACAAAGTCCCGGAAACTGTCCCCTGCTTTCAGCGCGGACATCTTCTGGGTGCTGGCGCCTACGATCTGGAACACGATAGTCACAATCCCTTTATCCCTGTCATAGTCGCAGATGGTCAGAGGAATCCTCTCCCCTGCTTCAGCCGTCTTGACGATCACAAATTCTCCCGGCTCGCAGGCTCTGGCCACTCTCGGCGCTTCTACATCCATCAGATAGATCTTGTCTGCCAGCTGCTCTGCCTTTATTATTTTATACATCTGAGTCCTCCTGAATCTATGTATTCCAAAAGGCTGCAGGCAGCCTTTCAGTTTTGGCTATTATGATACCACCATCTCGGAAACCTGACAACATTTTCTCGAAAGAATCTTGCATGAAATGACTTCCAGCTTCCAAAAAACGACAGCCTCATATTCAAAAACAGGCGAAAACGTGATATACTCTGTCATGAGAAAGGAGAAGCTTCCCCATGACAAATACTCTGATACAATCCATAAAAGAGAACATTTCCAGGGTCATCGTAGGCCGGCCTGACACTGTCGATCTGCTGCTCACAGCCCTTCTGGCCGACGGCCATGTACTTCTGGAAGACGTACCCGGTACCGGCAAGACCATGACGGCCAAAGCTCTGGCCAGAAGTCTGGACCTGGAATTTTCCAGGATCCAGTTCACTCCCGATCTTCTTCCCTCCGATGTCACGGGCCTTAACTATTTCGATCAGAAGGAGAGCCGTTTCGTCTTCCGCCGGGGCCCGGTGTTTACTCATATCCTCCTTGCCGACGAGATCAACCGGGCTACTCCCAGGACCCAGTCCAGCCTTCTGGAGGCCATGGAGGAACGGCAGGTGACCATAGACGGGGACACCTGTGTGCTGGAACCTCCGTTTTTCGTCATCGCCACCCAGAACCCGGTGGAGACTGCCGGTACCTATCCTCTTCCCGAGGCCCAGCTGGACCGGTTTCTCATGGAAATATCCATGGGCTATCCGGATAAGCCGGAAGAGCTGGCCATCCTGGACCGTTTCGGCTGCGGGGATCCTCTGAAGGAACTTGGTCCCGTCTGCCGGATCGGGGACTTAATGGACCTGCGGCAGAAAGCGCTTCGGATCTATGTCCATCCTCTGCTGAAAGATTACATGGTGGACCTGGTCCAGGCTACCAGGAAAGATAACCGGATCCTTAACGGGGCGAGTCCCAGAGGAACCTTAAGCCTCTATCGGGCGGTCCGGGCCCACGCCCTGATCCAGGGCAGGGACTATGTGGTGCCGGAGGACATCAAGACTCTGGCCGTCCCGGTCCTGGCTCACCGCCTGACCACTGCCCGCACCTTCGGGCTCCAGTCCTCCGCCAGGGAGATCATGTCCCAGCTCCTGTCCGCCGTCCCTCTTCCCACAGAAGACTGGAGGCAGGGCGTATGAAACTGTTTTCGGCAGCCGCCTGTGCTTTTCTCCTCTGGATACTTCAGGACGTACTGTTCCACCGGTTCTGGGCCAGAGGCCTCTGTGTCAGCCTGGATTTCAACTGCCGAGGCGTGACCGAAGGGGAGCGGGGGATCCTCAGAGAGACCATCACCAATGCCAAGGCCCTTCCTCTCCCCGTACTCCATGTAAAATTCCATATGGGGAAACATCTGGTTTTTACTGCTTCCGGCAACTCCAGAATCACGGATCACAACTACCGAAGCGATATCTTTTCCTGCATGCCCTGGCAGAAGATCAGGCGCACCCTGGAGTTTGACTGCAGAAGGCGGGGATATTACACCATTGATCAGGTGCAGCTGGTCAGCTACGACTTGTTTTTTTCCAGCCGCTATGTGGCCTCCCTGCCTGCCCGGGCCGCCTTCTACGTCTATCCGGGAGCGGCGGATCCAGGGAGACTGACGCTTCCTTTCCGCAGTCTCACGGGCCAGATACTGGCTCAGAAGGCCCTGATTCCGGATCCTTTTGAGACCCGGTCCGTGCGGCCCTACGAGACCTGCGACCCTTACCGCAGCGTCAACTGGAAGGCCACCGCCCGGACGGGCGAATTAAAGGTCAACGTCTACGCCCCCACGTCTTCCCGGCAGGTCATGCTCCTCCTGGATGTAGATTCTGACCGGATCTGGAAAGACCAGGATCTGACGGAAGAGGCTATCCGGCTCTGCGGCTCTTACTGCGGGCTGCTGACCGGTGAAGGGATCCCCGTATCGGTCTCCACCAACGGCATTGACTGTATTACGGGATCCCGGGGATATCTGGAAGCAGGAGCCGGCAGGGGCCACTGGCAGTCCGTCATGGAGCTTCTTGCCAGGATCTCCTCCGACGACAATGATCGTCTTCCCATGGAAGAGATCATAGAAGAAATGTTTTCTTCTTCCCAGAGCTCTGCCGCCGGAGACGGCAGCGGCCTGGTCTATGTCCTGATCTCTCCGAAACAGCGTCCTTCTTTAGCCCTGGCTTACAACGGCCTGTGCCGCTTAAGTCCCGGATCCCAGTGGATCCTTCCGCTGCGGCCGGGACAGGATTTCCCTTCAGAAGGATTCTGTCCCCAACAGTATCACCATATGTCCGTCTTTCCCTGGGAGGTGCCTTATGATTATTCGCAGACTTCTTAACTGCTGGTTCAGAAAGATGCGCACCGGCTTCTATGTGTCTGCCGTCTGCCTGTCCGCCGGAGCATATTTCATCGGGGCCATGGTCCGGTCCGAAAGCGGGCCTGTGGCTCCGTTTCTGACGCAGGCGGGATTCGCCGGCTTCCTTCTCACAGCCCTGTTCTTTTTCATCCATCTCAATCTTCACGCCTGCCACTGGTTTCTGGATCATTTCAGGGATACGGATCATCTGCCCACACGGCAGATCTCCCATGTAAATTCTTTCTGCATGACTCTGTTCCTCTGTCTGTGTCTCGGGGCCATGCCGGCTGCCGCCTGGAGTCTGGAACCCCTGTGGCAGTCTCTTTACCGCTGGTTTGCGGACTTCGGGCATCCGGGGCAGATTCCCTTTCCGGAGCCGGACACGGGTACAGGCTTTTCTCAGTCTCCCGACCTTTCCCGGCTTCTGGGCGAGCCCCGTCCCACTCCTGCCTGGATCGTCATAGCGGATCGGATCTTCAGAGTCATGGGATATATTCTCATCCTCCTCTTTGTGGTCCTGGTGTGTTACCGCCTCTGCCGGCAGTTCTGGACCTGGATCACCAGGCCCCGTTTTTTTGACAGCGACGAAAAAATCTATCTGACGCCCACCTGGTCTCTGGGTTCGGACAAAAAAAAGGCAGGCCCGAAGCCTGCCGGATGGTTCTCACGGTCTTACAGCGAAAAGATCCGCCGCCGTTACCGCCGGGAAATCCTCACTCTCTCCAGAAAAAAGAAGCTGACTCTGCCTCCCTCCGCCTCCCCCTCCCAGCTGGAAGAGACGGCAGGCCTGAATCATAAGGTTCTGCACCGGCTCTATGAGAAGGCCCGCTATGGTCCGGAGGAATGTACCAGGCAGGAATGGGAAGAAATCAGGGGGCCAGGGCCTCGATGATCTTCTGAATGTTATTTTTCATGATCTCAAATGCGATGGGATTCTTACCGCTGTTGATGACGATATCCGCCATGGCCCTGGTAGGCTCCACATAGAGATAGTGCATGGGTTTTACGGTGGTCAGATACTGTCTGGCCACTCCCTCGATGTCTCTTCCCCTCTCCTTCACATCTCTGATGACCCGCCGGAGGATCCGTTCATCTGCGTCTGCCTCCACATAAATCTTGATATCCAGAAGATCCCGGAGCCTTTCATCCGCCAGCACCAGGATTCCCTCCAGCAGGATCACCCGTCTGGGCTCCACCACGATGGTCTGGTCCGACCGGTTATGGCGGCTGTAATCGTAGACCGGACAGCGGATGGTTTTTCCCTCCTTCAGATCTCTCAGCTGTTTCAGAAGAAGTTCTGTCTCAAAGGCATCGGGATGATCGTAATTCACCTTCTTGCGCTCTTCGAAAGGAATCTCATCCTGAGCCCGATAGTAATTGTCGTGGTACAGCACCGCCACATCCTCTCCGAAAGCCTCTTTCAGCCGGTTGGTAAAGGTGGACTTTCCGGAGCCGGTTCCTCCTGCGATGCCTATGATCACTGTGTTCATCTTCCGTGTCTCCTGCCTTCCCCGGCTAGATCAGCACCTGGCAGTCCGCGTCAACCTTCCTGCAGGCTGCGGCCGCTTCTTTCACGATCTCGTCGAAACGGTCGTCATCCGCCTCGATCACCAGTCTCTGGGTCATAAAGCTGACCGTGGCTTCCTTCACTCCGGGGATCTTGTTGATAGCGGTCTCCATCTTTGCCGCACAGTTGGCACAGTCCAGATTCTCCATCTTAAACTTCTTTTTCATAAAAATTCCCTCCTGCAGTCTTCGTGTAACATTCATATGAATAAGTGCTCATATATTGAATTATACACCTTTGCACGAAAAATGCAACCGGTTTTTTATGAAATTATTCCTCCTTGGAAGTTTTTGCAGGAGCCTTCAGGATGTCCATAAATTCCTCTCCCGTGATGGTCTCTTTCTCCAGAAGATAAGCGGCGATCTCATGGAGCTTGTCCTGATGCTCCTTGAGCATCTCCGTGGCTTTCTCGTAGGCGGTTTTTACCAGTTTCACCACTTCCTCATCAATGATCTTGGCCGTGTCGGGAGAGCAGGCAAGAGATGTGTCGCCGCCCAGGTACTGGTTGGTCACGGTCTCCAGCGCCACCATGCCGAACTGATCGCTCATGCCGTAGCGGGTCACCATGGCCCGGGCCAGCTTGGTAGCCTGCTCGATGTCATTGGCGGCTCCGGTGGTGATGGAACCGAAGATCAGTTCCTCTGCTGCCCGTCCTCCGGTGTATGTGGCGATCTTGTTGAAAGCCTCTTCTTTGCTCATGAGGAAACGCTCGTCTTTGTCCACCTGCATGGTGTAGCCCAGCGCGCCTGAGGTCCTGGGGATGATGGTGATCTTATGGACGGGAGCCGAATCGCTCTGGCAGGCTGCCACCAGGGCATGGCCCACCTCATGGTATGCCACGATCTTCCGTTCTTTCTTGCTGACTCCGGAATCCTTGCGCTGATAGCCTGCGATGACCACCTCCACGCTCTCTTCCAGATCCTGCTGGCTCACCACGGATCTTCCCATGCGGACCGCCCTCAGAGCTCCCTCGTTGATGATATTGGCCAGCTCCGCACCGCTGGCCCCTGAGGTAGCCCGGGCCACTTCTTTGTAATCCACATCGTCGCTCATCTTCACATTCTTTCCGTGAACCCTCAGGATGGCTTCCCTGCCCTTTAAGTCCGGCAGCTCCACAGGGATCCTGCGGTCGAAACGGCCCGGCCTTAAGAGAGCGGGATCCAGGGATTCGGGGCGGTTGGTGGCTGCCAGGATGACCACGCCCTTGCGGCCGTCAAAGCCATCCATCTCCGCCAGCAGCTGGTTGAGGGTCTGTTCCCTCTCGTCGTTGCCGGAGAAGCCGCCGCCATCCCTCTTCTTGCCGATGGTGTCGATCTCGTCGATGAATACGATACAGGGCGCCTTGTCGTTGGCCTGTTTGAACAGATCCCGGACCTTGGCCGCACCCATACCCACAAACATCTCCACAAATTCAGAGCCGGAGATGGAAAAGAAAGGAACCTTGGCTTCTCCTGCCACTGCTTTGGCAAGAAGGGTCTTGCCGGTTCCCGGAGGGCCTACTAAAAGAGCTCCCTTGGGAAGGGAGGCGCCGATGTCGGCATACTTCTGAGGATTGTGGAGGAAATCCACGATCTCCTTCAGAGCCTCCTTGGCCTCCTCCTGACCTGCCACATCCAGAAAGGTCTTGCCGGTCTCTGACTCCGCATAGATCTTGGCGTTGGACTTGCCGAAGGTCATGGCGTTGCTTCCCATCTTCTTCTGCATCTGCCTGGACAGCAGCTGTCCCAGCACTACAAAGATGACGATGGGGATAATCCAGGACACAAGGATGGAAACAAGGGGAGAAGCCGGTTCCACAATCCTCTCGGAGAACCGGATCTCCTTGGACCGGAGGAATTCTGTCAGATCCGAATCAGGCCAGTTGCCTGTCTTATACTGCTGGACAATCTCCTCTCCCATAATATTCTTCTGACCCGTTTTTGCCAGAAAGGTAAGCTGCTGTTCGTCTCTGCCCACCTCTGTGACCACTCCCTGATCGACCATGTCCAGGAAGGTGCTGTAGGGGACCTCGATCACTCCTTTCCTCTGCACAAAGGGCATCAGGAACAGGTTGATGACCAGCATCACCAGCATGACGACCCCATAGTAAAACATAAACGGTCTCCGGTTATTCTCCGGTTTGTTTTCTTTCATTCCCATAACTTGTCTCCTTCTTCTTTTTCATGCACGATCTCTCTGGCAAAGATTCTGGCATTGTTCAGGTCTCTCCCGTCGGGATGGAGCATGGCTTCTTCGTACATCTGTATCATCTGGCGGATCTCGGGACCATCCTGCTTCTGCTGCATGGTCCTGTACCGCTCCAGCACCTGAGGCGACATCTTCCCGGAACACAGGAAAGAACCCAGATACCGGTTGTCCTCCGGGATCAGGGCTTCCACCCTTCTGGCTACCTGACGGCAGTAGTTCCTGTCTTCGCCCATACCGCAGGTTCCGAAAAGAGCAACCTGTTTTCTGTGAAGTCCTTCCAGAAACTCCATGATGTCGCTGCTGCAGATGCCTTTATCATTCCAGAAGCCCACAAAGTAAGTCTCTGCCTCGCCTCTCTGTTCCTCTATCTTCTGAAGATCCTTTGACGTGCCCGGCAGCGCCTGAAAAATCTCTCTGGCAATCCGCTCCGTATTGCCTGTACGACTGCTGTATACCACCAGGTATTTCATTGAGAGACAACTCCTTTCTCTGCTGTCTGTCTTAGATATATACTAAACTGGCCGGGTTTTCAATAGATATACCGAATTGTTTATCAGTTTTAGAGGAATTTTAGATTTGATCGCCGTCTCTGTGCAACACGGGACCGCCGGGCTGCTGAAAAATCCAGCGCCCGGCAGTCCCGTAACGTTTATCTGTCCTGTTTTGTATCAGAGTACTTTGCTGAGGAAATTTTTCAGGCGGTCATTCTTCGGCGCGGAGAAAAACTGCTCCGGAGAATTTTCCTCCAGGAAATATCCGTCATCCATGAACATGACCCGGCTGGCCACTTCCCGGGCAAAGCCCATCTCATGGGTCACCACCACCATGGTCATCTTCTCATGAGCCAGATCCCGCATCACGTTTAACACTTCTCCCACCATCTCCGGATCCAGGGCTGAGGTGGGCTCGTCGAACAGCATGACCTCCGGGTTCATGCACAGAGCCCGGACGATAGCGATCCGCTGCTTCTGACCGCCGGACAGCTGGCTGGGATAGGCGCCGGACCGGTCCCCCAGTCCCACTCTTTTCAGAAGTTCCATGGCCTGAGCCTCCGCCTCCTCCCGGCTGCGTCTCTGCAGCTTCATGGGAGCAATGGTCAGGTTCTTCATAATGGTCATATGGGGAAACAGGTTAAACTGCTGGAACACCATACCCATCTTCTGGCGGTGCCGGTCAATATCGGTCTTTCGGTCCGTGATGTCCACATCCTCGAAAAAGATCTTTCCTGCCGTAGGCTCTTCCAGGCGGTTGAGGCAGCGCAGGAACGTACTCTTGCCTGAGCCCGAAGGGCCGATGACGCAGACCACGTCTCCTTTGTGGATATCCACGGTGATATCTTTTAAAACTTCCAGATCGTCGAAACATTTTCTTAAGTGCTGTACCTGAATCAGAGGCAGCTCATGTTCAGTGGTCACTGTTTCTCAGCCTCCTTTCCAGTCTCTGCACAAAGTAGGAGAATATGGTCACCAGAGAGAGATAGATCATCGCCGCCGCCATGAGAGGCATAAAGGCGCTGAATGTACGGCTCCTGATAATGTCCGCACCCTTGGTCAGGTCCTGAACCGCGATGTATCCGGCGACAGACGTCTCTTTTAAGAGTACGATAAACTCGTTGCCCAGAGCCGGGAGAACATTTTTAAAGGCCTGAGGCATGATGATGTAGAGCATGGTCTGGCGGTAGTTAAATCCCAGGCTGCGCCCCGCCTCAAACTGGCCGTTGTCAATGGACATGATGCCGCTTCGGAAGATCTCCGCCACATAGGCACCGGAATTGATGCCGAAAGCCAGCACCGATGCCACCACCTTGTTGATCCTGACAGAGCCGAATACCACAAAGTAAATGATCATCAGCTGGATGACCACCGGAGTCCCGCGGATCACCGTCAGATAGATGTTGCACAACAGATTCAGCAGCCCCAGCTTATGAGTCTTCTCATAAGTGGAACGGATCATGGCCACCAGAAACCCCAGTGCAATACCCAGGAGTACTGCGAAGATCGTGATCTTTATGGTATTGCCCAGTCCTTCTGTGATGTATTTCCAACGGTCGTCCTTTATAAAATTCTGGTAAAAATCCGCTCTGAATTTCTCGATCATCGTACTCTTTCCTTAATCTTTATTCTGCAGAGATGTATTTGTCGATAATGGCCTGCAGCTCGCCGGATTCCTTTAATTCGGCCAGCGCTGCATTGATCTTCTCAAGAAGCTCCGTATTGCCCTTCTTTACCGCAATGGCATATTCCTCTACTGTCAGCGCCTCATCCAGGATCTTGATCCCTTCTGTCTGGCTCACAAATACCTTGGCCGGCTCCACATCGATAACGACCGCGTCGATCTTTCCCTGGACCATGGCCTGTACCGCTTCAAATCCCTTGTTATAACGCTCGATGGTGGCATCCTGCTCCTCGTAATCGGAAGCATAGATATCTCCCGTGGTTCCCAGCTGAACGCCGATGTACTTGCCTGCCAGGTCGTCGGGGCCTGTGATGTCGCTGTCATTCTTTACGATGATCACCTGAGAAGCCGTGGTATACGGATCAGAGAAATCCACATTCTTCAGACGGTCCTCATCTACGGTCATACCTGCGGCGCCCATATCTGCCTTGCCGGACTGAAGCTCCGGGATGATGGAGTCAAAGGCGATATCCTCGATCTCCAGAGTCATGCCCAGCTTTTCGGCGATGGCCTGAGAGATCTCCACATCGATGCCTACGATCTCTCCGCCGTCATGATATTCGTAAGGCGGGAACTCCGCATTGGTTGCCATGACCAGGACTTTGCCGCCTGCCTCTGCTCCCTCTTTGGTCTCTGCCTCCGTGGCAGCTGCCGTGGTGGCTTCCGGCGCGGAAGAAGTGCAGGCTGTCAGAGAACCCATGAGAACCGCCGACATAAAAAGTGCAAAAAACTGTTTTTTCATAATAGTAATCTCCTCCTCATATATATACATCACAATGCATAAAATCACACTGCTAGCTATACATTATATCTCATTTCCCAAATTAATCAAGTGGAACTTTTACCAAATTTGCGGTATACTGTGGTAGAAACCCGAAATTTTCTTACTGTCATAACAAAGCAGGTTGTCCATGATACGTATTCTGATCGAAAAAACCGCCTGGCCCATGACTCCGCCTCTCCCCTGGTCCGTATTTCACCTGGCCTTTCTTCTCCTGGGAAGCTTCGGATCCATAGCCCTGGCCAGGTTTCTGTATCCGTCCCGTGCCCTGAGAGAGGCTCTTCCTCCCCGTCAGAGAGACTGTCCTGATCCGGGCCGTCTCCTGCTCCTATGCGGAGTCTGCCTGGCTGCCGGAGAGATCTATAAGCAGCTGTTTCTCTATCTGATCGTAAATGAAGGAAGCTATGACTGGTGGTATTTCCCTTTCCAGCTCTGCAGCACCCCCATGTACCTGTGCCTGATCTTCCCTTTCCTCCCCCGCGGAAAAGTCCGGGACGCCGTGTCTGTTTATCTTCAGTCTTTCGGCTTCCTGGGGGGAATCATGGCTCTTCTGGAGCCGTCGGGACTCATGCATCCTTACTGGACCCTGACTCTTCACGGACTGCTGTGGCATATCATGCTGATCTTCATCGCATGCTGCTGCACCGCCTCGGGTCTGACTTCCCAAAAAAGCCCCGGCATCCTTCCGGCTCTCCCTCTGTTTTTCCTTTTCTGCCTCATGGCCATGGCCGTCAATATTTTTACCGGAGGCAGGGCGGACATGTTCTATATCTCCCCCTACTACCCGGTCACACAGGTGGTGTTCCATGAGATCTCAATAGCGGCAGGCATCGGCCCGGGGATCGCCCTTTATCTGGCTTCCATCTGCGCCGGAGCATACCTTTCCCGCCGGCTGCTGAACTTTATTTTCCGTGTCTGAAAGGTGTGATGGAACAAAGAGTCCGGCTTGCCGGACTCCCGCGCCGTAGCGCGGTTGCGACAGCAGCCATCTTCCTTATGCGCGTAGTGCGCAACCCCCGGAGGGTTTTTGTTCTATAGGACGCACTTTCCTATAGAATAAAAAATACCGCTCCGGCGATGATCTGTCGTCGAAGCGGTATCCTGTGCTTCATTTTCTTCTTTATGTATTCCTTCTACGGCCGGAAAGAGTAATAGAGCTTTCCGTTCTCCAGGCCGCCTCTGTACTGAGCCATCTCGCTGACCGTCACCAGCTGATATCCTCTCTCCACCAGGGCAGGTATGATCTGAAGAGCCGCATCCCCTGTCTGGCTGTAGAGCTCGTGCATCAGCACGATATCTCCGTCTCTCACAGAGCCCAGAACCTTATCCACGGTGCTCTGAGTATTTTTTGTCTTCCAGTCCAGCGTGTCGATGCTCCACATGATCATGGGGGCGTTGACATTGGCAAGGACCGTGGCGTTCTTGTTGCCTCCCGGCAGGCGGACCGTAGCCGGAACCACGCCGCAGACAGCCTGGATAGCCTCGCTTCCCTTGTTCACCTGATACTGGATCTGCTCTGCGCCAAGCTTATGAAGATATTTGTGCTCATAAGTATGATTGCCGATCTCGTGGCCTTCCGCGGCCATACGCTGCATCTCCGCGGCATAGCTGGGACAGCGGTTTCCCACTACATAAAACGTGGCCTTTCCTCCGTACTGTGCCAGACAGTCCATGATCCGGTTGCCCACGGAGGCCATGGGACCGTCGTCAAAGGTCAGGGCCACCATGGGGCGCGACGGATCGATGACCCGGCCCGAAGCCGCCTGGGTGCCTTCATTTGCCGTCTGATCTGCCTGGTTTTCCTGGGACCCGGTTTCTTCCTGGGCCGTCTCCCCGGCCTGAGCCTCCTGACTGCCTTCGGTCTCTTCCTGAGACTGACCGTCCTCCTCCTGCTTCACGCCCGGCGGATCGGTGACCACTCCGTTCTCGTCCACCCACTGGGCTACTCCCGGCCCCTTTTCCATGTTGATCCACTGACCTTTGGGGCTCTCATCCTCTGCCATGGCCGTCCCCGCAGACATCACCGTCAGCATCACGGCCCCGCAGACAGCGGCCCACCACGTCTTTCTGATTTTTCTCATACTTCCCTCCTGCTCTGCTTTCTTGGTGTTCCAGACTCCCTCCTAGCCTAATCCATTTTCCCCTAAAAAGCAAGGGTCTTAATCGAACTTTAAGAAATAAGCAAGATCATTGATCCGGCTCTGCCAGATACCTGGCTGCCACGTATCCTTCCTCGTCGTTTTGCCGGATGCAGCGGATTTTCACCCAATCCTCGGAGGCCTCGTCCAGCACTTCCACCTCCTCTCCTTCTTCCAGAGTGGTCACGATGTCTCCGCTGGTATCGGCCTGGCTGCGCACGTTCAGGGATTTGGCGCTGACCGTCATGATCCGGGGTTCTTCTTCCTCGTGAGGCTGCAGATTGGCTTCCGCCATGGCCGCCACCTCCGCCCCGTTCATAGGTGTGTCATAAATTCGGATCTTTCCGATATACCCGTAATACTGATAGTCGGACTTGTAGAGAGCCGCCTGTCGGCCGATGGTAATCAGGTCGTCGCACTCGTTCAGCTGTCCCACTTCTTCCTGCCCATCCAGCTGGCCGTTGATGTAGATGCTCATCATGGGCTTTTCATATACCACTGTCACATCATACCACTGGTCCGGAGACAGTTCCGCCTCGGTCTCAAAGGACCCGTGGTAGCTGTCCGAAATCACCCAGCAGTTCAGATGGCCATAGCGGAAAGAGACTACCAAAGGGCCGTCGTCGGAATCATACTTTCCCAAAATAGCCGTAAACTCCTTATTGACGTCAAGGCAGTTCACCACTGCGTTGAAGGTGAAATCATCGCTGAACTGGATCTCCTGACCGCATTCGATGTAATCCCCGTCTCCGTCCAGATAAAGGGCCCGTCCCACGGGAGCCTGAGGATCCCCGATCTCCACCAGCTGTGAATCCCCGTAGGGGGTACAGACGGTCTGAGCCGCCCGCTCCTTCATCCCCCTGGTGAAATCCCAGTCATAGACAGGCTCCAGATCCCGGATAGCCACTCCGGTTCCGAATTCCTGCCCCTCTTCACCCTGTTCCTGATTTTCCCCCTCTTCTCCGTCTTTGCCCTTGTCTTTCTTCAGAGAACTCAGTTTTTCTTTCACTGCTTCCACTTTCTCTGTTATGAAGGGCTCAAATTTTTTATATCCAAAAAACGCTCCCCCGCCTATGACGCACAGAATCACCAGCCGTACAGCCAGATTTAAACATGTTACCTTCCAGCTGTCCTTTCCGTATCTTTTTAAACCTGCCATGTTCTTTTTCCTCTGCTATTCTGAATCCGGCACCTTCTCGCCGTAGATTCCGATCTCTGATATGCACGTATTCCCTCCTCCTTCATAGATGGAATTGATGCGCACATTCAGATATTTGGTAATCGCCGGATTGCTGATCTCCACTGTAAATTCTTTCATCTCGTCAGGAAATAT
>Ga0137306_100422_pt1 | contig 18628 bp, 5 predicted proteins | sample Inofroosms_March_FD_97187 | JGI IMG/M metagenome (GOLD analysis project Ga0137306, IMG submission 97187) | Mouse cecal microbial communities from Vienna, Austria - N-Acetylneuraminic and N-Acetylglucosamine D2O microcosms_March | ecosystem: Host-associated > Mammals > Digestive system > Large...
GGTTTACGTTGCGGCACTGCCCTACAAACCAAGGGCCTGCTATAAAACTGATATGATCAGGAACTCGGACGTTGATGACGACGTTGCTGTCCTGTAAGGAGAGGGTACAACCCGAACCCAGGTCTATAACGCCGTTAAGGCTGTATTCGGCACTGTTCAAGGCGGGAAAACGTATCACTGTATCACGGCCGTGCATCACCAATGCGTCTGTACCGCAGATTTCATCGGCCAAGTCCCCACGAAGGATGTCAACAACCTTTATCTTCCAAGGACCTACGCCGCCGCTGATACTGAAATGGATGGAGACACTGTCATCCTGACATACCTCCCGACTACCACTCATCACCAAATTCGCCAACGAATTGTATTGAATCTCTGCCTTAGGTAAACCGCTATTCAGCATACAACCATCCACATCTTTCATGGACACAATCTGGTATACACCCTCCTGTACAACTTTCAGCTCGTGCGTACGGGAAGAAATTCCCCTCACCGTCTTTTCGCTATTATCCGGAAATCGGACTGTATACTCCCACTCCGGATTACCCGTCACCAACGTAACACTCAATGTGGACGTATCTCCGGCACAAATCGTCACAACCGAGGGAGTCATTTCCAACTCTCTTTTCGGATAGACACGCAACAACATCGTATCACTCACATCTTCCCCACACGAATTATAAACCCGACACCACACTTGTGCACTGTCCAGTGCCATCGTCACCACAGGCCACATACCGTAATCCGTACTGCTCTGCGGCACCTGGACATTGCGGTCAAACACAGAATCCCGGCCATCCTTAAAAAGAACATGCCACTCATAAGTCAAATCGCCACCGGTAGCAGACAAACCTACCCGCAAACTCATCTCCTCACACAGAGTATCATTCTGTAATTCTGTTCTGATAACAGGAACAGTATCAATGCGCACCCATGACGTTTCAGTAGTTTTCGACTCACAACGGTTAAAATAATGACAATAATAAAATCCCGTATTTTGCGTACAATTGGGTATACTCAGCGTATCTGCCTGAGAAACCAGCACCCCGGCTTCTCCTTCATTCGTTTGCCGGTAATACCACTTATATTCAACCATCATGCTCCTGTCAATTCCCAACCGCAATACGGTATCGGTAGCACAATCGGCACACAATGTCACATTACGCAACGGGTCTGCCACATCAATAGCATCCGGCACCCGAATATTAATATCCCGGAAATTATGTGCTCCGGACGAACATTTATTCATAAACCATACCCGGTATGTATGATAAGTATTGACGTCAAACGGTCCCACCAATAACTTATTCTCCGTACCCAACGTATTCAGATTCCTGTCTTGCCATAAAAATTTAGTACGCTCCGACACCGGCGAAACATCAATACTCAATTCCACCGCTCCATCTGCCGGACAACGTATCATCGTGGAATCCGAGATACTCACGACTCTCAATGTATCATCGACATACAACGTACCCACTGGCACCACTGATTTCCCGCAAGCATTCTCCACCTCAACAAAATAATTCCCTTCATCGGCCGCACTGACCGCGTCTATCGTATAACGCGGTCCGGTATAATTCAGTTTCACGCCATTCAAATACCACTCGAACGGTGTCACCGAAGTCACATAAGGTGTTGCATAATAAGCTCCGGCACAAAGCGTATCCACCGTCACACGTGAGATAGAAACGGAAGGTGTCGTTCCTATCATCAATTTGGCTGTATCACGTACTTCAACATCACAACGATTATTCGCCACCACCACATAGGAGCCGCTGTCAGCCAACTGCAAATCCGTCAACTCATAGAAATTGCGATGCCCGATTTCAGTCGCATCATCGGGTAACTTATACCACGTATAAGTCTCCGCATTCCGGAAACCGGAAGAAAACATCACCGTCTTTCGGGTTTCGTCACATATATACTCATCCGGCATCGGATTTTCCAACCTTACCAACTCCCGCACCATCAACGTTACCTTAGGCGACATCACCGTTCCGCAACTATTCGTAATCTCACACTCATACACACCATAATCCGACACCTGCACATGCTCAATATTATAGAACGGCTCCCGTCCCTCTTTCAGCGTCAAACCGTCACTCATCCACCTATAATTCATACGACATCCCGTAGTCGTCACACTGAATTTCATCTCCGCCCCCTCACACTTCTCTATCTCTATATTATTCGGTTCACGTGCAATAATCCGTATCGGTGAAGCCGCCACAATCGTATCTGAGCCAAACATAATCCGTTCACAACCGCTTACCGGGTCGTGAGCTATCACCCGATAAATATAACCGTCTATCAAATCAAAATCATTGCACACCTTGCCTTCCAGTCCTGTCCACAACAAACTCCCTCCATTACCAGTCTGCTCCGATCCCTCCACCATCTCTCCATCGCGGGTCAGATGATACTTCAATCCCGGCTGACTGCCGCTTAAACGGATACTCCCCTGCGGCACAGACGAGGTGACACAATAACTGTTTACTACCGATTCCACCTCAAAAGGCAATATCGTATCCGCCAACTGCAACGTATAGGAACCGAAATCCACCGAACAGCCCAATCCCGTACGATACGTTGCCGTCACATAATACGTACCTGCTTTCTTAATCTGTTTCGGGAAAACAAAAGCACTGCCCGTTCCCTCTAATTCCGACACCTCTTCCATCGGAGAAGCCAACCGCAACTGATAGCGTACATGCTGCTCACTGTTATCCAACCCCAACCTTACATAACTGCCCCGACAAATATATTCGCCATTTGATGAGGTAATATTAAACGCATCCGGATAAGATTCCATAACCACCAGCGTACTGTCGATGTGCCGGCATCCGTTTTCGTCAATCACTTCCACCACATAATAACCTTCCCCATCCACCGGTGCGGGAAAACGGAAGCTGCTGCCATCCGCCTTACCGTTACATTGGGACAACAAGGTGCCGTCCGGACGATAACAATTATATTGCATCCGGTCAAAAGTAAACGCCAACACACGCAACGAATCCAACGTCCCTTCACAATAACGCAACTCCGGCTCCAAAGACAGCGAAGGCAACTCCAACACTTTTACAATCACACTGTCACGCATCATCGTCCCGCATACATACGCATTCACCCGATATACACCGCTCTCTGTGATACGTCCCACATTCAAACGGTTACCCGTACCCGTCACCCTGTTCACCGGTCTGCCGTCACAAAGCAACTCATAACCAACTCCCTCCTCACTTCCGGACAACCAGATACAACTATCCACACCCCGACAAACCACCACCGTATCACCCAATACCTGTTCCGGCTCCACCTCATAAACGGCAGGAGGTTCATTCAGACACAAACGCCCTTCCATCTCGCGCTGACAACCTGTTAAAGCATTCACTCCCATCACATAATAACAACCCAAAACATGTTGTTTATTAAAACTCCTTTCCGGTGCCGGACGCCAGGCAGACGTCAAACTATCCACCAGCAAATCATCAGGCTGCATCTCCCGATACAAATAATAATTCACACCGCCTTCCCGGCAAGACACTGCCACCGGCAAAGAATCGGCATCACTCTGCCGGCAAACATCATTCCCTGCTATCGGGCATATCTCCGGCAAACGGGCCCCCTTCACCTCCCAAAAATCCAATTGCCGGGGACAACCGTTATCCGCAACAATCTCATAATATCCCGGCTTATCAAACTTTCCAAGGACAAAAGGAACCGTTATCCCGTCACCGACAACTGCCGGATAAACCTGTGCCAGACTACCGGAATTCAAATAACGCTTCACAACATACTTCATACCCGCCTCGCTACCGGCAAGCGCTATCGTAAAGCTCTCCGGAGCACAATAATAAAGCGGCTTATCCACCAGCGGGAACCTCTGCGGCAAATCATCGCCCGTCACATTCAGCGACCCGATTTCCTCATCCACCCCGCAAGGACTTATGGCATGGAAATAATACACACCATTCAATATACTGACCGCATTGGATCCGTTGTATAATTTATTCCAGGCTAAACCGCCTCCGTCAATCCGTTGCAACGTATCAGATCTCAAATAACCATTGGTAACATAATACTTCCAGCCTTTTGCCGTCCGTTTCAATAACAATGAAACTCCAGTGGTATCTCCGTTACAAAAAGAACCTTTTACCTCCGCTTCAAATACGGGTAAAGGAGGATACACTATCACACTATCACGCATTGTGGCCGTACACCCGTTATCCGCAATCGCTTTCACCCGGTAAACACCGGTTACTTCCTGGTGCCCGAAATTCAATGCATTTCCCGTTCCTTCCGTCGCATCCGAAGACACTACCGTAGCATCGCAATAGAGAAAATAATCGACCCCGGCATCACTTCCGGTCGTCTGAACTTCAAAACTCTCTTCCGGTTTATAACATCCAGGAACCAAAGCATATTCATTCGGACCCGGCTTAGCCGTAATCGTCACAGTGTCCATACTCCGGCATCCCGTCTGCACATTCTCAGCAACCACCACATAATCTCCCGCCGGTTGCTTCCGGAAAGATCCGCTTCCCATTCCCTTCAACGTATCCAACTGCTCCAAACAATACAACACTCCGTTCTCCATTCTTCGAAGCGCAATGCTGCAACCCGAATCCTCCGTATCACAATATTCACAATCATCCATCCATATCTCAGGACGCGGATGAATCGTAAGAACCGTATCAAGCATCACCGAACAACCACCCGCAACATCTACTGCCCGGATCAGATAATTACCCGCCCGGCTGATTTCATCAGCAAAAACAACACTGCTACCTGTCCCCATCAACGTATCCAAAGCCGCCATCGGACTCTCCTGCAACAACACATACGACACTCCGACAGAAGTCTGATTCAAACGAACCCGGTAATTATTACCATCACACACCGGCTCCATACCTTCCAACATAACATCAATCTGAACAGACGGCTTTTCCCTCTTCACTACCTCAAAAAGCGTCTCCCGGTAACATCCCCCAGGGAAACTAATCCGCTCTACCCGGAACTTATACCTGCCCGTTACAAACTCCCCGGCAAACAAAGGTTGGGGATTAGTCTGAGGATAAGTAAGTCTGGCCAGCTCGGAACCATTCTCCGTTAATATCTTATATGCCACGCCGATATGCACGCCGCTCAACTGCAACTTCGCTCCGTTTTCCCCTTCACAATAACCGAAAGGCGGAACAAGCGTATCATTGGGTACTCCTTCCCGGATTGTATCTTTTTCTATTTCACTTTCACAACCGCTCTGCACATCAACAGCCTGCACGGAATATACACCTGCCGACAAATTCATCAATAAGGTATCGGAAGCCGAAGTTTGAATCGTGATACTACCCGCCGGACCGCTAATCTCATAACGGCAAGTTGCCGATAAAGCCGAAAATTTCATCACTCCCTTTCCGGCTTCCACACAGTCATTGGTCACTACCGTCGGCAAAACAGGTCTCTCTACCGAATCCACTCTCAGCATCGCTCCCTTCACCTCACAATTGCCCCGCTTAGCCCGCACATAATACGTACCAGCCGTCACATCCGGGAACACCGACTGTACTCCGCTCCGCACTCCGGCAACCACCAGCGTATCCTCTGGCAAACGGTACAAACCGTATTCCACCCCGGATTCCGCCCCCGGCACCCACAATTTTACATCACTACCGGCACAATACGACGTTTCGCCTTTCAACTCCGGTACTGCCGGAGCAGATCCGATTTCAACAGGCGCACTCAGTTCAATATCACATCCGTTCACCACACTCTTCACACTCCATTTTCCCGTCTGTGCCGGAGAAATATCCCACGCCAAACGTCCTCCCACTCCCGGTTTGGCATCTCCCACAGCCACACCGTCATGATACAACTGATATTCATAAGGTGCCGGCGCCGTTTCTATATACAAAACCACAGTGCTGTCCGCACACCCGTTTCCGTCATATTTCAATACGACTTCTTTCGCATCCGGATCGTAAATCTTCATCGTCGTAACCTTCACCGTATCCTCCATCGTCTGCTCGCAAGTCCCGACCTTAGCGATTACCACATAATTCCCGGCTCCCAAAGAAATGGTATTACACAAACTGCCGTCTGCCTGAACAGCAAACGAACCCAACGTCAAACTTGTATTACCGGCAGAATACAAACCATAACTTACTCCCGCTTCCGGCACTGCAATGCAAACCGACGTACTCAGATAACCGTCACTTGGACAAAACTCCCCGCCTCCGGTAACATCCACATTCTGAGGAGCAGGAGCCAATACCACCGAATCATACACAGCTTTACAACCCGTAACGGTATGATAAGCTTCCACACGATAAGTCCCCACGGTTGTATAACTACCGAAAATCAACGTATCCTGTCCGGTACGAACCACCGGAGTAAAGCCTGCATTATCACAAACCAACGTATAACGTACACCAGACTCTGCCTTTGTCAAACCGATTGTCACTCCCGAAGAAGAACCGACACAATGATTCCCCGCACCTATCAACCTTCCGATTCCAGGAAGTTCATGACGAATCACACGTACCGTATCTTTCATCACACGTTCACAAGCACCGATACGGCCAACCACAACATAATCACCTACATCCAAATCCTTTAAACTGCATACATCGCCGTTCTGTTGTCTGCGAAGAGTATCCGTCAACACATTCCCGAATATCGTCGCTTTATACAAACCGTAAAATATATTATTCTCCGGAGACAATACGCATACACCTGATGACAAACCGTCACTATCGGCACAAAACTCTCCACCGCCAACAACCGTTCTTTCTGACGGGGCCTCCGCCAATACCACTTCTCCATACTCCTTGCGGCATCCCGTTTCCAAATCCTCGGCAATCACCACATAACGACCCGTATCGCGAAGACCGTTGACAAAAGTATAATCACCGGGACCCGTCCAGACAAACTCTCCGAAATTCGGATTAGAAGAACTCAACGTATACTTCACGCCCTCCTCTCCGCCTTGAACTCCTACAACCACCTTAAACTCATCCGACTTACAATACTCTCCCGCTCCAACCAAACTCCCCAAACCCGGCACCGGATTTTCCAACACCTCAACCGTATCCGGCATTGCCGTCACACAACGTCCTAAAACAGCCTGCACCACATATTTTCCTGCTCTCATTACAGGCTCAAACTTTAACGCATGACCCGTCCCCGTTTCCGTATACTTCACCCCTTCTTCCAAAAGAATGAGCTGATAGGCCATATCTTGTTCACTGCCATTCAGCACAATCATACTATCCACGGGACTATCCGCACAATAAGCCCAACCACCCGACAATGTAAACGCTTCCGGAGCTTGAAGCACTTCCAGCTCGCCCTCCATCATCGTCTCACAATATCCTCCGTCTGCCGTCTTGTGAGGCACCTGCGCAACAATCCGCAAATACTTGCCATAATAAGCCGCAGCATCCGGTAAAGCAAAATGCAACGGACTACCCGTACCCGCAACATTCGTCACCTCCGTCCAAACCACACGGTCATCACTGCTCTGCAAATAATAATAAGCCAATGGAACACTTCCTTTCAGCCAAATCGTCAACGGCTTACCAGCCGCAACACAACGCACACCCGCATCTTCAATCGTATCAACAGGAACCACCGGATTCACCACTACCACCACCGTATCGTCTACCGACTCATTCCCGCATTCCACATGCAAATACACCTTCCCGTCACTTGTCGGGCTTACCGGAGCCAACTGCATTCCTCCCGCCAAAACTCCGTTCTCATTGCTCCAACTGTATGTATAGGACTGACAGGCACCTCCACCCACCAATGCCCTCAAATCCAAGCCATCTCCCGCACACAACTGTACCGTATCCACTGCTTGACCGTTACCATCCACAATACCTCCCCCGAAGTCACCTCCCAACACATTCACAACCACCTCTTTCGTCACCGGACAAGCAGCTCCGTCCGTCACCGTCACCTTAAACAAAGCACTTCCGTTCATCGGCACCGTTTCCGGATCTTCCTTCACATCCTCTCCGGTCTTCAACCTGTCAGCCGGCACCCACTTATAAGTCACATCCCCCACCGCTCCCGTAACGGTAATATCCAACACCTTCGTATCGCCATAATTCACATATACCGGAGAAGATACCGCCACATCCAAACGGCTCATTCGCAACTGCACCGAATCATACATCACACTCTCACACCGTTCCGGTGTCGTATCCTTCGCAACAACATAATAATCACGCTCAATCAAAGGCACCCGGAGGAAAAGACGTCCACCCGTTCCGGCAATTTCCTTATACACTGTTCCGGAACCATAACGGAAAGAATACGTCACACCCAAATCGCTCCCGCTCAGCTCCAGCCAACTACTGTCCGTATCATACCGGCAATAAGACGCTTGCCCTATCAAAGCATAACGGACGGGCGGTTCCTGCACCTTCACCTCTTTGCTACCGAACACGGTTTCACATCCCCAACTATTCACAGCCTTCACACTATACACGCCTTCTTCCAGTCCTGTCCAACGTACCGGCGAAGCAGAAACAGGCGTACCGAACTCCTTACCCTCTTTCAACAAACGGTAACTGCATCCGGATTCAAAACAAGACAAATCCAGACGGACATCACTCTGCCCGTTCCGGCAATACACACTGTCATGCTGCCAGAACGACAAATCACACCCCTGCGGAACCGCATATTCCTTAATCGTCAAAGCGCCCGAAAGATCACGCACACACCCCGTCACCACATTCTTCGCCACAATCTTATATTCACCTTCCGTCAACTGAAAATCAAAAGGGGCACCCGTACCTGCCAGCGGCCACGGAGCTGCCTGTATCGTATCCCAATCCGTTCCGTCATATTTACACAACTCGTACACCACGTCCAACTCCGTTCCCGTCAGTCTCACCTCCGCATACGTCGTATTCTCACACAACTGCTTCAACACTGCCAGCGAAAAATCCGTCGGCAACGGGTCTTCCTTCACTTCCACCTCTCCCGGCATCACCGCCGTACAACCATTCGTATCCTCTGCCACCACATAATACGTTCCTGCCTGCGCAAGTCCCGAAAAACACAACGGTCCAGTCAAAGGCACTGCATCACGGCCATGAAGCGTAGCCACCTCCACCCCGGGCTTCCGGTACAAACGATAAAGCACAGACGTATCCGACCCTTGCAGACAAGCCCCTACACCAACCTCATCCCGGGCACAATAACTGCCTCCCCCTTCAAATCCAAACGACACAGGACGGCTCATCGTCACATAAGCCTCCGTCAATTCCCCTCCCTGAGAACACATATTCTGAATATGACAACTAAACGTCTCCGTCTTGCTCACCTTCGAAGCATCCACCTCCAGACGGTTGGAATAACCATCTGCAACCACCTTTCCGCTCTGTGTCCAGATATAGCGGATTGGCTGACTTCCCGTAGCCTGTACAACCAAAGACTGTTTCTCTCCGTCACACATCAGTAGCTTCACCCCGTTCAGCCCATTCACAAAACGGGCCAGCTCATGCAGTGTGAACCCCACCTGATTGCTCCGCGTCACCCCACAACCATTATATACCTCCAGATGATAATAACCGTCACCATCGCCGACACACAAACTGTCTATCTCCAACACCGGCCCTGCCGTTCCGGAAAGATGTCCCGCAACATCCGCCAGCGGTTGTCCCCGATAAAACCAACGCATACTGTCTATCTCTGATGCCTTACTCATCAACACCACCTCCGCACGAAGCGTATCCCCCTCGCAATACTCCGGCAGCAACTCCGGTCCCGAAGAGACAACCGGCAAACGCTTCACCGCAACCGCAACATTCCCGCTCCGCACCGTTCCGCAACTGTTCGACACATTACAATAATAATATACCGTATCCCGCTCATACTTCAAAGAAAACAAATCATACGTATTGGAATTCGTTGCAGCCCCCAACGGCACTCCATCCTTAAACCACTGGTAAGACAATGGCTCCGTACCCTTCGTTGAAGCATCCGCCCGAAGCGTCAGAGACGCCCCCACACAAAGCGTCGTATCCGGAGAAACACCCTCCATCGTAATCGGATACTCCAAATGCAACACCATCGGATTACTGAACGTACTGTCACAAAACGGGTGATACACCTTAATCAGATAATATCCCCCTTTCGTCACTCCATTCAGGACAAACTTATTCATATAGCTTTCCGCTAACTTCTTTCTTGTCGACAGCGAAGGATAATCCGTCAATTCATACAACGCATACCGATACCTCTCATCCTGGTTCGTCTTCACATAAAACTCGGCATTCCCGCCCAGACAAGCCCTCACATCCACACTCTGCTCCTCCACCTTCGGCGGTACAATCACAGGCACATAAGCACTGTCATACACCGAACCACAGGCATTGCTAACCTCTGCAATATACAACCCCTCTTCCGCTCCCGTCGGACCGATGTGCAACTTATAATAATTCAGCAACGTATCCGCTTCTGCCGAAATCTGGTGGGAAAGCGTATTCTTATACCACCGGTAATGCAAACTCCCCGTTCCGGCAGAATTACGCGCAATCACATTAAACTCAAACTCTCCCGAACCGGCACAAATATCCCGGTCCACATTGATACCCGACAAAATAATCGGCTCTCCCTTCACCGACACAATACAAGTATCCGTTATCAGTTCCTCGCCGCATTGTCCGTTCAGCACACAACGATACATCCCGTTATCACGATCCTGCATCACCGAAAACTTTAACGTCGGCGACTTTTCGCCCGTCACCCCGCTATGCGAAGGCACAAACGGCTTAAAACAAGACTCGCGGTCGTTCCATTTTTCCCATTGGTAAGCAATACCCGTACCCTCGGCCACAACCTTCAGCTCCAACGACTTCGATGCCGTCACACACTGATTGTCTCCGGCATTGGGCTGAACCAAAATCACGGGAGGCAAACACGTACGGGTAAAGCCATCCTGCGGTCCGCCGTGAAAAGCCCCGGCTCCCTTCACCAAAATACGGGTGCTGTCCATAGCCGAACATCCCTCCGCCATCAACGTCACCTCCACCACCATGTCCTTCTCAACAGAAGCCAGCAACAAAGGATTCACATTCACACCTGCAAATATCGAAGGCTTAATCTTCCAGCTAAGTCCCGTCCCCTGCAACGCATCTCCTGCCGTATCCACCGCAGTCAGTTGCAACGAAGAACCCTCCGTCACATTCTGTATGGCAGGTATATCCACAAAAGGCCGGTTGATAGTAACCGTCAACGTATCTTCCGTCCAGCATCCCCGGTTGTCCGCCCGGAAAATATAATCCGTCTGTACCAACGGAGCCACACTTGTCAGCGCTGATGTATCCGGCCCCACAAGTTCCGCCCCCTGCCAACTCAGCTTAGCATCTGCAACAGAACTGCTTCCCATGACCGAGGCCGTATCTCCCCAACAAATCTGCATTCGGCGGGTAGAGGGTCGGATAATCTCCGCTATAGGCACCTCATTCACAGCCAGATGAAGCGTATCAGAATACACTGAAATTCCGCTCCTGTTAGTCACTTTGCAATAATAACTTCCCGAATCCGACAACGTCAACGGACTCAAAACAACACGCTCCGTCACGCCCATACTCCCCGCCGGATTCAACTTAAACCATTCCACCTGATAAGAGGCCGGATTATCCACACAAACCACCATCGCATTCAAAGCCGTATCCACTCCCGCACAAAGTTCCGTCGGAAAATTCACTATTTTCACACCAAAATTTACCGCCGACCGCGCAAAACCGTCATTCACCCCTCCGGCAAAAGAAGCACTCCCCTTCATATTCAACAACACACTGTCACGCACCACACACCCTTCACGGTTATAACTCACATATATTTTCTCCATCCCCGGAGCCAGTGTAAAAGAAAACGGATTCACATTTGCTCCCCCAATCGAACTCACATTGGTTGTCCACGTCAAACCCGTAGCCGGACTAATAGCCGCGCCACTGGCATCCGTCGCCGTAATAGATGTCGTCGCTCCCTCCGACACATTCAGGACATAAGGCACATCCACCGTCGGATGAACCACTCGCACTTTTACCGAATCTACTGACGAACAACCGTTCGCCTCCACCTGCAACACATAGCGGCTATCTTCCGTCGGGAATGCCTTCACCGAAGTCGCGCCTGTATTCCCCGTCAAGCCCGGTCCCGACCAACTGAAAACAGCACCCTGCACATCACTCCGTCCCTGCAACGCCAACGTATCGCCGTAACAAATCTTGGTATCCTGCGACGGCACCGTAATCTCCGCCAAAGGAATCGGATGCACCACATAGTCTATCGTATCGGAATAAACACTCACTCCGGAGCGGTTCATCACCACACAATGGTATTTTCCTGCATCCGACAAACGCATCGATGACTTCGTAAAAACAGCCGTTGTCGCAATGACATTTCCGTCCTTATACCACTTATATGTATAAGGACCCGGATCGCCCGCCTGCAACGTAGCGGCAAACTCCACCCGTGCCTTCTCACAAACCACAGAAGGCGTAGCACTCACCCGAACGCCAAAATTCACCGCCGACCGCGCAAAACCGTCATTCTCTCCACCGGCAAAAGAAGCACTCCCTTTCGTATTCAACATGACACTATCGCTCACCACACACCCCTCCAGATTATAACTTACATACACCCGCAATAAAGCCGCCATCCCCTTCACAGAAAACGGATTCACATTTGCCCCCCCAATCGAACTCACATTGGTTGTCCACGTCAAACCCGTAGCCGGACTAATAGCCGCGCCACTGGCATCCGTCGCCGTAATAGACGTCGTCGCTCCCTCCGACACATTCAGGACATAAGGCACATCCACCGTCGGATGAACCACTCGCACCTTTACCGAATCTACCGACGAACAACCGTTCGCCTCCACCTGCAACACATAGCGGCTATCTTCTCTCGGGAATGCCTTCACCGAAGTCGCGCCTGTATTCCCCGTCAAGCCCGGACCCGACCAACTGAAAACAGCACCCTGCACATCACTCCGTCCCTGCAACGCCAACGTATCGCCGTAACAAATCTTGGTATCCTGCGACGGCACCGTAATCTCCGCCAAAGGAATCGGATGCACCACATAGTCTATCGTATCGGAATAAACACTCACTCCGGAGCGGTTCATCACCACACAATGGTATTTTCCTGCATCCGACAAACGCATCGATGACTTCGTAAAAACAGCCGTTGTCGCAATGACATTTCCGTCCTTATACCACTTATACGTATAAGGACCCGGATCGCCCGCCTGCAACGTAGCGGCAAACTCCACCCGTGCCTTCTCACAAACCACAGAAGGCGTAGCACTCACCCGCACGCCAAAATTTACCGCCGACCGGGCAAAACCCGCAGCCTTCTGTCCGGTATACTTCATTCCCGTCTGCCCGTATACCTTTCCGCACAACACTCCGGAAAAAAGTACAATTGTGCATAACACAAACTTTATACCTCTCATGGTTTCTACTATTTTAATTCCTTTCCTTTTCTCAATTCATCATCTTCTCCTTCATTCTCATCTCCTCCCACAAATCCAACAAATGATAATTCATCAAATTATATTTCACATTCCGCTGCAAATTCATCGTATCGTAATGTTCCAAATAACCGAAATACGAATTCATCTGCGCCCGGAAGTCCTCCCGTTCCTGACGGCTCAACTCCTTCCCGCTGCACAAACGTCTGTTCCATCTTCTCACCGCCTCGTAAAAATTAGCCTTCGTCCGGTTTGCCGGCAAACGGTAATAAGGCTTAATCACAATCCCTAAATACATCACTCCCTTCTCCACCCTCTGCAAATAAAACTTACGGGGATGCAGCGTCAGCTTCTCCTCCCTCCGCAAATAATCGCGCACCTCCTCCGTCAATCGCACCAAAAACTCCTTATCCCGGTGCACAACATAAAAATCGTCCACATAACGCCCGTAAAACTCCAGCTTCCGGTTATACTTCATCCACGTGTCAAAATCGTGCAGATACACATTGCTGAACAACTGGCTCGTCAGATTCCCGATAGGAAGTCCGCAACCCGCCGGCGAATGAAACAAACTCTTGGAAGGCGGAAGTCCCTCCCAATCCTTCACACTTCCCCTCACCATACATCCCTGCACCGGATTATTAAAGACAACCTGTCTCACCAGATAATCCACCAACCTCATATCCGTACCCTCCCACCGCGGAGAAGGCTTCTTCATGTGGCGACACAGCTTGTCATACAACAACTGCCGGTTCATCTCCATAAAATACCCCTGGATATCCAACTTCAATATCCAGGCTTCCTCCTTATAATTATCCGAACAAGCCCGCATCGCCCTGGCCAACCGCCTCTGTCCGTAATGAATTCCCCGTCCGACACGGCAACTGTAACTATCATTGATAAAGCGCGCATCCAACACCGGATTCAAATAATTAAACAACAGATGATGAATCACCCGGTCGCGGAAATCTGCGCAAAAAATCTCCCGTTTCACCGGTCGGTTAATCACAAAAGCCATACTCCGCCGCGGCACATAACAACGGTTCACAATCTCATCATACAGCGCAAACAGATTCTTCTCCAGCTCCAACTCAAACGCCAGCTGATTCAACGTATTCCGTTTATTCTTTCTGGCATCGAAATAAGCCTGGAACAACTCCATGACCAACTTATGATCCCGTTCTCTCATCATCATTCATTAAAACTTCCCTTCACTTCTCCATTTCAACACTCCTTCCGGTGGACTACTGAATTCGGAACCGTCTCTCACTGTTTCCGTAAAAACAGCGACTCTACGTTCTCTCTCTTCTCCTCCTCCCAATTCTTAACACAGCGCACCGCAAAACCGTTGTACTTGTTGTTGTTGTTCTGCGGGTTGACGCCACTGCTGTTGAAGTTCATGTTGTACGCGTTGGTATTATTGTACCAAGTACTACTCCAATAGTACCCGTTGCTACCCGCGTTGTTCACCGAACTCCCGTTTCCGTTGCCTCCCAACACGCTACTTCTTTTCAACCTTTCCACTATCCAACTCCTTCTACTTTTTTAGTAATCCCTTCGCTCGCAAAGCCTGCCTGCTACGACAAGCCCCGTCCTGATACTACCGGAACTCCCCTCCATGCCTCACTCCCCTGTATCTCAACTCCCCCTCCTCTTTTCAACTCTTCAACTTTTTAACTCTTTCAACTTTTCCTCTCGCTCTTCTCCCAACCCGCCAACTGCCTCGACACGCTCTCCACCTTCTCATTCAACTTGATAAAGCGCTCCATATTCATCAGCCTCAAATCATTACACACCCTCAACATCACCCTCAGCCGCAGCAAATGCAACGTGGCCCGTCTCAGATACTCCCGCTTCTCCGCCACCGTATTCGCCTGATAAATCTCAAGAAAAATCTCCATACACTCCTCCTTCAACTTCTCTCCCAGCACAAACTTATGTTCCCGGGGCATCTTCTGCACCATGTGATACAACTCCACCAAAATATCGTACGTTGCCTTATACACCGGCAACTCATAAAACATACCCATACGTCCCGTTTTCTTCTTGAGAGAAAAACTTTTTCCTCTTGACCAAACTGTTTTTTCTTCAAGAGGATAATTTTTTTTCCTCTTGAGGAAAATTGACTCTCCTCAAGAGGATAATTAATACTATTCTACTTTCTCAAACGAAATCCCGCTTTTGATTTCATCCCGCACCCTCACCGAAGGACGGAACTGCACCTTCACATCGCGAATCATCGTCGTCTTGAACTCCTTCGGATTCGCCACCCCCTCACTCGAAAAAGAGATACGCATAATCCCCACCTCATCCAACTTTACGCTCTTTCCCAGCAACATCAGCGCCGGCACCTCATCCAAAAAATTCTTCAGTACATTACTTATGTCGCCCACCGTCAGCGAGGAACGCCCCGCAATACGCCGGCTCACATAATCCAGGTCCACTATGCCATCCCATACCGGGGTTGCATAATACTTCTCCGCAGATTCTAAATCGCGCGGATTCTTTCTTTTTTGCATCCTGTACTTCATCGTACTAAAATTTAAAGGTGAATAAATCGCCCCCTCTACCCATATAATCTCTTTTCGACGCTTCAATTCTTTTCCACCTCCTCTGCCCCACGCCAACCTTTTCAAACCCTTCCACTCCGATTTCTTAACACAGCGCACCGCAAAACCGTTGAACTTGTTGTCGTTGTTCTGCGGGTTGACGCCACCGCTGTTGAAGTTCAAGACATACGCGTTGTTGGTATTGTTGTAAGTACTACTCCAATAGTACGCGTTGGTACCCGCGTTGTTCACCGAACTCCCGTTACCCCAGCCGCCCAACACGCCGCCCCTTCAACCTTTTAACCCTTCAACCCTTCCAACTTGTTTAGTAACCGCTTCGCTCGCAGAGCCTGCCTGCCACGACAAACCCCAACCTGATACTACCGGAACTTTCTCCTCTTCACCCCTTCCAATTAGCCCGGTGGATTACTGAATTCGGAACCGTCTCTCACTGTTTCCGTAAAAACAGCAACTCTACGTCCTCGCCCTCCTCTCTCACTTTTCAACTCCAAGTTCTTAACACAGCGCACCGCATAACCGTTGTACTTGTTGCCGGGCTCCTGCGAATTGACGCCACCGCTGTTGAAGTACAGACGGTACGCGTAAGAGGTACTATAGTACGTACTACTCCAATAGTAGCCGAGCCCATTTACATACGCCGAACTCCCTTCACCGTAGCCTCCCAACACGCCGCGCCCTTCAACTTTTCACCCCTTTCAAAGTGTTTAGTAACCACTTCACTCGCAGAGCCTGCCTGCTATGACAAACCCCAACCTGATACTACCGGCCCCCCTTTCATCACTCTCTTTTCCACTCTCCCCTTCCACTCCGACTTCTTAACACAGCGCACCGCTTGACCGTTGTACTTGTTGTTGTTGTTCTGCGGGTTGACGCTACCGCTACTGAAGTTCAAGATATACGCGTTGTTGGTATTGTTGTAAGTACTACTCCAATAGTAACCCCAACTACCCGCATTGCTCACCGAACTCCCACTACCGTAGCCGCCCAACACGCCGCACCCTTCAACTTCCTACCCCTCGTAACTTGTATAGTAACCGCTTCGCTCGCAGAGCCTGCCTGCTATGACAAACCCCAACCTGATACTACCGGAACTCTCCTTCATCACCCCTTTTTCTCCTCTCCCCTTTTCGGCTGCCCGAATAACGGGCAGCCGAAGGCACACCTTTATACCGTCGCGGACCCCAACGCTCCACACAACCCCACCAGCACAAAGGCCTCCATCATCAAAAAACCAAAGAACTCAATTCCAATATTTTAACTCGCCCCTGCAATCCCCCCACTAATCAACCAAAGAACCCAAGAATCAATAATTCTTAACACAGCGCACCGCAAAACCGTTGTACTTGCTGCGGTTGTTCTGCGGGTTGACGCCACTGCTGACGAAGAGCATGCTGTACGCGTTGGTATTATTGTACCAAGTACTACTCCAATAGTACCCGTAGCTACCCGCGCCGTCCACCGAACCCCCGTTTCCGGTGCCTCCCAACACGCCTTCAAAAGCCCCCGTGCCGGGATAAATTTTAGCTACAGTACTACATAATGCCGTATATAACTGCTGGAACTCCCCTTTACTTCCGCCGCTTGGCAAATGCCATCCGTCCGGACAAATACCCTGCCACTGATTCGGACTGTTACCATTTACATTACCCGAAGGATTACCACTCGTATTATAAACGGCGTTAGGATGATTCATTGCCGCCTGCCAATTATATAAATGCCCCGCTCCTGATACCGTACTGGCTATACAAACTCCGTAATAGCCCGCTGCTATCTGATTTTGGGTAGTCGTCGTATAATACGAATTAAAAGTGGAAGCATTACAAGTTCCGAATTTCAAATCCTCTACCATCCACCAACGACCGTCAGGCATCTTACGAATCTTATACGTCTGACCATCACGACTATCAGTCAAAACACCATCCTCATAACCTCCCGTAAGCACAACAATCTCCTTAGAAGCAACCACACCACAAGCTCCCGTCACCCGACAAACATATTTTCCTGCATCACCTGCCACTGTCGGATTCTTCGTATACGTAGCGGACTTAGCATTTGAAATCACAGCGCCATCCTTTTCCCATTGATAAGAAAGAGAAGTACCCGTTGCTGTTACGCTTATTGAAAGATTACAAGGAGCATTGACCACATCTGTCGGCTGAGCGGTTATTACAGTAGGTGCAGAAGCAGCAATCCCCGTCGTTTGAGTTGAAGCCTCACCCAAGGCACAAACAGCCGTGCGCCGGAAAAGATAAGTCTTGCCCGTTTCAAAAGCAGAATATTTCAACGTATTAGCCGTTTCGCCGGAAATCACTGTCCACGTACTACCGTTATCCGTACTGTAACTCCAGGTATACGACAACGGAAAATTACCCGTCATACCAGAAATACCGGCAGCAGCCGTCTCGGAAATCGTACTTTCAATATCCGGACAAAGAGGGCCGCCCAAAGAGATGGTTCCAGGACTGACGGTAACACTACCCGCATCCAAAGTACGTGTCAAGCGGAAGCCTACCGTTTCATCACGGTCGGCAACGGAAGCTACCTTATTCATCTCGCTACG
>Ga0137306_101976_pt1 | contig 18615 bp, 16 predicted proteins | sample Inofroosms_March_FD_97187 | JGI IMG/M metagenome (GOLD analysis project Ga0137306, IMG submission 97187) | Mouse cecal microbial communities from Vienna, Austria - N-Acetylneuraminic and N-Acetylglucosamine D2O microcosms_March | ecosystem: Host-associated > Mammals > Digestive system > Large...
AACTACGGTGTGCTTGTGGCGCAACGTTTCGGAAAAACCGCTGGCATAAAAATAAGAATAAAGACTGGTCATATGGTTATCAGTGTTATAACCAACTCAATAATGGTTCTGCAAAAAAACGCAGAGAGCAGGGATTAGATGACACCGGATTTTGTGATATGCAGATGGTGGCAGATTGGAAATTAGAGGTTATATGTAAAAGGCTTATGGAGGAAATCTGGCATGACAGGAAAGAGGCGATTCAAGAAGCCTGTATAATCTTAAAGAAGTACTATCAGGCAAATATGGATAAAAAGACAGAATCTATTACTATCCAAAAGAAAATTGTAAAAACCAAAAATAAGATTGATAATCTGATTGATTTAAGGACGGAGGGGGATATTACTACCGAGGAATACCGAAGCAGGCGGAAAAAACTGGAGGAGGAACTTGCGGGCTATGAGCTGGAATTGGAAGAACAGAGCCTGGCATCGGAAACTACACCGGAGGACGGTTTGAACTGGGAGAAAATAAAAGCAACACTGAATGAGGTGATTGATTTTTCCGGTTCTAAAGTAGATGACAGTATTGTTGATAAATTTGTGGCGAGGATTATTCCACAGGGCGATAATCGTTTTGCGTGGTTTATAAATTTGAGTGCTATGGAGCCGCAGCAGATTGATATGGCAGTGGAGGGTAGAAAAAATCAGCCGACTGTCTACATCAAGGAGGATAAGGAAGAAACTTCTGAGGACGGAGAGTCCTCAATACATAGCAATATGTTGTTAGTGGGAGATATTGCACTAATATTGCAGGGGAAAAAGTCATCCCCAGTACCAATACCGCACATCCAGCACCTCATAAACGGACATAAGCCCCTCTGCGCTCATGTCCGCAGTCACATACACGGCAGGCACGCCGGTGTCCGGCAGGGCACTGTCGTTTTCTCCGCCCTGGCCGGAAGGCGCTCGATCTTCCGGGATGGAAACTTCCGGCTCGGCAGTATCCGCCGCGGAAACCGGTTCCTCCCTGTCTGTCGTGCCATTTTGGTCATTTCCTGCATCCTGCCCCGATAAACTGCTGCCGTTACGGGTCCCGCATCCTGAAACAGTCAGAATCAACGCTGCCGCCAGCAGATAAACTACTGTTTTTTCCATAAATCTTTTCATAAAGTCCTGCCCTCCTCTTTGCAGATAGAAGTATTTCACGCCTACCGTTTCCTCATGTTCTGCCACATGCCAGCTGCCTCCTCACAGGTCAGGTTTTGCCCATTCTCTTTACCAGTTCTGCACCGTAATGCGCGGCAAAAACGCAAAGTCCCATCAGCGCCAGACAGTCCAGAAAGAACTTAAGCTTTGGTTCCTCATAGTCCAGAAAGACAAATTCACTGCGCAGGAACAGATGCGTCAGAAAATTTCTTCAGATAAAAACCCGGACTCCGTAAGCTGCAATCAGCAGGCTTATGATCAGACCCGCCGCCTGATATTTACGCTTCGGGCTTCTCTTTTTTGCCGCCAGCCTGCAGACCATCCCCCAGTGCAGGCCAAGATGCAGGCTCATCAGCAGATAACCCCAATAAGAACCCAGGATATGCAGCCGCCTTGCCAGCATCAGCCCGCCCCGTATGGGCAGAAACGCAAACACATGCCGGGACATGGTGATCCCGCTGTACATCAGCGCGAACATTGCCGCAAGCGTCAGGACGTTCACGAGGCACTGCAGGGTTCGCATGGGGGTATACCTTCCCTGGAACAGATTCTTATACCAGCTCCGGTTAAGGACCTGATGGACAACAAACAGTACAAGCATCCCTGCCCCGATCCACTCATGAGCGGTCTCGCCCCAGAACTGATAGCCCATCAGGAAAAACAGCGCCGCCGTCATCAGGACGTCCAGCGTCCACTTTATTTTTGCCTTTGTCTTCATACTGCCTCCGCTTGTGAGTCTTTCTCTTTATGATTCCGCGGCCTTATTGACGCAGTTGACCGCATTCAGGCTGCGGGGATAACCGATATAGGGCAGACACTGCGATATCACCCGGATCAGGAAATCCCTGTCATTGCCAAGGTTCATGTTTCCTCTGGCGTGGGCTATAAGCTGGGGTTCACAGCCGCCCTGTGCCGCCAGAAAGCAGAAGGTGATCAGTTCGCGCTGTTTCAGATCAAGGCCGCCCCTCGTGTAATAATCGCCGAAGCAGTTCGCGGCCAGCCATCGGTTGATATGGCCTGCCTTCCACGCCTCCTTCATATGCGCCCCGAAAATCTCCGCCTGCGCGTCTGCACCCTTTTCCAGCCTGTCTTCCATGGTCGTCGTCGCCTGTGCAGGAAGCGGCAGCTCGACGCCCCGCGCAGTCAAAATCTCGTTGGTAGCCGACAAAAACGGCATGACCCTGCCAATCCCCAGATAGTCTGCCGCCTGATAGACCATCTCCTTCACCATAACGGGCGTCAGTCCGCCGTCCAGCGCCTTCGGCAGAAAATCCTGATAAACCGCAAGCCCCTGACAGCCCAGCAGCGTGGCAAGGACCGCCAGACAGCGCGTCTCCTCCGGCAGTTCCTGGCCGGGTTCCTTCACCACCTCTTCCAATGTAAAATGCTCTATGATCCTCATGAATTCCGGATCGGTTTCGTAAAAGTTCGTCATCTTTGTTCTGATACCTCCATTTAAGTTCCGCATCTGTCCTCCTTCCGGGGCTCCTTTCGGACAGATGCTGTTTTTTTATTTCTGTTCCGCATCCGCCCTCGGCCAGACGCTGTTTTTATTTCAGTTCCGCGTCCGCCCTCAAATCTTCTGGTTTCCTGTAGACCACACATGCGTTTCTTTTGCTGCCGCCGCCGTATTCTGCGCCATGACGCCCACCAGCCTGTGGGGAACATAGGGCTCCTCCAGATAAGCCAGCTCCCCATCGCTTAACGTCAGGTTGACTGCCTTTGCCGCTCCCTCCACATGGCGCAGCTTCGTCGCTCCCACCACCGGAGCGGTAACCTTTGTGAGCAGCCATGCCAGTGAAATTTCCGTCATGCTTACCCCTTTTTGTCCGGCAAGCTCCGCCACCCGCGAAATGATCACGCCGTCCTGCTCTGCCGTGGCGTCATATTTGAATTTCCCATAGCTGTCCTCAAGAAGACGCTTGGAGGTCTCGCCGGGCTGCTTTGACAGCCTTCCCCCTGCCAGCGCGCTGTAGGGCGTCATGGCGATATGATCCTGTGCGCACAGCCCCGCCATCTCCCGCTCTTCTTCCCGGAAGATCAGGTTATAATGCCCCTGCACCGATACGAATTTTGCAAAACCTTCCTTCTCGGCAAGGGCATTTGCCTTTGCAAGCTGCCACGCAAAGCAATTTGATATGCCGATATACCGGGCTTTTCCCGCTTTTACGACGCGGTTCAGCCCCTCCATGACGTCGTAGAGCGGCGTCTGATAGTCCCACATATGATAAATGTACAGATCCACATGGTCCATGCCCAGATTTTCAAGGCTCTTATCGATCATCCGCTCAATATGCCGCTGGCCCGTGATTCCTTTTTCCACATCCTCCTGCGTCCGCGGCAGGAACTTCGTCGCCACCACAACGTCTTCCCGCCCTGCATAGTCCCGCAGCGCCCTTCCCAGATACTGCTCGCTGGTGCCGCTCTGGTAACCGATGGCCGTATCAAAAAAATTGATGCCCAGTTCCAGCCCCCGCTTTATGATTTCACGGGAGTGCTCCTCGTCAACGGTCCATGTGTGCTGCCCGTTTCCTGCATCGCCAAATCCCATGCATCCCATACAGATACGGGAAACCTGCAGTTCTGAATTGCCTAATTTTGTATACTGCATCGTATCAGTCATCCTTTCCAATCAGCGTTTCCAATGAAAATGCTTCCTGCTCCAAATCATTATCCCAACTTCCCATACGCTTCGTCATCCACCGGCTCGCACCATTCATTCCCGGTCTCCTCGCCGGGAACTTCCACCGCGATATGGGAGAACCAGCTGTCCGCCTTTGCCCCGTGCCAGTGCTTCACTTCCGCCGGAATCGTAACGACCATGCCCGGTTCCAGGCTGACCGCCTCTTTGCCTTCCTCCTGATACCAGCCGCTGCCCGCCGTACAGATCAAAAGCTGCCCGCCGCCGCTTTTTGCATGATGGATGTGCCAGTTGTTCCGGCAGCCCGGCTCAAAGGTGACGTTTGCCAGAAATACGGCTGTCTCCTTCGGGTTCGTAAGAGGATGCAGCCAGGAACTGCCGATAAAATACCGGGCAAACGCCGTATTCTCCTGTCCCAGGCCAAATACATTCTCTTTGTCAAACGCTTCCTTATTGTTGATTTTCATAATCATCTCTCCTCTCTTATTCCGCCGTAATTCCGTTTTCTTCCAGCCATGCGCTTACATCCTCCGCAAGGGATTCGCCGCCAGAATAATGGACGGACAGCGCCTCTCCCATCCCGGCTTCCGGAGCCAGTTTTGCAATCGCGGTCAGACTCTGCCCAAAGCGTCCTCCGCCATGGCTGCAGAACGGTATGATTGTTTTCCCCGTAAAATCATATTCCTCGAGAAAAGAAGCAATCGGCATGGGAATGGACGCCCACCAGTTGGGGTACCCCAGGATAATCGTGTCATAGTCCTCCATGTTCTCCACATGAACCGCCAGCTCCGGTCTTGCCTGTTCGTTCTGATCCCGCTGTGCCTCGTCAAGCACGGTATTGTAATCATCAGAATAGGGATTGACCAGTGTGATTTCAAACAGGTCCGCGCCTGTCTGATTTCTGATTTCCTCCGCAATGCCGCGGGTATTGCCGCCCCATGAGAAGTATGCGATCAGTACATTGCCGCCCTCCGCGGTTCCCGTGCCTGCTCCGCTCCCCAGGACTGCGCCCTCCACGCTTCCGTTTCCTGCCGCGGCATTTCTTACCAGCCGGATTCCCACGTTGAAGCTGCTTTTATCCTGATCCATCATGGCACGGTAGGCGCTCCGCATGTTTTTTGCAAAATCGTTCCAGCCGCCGCCCCGGTATACGCGCCGGGTGCCGCTCTGCGCGCCTGTGGGGTCAGTCTGGCCGTCCGCCGGATAAGCGCCGTAGAGATCCCAGGTCCATTCCCCCACATTGCCGTGCATATCATAAAGCCCAAAGGGATTTGCATTAAAGCTTCCCACCGGAACCGTTGTCTGGCGGTATTCGCCGGGCTGTGCGGCGAGATCTCCCTGCGAAAAATAGTTTTCTTCTATCATGTAGGGATAGTGCCCGTAATAATTTGCCTCTTCCGCGCCTGGAGAATTTTCCATGTAAAAGGGTGTCTCCGTCCCTGCTCTGCAGGCATATTCCCATTCCGCTTCCGTGGGCAGGCGGTAGCCGTCCGCGCTCCGGTTCCAGCTTACGCTTTCGCCTTCCACTTCATAAACGGGCGTCAGTCCTTCCTGCCCGCTTCTTGCATTACAGTAGGCCACCGCTTCCAGCCACGTCACATTTTCCACCGGCAGATTATCGCCGGAAAAACTGCCTGGATTTTCTCCCATGACCGCTTCATATTCTGCCTGCGTCAGTTCATAACGGCTCATATAGAAGTCGCTGACCGTCACGCTGTGCAGCGTCTCATCCTCGCCGCGCCACGCCTCAGTCTCCGGGCTTCCCATCTGAAAGCTTCCGCCCTCTATGAGGACAAAATCCTCTGGAACTTCCGCCGGCCGGATCTCCTGCGCGGGATTTTCCGATGTATGTTCCGCAGGCTCTCCGCCCGTTTCCGCCGCTTCGTTGTTATCACTGTCATATTCCGTCTGGCTGCCGTCCGGCGTCTGTCTCTGTCCGCACCCTGCCATTGAAAGCGCCAGTGTGCAGATCAGAACCGCTGATAAAATTTTTTTCATAGTCTCACTCCTTCTGTGCCTGCCGGTTTCTTTTTGCTTTTCTGCATTTCATACCGCAGATAATCCATATGCGCGATCTGTTTTTCCTTAACGTGAATCTCGTCCAGGGTCCTGCCCCTTCTTTACCGTCATGAACATTGCTTCCGTTCAAAGATTACTGATTATAAAAATATAGATGCTCCTTTTCCGGAACATCTATATTGTAAATCCCTTTTTATGCAATGTCTAATGCTTATGTTGAATTGCTTAAAATGCCTCAAATGAATATCTTAATATAATGATACCAGGTGTTTTTCAACAAAAGCATTTCTCTTTCCACAATCCCTCAGTTTTTTTCCTGAAAAGCAGTCCCGCATTCTAAAGCTATTGTCATATACTTATTGCTCAGACGCAGGCCATAATCTGTCAGATCCCTTATTTCCCACTGATCAGAATCCAGGTTGTCTGCTCCATAGAAAAACTGTATGATCGGTATATTCCTGAATTTCGCAACAGCCAAAGATGCGGAGCACTCCATTTCAACAGCAATACAGCCCTGTCTCCTGCGCTCTTCAATCGCCTCCGCCGTTTCTCTGTAAATTGCATCCGTTGTCCAGAGCTTTCCTATTTTATATGGAATATTATGCGCTTTCAAATACTGCACAATTATGCTGTTAGAAGAACTGTCTGCATTTATTTCTTCACTTCCCGAAAAATAATGATAACTGGTTCCTTCATCTCTGACGGCTGACGATGGGATAATTATTTTGCCATCTGCAACGGACTGGTTCAATATGCCGCAGCACCCAAACTGTATCACTTTTTTTGCCCCTAACGCTATGATTTCTTCCAAACCGGCTGCACATGCGGGCGCTCCCACCCTTGAAAGGAACAATCCCATCTTTTTATCCCCGTATTTTATTTCATATACGGGGATTATCCCATTTGCAGAATATAAATCTGCAATTATTTTCGCCCCATTCTTTTCTGCAAAATCTTTTATAATGCTTTCTGAAAATGTGGTAATACATACCTCTGGAAAACCGGAAATCTTTTCTACCACATCGCAGGGATTCAAAAATGCAGTTTTGTTCTCATAAAACCGATGAAATATTGTTGCCATCGCACTCACTCCTTACTAAAATTTTTCTGATTTCTTTTATAATTCTGAACGGGATCTCTCTCTCAACCGGCATCAGTTTACTGTACATCCTTACGCCCTGATAGGAAAACACGATCAAATCAAAAACAGCGGCAATGTCTACCTCATAAAACTCCTTCCTGTCAATCCCGTACTGCATCAGCTTTTTCCATGTGTTTGCAGATGCTGTATACTGCTCATATAATGCATTTTTTTGACACGCAATATCATGGATGCTGAAATACTCATAGATCGCTACGCTTAATGATGAATGACTGTCAACCATTTCGCTTTCATATTTGTCTAAAATATCATCCAATATGGTCACAGCCGGCTGATTTTGTCTGATTTTTAAATCAATCATATTCTCCTGCAAGTCTGTCATATCATCCACAATCTCCTGAAATATCTGCCGTGTACTCTCATAATGGCAATACAAACCGCCCCGGCTTAATTTTGCGGCTTCGCAGATATCCTTCATTGTTACATCTTTAAAACCTTTTTCAGCAAATACGGAACAAGCGCACTTTTTAATATGCTGTCTCGTTTCCTGTCCTCTCTTATTCATATGCACCTCAACTTTCCGACACAAATGTCTGAAACAATTATACGACACGCATGTCGGAAAGTCAATATAATCCTGCAAATCAAACAGGATAATAGACAAAATGACGGTAAAATATATATCTTGACAAACAGCATCCGAGGTGAATTATAATAAATAGAACGGCGGTCTGTCATATGTATTTTCAGGAAGCCGGATCAAACAGGAGTGAAAACTTCACGGCGAGGGAGCAGCATGATAGAAAGAGAATTACGGATACAAATGTTCGGCGGTTTTTCCATACGCTACGGCGGGCAGACCGTTTCCTTCAATAAAACGGAAAGTTCCAAATCAATCCGCCTTCTGCAGATGCTTTTGCTGTCTTTTCCGATGGGAATTTCCAAAAGCGAGATCATGGATACGCTGTATGGCTGCAGCGAAAAAACGGATGCGGTAAGCCGTAACAGAAACCTGAATAATCTGATCTACCGTCTGAAAAGACAGCTTGCAGCCGGTGGGCTGCCGATGCAGAACTATGTGGAGATCGCAGGAGGGATCTGCCGCTTCAAAACGGACCTCCCTCTGCGCCTGGGATGTTCTTAAGTTTCAGGAACTTGTGGAAAAAGCCAGAAGCGGAGGGAAGGAGAAAGCCGACCTTCTCTGGCGCGCCAATGAGATCTACAGAGGGGAGCTGCTGTCAGGTAATCTGTCCGATATGTGGTTTTTCCGGAAAAGCAAATACTACAAAGAACTCTATGTCTGGTCTATAGAAGAACTTGAAAAAGAACTTCAGAACAGCGGAGATCATATTAACCGTCTGCAGCTCTATGCGAGAGCGGCCGCCATTTATCCTTTTGACGGCTGGCAGCTTCGGCAGGTACGCTGCAATCTGGAATTATACCGTTACGACGAGGCGCTGCACATATACCACGAGACAGCGGAACTGTATGCAAAAGAGATGGCCATAGAGCCGCCAAAAGAGATGCAGGAATGTTTTGAATCCCTGAAACTGATGGACGAAAATCACAAAAAGGGCGCCGGAAATATAGAAGATTTCAGAAATATGGACAAGGCATTCCAGAGAAAAAAAGACGACATCCAGCGGGCGCTCTTTGAGGACGAAAAGACAGAAAAAGCCTATTACTGCACCTACCCCAGTTTCGCGGACTACTGCCGTCTCGTGGCACGGACAAAAGAGCGAAATAAGTTTTCAGCAGTTTTGATGTTCCTCACGCTGAGTCAGAGAAACACACATAAAAAGATCGATATACCAGAAGAAATGGAACTTTTGAAAGAAGTATTGAAAGACACGCTCCGGATCGGGGACGCCTTTACCAGATACGGAAGCAGGCACTTTATTCTGATGCTTATGAATACGAAAACGAAATCCTGCGGCGGCATATTCCGCAGGATCGAAACAATATACGGCAAAAGAGGCGGAAAGGGGGATCTCTGGTATTACACGGATATGACGCAGAAACTGAAAAGAACATCTGTATGATTTTCCTGCAAAAAAAGATACTGCGAGACACTTCGCGGGATACCCGCTCTGTTATAATAAATCATAGATACAAAAAAACAGGTAACAGGAAAGGGAATACTTAATGAAACGAATGAAATGGAAAAGACTGATGAGGCAGGGTCTGGCTGTTTCTCTCGCGCTTGCCATGTGCATAAGCACAGGGCCGATCACGGCATTTGCGGAAGCAGATGAAGTCGCAGAAAAGACCAGTACCGTCAATGAAGATCCGAAACCGGAAAATCAGAAAACAGACGAGACGGAATCTGTCGGGATAAAGGACGGCAAGGCGGAAGCAGATGAAACAAAGTCCGGCGAAACAAAGTCTGACGAAACAGCCTCTGACGAGACAAAAACAGACGAGGAAACGTCTGATGACTCAGAATCTTCGGACGGGCCTGCCGGCGCTCCGGAAAATAATACGGAAGATAAGCAAAACGGCGGCGCTGAAACAAAAGAGCATACGCATGACTGGGATGACGGCGCGGTCACCGAAGAAGCGACCTGCTCGAAAGCGGGTGTGAAGACTTATACCTGCAAAGCCGAAGACTGCAAAGAGACAAAGACGGAAGAACTCCCTTTGACGGAGCATCTGGACGAAGATAACAATGATATCTGCGATGTCTGTGAAGAGTGTCTTGCCGAGACGGATTCCGAAACGGTCCGGACGTTCCTTGCGGCAGTGGAGGCTCTGAAAAAACAGGAAGCAAAGGAAGATGCAGACGAAGAAGAACTGGAAAAGATGCTTGCGGACTTTCGGGCTTCCTATGAGAGCGCAAAAGCTCTCTATGACGGGCTGACAGACGGACAGAAGATGCTGGAAGAGATCACGGCGGCATATGGTGATCTGACCGATATCGGAGCGGGGTTAGAACTGATGACTCTGGAGGCGGCCGATTCTGTCAGCGGTGACATGACCGGCAGCAGCTTTCTGGAAAAAGCTGTGGATGGTGTTATCACCCTGGACGGAAACGTGACTATAACAGACAATGTTGTCTGGGTGCAAAATACTCTCGCACTGGATTTGAACGGCCATACCATTTACGGCAGAGTGGCTTGTTACACAGGGAATCTTACCATCAGAGACAGCGTCGGCACCGGCCAGGTTATTACGAAGGGTAATCAGGGCAGCACACTGCTGAACAACGGCGAAGACGGAACGACCTCATTGACTGTCGAAGGCGGCACCTTTATCGCCCCACAGGGTTGTAACTCTCTGTATAACATGAACGGCGCTGCCGCTGATATTAAGGGCGGAACTTTTGGAAACGGCGTTGGCAACGGCTGGTGGGACGGAGATAAAGCGAACGAAGGCGGCGGCGTTATAAACATCACCGGCGGCGTCCTCAAAACGCAGGAGTTTTCTGACGGTACATCTACTGTCTGTATACCGGCAATCACCAATGCTGCCGAGGTGAACATCTCCGGCGGCGCGGCCATACAGAGTGAAAACAGCGCCTGCGTGATTGAGAACTATGGCACGATGAACATCAACGGCGGTCTTGTCAAAGCAAAAGAAAAAAACTTTGGCGTGATCGGAAACTATAATGACGGCACAATAAACATCCGCGGCGGAGAATTTGTGGGCGCAATCGACAATTGGTTTATTGCTGAAGAAACAAAGCCCGTCAAGATTTACGGCGGCACGTTCTCATTCCCAGTCGAATATACCGACAAAATGACCTCTTATCTGATCGACGGCCTTATGTTTGACCCATACGGCAAGGTCGTTGAAGACCAGAATACGCAGTATGTGGCCAGAATCAACGACCAGGGCTATGCCAGCCTTCAGGATGCTGTCAACGCGGCGGAGAACGGTGACACCGTTACACTGCTGAAAAATGTAGTTATGGATAACACCCCCGCCAATAAACACATATCGATAACCGGAAAATTAACTATTGATTTGAACGGCCATAATATTGAAAGAGGAACAAACAATACAGGATATTGCCTTATTAACTCAAACGGAGGGGATTTAACTATTGAAGGAAGCGGAACAATAGATGGTGCTGCCACCTTTGTAAATGGGAGTAATACCTATATTGGCGAAGGTATACGAGCCAGCAATAACGGTAAAATAACCATTAAAAGTAACGTAGTTATCAAAGGCGGATATGCTGTTCGTTTGTATAAAGGCTGCTCTGCGGTTATAGAAGACAATGCCAACATTCAAGGTACCACACACGGTATTTTAGGAAGCGGCGTTGCGGCATCAATTCAGATAGACGGCGGCACAGTCAGCGCGACCAACGCCACTGCAATTCAGGCCCAGCTTGGCGCCAATGTCACCGTCAATGGCGGTATTGTAACTTCTCCCAAAATAGCAATCAACGGTTTGACAGATGACAAAAACACAATGGGCACAATCACGATCAATGGAGGTATTGTGGAAAGTGCATCCTATAATGAAAGCAACCCTCAGAATTTCGGCGCGGTCGTAGCGAACAGTTATCATGTGGTAATGACCGGAGGCGAGCTGAAAGGGCCCTATACTATATCAATGAGCACTTATAATGGGAACGATTCGGCGAAGACAAGCGGTACCAGTACTCTGGTGATGACCGGCGGTGCAATCAATTCCACCATTCAGGCTGTCGGTGTAAACAATCTGAAATCCGCCGGCGTAACGGCTGAAATCAGTGGAGGTACAATTACTGCTCCCGACAATAGAACAGCCATCTACTGGCCCGCCGAGGGTATGCTGACCATCAAGGGTAATGCCTCCATCAGCGGTGGTACAGGCATCGAGATGAAGATGGGCACACTGAATATTGAAGGCGGTACCATCACTGGCAGTGGCATATATGCGACTGCCGAGCCAGTGAATGGCGGAGCCGGCCCCGAAGGCTCTGCTCTGCTGGTATCCACACAGATGTATGATGCTTACGTGGAGAATCCTGACCTGAAGGTCAACATCACCAGTGGCAGTTTGATAAGCAGAAACGGCAATGCTGTTACCGTATATAATACGATGCGGAAAGATGTCCCGGCGGTAATTAATATTTCCGGCGGTAAAATGACAGGTACGGACGGCAAGAATGCATTTTATGTATTTACTGCCGAGAATACCGGCGTGACAAACCGCACTACTTACTCCATCTCCGGCGGAACCTTCTCCACTCCGGTTCCTGCCGAGTACTGTGCCGAAGGTTTTGAGCCTGTCAGCAACGGCGACAATACATACAGCGTTAAAAGCAGCAAGCCCGACGACACCGGCAACACCGGCGGTACAACGGGCGGCAATACTTCCGGGGACAACACGCCCGGCAGCGGTACGACAGGCGGCAGTACTTCCGGAGACAGCACGCCCGGCAGCGGTACGACAGGCGGCAGCAACACCGACAGTACAACGGGCGGCAGCAGTTCTTCCAGCGGCGGCGGCAGTTCCTCCGGCAGCGGCAGTTCTTCCAATGATAATACCGACGATACGTCCGCTCCGGCGGCGGCTCCTGCTCCGGCAGTAACGGTAGTAACCGCACCGGCAGCGACACCTGCGCCTGCTGCAGCGGCGCCCGCAGCAGAAGATACACCTGCCGCAGAAGAAAACATGGCAGTAGATGATGAAGAAGTGCCTCTGGCAGACGGAGGCGAAGTCAAAGAAACGGAAGACGAAGAAGAACCGGAGACAGAGTCCGAATCCGTTATCCTGGAAGATGAGGAAACGCCTCTGGCAGCAAAACCCGGCAGAAACTGGACGCTGCTTAGCATCATCCCGGCAGCGCTTGCGGCGGCATTCATTATATTGATACTGCTGCGCAGAAAGAAAGAAGAAGAGGAAGAAGCGTAAAGCGGCAAAAATCTGAAAAGGAAATATAATAAAAACAGCCACAGGATGCGCGGTTGCGCACATTGTGGCTGTTTTATTATGAATTGCCTCTCAGCCGGCTCATAACCCGGAACAGTTTCCGGATATCCACCGGCTTCGCCAGATGTTCATTCATTCCGGCGTCCTTCGCCATTGCGATGTCCTCTTCAAATGCATTCGCTGACAGTGCAATGACAGGCACCGTCTTTGCGTCCGGCCGGTCCAGACTGCGTATCACGCGCGTCGCCTCATATCCGCTCATGACCGGCATCATCAAATCCATGATCACGCAGTCAACCATTCCCGGATCGGATGCCGCAAACGCCTCCACGGCGGCTTTCCCGTCATTTGCAGTCATGACCCCGGCGCCCGCCTCCTTCAGCATAAACTCCATGATTTCACAGTTAATCTCATTATCTTCCGCCAGGAGAACCTGCATCCCGGCAATCCCGTCCTGTATATCCCCTTCCCCGGCCACAGGCTGCATACTCTGCGCCTCATCCACCTGCAGGGGCAGGGTGATCTGAAATACGCTCCCCTTTCCGATTGTGCTGTCTACTCCAATCGTCCCTTTCATCTGTTCCACCAGTTTTTTTACAGTGGCCATACCAAGTCCAACGCCGTTATAGTTGGTCCTTGCTCCCTGATGCTCCTGCGTAAACGGCTCAAAAATATGCTTTTTAAAATCCTCTCCGATACCGATCCCGGTATCTTCAATCGCAAACCGGTAGTTTGCAGTCCTGCCCTGACAGCTAATCTCTCTGACCCGAACAAATACAGAACCATGAGGACGGTTGTATTTAATGGCGTTATCCATAATATTCATCAGGATCTGTTTCAGATGCATCGAATTTCCGATCAGTTTGCCATGCTGCAGCCTGGCCTCCTCCAGCACCAGCCGGACTCCCTTTTCTTCTGCCTGTGCGGACAGGATCGCAATGCAGCTTTCCAGCGTATCAAGAAGATCAAAAGGTTCCTCCACCGCCGCGGTTCCTCCGCTCTCCAGCCTGCTGACCTGCAGAACATCATTCACCAGAGACAGCAGATGCTCCGTCGAGATACGGATTTTCCTCCGGCACTCTCTCTGTTTCTCCGGATCATCCTGCCCCTTTTCCATGATGGCCAGCATACCCAGAATTCCGTTAATAGGCGTGCGAAGATCATGGGACATATGAGAAAGGAATTCGCTCTTTGCCGAATTTGCCCGTCTGACTTTCTCCAGCAGCTCCATGATAGCCTGCTCCTGTTTCTTCCTGGTTACCATGGTATCCGTAATATCCTGGTGATATCCGTGCAGACAGACGCCCGGTTTTTTGAATGTTTTATCCGGCACGCCGCCGCAGCGGACATAAATCTTTCCCAGCTTCGGATGAGTCCACGGATAAATCACCTCACTGCGTCCGGTTTCCAGTATCTCCCTCACCGCCTCCTGCACCATCTCCACATAATCCGGCTCGATGTGTTCAAACCAGTGCCGATAACATTCCTCCGGCTCGATCGTATCCGTTACTCCCAGCAGAATCCGCATGGTCCGGTCCGCATACATCCTCGGCTGACAGCCTTCCTCCAGTTCGATCGTCCAGATACCGGTCCTGGCTCCCTCCAGAATGTCCTGCAGACTCTGTCTTGCCTCCAGCTTGTTTTTTTCTTCCTGCTCCACTACGGCATTGATATCCCGTTCCGCAAAAATCGCGCAGTTATCCTCCTTCGGCCTCCCCGTAGCGGAAAAATGAATCTCCAGATGCTTCAATCCATAAGAACTGTCCTTTACCTGATAACGGACAGAGAATTTCTTCTTTGTCATAAGCTGGGCGAGTACATAGTCTTTCTTTGTCACCGCGCGAAGCCGTTCCTGATCCCGGGGGATCACATACCGGGAAATATACCGTTCCATAGCCGTCTGGTAGCCGTCCTTAAAACCGGCGGCCCAATCCATGATCATGCATTCACTGTTCCGGTATATCTCACATTCGCCTGTGTCAAAATTCACCTGATAGATCCCCAGATAGTCCACGCTGAGCGCGTGAAGAACATTATAGCTTCGCTTCTGAAGCTCACGGACCAGATTGCGCCGTTTCAGGGAAGATACAATAAAATATGCCGCAGTCTGGAGCATGTTCGACGCGTACTCCAGAGACTTTACAGGGGGATTATCCACACCGTAAAAACCGATGGCTTTTTTGTTATCATAAAGGGGAACCACCACGAGAGAATGGATATTCTGCCGTTTCAGGGTGTCATACACAAGAGGATCATCCTCCTGGAGTTCTTCCACGTTCTCGATGACGATATGCCTGCCGATACCGAACTTCCGATACCAGCCTGCGCACACCTTTGAGGGAACATTCTGAAGATTCTCTTTTTCCGGCTCCACTCCGTCGGCTACCCACTCATAGGTATTATCGTTGCCGTCGGACTCGTTGCGTTCAAATATGTAGGTACGTTCCCCATTCAGAGCCTTTCCCAGGTGCTCCAGCAGAACCTCAAGCGACTGGTCCGGAGTCTCCTCCAGCAGGGCGACGCGAAGTCCTTCATTGATGATGGTCTCCAGATTCTGAACACTCTGCATACCGCTGTGCTTCTCACGAGCCTTTCCATCCGGCACGCCGTCACCGGCCCGTTCAAAAAGCTCCCCTGAATATCCCATATGCCTGTCCTCCGTATAGACCGAATTGCCATGGCCCTTTCTGTCCTCATGTATTTTCAACCGTTTCCCCGCAATAAGTAACCTCGTTTGTGTCATAATACCATGCGCCCTCAATCACGTCAATACAGGAGTTGAATCAAAGTCTTTCTTCCGCGTCTTCTGCCCGTCTCACGCGGAACTCCCCCTGCCGGAAGCAGTGATCCGCAACTGCCGGAAAACAAATACGGCAGAGGCTTTCCGTACCTTCTGCCGCACTCATTTTATAAATATCCGGCGCCTTATGCTTTCATTGCAATCGGCTCCATTGTTTCCGCCAAAAGCGAGGTGAGTTTCGCCATACCTTCCGCCGCCGGCTGCTGAACCGCATGTGCGGAAATCGAATAGGTTGCCTTGCTTGAGCTGGTTGAAGTAACCGAGCTTCTGCCGGAAACCTTTCCGGATATGCTGCCTTTAACTTTCCAGAAACCGAAACTGACGTTTGTATCCAGAGAAGAAGACGTATCATCCTGTCTGGTATTGGCAATGTTGACCTCCATATTGAAATTCACATCTGCAGAATCCATCGTAAACGCCGGAATCGGCACCAAAGACAGAAGCGGGGCGTCAATCGTAAACTGTGTCGGCGTCACGGTTCCGTTCGTTTCATCCACAACCGGCCTGGTATAATTAAACTGCAGCGACCTTGTCGTATTGTCCTCGCCGCTTGCCGCCTTCTCCGAATCAACATAAGCCAGTTTAAACAACGTCTGTACATACACTTCGCATAACTGGGCCTGCCCTCTTGCAATCTCGATAAAAGGCGTACAGATCAGATCTCCGATCGGAAGATTGGAAAAATAAGATACGCTGTTTTCCTCATTTGATACGGAGCCGCCTCCTGTATTCTGCGGCACATTTTGTTTGTTGTCTGTCTCTGCCATACGCAATAACCTCCTGATTATGATATTCGCCTGTTTAAATACTCTTGTTTAACATATGAATTGTTTCTGCAATTCCCTCTGCGGGATGTTGATTTTTAAATTTCAGTTCTATCCTGCAATTACAGGCATCCCCCTCTTTCTGCACATCATTTCCCTCTGTCTCCCCTCTTCCTTTCCTGAAATCCGCATACAGCAGGTCTCCTTCCATATGTAAATCCGCCTGCAGAGCGATGCTGATCTCGTCCAGTTCAAGACTGTCATGAGATACCAGTGAGGCAACCGGCACGAAAAAACTGCCCTGCTTTCTTTCATCCTGTTCGAAATAAGAAACGTTGACCTGTCTGGTATCCGGCACAAGAACATCATCCTGCTTTGAGAAATAACTCAGAAAATACTCTTTTGCCGTCTGCTGCAATGCAATCTGCGAATGCTGCACGGTCCTTGACAATTCATCTACCAGTTTGCAGAACTCCATTCTGTCCATAATCTCACCCCCTTACGCCCGTTCGGCAATATTCGGCACATTAACCTGCCTTCACACAGAAAACATACTCAGGCGCCACTGCGTATTTTTTCTTCAGACTTTCCAGGTCGTTTCCTACTTCGGCAATTCTGTGCTTTGTCTCTTCTCTTTCCGGCAGCCACACTGCAAAGCGGCAAACCTGTCTCTTTGTCTGTTCTTCTCCAAGGTCTGTGATAAATGCTTTTTCTGATGTCATTTTTTCCCATGCAGTCATAATAACCCTCCTATAAAACAGATACCCAGTTTCCGGCATTATCTATATATATATCTGAACATTTCTTCGGCTGGCATCCGTCCGTCTTACTAAATTTGTTTGAAGACGAACCCACGATATAACAGCAGACCTTCTGCACTTGATCTTCATAGACATCTATACCGAATTCATAGTCATTACGAAGTACCGACTGTAAGTTTTGGAAGGCCAACAGTCTTTGAACATCTTTCGGATCTGTAAGATGTATACCCTCAGGTCTTCCTGACGTCTCCTGCCGCCAGAGCCGGCCACGGTGACTGATAAACATTTTCCGCCCATTCACGTTCCTCACATAATCCCAGGCTGTCGGATCAAAATCATTACTGATACTGGCATTCCAGGACTGATTCCCCGGCCTCAGATTATAACGCGCATTATTCAGTTTGTGCATCAGATCATTTGCCAGATAAACTGATCGTTCCAGATGATCCGCAATGTCCATCCGCATCAGATCGTTTATCCCCGCGGCGTAGGCTCTCCATTCATCTGTCTCACTCGTTCCATACACCATCTGCCCCAGATAATCAAACAATAACAGAACAGGCCTTTTATCATTCGGATACGCAATTGCCAGACTCATAATATTATGCAGCATTACTGCAATAAAATCCTGACTGAACGAATGGCATCGAGCCTGCCCGGAATCCACTCGAATATTCCGTATCGTCGTGTTCCAAAATTCCAGTCTGCCCGGAATCAGAACAAGACTTCCGTCTTTCTCATTCAGTTTAAACTTGTTTTTGATTGTCCCCATGCATCCTGTCTCCTCTGTCTATATACCATATCGCCTCCATCTGCTTCATTGTATTCGCCTGTACCATTTTTTATAACCTGCGTTCTGTAAACGGTAGATAGTGAGTACCTATACAAACCAAGAGCAAACCTGTATGATAGAAACAGATTTGCTCCAGTCTTTATTTCACTTCACTTTTATCAGGCTTGCGGCAATTCGCTGGCAGGCTTGGTGACCAGGGGAGCAGGTCATCCAGAAAACTGCGGTCTGTATCATCCAGATGCTTCGGGATCTCGGTAAGCAGATACTCAAAGTAATCATACGGTTTCAGATTGTTTGCTTTTGCGGTTTCCGCAATGCTGTAGATGATGGCGCTGGACTTTGCACCGGCTATGGTATCGATCATCACCCAGTTTTTCTTGCCGATACAGAATCCGCGGATGGACTGTTCCGCAGCGTTATTGTCCATCGGCACTTCGCCATCGTCCAGGAACACTTTCAGGTATTTCTCCTGGTTCAGGGAATAATTGAAACCTTCCCACGTCTTGCTTTTCTGCGGCACTTTCGGGAGGTTTTCACGAACCCATGTGAAATAAGCCTCCACCAGGGGCTTTACGCTCAGCTGGCGGCGGTTCCTCCGTTCTTCTGCCGGAAGATCCTTAAGCAGTTTTTCCTCCCGGTAGATGGCCTGTATCATGGTCAGCGCAAGATACGCGCGGCTG
>Ga0137306_100463_pt1 | contig 18593 bp, 19 predicted proteins | sample Inofroosms_March_FD_97187 | JGI IMG/M metagenome (GOLD analysis project Ga0137306, IMG submission 97187) | Mouse cecal microbial communities from Vienna, Austria - N-Acetylneuraminic and N-Acetylglucosamine D2O microcosms_March | ecosystem: Host-associated > Mammals > Digestive system > Large...
GTGATAAAAGCATTGCCGCCGATCACCGAATCCCTTCCGATCACCGTCTCTCCTCCCAGTATGGAGGCGTTGGAATAGATCGTGACGTAATCCTCGATGGTGGGATGCCTCTTTTTGTGCTTCAGTTTCTGCCCGCCGCTTGTAGACAGAGCGCCCAGGGTCACTCCCTGATATACTTTCACATGTTCTCCGATCACCGTGGTCTCTCCCACCACGATGCCCGTGCCGTGGTCGATGAAAAAGTATCTTCCTATGACAGCCCCCGGATGGATGTCGATACCGGTAACGCTGTGAGCGTACTCCGTCATGGTCCTGGGAATCAGGGGCACCGAAAGACTGAACAGTTCATGAGCCATACGGTAAACCGTGATGGCCAGCATCCCGGGGTAGGAGAGGATGATCTCATCCTTGCTGGCTGCCGCCGGATCCCCGTCAAAAGCCGCCTCCAGGTCCGTCTCCAGATATTCTCTGATAGCCGGTATCCTCTTTAAAAAGCTGACGGTGATCTTCTGGGCCTTTCTGCGGATCTGCTCTTCACTGTCCTGATCATACTCAGAGCTGTATTTCAAAACCTTGGCGATCTCCCTGTTCAGATAATACATCACATCCTCGATCTGAAGAGACAGCTGACTGGCAGCGTTATAGACCCGGTAAGTCCTGTCCCTGTAGTATCCCGGAAAGAGGATCCTGAGCATCTTATTGACAATATTGATGATCACATCCTTATCCGGCTGATTAAGGAAATCTTCCATCCGGTCAATGGCCCGGTCTCCTCTGTAATCTTCCAGAATATCCGCTACCAGCTCCTGCACTTCCTGTTCCAATGGTTTCTCCATAAGCTCCCTTTCCGACCGGCGCCCTGTGTCCCGGCCCTGTTTCATTTATTCATCAAAAAGAACGATCCTGTCCGCCTTATCGTCCTGATTCACCCAGATCAGGCACCTGGAATCCTCAGAAATATCCTCCAGCATGACCAGCTTCTTCGTAAGATAGGGAATGATGGAAACCTCTTCGGCGAGAGTGTACTCCGTGCCATCCTTGACCGCCAGAGTCTTCACCCCGTCTTTCTCCTCCACAGCTCCTGCCGCCACCACATACTGGGCAACCGGGGTATCCTCCGGAATGTTGACGATCACGATCTCAGGCGTGGACTGAGGCGGAAGAGACATGGTCATGGCATGCCCTAAATATGCCTCGAATCTGCCTGTCTGAATATTCTCAAAGTCCACCGGAAATCCGTTCTCTCCCTCCAGGATCCGGGTAGTCTCCGGATCGATCGTCAGGATGATCTCGCCTTTTGAAGAATTGTCCGACTGATTATCCACATAGATGACTCCGTCCCCCACTTCCGTGATCTCGCCCCAGATCTTCACAGGAACCGACATATCCATACCTCCCTGGACATCTTCTGTACTTTCCTCCGTCTCTTCTTTGCTTGCTTCGGCTTCTGTCTCCTTTGTCTCCGGAGAGGTGCTGCTCTCTTTCGTGGTCTCCGGCTCTGCCGCCCCGGCTGTCTGACCCGGCTGTCCGGAACAGGCGGTCATCATCATCATCGCTGCGGCAATCCCTGCCGTCATAACTGTAATTTTCTTTCTCATATGTTTTGTCTCCTTTAATATTCTATTCTGCAACTGCATGATCATTATAGCCTATCTGGCAGAAAATGACTATTAAAGAAGCATGAACATTTCTTACGACTTTCTCCGGTTTCCGCAGAAATGACAGAATAATGACAGAATAAATCCCTGTCTCAGGAACAGCTGTCAATCACTTTAGCCGCCTCCATGGCCCGGCTGATGATATAGGGATAGTCTCCGGGCAGCTCTGCATCCTCGTCCATCACAAACTCCTCTCCTGCCAGAAACGCATTGGAAAGCCGATACATATAGGACTCTCCTCCCGTCTCCTCCCGGGCCAGTGCATCCCCCTGGATCTGCATCTCCTCCGTGTCCCTCTCCCTTCCGATGGCCAGATCAGACAGGATCTGCAGGATAATGGCAAAATGTTCCTCATCCCATGCAGAGAGATACATACACTTGCATAATCCCGGGTTAAAAAACGGATAATGGCCATAGCAGTCCACCAGTTCTTTAAAACGGGTCCTGTGACCCGGGTTTTCAAACAGACCTTGGTCCTCCAATGCTTCTACATACTTTCCCTCTTTACCCATAGGCCCCTCCTTTTTCCAGAATTGTAACACATTTTTCCGGAGGCCGCAAGGCTGATGACCGGAGAGAATATTTTCTGAACGGCTGTTAGTATTTGTGTTTCCTGGACATAATAGGGACACGTCTTGTGAAAGGAGAGATCAGAACCATGAAAAAAAAACGACAGTATCTGCTGCTTTCCTGTATATTTCTGGCGGCTGCCGTCACGGCAGGAGGCTGCGCGGCGGCGGAAGGGGAAAAAGATCTTGTTTACGTGGGCCACAATCAGGCCTTTGACCATCCCACCAACACCGCGCTGCTGGCCTTCGAGGAATACATTGAAAGCAGGCTGGGTGACCGGTATGACGTAGAAGTCTACCCCAGCGAACTGCTGGGTTCTCAGACCGATATGGTGCAGCTGACCCAGACAGGGGCCATCGACATCTGCGTGGCAAGCAATTCTATCCTGGAAACATTTTCGGAGAATTACACCCTGTTTAACATGCCTTATCTGTTTGCGTCTTCAGAGGCATATCACAGAGCCATGGACGATAAGACCGTCACGGCTCCCATCTTTAATTCCACTGCGGAAGCAGGTTTCCGGGCCGTAGCCTGGATCGATGCCGGCACCAGAAATTTCTATACCGTATCCACTCCTGTCCTGTCGCCGGCAGATCTCAGAGGCCTGAAAATCCGGGTCCAGCAGTCTCCCACCAATGTTCAGATGATGAGACTTTTAGGAGGCTCCGCCACTCCCATGGGATTCGGCGAAGTATACACAGCCCTCCAGTCCAGAGTCATCGACGGAGCTGAGAATAACGAAATGGCTCTGACCTCCAACGGGCACGGGGATATCTGCAAGTTCTATTCCTATGATATGCATCAGATGATCCCGGATATTCTTGTGGCCAACAACAGATTTCTGGAGAATATGAGCCCTGAGGACCGGCAGATCTTTGAAGAGGGCTTCCGTCTGGTCAATGAGATACAGCGCCGGGAATGGGTAAAAGCCGTGGAGCAGGCAAAAGAAAAGGCGCAGGCCACACAGCAGGTCCGGTTCTTCTATCCGGACACCCGGCCCTTTCAGGAGATCTGCATGCCCATGCACCAGGAGTTTCTGGCCGGACACGAAGACATACGGCCTGTTTATGACAGGATCCAGGAATATAACATCCAGTACCCATCTTCATCCCTAACGGAGGACAGTAAATGAACCGATTGAAAAAAATACTGACCAGTATCCTGAACATCCTGGCAGGAGCCAGTTTTCTGGCTATGGTGATCCTGACATGCTGGCAGGTATTTACCCGTTATGTCCTGAAAAATCCTTCTGCCTGGTCCGAAGAGCTGGTATCTTATCTTTTTGCCTGGGCCAGTCTCCTGGGTTCCGTCCTGGTCACCTCCGAGAGAGGCCATATGAATATCCCCATTCTTATAGAAAGGTCAGGGGAAAAGGGGCAGAAATTCCTGAATATTCTGTGTGAACTGATCGGATTTCTCTTTTCCGCGGTCATCCTGGTCTACGGCGGGATCCGCATATCGTCTCTGGCCATGGGGCAGATGACCTCTTCCCTGGGGATCCCTGTGGGCATGTTTTATGTGATCCTGCCCCTGTGCGGTATCCTGAATATAATTTATACCATACTGAATATTCTGGAGATCTCCGGATACAGACAAGATGAAAGGAAGGTAGAATAAATGGCAGTACAGTCTCTGATCATGATTCTTTTTGTTTTGGCGCTCCTTCTCATACCCGGAGTCCCCATTGCCTATTCTATCGGCATCGCCGCCCTGGCTGTCATCCTGCGGACAGTCCCTTTGGATGTAGCGGTCATAACCGGGGCTCAGAGGATATTTGTGGGGATGAGTAAATTCAGCCTTACAGCCATCCCGTTCTTTATCCTCGCAGGCAATCTGATGAACCAGGGCGGGATCGCAGGACGCCTGGTGGATCTGGTCCTGGCCCTGCTGGGCAGACTGCCCGGTGCCCTTCTGGTGACCAATGCGGGAGCCAATGCTCTGTTCGGCGCCATCTCCGGTTCTGCTTCCGCCGCAGCCGCCGCCGTGGGCACCATGGTAAAAGACGGCCAGGAGGCGCTGGGTTACGACAGGGCGCTCTGCGCAGCCACCAACGGGGCCTCCGCTCCTTCGGGCCTTCTGATCCCTCCCTCCAATGCCCTGATCACCTACTCTCTCGCCTCAGGAGGAACCTCTGTGGCGGCTCTGTTCATGGCCGGATACTTTCCCGGCGCTCTGTGGACCGTCTGCTGCATTCTGGTCGGTATCATCCTTGCCGCCAGAAAAGGATACGCGGGCAGTGCAGGAAAATTCGACTGGAAAAGTCTGGCTCTGGCCGCCTGGCACGCCCTTCCGGCCCTTTCCCTCATCATAGTCGTTATCGGAGGGATCGTGGGGGGCATCTTCACTGCCACAGAGGGTGCTGCCATTGCCGTGGTTTACGCCCTGATCCTGGGCGTGCTCTACCGTAACATCAGCCTGAGTTCTTTCTGGCACATCCTTATAGACAGCGCCAGGATCAGCGGTATGGTGGTATTCCTCATCGGCGTGTCCAACATCCTCGGATGGGTCATGGCATTTACCCAGATCCCCCAGGCCGTATCCTCCGCTCTTCTCGGTCTGACCGGAAACCGGGTTCTGATCCTTCTCATCATGAACCTGATCCTTCTGATCGCCGGTACCTTTATGGACGTGACCCCTGCCATCCTGATCTTCACCCCCCTGTTCCTTCCTGTGGTGAAAACCTTCGGGATGCATCCGGTCCATTTCGGACTGATCCTGGTCTATAACCTTTGTATCGGCAACATCACGCCTCCGGTGGGCAACACCCTGTTCGTATCTATCCGTGTGGGAGGAACATCTCTGGAAAAGACGATCCCCTATATGATCTGGTACTATCTGGCCATTCTCGCCGGACTTATGGCAGTCACTTACATTCCTCTCATAACCATGGGGCTGCCCGGACTTATGGGACTGGTGTGATATTTGTCTAGGCGTCGGCTATATTTTTGATCAGGCCGCAGGCTTTGTATGATCCCAGAGAAATAAGGCTTGGCTCTATGGGCACCCTTTTTTCCGCAGCCAGCCGGACCAGATGTCTGAGCTCCTCCGAGTTTTCATATTCCGGACTGATCAGCAGCTTCCAGGGCATCCTCCTCAAAAGGACCCGGGTGGCCTCTCCGATGCCCGGCTTGATAAAATTCTGATCCTTTATACGGTAAACGGAAGCGATATTTTTCACCACCTCCTGCCCGTCTGCCGGAAATCCTGTTTCCTGCCATGAGGCCTCATAATCAAACTGTTCCTCGATCTGGTCCAGATAAATGTTTGTCATGTCCTCCTGCTCCAGTTCCCCGTAAAAAGCAGCGCCGTGAAAATCATGTTCCCCGATAATATCGCTCCTGAGAAAAGTCCTGCTGATCAGGCCTGTGACCGTTGCGTTCAGGCAGGAACTGGGGATGAGGATGTCTTCATGGGTTCCGCACAGGGCTGTCAGGTTTGCCGGATCTGACAGCACTGCCAGAGAGGGATCTATATCAGGCCAGTCTTTCAGGGCTTTTTTCAGTTCCCCATAAATGGCGCCTTTGCCCACCCAGCCGTCCAGAAACTGTATCTGCCATGGCTTATGCCTCTCCAGAATATAGTTTACGGCGTTATGGTCGATGCCTCTGCCCCGAATAATGGATATGGCATAATGGGGAAGTTCTGTATCATACTTGTTTTTCAGATACCGTCTGATGAGAACTCCTGCCGGGATTCCGGCTCTGGCCAGAGACACCAGAACTCCTTCTTTTCCCTTTGCGCGATAGATCTTTTCTGCAGCCCTCCCCACGGCCAGGGCCGTCGTCTTTCCGAAATGTTCCAGGGCCGCCTCATAAGCCTCCATATATCCGGGGCTCGGCTTATATTCCAGAGGCAGCATCTCGCAGTAATGAGTCCCTGTCTGGATCCTCTGTTCCCGCTCTTTTGTCCCCAGAGGCTCCACCAGGCCTGTAATATCTTTCAGAAGGATGTCCACCTCGCCGTTTTTATAGGTACTCTTCATCATAGCTCCACCTGTATACAAAAATATTATGATTCCCCGCAGCACTCAGCCGGCCTGTCAGTTCCTCAAGACCTGTCAGATCCTCTGACCCTGAATCTGTAAGGACGACCACCGCATCGTATCCTGCCAGATTATAAAGGTAGGTATTCCTGTTTCTGTCATACACGCCGGGAAGGCTGACTCTGGAATGCAGAGGATATCCTTTGGACCGGGATACCATGATGGGACTGCGGGTGGTGGAATGAGTCCTTACTTCACCGACTTCCCCCTGCTCCTCCAGCCAGTTCCCCAGCCAGACAGCCGGATACATAAATTCCTCTGTCCCCAGAACAAGTACAGACCCGCCTTTCAGATCTTCTTTCCGCTCCTGATATATCATATCCGCCATATGCCGGCAGGTCTGATCCAGCTTTCTGATATCTGTCACGGTCCTGGTGTCAAGATCAGAGGGTACATGAAGAACCCGAAGGCTGCAGGAGGCTTTTTCCCACCCCCTGCTCTGTTCCTGTCCGTCTGAATAATCGTAGTGTTCCAGAGTATGGATCCCGTATCCCGGAGGAATCTGGTGCAGAAAAATACATTCCCTGCCTCTTTCCAGAAGCTCTTGCCGTCTCTCCGGAGTCATGCTGTTTAATACGGAAGAAATGGTAAAACGGAGTTTTCTCCCATACCGCTTCTCAAGCAGTGTGATCAGTTTCTCGATGGTATTGCCGGTGGTCACCTCATCTTCTACAAAGACCAGTCGGTCCGCCTGCTCCACGGCTTTATCCAGGCCTTTCAGGACCAGCTTCTGGTCCACGGCATGGCTGTGAGATTCCGTAAAATACAGAACCTCCCCTTCTCCCGTGTCCTCTCTTGTGGTATGCAGATAGCAGCAGGCATTTTCCATCCGGGATGCCACCAGGGCTCCCAGGGCCGTGGCCGTCTCCGCAAAGCCTGTGACCAGCAGTTTCTCTCCGGGATATGCTCTGCTGATCTTCTCTGCCAACTCTGCGCACATGCTTACGGTTTTCGACGGGGCCACAGGGATGTGCTTGCCCTGGTATGCATTGACATAGAGATAGGGCCTCTTGTTATTGTTCTCTCTTTTTGCTACTCTCAGATACTCCTGGATCTCCATATATTTCCTGTCACTCCTCCTTCGACACGCCGTAGACACCGGCCAGGGCTTTTGTTTTTACGGCCCAGCCATAGTGAGTCTTTACCTCATCCATACGTTTTCCGTCTCCGCTTTTTGCCACCAGAAGATCTTTCGTATCCCACTCCAGGATCCTGAGGGCATCTTCGTAGTCTTTTTCGGATACCATAAACGACCGGTTCACCACCTGGATCTGTCTGGGATGGATCACGGTCTTTCCTGTAAATCCGTTGAGCCGGTCTCCTGCCAGTTCTCTCTCCAGTCCCCGTTCCCACTCTTCGCCGTCAAAATATTCCCACACCGGCGCCGATACGATGTAATCTCTGGAAAATTCTGTCAGGATATCTGTCAGCACACCGGCCACAGGAAGGACCTCATAGATGGTCTGATCCCAGCGGCGTCTTAAACCGAACTGGCTGCAGAAGTCGTTGCCTCCCACCCGGACATTGAGCACATATTCTCTCATGGAATCTATAAGCCGTCTGAGGGCCGTCAGCGTCTCTCTCCTGGTCTCAAAAGAAATGATATCTCCGCTTTCCAGTATGGGCATCATGTAGATCTTCCTGGCGGATACCTGGTTGATCTTTTCCAGGATCCTGTTATATTCCTCCCCGTTTCCCACCGAATATTTGGGAAAGATAAACCCTGTGATCAGTTCCCGGCAGTCTTCATTCTCCAGGAAGATCCTCTCCATCTGTTCCGGCTCTCTCACCCTGATAAAGAGTTTGGGCATAAAAAATTTCCGTTTTTCTCTCTCCCGGCAGATTTCTCTTAATGTATTCTTTACATTCTCCTCTGCGCTCTTTACCATATTCTCCCCAATGGCATCCTCCAGACACATGGCTACGGAATAAGGTCTGCCGTATTTCTCCTCCACGATCCCCCGGGCCAGCTTCCGGCTGGTGGCCGGCGAATACAAAAGCGCCCCCACAGAACATTTATATTCCAGATCCTCTATCATCTCTCTCCTCCGATCCTGTCTATTATCCGGCATATCTCATCGGAGAATACAGGATCGTCACACCAGTACACATGATCCCTTCTCTCCATTTTCTCCTTCAGACTGCCGTGCGCTATGGCATAATCCGTAATCTCCAGCATGGGAATGTCAAAAGAGCTGTCGCCCGCCGCCGCGGTCAGATCACTGCCAAACCGGCCCACATACCTCTTTACGGCGCTGCCCTTATCCATGTTCCCGGGGATCACATACACTTTATGCCTGTCACTCATGATCCGCACCGTCTCGGGACTCAGTTTTTCTCTCATCTGACCCGCACATATCCCGGGCTCTTCTGTTCTTATGTATATCATCAGCTTTTCCGGAAAATGAATCTGTTTTGACGGAAACATCATTTCAAGGTATCTCCTGCACTCTGCCAGTTCTCTCACAGAATCTTCTGTCATCTCTCTGGTCTCCCGGAGCCATCTTTGATCCTGCCTTCCGTCTGTCAGAAGAAGACCTCCGTTGCACAGCAGGACATGGCGGCAGCAAAAGTCTTCCGTAAAACAGACAAGCCTGGCATACTGTCCCGGATCCCTCGAAGATACGGGTATGAACCTGGGGCCGCCCCGGGCCCTCAGCCATCTGTATGTATAGTCGGTCATAAATCCCTGGTCTCTTCCTCCGATCCTCTCTGCTGTCACAGACGGCCCCCTCAGACGGTACCTGCGGGAGTAGACCAGTGTGCCGTCCAGGTCTGAAAAAAGTGTCATGGCTTCTCCTTTCTCCTGGTCCTGTCCTCTATAGTCCATAGACCACAAGCCCCATACAGGCGGCCAGAAGAATCAGTTTTACGGGGGACAGTTTCTTTTTGACACGGGCCGAAATGATCAGAACCAGCCCGAGAGCCGCCGTGATTCCTGCCGCCCGCAGATCTACAGGCTGTCGGCCTTCCAAAGCCCTGCAGCGGTTTAAGACCATACAGACTCCTGTTGCCAGGATCACTCCTGTGATACAGGGCTTCAGCCCTGCCAGCACCGCCTTTACACAGGGGTTATCCGCCACGGCAGCCATGGCTGACGTGATCAGCAGGATAAGGATAAAAGAAGGCAGCACCACTGCCAGGGTAGCCAGAAACGCTCCGCCAAGACCGGCCTGGGTGCTTCCCACATAGGTGGCCAGATTGACCATGATAGGGCCGGGGGTACTCTCGCTGACCGCTATGAGATAAGTAAGAGTCTCCTCCTCAAGCCAGCCGTAACTTAGCACCACCTCCCTGATCAGGGGAATGGCGCCGTAAGCCCCTCCAAAAGCAAAACAGCCCACCCGGAGAAAGCCAAGAAACAATTCCAGATATATCATATCTTTCCTGCCTTTCTCTGTTCTTTTATGAGATATAACCCCAGACTGAAGATCGCTGCCGCCGTCATGAGGACTATGGAAGAAATCCTCCGGGACAGGAGATCGGCCGCCAGGATGACAACAAAGGAAACAGTCATGATCCCCAGAGGCAGAGGCTTCTTTTTCATCTTTTTTATCATGACAGCTGCAGCATCCACGATGAGAATCCCCACTGCGATCTTGATTCCCCAAAAGGCATGGGCAATCCATGTGATCTCCAGGAAATGATCCAGAAACATGGATATGGCAAAGATGATGACAAAAGAGGGAGTCACCAGCCCTGCCGTAGCCGCCAGGGCTCCTTTAAAGCCCGCCTGACGGTATCCTGTGAATGTGGCGCAGTTGATGGCAATGGGACCTGGTGTAGCCTCGGCGATCACCGTAATATTCATCATATCCTCGTGAGTAATCCACTGTTTCTGCTCCACGCACAGATTCTCTATAACAGAAATCATGGCGTATCCGCCCCCAAAGGTGAATACGCCGATCTTTATAAATGTCTTAAACAGCTGTCCCAGGTCCGACGGTCTACTCATGACTTCCGTGACAGCCATGACCGCAGTGACCGCCCCCGCCTTCATGGCCGCACTGGTGATCCTGGTCATGTCCGTGGTGATCACAGTGTACATCCGGATCATAATCCAGGTTCTCCGACAGGAATGCTTTTACTGCTTCATCCGCCTCTCCACTGACGCCGCCGTAAAGCCTGATGCCTGCCTGAGCCAGAGCCATCTGGGCTCCTCCCCCGATGCCTCCGCAGATCAGTGCATCTACCTGAAGCCCTGTGAGAAAACCCGCCAGGGCGCCGTGGCCGCTGCCGTCAGTATCCACCACCTGCTCTCTGGTGACTGCTCCATCCTCGATATCATAGATCTTAAACTGTTCCGTGTGCCCAAAATGCTGAAACACCTTTCCGTCTTCGTAAGTAACTGCTATCCTCATCTCATCTGCTCCTTTCCTCTCTGCGGACTGGCGGGAAGCCTCCTTTTTCCGGCAGGGCTTTCGGCAGTCCTGCTCAGTCAGGCCGCGGCAGAGCCGATAATGACCGCCCTCTATGGCCAGCGGTTTCCCGTGGACCAGGCTGTCGGCGATCTTCTCCCTGGCCGCCTCATAGATCTCCGTCACCGTGGTCCTGGAGATATCCATCTGCCTGGCACACTGTTTCTGAGTAAATTTCTCCAGATCCATCAGGCGGATGACCTCATACTCATCCACAGTCATCACCACCCTGCCGCCGCCGCAGATCCCTTCCGGGATAAAACTGTCATAGGCCGGCTCTGAGCAGATCCTTCTGCATCTTCTCGGTCTCGCCATAAAGCTCCTCCATTCCGTCATATGTCGGAAATATTGTATCACAGACAACCCGGAAAGTCAATTACCCTGCAAACATCATCCCGTCAAAAATCTCTGAAGCATCCACGCCTCCCACACGGCCAGGCCACTCCGACAGATCTACAGACACCCGGCAGTCAGTTCCATCCTCCGTGATAAATCCTACTTCATTCCCCTGGACCCGGACGATCCACAGCCTGGTCCCTGCCGGAAACATCCGGGTATCTCCCTGATCCCCGACCTCCATCTCCAGAGGGATCAGAAGCGTCAGATACCGTTCTCCTCTGTCCACATCATACCAGGACTGCTCCGGCTTAAGATATCCTCCATCCTCTGCTCCTTCTGACAAGCCGTACCATCTGCTGCCGGAATAGGTGCTGAGCAGGTCCATATGAAGCTGCATGGGGAAATGATCCGGATCGGTCAGAATCTTCGTTCCATATTGGTAATCATTGTCTCCCTTTTCCTCATAAAACGTGAAGAATCCCAGCCGGGAATATTCCCATGGAGTCCAAAACCCTTCTTTGGCCGGATCCAGCTCATAGACAAGAGTAATCTGAAAATCATTGTCCGATGTGGTTTCCGATATGAGCAGTTCCGTATCCAGATCATCGGAATGTACCAGATAGGAAAGATCCCGGTAGAACCACAGTTCCTTCCTGCTCTCCTCTCCGTTGACTAAGACCCGGAACTGCTCATAGGCGGATCCGTCTCCATGGACCCCTCCTGCTTCCACCCTGTCCAGAACCCCGTCCTGCCCCAGATCAAACTCCATCCCGGGGGCCAGGGGGACTGCCCAGGAACCTGGCACCTGACAGATCTCCGGAACAAACAATTCCGGAGCTTCCTCGTAAAGAATGGTCACGGACTGCATCCCATAAGCATAGGGAGCCAGCTCATAAGGACTGAAACAGAGGGTCAGTCCCTGGTATCCTGCAGTCCATGTCAGAGAACCGTCTTCCGCCTGTTTCCGCAGCACATCTGCAGGAGGTTCAAAGAAACCCACATCCGGATATTTCTCCGTCAGACGTTCCGCCGCCAGTTCTGCCAGACGGCCTGTATCCGTGACCACTTCCTCAAGTTCCAGCCTCCTGCCGCTTTGAGAGTCAAAGGTGATCCCGGCATATTCGTAATCTCCGTGAGCACCTCCCATGTAGACATAATCCATTGTCAGAAGGCTGAGGACCCGGCTGTCCGCCCGGATCACCCAGCCATCGGACTGATATGATAATTCATGGAAATATCCGTCCTTGGCCAGATCTCTGGCCTGATCTCCCAGTTCCTCCAGAAACTGACGGGCATTTTTCTCTGCCTGATCATTCATCTCATTCAAAGCCTGCGCCAGCTCAGGAAATTTACCTGCTCCTGTGTCCGGATCTCCGTCCTCCCTGTCATCCAGCCAGATCTTCCGGTAATTGACATAGCTGAGCCTCCGATCGCCTTCCCATATATGATCATATCGGGAATCGGTCATCAGCGACAGAAGCTCTGTCTCCTCTGATACGGCCTCCTGCTCCGTCTCCTCCGAAGCAGATATCTCAGTCTCCGGCTGCCGTTTTGTCTCCCCGACGGTCTCTGTCACAGACTCGGCCGGCTTTTCTGACTCTTTCTCAGGGCTGCAGGCTCCCATGCAGATCAGGGCTGCGGCCAGAAAAAAGGGAATCCTTTTCATTTTTTTCATGTTCTTCTCCTCCTTCATGACGGCTTCTATTATACTACAGCGTGTTTTGACTGTACAGAATATAATTTTCCGCATACAAAAACCCACCGGGCCTTCTGGGGGACCGATGGGGTTTCCATCACACCGGACTAAAGTCCGGTAGGAACATGATATTCTTTTAAAATCTCAGGAATACGGCTTGCGGAAAAGTATTTCCCGGCCTCCTGAAGAACCGCTCTCCTGGCCTCCTCCCCTGCCGGAAGGTGGCACAGATACAGCTCTCTCACACCCAGCCCGGCTGCAAAGGCTCCTGCATCCGCTCCGCTGGAATGACCTTTCTTTACGAGGTTCTCTTCATCTGTCGAAACCCCGGACGCCTCGTGGATGAGAATGTCCGCCCCTTTCATAACAGCCGGGATCTCTTTTATGGGTCTGGTATCGGAAGTATAGACCAGCCGGTCCCCTCCCTCCTCTGCGACCACCCCAACAGAGTTTCCCGTGTGGTCCGTGGGAAAGAGAGTAAACCGAAGGGTCCCTGCCTGAAATACCGGCTCCCCGGAGAGCCTGATGTCAAAGATCCCCTTTTTTCTCCTGATCCCGAACAGGTCTATGAGACCTTCCGTCAGTTCCTCCATCCCCGGAGGCAGATGGATGGTCAGTTCCTCCTTCCTTCCCCCGATCCACAGCTGATGAAGCAGGGAAGGAAGGGCATAGATATGATCGATATGTTCATGGGTCAGGATCACCGTGTCGATCCCTGCCGCCGTCAAAATCGGAAGATTCACAGACAGATCCACTGCAGCGCACCCCCTCTCTCCCCTGATGAGAAGGGAGGTATTGCCGCTGCATAGCTCCTGGAGAGAACCACTGGCTCCGAGAAATGTAAATTTAAGCATTGCTTTTCTCCTTCTTTCTGCTCTTCAGGACCACGGAACCTACGATAAGCACCACCAGGGCGATAAAGAACCAGCAGATCGGGGAGGTGTAGAACCTGGAAAAGGTTCCCCCGCCCAGCTTCATGCCTCTTCTGAACTGTTCCTCAAACATCTCTCCCAGGATCAGCCCCAGAACCACCGGAGCGACGGGATAGTTGTTCTTTTTCATAAAATATCCCAGGATTCCCATCCCCAGGGCCGTCCCCAGGAAATAGACGCCTTTGGATACGGAGGACCCGGCCAGGGCATAGGGGCCCAGGAAGGAGAGGATCAGCACCACGGGCATCAGAACCTTCTGTGAGATCAGAAGGATCCTGGGATACCACCGCACTCCTGCCAGCTGAAATACTCCCATAAAAATATTGGAGATCAGCAGGGTGATGAAAATGGAATACACCAGAGGCATATTCTGGGAAAACAGAGCGAATCCCGGCGTGATCCCGTTGATCATCAGGGCTCCGATCAGCACTGCCGTAGCCGAATCTCCCGGGATGCCCAGGCTTAAAGCCGGAATCAGGGCGCCTCCGGTAACCGCATTGTTAGCTACCTCCGGGGCAAACACGCCTTCCAGACAGCCGGTTCCCGGTTTGTCCAGCTTTCCCTTGCTGTGCTCACAGATACCTGCAGCCGCATTGCGGCTCATGAATACGGCGATGGAGGCTCCTGTTCCCGGGATGGAACCGATCAGCGTCCCGATACCCAGGGAAGACAGGATGATCTTCCACATGGACAGCACCTTCTTAAAGGGCGGAAAGACCTTTCCGATATCCGTACATACATTGGTATTCTGAGGCTTTCTGAAATTATCCAGCTCAAAAAACACCTGGCTCACACCGTAGAGTCCTATGAGGGTGGATGTCATATCCAGGCCGTTGGCAAAAGGAGTCTTGCCCAGCACCGAGGCAAAGGGGATTCTCAGCCGCCCCGACATGGGATCCGGACCCAGAAAGGCAAATACAAAACCCAGGGCTCCCATGAGCAGGCCTTTCAGCAGATCGTCTCCCGAAACTGCCGCGATGATCACCAGCCCTACCAGGGCCAGGGTACATTTCTCGGCCGGTCCGAAAGCCAGAGTCATCCTGGCTACCAGCGGGCTGAAGAAGATCAGAAAGATCTCTGATCCCAGCCCTCCGATCATGGAAGCGATCACGGCGCCGCCCAAAGCCTGTCCTGCCAGCCCCTTTTTCGTCATCAGCTGGCCATCCTCCGTAGTGGCTATGGCATTGGGATTGCCGGGTATACCCAGAAGAATTGCCGGGATGGAGGCCCCGCAGACAGCGCCGCAGTATACGGCCAGAAGCAGTCCGATGCCTGTGGCTGTGTCCAGCTGATAGGAAATAGGGATGACCAGGGCGATTCCCATGGTTGCCGTAAGTCCCGGCAGAGCACCTAAGATGACGCCCAGAGCAGCGCCGAAGCCGCACCACAGAAACGTGGATACATGAGCTACCAGGCCTACTCCCGCAATAAAATCACTCATATCTGCATTCACCCTCCTCTAAAAGTTCAATATGCCTGCAGCCAGATTGACACTGAAAAACTGTTTGAAGATCACATACAGAAAAAGCACCGTAGTCAATGTCAGCAAACCCGCCTGTTTGATCCTGACCAGCTTTTCTCCTGTCAGGCGCCTGCACAGAGTCCTGTTCAGGACAAAGGTCACTGCAGCCACATAGACCAGGGAGATACAGCCCTCAAACGCCGCGGCGGCAAAGATTCCGGGAAGAACCCCCGATCGCCCGAGGATCATGAGATTTCTGGTGATCATCCTCATGACAAAAAACGCTGCCACGGTAATACCCAGAGTCCCCGCGCCTCCCCGCACGGCCGTCTTTTTGTCTCTCGCCTCACCTGCAGTGGTGTAAATATATTCCAGGCTGTAGAGCAGTACCGTGGAGAGAATCACAAATCCCGCATACCGGATCAGCAGAACATACAGCACCGACAGCCCCAGCGTGATGAGAAACAGTCTTCTGGTTCCGGGATCCATCTTCTCTCCATCCGGACGTTCTTTCACAGTGATATAGAGAAAACCGAAAAACAGAAACACTGCCATAACCATGGGGAGCACCTTGCCCCCCGGATCTCCTCCTACGGCATCCGCAGCCAGGATGGTGTCCTCACTGGTGAGAACATAGATAAAATACATGGCCGACAAAACAGTCATCACAGCCGGCATCAGTTTGATCTTTCCTTTCATATCCTGCCACCTTTATTCTTCTTTCCCTGACAGGTCCGGGAAATTACTCAGCGTATTTCCCGGCTGCCAGACCTGTCGCCTTGATAATCGGCTTCATGGCTTCTACCATCTCTCCATTATATTTCTCAAAATCTCCCAGCTTGGAGTAGTCTCCCAGCAGTCCCTGTTCCTTGAGCCAGGTCTGGAAGGAATCGGAATTGTAGGCTTTTTCCAGAGTGTCTGCCAGATAATTTTTCACTTCGTCAGGAGTTCCCTTGGGAGCGCAGATGCCTCTGAAGCATCCTCCCGGCACCGTCAGATCTCCGTATCCGGAATCTGCAAGATTGGGAACGTCTTTCAGTTCGGAAAGCACCGAATGTCCTTCTCCGAAAAATACCAGAGGTCTCAGACCGTCGATATTGGCTAAAACTTCTGACTGGGAGAAGATGCCGGCCACACAGTGTCCGCCCAGGACCGCCGGGATCAGCTCTGCACCGCCGTTGAAGGAAACCACGTTAAAAGGAGACTCCAGCGCATTGTTGAGACCATATGCCACCACTCCGGTAGTCGCCGTAGCTCCTGCATTGCCCAGTGTGATGGTTCCGCTGTCGGCCTTTGCCGCCTGAATCAGATCATCCAGGGTCTCATAGGGGGAATCTGTCTGTACTGCCAGAACAAAAGGCTCCATGGAAAGGCCTGTTATGAAATCCAGCTTCTCGAAGCCGTCCGTATATCCCGTCATGGTTCCGCAGATCACATAGGTTCCGTACATCAGCAGGGTATATCCGTCAGCCTCCGAGTCGATGACCTGATTGGTTCCTGTACCGGTGGAACCGCCGGTAACATTTTCCACGATAATGTTGTTGTTGCCGGAAACAGCCTTCATGGCTTCCACCAGCTGGCGGGCCTGAGTATCCGTGCCGCCGCCTGCTCCCTGGGGAACGATCAGCGTGATCGTCTTCTCCGGATCCGGGAACTGATTGCCTCCGGTGCTCTGGCAGCCTGTGATCAGAGCTGCAGAAAGGGCTGCTGCAAGAACTGCTGCTGCGATTCTTTTAAGTTTCATAATGTTACCTCCTCATATTGTTTTATAAATAATATCTGCAATCTGCTGCCGCCTTATGAAAACCAGCTGTATGAACCCTGCTCTTTCCACGGCGGCGTAACAGGCAGGCAGCTGTTAAAGCTTTCGATGAGAGCCGTCTGGCTTTTTTCCCGGTAGGTCCCATCCAGGAACTGACTCAGATAGTTCTCTTTCATCTCTTTCCAGGACCGAATCTCCTCTCCCGGTCTGACAGGATAGAACAGAACGCCGTTATCATAAGCCGCTTTTCTGTCCCCAGGCGCATCGCCGATCATCAGCACCCGGTCCGGAGAATAGTGGTCTTTTACGGCCTGGATGCACTCTTTCTTGGTTCCTTCATCCTGGGAACAGATCATGGCCACACAATCCAGCAGACCGTTCTCCTCCCACTCCCTCATAAGAGCATCCCTGGCCGTAGCCGAGACTACCATGATGTCCGCCTGTCCGCTTAAGGCCCGGATCACTTCCGCAGAGTAAGGGAACGGCGGTATCCCGCGGACCATATCCGCCACCCGTTCATTGACCTCCAGAGACCACTTAAGAGTCCTCATAAGCACCGGATCGTCGGAGCGCTCCAGAGACTGATGATTCGCCGCCGGGGTCTCCCGGAGCCAGATTCCCAGAGCCTCTGTGTCGGGAAGCTGAAAACCGTATTCTCTGATCTCATCCCAGTCCTTCAACAGTTCGATGGTGCGGTAGAGAGTAATAAACCGGGACTGTCCCCGGTCCCTGGAGTACAGGTTTTCAAATTCCCATGCTTTTCTGGCATACTTGGATATGGGCTGCAGACCCCAGTGCTTGATCATGGCGGGACAGAAACACTCCTTGTGCTTTAACTCCATGGTGTCGAACACACAGCCGTCGGAATCGATGCACACCAGCCGGTCATGGCCGGGCTTAAACTCTGCAAGCAGCTCTTTTCCCATAAAAATCCTCCCTTCTCATCCGGATCACTGTTCTCCCAGAATATATTTTTCAATGGCAACCGCCACTCCGTCCTGATCGTAGGAGGCCGTGACAAAATCTGCCTGATCCTTCAGCCACTGAGGCGCATTGCCCATGGCCACCCCGATGCCGGAAGCACGGATGGCATCCGCATCAAGGACAGAATCGCCGATGCTCATGACCTGATCCATGGTGATATCCAGCTTCTCCAGCAGCTTCTGGATCCCTCTGGTCCGATCCAGTCCTCTGGGGAAAAACTGCATGTCCTTTCCCACCGGGTCAGTGATATGGGCTGCTCCGGAACTCTCCACCTGGTCATAGATCTTCTGCTGCAGTTCTCCGGGAATTCCGTACATATTCACCTTCTCGATCCCCAAGCCCTGCTCCAGAAAATACCTGGAAGGCTTCTCTATGACGATCTGTCTGCCTGCCTCGATAAACCATACATGGTGAGAAGGAACCGGATATCTCTCCAGATGCTCTGCAATCTCCTTCTCCAGATAGATCTTCCCTCCTGCGGCTATCTCCGTGTAGATGTTCTTCTCCTCAAAGATCCTGCACATCCTGGCGCTGTCCTCAGGGGTCAGGATCTCCTCATAGATGACCTCGCCCGTGCTGTGATCCACCACTCTGGCGCCGCCGGAAGTAATATAATAGCGGATCCTCTTCTCTGCCTCACTCTGAGGCGGCTGCATGTCATTCGCTCTACCTGTACCAGAGATGAGGTATATGCCCCTATCCAGAACCTTTATCACAGCATACATGATTC
>Ga0137306_100247_pt1 | contig 18586 bp, 16 predicted proteins | sample Inofroosms_March_FD_97187 | JGI IMG/M metagenome (GOLD analysis project Ga0137306, IMG submission 97187) | Mouse cecal microbial communities from Vienna, Austria - N-Acetylneuraminic and N-Acetylglucosamine D2O microcosms_March | ecosystem: Host-associated > Mammals > Digestive system > Large...
CTTGGTTGTAGTATTTTCAAATACCGACTTACACCGAAAGGTGAAGTCTTTGAGAATCGTCAATACGTTCATATTGTCTAATGTTTTTATAATGAACGTTTTGGCGATTCATTTGTATTTGACAATTCGTTATATTAACTTAAGTTTCAACTACTTCTGTAATTTTTACCGAATCATTGAAATAACGAGAGTCATAAAATACCTTATGTATCTATTCAAGTATAATCTATTGTTAAATGAACTAAACGGAAGGCATATATGAAAAACATAATACTGAGCTTGATAATGTTGCTGGGCGCGGTATCGGGGGCTGCGCAGGACACATCGAATTTTGTGGGTCAGGTTTACAGCGCGACCGACAGTGCCTGCGTCGACGATGCCTATGTAAGCCTTGTTTTGGATGGCCAAGTGAAGTACGGCGCTCCGATGGATTGCGGCTGTGCTTTTATCGGCGGTGTGGTTAATGGCAAATACACAGTGGAGGTTGATGCTTTCGGCTATGAGTTATATCGCGACACGGTAACTATTTCGGCCTTCAAGGTACTCGATGTCTACCTCAAACCGCAGAAAGCTATCGCTCTTAAGGAGATAAGCGTCGAAGGCAGCCGCAGCGACGTGGTTACACGTACGGCTTACGGCCATGTCTTTTATCTGTCGGAGAAAGCCCGCAAGCTCAAGAACCCGTTCTATGCCCTGATGGAAGTCCCGGCGCTCGAAGTCAATCCGTCGACATCTTCGGTAAAAACGCTCAATGGCAAGACTCCATTGATTCTTGTCAACGGCAATCGCGTCAATACCGGCATCAACCCCATCGACCCGGCAGAAATAGAATCGGTGGAGCTTATCACCGATCCGCCTGCACGGTATATCAACGAGGGAGTCACCGCCATACTCAATATAAAAGTACGCAAGAAAGAATCTCCATATGTCTGGTACGAGCTCTCCACCCGGCATGAACTACCGCTATATTACGGTTTCGGGGTGGGATATTTTGAGATTGGCAACCCTAAATACAGCCTTTATGGCCGCACGTCGTTGGACTACCAATACAATCAGGATTTTGCGAAGTCCGTATATCGAGAATTTTCCGATTATACGCAGCATTATAACTCTACATCAAGAGGTAACAGTAGAGGCTGGCTGGGCGAGCTGCTCCTCAAGGCAAACCCTTCTGAAAAAGATTATTTTGCCGTTCAAGGCTATACCAAGTCCACTCTGTCGAAGGTAAGGGGCAGCGGACTGGGACTCATCGATGACGTGCCGTACGATTTCGATTCAAAGAGCCGTACGCGCAGTGTGATAGCCACGGCCAGCGCTTACTACAAGCACGCTTTCAGCGACAAAAAAGAGTTTGAGGCACGGCTGGCATACAATTATAATAAAAACAACTTTGACAACGACAGAACCGACACATACTCCACGGAGGAAGACGGCTCGTTCGATGATATGTATATGCAGCAGATGCGGAACATGCGTCATTCCGGACAGCTTCAACTCGATTTCAACCATATATACAGCTATTACGGTTCTTACGGATTCGGGGCGCACACGTCTATGACATTCGACCGCCTGCACCAGATTACCGACCCGGCTTCGCTGTATAGGAACAGGAATATCAGCCAATATGTATATGCGCAATGGGGAACCAAGCTTTGGAAGAAGCTTTGGGTGACGCCCTCTGTAGGCCTTAACGCCATGTGGCTCAAACAGGGCGACTTCAGTAAAAACTACTTTCTGCCACGCATAATAATGGATCTGGTATGGCAGCCCAACGACGCACACTCCGTGTCGCTCAAATACCAGCTTACCAATGATGCTGCGAGCATCAGGCAGCTAAATCCCATAAACACGTCGGCCGACCCGCTGTATAAAGTAATAGGCAATCCGAGGCTCAAACCGCAGACAATGCACTATGTGCCTCTTGTTTATAGCTTTACCAAAAAGAAATGGTTTATTCAAGCACAAGTTTACTACAAGCGTATCAACAATATGCTCTCTGCGGAATCCTATGTCGATGATAATGGCGTGCTTGTGTCCACATATGGTAATGCCGAACATTTCTCGCAGGTACTCGCTTCGGCAAGTGCAAACTATCGAATCAAAAATGGCCGGTTTACCCTGACAGCCGGATGGTATGCGAACTATTTCAAAGATCAGACCCACGGCAAACATAATATGTTTTTCATAAACCCGTCGTTCAATCTTACTGTTAAGAAGTTCCTGTTTCTCTTGAACTTATATTATCAGACTGCCGACATACAGAAAATCAGTTATGATAAGTTCTTTAAGCCCTGGGGCGCAAATTTCCAAATAAACTATAACATTACAGACAACTTCTATGTAGGCCTGTGCATGCAGAATTTTACCGGCACCTACAGGACGCGCACCATTACCTCGACCGATGCCTTCTACGAAGTTATGGATACAAAAAACAAATATATGAGTCCGCGTCCGTTCATAATTCTCCGCTACTCTTTCCGCAAGAATGCCAAGCGCAAAATCAGGCTCGAAAAAGTACTCGACAGCACCGAAGAAGGTATAAAGCTTTAGTCCGAATATATCTTGCGGCGGGTGCCTGCTCGGTATGCCAATAAGCTGATAATCAACGATTGTTCGCTCTGCGGATTGCTTTGTATACGCTATTTGATTATCAATAGGTTAAGTAGGTGATAAAATTTTGATGCAGCGGCTTTGTGGCCGAATCACTTAAATTTGTTTTTGCGGCCGCTAATTTGTAATTTTGCGCAAAATATAGCAAAAACATGATAGACAAGATAAACGCTATCCGCGCCGAACTCGCGGCTATCGCCTCGGAAGGCGCCGCTGCAGACGTTGAAGCGCTGCGCATCAAATACTTAAGCAAGAAGGGCGCTATCTCCGCCCTTATGAACGATTTTCGCAATGTTCCCGCCGAGCAGAAACGCGAAATCGGACAGGCTCTCAACGAACTGAAAAATTACGCCACCGACACCATCAACGCCCTGCGCGAGGCATCGGCAGCAGGCGCCGCCAAGAGCGACGCTCCCGACCTCACCCGCACGGCAGCCCCGCTGCGCACAGGCACCCGCCACCCGCTGTCGCTTGTACGCGAGCAGATTATCGACATATTCCGCCGCCTCGGCTTCACCATCGCCGAAGGCCCCGAGATAGAGGACGACTGGCATGTGTTTGAAAGCCTCAACTTCCCGGCCGACCACCCCGCACGCGACATGCAGGACACTTTCTTTATCGGCCGCAACCCCGACGTGCTTCTGCGCACCCACACATCGTCGGTGCAGACACGCGTGATGACCTCGCAGAAACCGCCTATCCGCATCATCTGCCCGGGTCGCGTGTACCGCAACGAGGCCATATCCGCCCGCGCGCACTGCTTCTTCCACCAGGTGGAAGCACTGTACGTTGACCGCAACGTAACTTTCGCCGACCTCCGCCAGACCCTGCTCTACTTCGCCCGCGAAATGTTCGGCCCGCAGACAGAAATACGCCTGCGCCCGAGCTACTTCCCCTTCACAGAACCTTCGGCCGAAATGGACATAAGCTGCAATCTCTGCGGCGGCAAAGGCTGCTCCTTCTGCAAGGGTACCGGCTGGGTAGAGATACTCGGCTGCGGCATGGTCGACCCCAACGTGCTTGAATCGTGCGGCATCAACTCCAAGGAATACACAGGCTTCGCTCTCGGCATGGGCATAGAGCGTATCACCAACCTCAAGTATCAGGTGAAAGACCTGCGTATGTTCTCTGAGAACGACGTGCGCTTCCTCGAAGAATTTACCTCCGCCCACTAAACTATCGTATGGCGCCGGTAGCGATAATCGGGCTTGTAGGACTCGGGGGTATGTGTGGTTCGATATCACGCTACCTCATTCAGAACATCGCCTCCGTACAGACCGACAGATTCTACCTCACCCTTGCCATAAACATAGCAGGCAGTCTGGCCATCGGCATTGCGTGGGTGCTGCTCACGCACTTCAACGCAGGCCGCTGGGCCAACGGGCTGTTCGTCGGGGGCTTCCTCGGTGGCTTCACCACTTTCTCGGCATTCTCCCTCGACACAGTGCTGCTGCTCAAAGACGGCCGCGCGGCCGAAGCGCTGCTTTACGGCGGCATCTCTGTGACAGGCAGCATACTCGCCTGCGCATCGGGCATTTACCTCACACAATTAATACTGGAGCGATTCCGCCTATGAAACAACAGGACCGATACAAGGCCATTGTAGAGCGCTTCGAGGCCGAAATGCCGGCTCCGAAAACCGAACTGCACTACTCCGACCCGTTCCAGCTGCTCGTGGCGGTAATACTGTCGGCCCAGTGTACCGACAAGCGGGTGAACCTAATCACGCCTGCGCTCTTCGAGGCATATCCTGACGCCAAGTCCCTTGCCGGGGCTGATTTGGCCGATATCTTCGAGCTTATCAAATCGTGCTCGTACCCCAACAACAAGACCAAGGCTCTCAAGAACATGGCCTGCAAGCTCCTCGGCGAGTTCGGAGGTAATGTCCCCGACGATATCGACAGCCTCATGAGCCTGCCCGGCGTCGGACGCAAGACGGCCAATGTGATACTCTCGGTAGTGTACGACCGCCCGGCGATGGCTGTCGACACCCACGTGTTCCGCGTGGCCGAGCGTCTGGGCCTCACCACCTCGAGCAGCTCGCCTCTGGCCACGGAGCGCCAGCTCGTACGCCATATCCCTGAAGAAAAAATCGCCAAGGCCCACCACTGGCTCATACTGCACGGGCGCTATGTGTGCAAGGCACGCAAGCCCGAATGCGACTCCTGTTTCCTCTCCGACCTCTGCCGACATTTTGAACGCCAGACAGCAAAAAGCGCCCGAGCCGCCGCAAAGGCCCGCGCGCTCGCCAAGCCGGAATAGACTATGGACGAAAGTAACCTTTTCATTTTCACAATCGAAGTAGTAGGCACCATAGCCTTCGCAATATCGGGCATACGCCTTGCCGCAGCCAAGCGTTTCGACTGGTTCGGCGCCTACGTCGTAGGACTCGTCACCGCCATCGGAGGCGGCACACTGCGCGACGTGCTCCTTGCCACGCCGGTGTTCTGGATGCAGAACTCGATGTTCCTTCTGGTAACATTCATATCCCTTGTGGCTGTGATAGTGTTCCGCAGGGCGCTCGTGGGAGGCATGCGCACGCTCTTTATCTTCGACGCCATCGGCCTCGCTCTCTTCGTGGTGGTCGGCATCGAAAAAAGCTTTGCCTCAGGCTACCCGGCGTGGGTGGCCATAGTGATGGGCATAATCACCGGCTCTTTCGGCGGCGTGACCCGCGACATACTCATCAACGAAGCCCCGCTCTTTTTCAAGAAAGACATCTACGCCACAGCCTGCCTTGCCGGAGGCGTGGTATACTGGCTCGTCGACTTCATACCGGGCATTCCGCAGGTGATACCTCAGTCGGCATGCGCCGTGGCCGTGATAGGGCTGCGAATAGCCGCCGTGCATTTCGACTGGTCGCTGCCCATACTCAAAGTTCCCGAAAAAGACCTCCCGCACGAAACCGATAACGACACCGCCAAATGAGCACAACCCCTGCCGAAAGCCGCTCCGAAAAAGCCGCACAATTCATCAAATACTGCATTGTGGGCGTGCTCAACACCCTTGTCACGCTCGGCGTCATCTACCTGTGCAAGTCGATGCTCGGGTGGAATCTCTATGTTAGCAACGCGCTGGGCTACATAGCCGGGGTCACAAACTCCTTTTTCTGCAACAAGCAGTGGACATTCCGCTCCAAGGGCAGCTATCGACGCGAGGCGGTGCGCTTCCTTGTAGGCTTCGGCATATGCTACGCCTTGCAGTTCGTGCTGGTATGGATGCTCACACAGTCCGATTTCGGCGACTTCGACTTCCGCTTTTTCGGCATCGTCATATCAGGCTACGGCATAGCCACACTGCTGGGCAATGTCGTGTACACGCTCGCAAACTTCGTGTACAACCGCCTGGTAACCTTCCGCGACCGCTGATTGCGGCCATTTCAGAAGCTGTCTGACGGATTACTTGCATATACCCATAATTCCGCTAAACCGAATCATATGCTCAGACGTATAATAGGCGGAAGTATCGCAGCCGCCATACTCTCCATAGCCGCCACACCGGCATTCGCCATTCCGGCAAAACCCGGAATACAAACCATAGTCCAAGCCGACGGAAGCACCGTGGAGGCGCGCCTTATCGGCGATGAATACGGCCACATATACCTCGGAATCGACGGCAAGCCCCTGATTACAAGCAACGGCATGCTATACTATGCCGACGTCATGCCAGATGGCGAGCTGAGATGCTCCGCCAAGCGCTACACCGGCTCGGACATCTCCGAAGCACAGCCTGCCGATATCGAAATGCTCGGCAAGGCCATAGAGCTGCGTCGCAAGGCATCGCCTATGCTCCGAGCGCAGGCTTCACGCCTGAAAACACAGGCATCGCGCGCCGCCGAAGGCTCCGCGCTTCCCGGCCTGTTCCCCGGATCCGACTACCCCGTAACAGGCAAGCCGAAGGCGGTAGTGATACTGGTAGAGTACTCCGACGTGAAGATGAGCGTCGAGAATCCCCACGATTATTTCCACCGCATGCTCACCGAGAAGGGATTCAAAGACTTCGGAGCCACAGGCTCGGCGCTCGATTACTTCAGTGAAAATTCGGGAGGGCTGTTCGAGCCGGAATTCGACCTCTACGGGCCCGTCACCCTGCCTGAGGCACAGAAATATTACGGAGGGAACAACAGCTACGGCGACGACCTCAGGCCGGAGCAGATGATTATAGACGCCTGCAGGCTGCTTGACGACGAAATAGACTTCGCACAATACGATACCAACGGCGACGGCAGAATCGACAATGTGTTCGTGTTCTACGCAGGCATGGGCGAGGCTTCCGGCGGAGGGCCTAACACCGTATGGCCGCACTCATACAACGTAAGCTATGTAGGCAACCATTTCTTCGACGGCGTGCAGCTCGACCGCTACGCCTGCACAAACGAGTGGACAGGCAAGCGCCCCGACGGCGTGGGCACCTTTATCCACGAGTTCTCGCATGTGATGGGACTTCCCGACCTTTACTCAACCTCCTACACCTCAAGTTTCACGCCCGGCGAATGGTCGGCGCTCGACTACGGCCCGTACAACAACGACGGCTGCACGCCCCCGTACTACTCGGCATTCGAGCGCGCCGCCCTCGGATGGCTGCAGCCTACAGAGATTAAGAAAGCTGTCAACGCCACCCTGCCGCCTATCTCCGAAAACAAGGCCGGAATAGTGCGCACAGACAGTCCCAACGAGTTCTTTCTCTTTGAGAACCGCCAGAAAACCGGCTGGGACGCCTATATACCGGGGCACGGCATGCTTGTGTGGCACGTCGAATACGACCCTAATGTGTGGAATTTGAACACCGTCAACAACCGCCCCTCGCACCAGTATGTCGACATCGAGGAAGCCGACGGCACACAGACAGAGCTGTCACGCGCCGGCGACGCCTTCCCCGGCACGCGCGGCATACGCTCCTTTACCGACGATACCAAACCCTCCATGCGCACAGCCGCAGGCACAGCCCTCGGAATACCTCTCACAGAAATAAGCGAGGCAAACGGCCTGATAACGTTCAAGGCATGCGGGGGTCGCGATGCCTTGCAGCCTCCCACGGCTCTCGAAGCATCATCAACAAGCAGCGATGCCTTTACCGCCCGGTGGCAAAGCACTCCAGAAGCCTCTTACTACATATCGGTCTACACCAAGGACGCTACCTGCGCGCCATCCTACCTGCCCGGCTACCGCCTGCATTACGTAGGCAGCAGCTCGTCGGCGGTCATAACAGGACTCGAACCACTAACTACGTACCACTACACCGTGCACACCGGCGACGAATGGGAAATCTCCTCTCCGTCAAACGAAATATCGGTAAAAACAGGCCTGTCAGCGCTCGAAAACCTCGTTGAAACAAGCGCGGAATGCCAAATCACCACCGACGGCCTCAGCATAACAGTGGCCAAGTGCCCGGGTACAGCCGTGCTGTACGACCTTGCAGGACGTGTCGCCGCCACTGCCAGCGAAGGAGAAACGATGCAGGCTCCGACATCGGGAGCATACATACTCATCGCAGGCCCGACGCGCATAAAACTCTTTTTGAAATAAAAATTCATCATCGCAAATCATTGAGTATGAACCAAATATTGAAGAACGGGCGGTTCTTCAATATTTTTTTATGCCTAAGTACGAACAAAACAACCCGAGGTGCGTTTATATAGTACATAGCGAAATTACTTTTTCCATTGCAAGAAATGTGATAATGATTGGTTTATTACCAAAGCGGCGACACCGGGAGGCGTTGCCGCTTTGGCATTTATGCCGCGCGCGATTAAGAAAACGCGGCGAGCGTTATCTTGAGAGCATGACACAGATACAAAAATAGGCCGCACAGCGAAGTGCAGCCTATTTTTATGGTCGGCAGTGGAATCAGAGTCCCTTGCCGTGGCAGTTTTTGTACTTCTTGCCCGAACCGCATGGGCAGGGATCGTTGCGGCCTATGCGGGGCGCTGCCTTGGCCGGCATCGGACGCTGCTTCTCGCCCTGAGGCGCGCTTGCAGCCTCCCGTGTTTCGGCCTCGCCGGGAAGTTCGGCCTTGGTGGCCTTGTAGTTATACTTAACGTGAGCTTCGGCACGCGTTTCCTTCACATCGGGCTGGCGTTCTTCGGGCTTTGTCATACCCTGGGCAGGGTCGACAGGCTCCTGACGGCGCATGTGTATCTGTCCGCGCATAAGAGCCGACACAGCCTTGACATTGAGGTTGGAGAGCATGTTCTCGAAGAGGTGGAACGACTCTACCTTGTAAATCACCAGAGGATCTTTCTGCTCGTATGCGGCATTCTGCACGCTCTGGCGCAGCTGGTCGAGCTCGCGGAGGTGTTCCTTCCACAGTTCGTCGATAGTGACGAGCATAAGGGCCTTGTGCCATTCCTTGATAATGGAGCGACATTCGGTGCGGACTGCGGTGCGCAGGTCGGTGCGGATATTGAACACCCGCTTGCCGTCGGTGATAGGCACGAGGATAAGACCGTCGTAGTCGGTGTTCTCGGCCATTTGGTTTATGACGGGTATGGCCACCTCGCGAATATGGTCGCTCTTGCGGTCGAGAGCGGCGACTGCGGCCTCGTGGAGGCGGTTGATTTTTTCTTCCTTGTCGAGCGAGGCGTATTCCTGCTCTGTGAACGGCGCCTCAATGGCAAGCACACGGAAAATCTCGGTGCAGAGGTCGGGATACTGCTGGGGGTTCTCGAAGTTGAGAATTATGTTCTCGACGGTATCATAGAGCATGTTGACGATATCCACGCCTATGCGCTCGCCAAGCACGGCGTGGCGGCGACGCTCGTAGATGTAGGTACGCTGCTTGTTCATCACGTCGTCGAACTCGAGCAGACGCTTGCGGATACCGAAGTTGTTTTCCTCGACGCGCTTCTGGGCCTTCTCGATAGCGTTGGTAACCATTCGGTCCTGTATCATCTCGTCTTCCTTGAAGCCGAGGGTGTCGAGCATGCGCACCACTTTGTCGGTGGCGAACATACGCATCAAGGGGTCTTCAAACGACACGAAGAATACCGACGAACCGGGGTCGCCCTGACGACCCGAACGGCCTCGGAGCTGACGGTCGACGCGGCGCGACTCGTGGCGCTCGGTGCCTATGATTGCGAGGCCGCCTGCCTCGCGCACCTCGGGGGTAAGCTTGATGTCGGTACCACGGCCGGCCATGTTGGTGGCGATGGTTACACAGCCTTTGCGGCCAGCAAGCGCCACAACCTCGGCCTCGCGCTGGTGGAGCTTGGCGTTGAGCACCTGGTGGGGTATTTTCTGTATGTCGAGCATACGCGAGAGCAACTCGGATATTTCAACCGAGGTCGTACCCACGAGCACGGGGCGTCCGGCCTTCACAAGCTGCTCTATCTCGGCGATAACGGCCTTGTATTTTTCTTTCTTGGTGCGGTACACGCGGTCGTTCATATCCATACGCGCTATGGGGCGGTTGGTGGGGATAGTCACGACGTCGAGCTTGTAGATGTCCCACAATTCGCCTGCCTCTGTTTCGGCAGTACCGGTCATACCGGCCAGTTTGTGGTACATACGGAAGTAGTTCTGAAGCGTGATTGTGGCGAATGTCTGTGTGGCAGCCTCGACCTTAACGCCTTCCTTGGCCTCGATAGCCTGGTGCAGACCGTCGCTGTAGCGGCGGCCTTCCATGATACGGCCAGTCTGCTCGTCGACGATTTTCACCTTGTTGTCGTCGACCACATACTCGATATCGCGCTCGAAAAGCGTGTATGCCTTAAGAAGCTGGTTGACGGTGTGGACGCGCTCCGACTTGACGGCATAGTTGGCCATCAGCTCGTCCTTGCGGTTCTGGCGCTCGGCGAGGTCGGGTATGTGTTCGAGCTCGGAGAGCTGCGCGGCGATGTCGGGCAGCACGAAGAACTGGGGATCCTGCGCGTGGCCGGTAAGTTCGTCGATACCCTTGTCGGTAAGCTCCACAGAGCGGTTTTTCTCATCGATCACGAAATAGAGGGGGTCGGTCACCACGGGCATCTCGCGGGCATTGTCCTGAAGGTAGTGTCCTTCTGTTTCGAGCAGGCGCTTGCGCATGCCTTCCTGACTGAGGAAGCGAATCAGGGCGCCGTTCTTAGGCAGGCCCTTGAAGGCACGGAACAGCAGCAGGTCGCCCTCTTTCTGCACTTCCTTGTCGGGCGAGGCAAGCTTGGTCTTCGCTTCGGCGAGGATAGATGTGACGAGGCGCTGCTGGGCGCGCACCACTTTCTCCACATTCGCCTTGTAGATGTCGAAAAGCTGGTCGTCGCCCTTGGGCACGGGGCCTGATATGATAAGCGGTGTACGCGCGTCGTCGATAAGCACGGAGTCAACCTCGTCGACAATAGCATAGTAGTGCTTGCGCTGCACGAGGTCGCCCGGCTCCATCGCCATATTGTCGCGGAGGTAGTCGAAGCCGAACTCGTTGTTGGTGCCGTATGTGATATCGCATTCGTAAGCGCGGCGGCGTTCGGGGGTGTTGGGCTGGTGCTTGTCGATGCAGTCCACGCTTGCTCCGTGGAACATATACAACGGCCCCATCCACTCGGAGTCGCGCTTGGCGAGGTAGTCGTTGACCGTCACCACGTGCACGCCGCGGCCCGACAGCGAGCGCAGGAACACAGGCAGCGTGGCCACGAGGGTCTTGCCCTCGCCGGTAGCCATTTCGGCAATTTTGCCCTCGAAGAGGATTATACCGCCGATAAGCTGTACTTCGTAGTGGGCCATGTCCCACTTGATTTCGTTGCCGCCGGCCATCCAGCGGTTTTTCCAAATGGCGTTCTCGCCGTCGATGCTGACGAACTCGCGGCCCTGGCCTGCGAGCTCGCGGTCGAACTCGGTAGCCTTTACGGTGATTGTGTCGTTTTCGGCGAAGCGGCGGGCTGTTTCACGCACCACGGCAAATACCACCGGGAGATGGTTCTTGAGCTGCTCGTCGAGGATTTCGAGGATTTTCTTTTCGTGCTCGTCTATCTTGTCCCAAAGGGGCTGACGCTTGTCGAAGGGCAGTGTTTCGACCTCTTCGCGGAGTTTTTCGACAGCCTTGGTGTCGTCCGATACCGACTGCGCAATCTCTGCGCGAACGGTGTCGATTTCGGCGCGCAGCTCGTCGAGCGACAGAGCTTCCACGCGGGGTATTTCGGCTTTGATAGCCTTCAGCATAGGCTGTATGGCTTTCATGTCGCGGAGCGACTTGTCGCCAAATATCTTTTTAAGAACGGAAGTAAATGACATATTGTGTGATGATCTTTTTTATGGATAATGAAAAAACACTGCCGGCAGCACATGGCCGGCTGTAAGCGGGATTCGGCGCTCAGCGTTTTTCCAACGACAGTGGCGCCACCGAGGCGCCGTTAGGCGAGCGTATGCGCAGTATTCGCGCCACCGTGGGGGCTATGGCGCGCACGTCGACAGGCTGTCCGATAGTCTGCGGAGCCAGCGACGGTGCCATGATGTATGCCGGGGCTGTGGCAGGCGCCATACGGTACACCATGCCGGGCAGGTTCTCGCCCGGAGCCACCAGCGTGTTGTAATCGTCGACAATCTCAAATCCGGGAGTTATGTCGATAAGGAGGTCGCCCGCGCTTTCCTTCACGGTGTTGCGCCGCAGAGCCTCAGGGTGTTCGCCGGCGCGGCCTGCGAGTATGTCGTCGATGGTGTACACACGGTCGACGCCCGTCATTCTCGTAAGGAAGTCGGCAGCCTCGGCACGCACAGCCCGCAAATCGAGCGAGCGTTCCTTTATAAACTTGTGGTTGAGGAAGAAACGGCCGTTATGGTAGGCCGACACAAAGTCGCCGTTGCCATATATGGCCATCAGGTATATATTGAGCAGCGACGCCGCCTTGCGGGTGGAGAACTCGCCGTAGGGAATGGCCCACCTGTCGTCGTCGCGGCGTCCGCGCGGGCGTCGTGGTGTCGATGCAAGCACCACCACGGTGCTGTCCAAGCCCACGCGCCTGTCGATGGTGGCGAAAAGCTTCTCAAGGTCGCGGTCGAGCCTTATGTAGGCGTCAAGTTGCTCCGGACGGTTGTCGGGATTCTTGCCATAGCGGTACGGCTCGAGGGTGTAGCCTATGTTGAGCACGTCAGTAACGCCGGGGTGCGAGCCAACCTTCAGATTGTTAATCAGGTCTGTGGCAACGGCGCTTACCTCGGTGTTTACAAGCGGCGAGTTGGCAAACATGTCAAGCCGCTCGGCACGTGCCCGAGGGAACACGTGGCGGAAGGGATAGCGCGACAGATGGTCGGGAAGCCCCGGATAGTCGGCGGGGGCGAGGAGCGGCGTCCAGCTCATGGTGTCCAGACGCGAGGAGAGTGGCGAGAGCCTGTTGCGCGTAGCCACTGTCACGGGCATGTCCTTGTAGAAGGTCGATGAAGCCCAGTTACCTGTCTTGGCGTCGATCCATATGGCGGCATTGGCGGCATGGCCTGCGAGGGCAAGCGCTCCGGCAGGGTCGGGAGCCACGGCATAAACCACGTTGGTGCCGCCGGAGGCTATGCGGGCCTCGTCGGCGACGGTGCTTACCCGCAGGGCGGCAGGCGAATATGCGGCGTTGGTGTAGTTTCCGATAACGGCAGGGTCGGAATACACCGGCACGCACCGCAGGGTGTTGCGGTCGAAAATCTCGGCTGCTCCCACGCCGCTGACCGACGGGGCTGCCCCTGTGACAACGGTCGAGGTTGCCGCAGCCGCATCGAGGTATGTGCCGTAGTCGGCTTCGGGAATGACTACCCCGCGCTCCTGAAGCAGGCGGAAGCCTCCCCGGCCGAGCTGCTGGCGCAGCAGGTCGAGGCAATCGCCGTCGAGGCCGTCGACCACTATGCCCACCAGCAGTTTTGCCGGTGCGGGCGAGGCCGCGCCAAGACTCAGCGACGCCACAGACGCCACGAGGGATATTACGATTCTAAGCCGGGTAAGATGATTCACTTCTTATAGCGGGATATTAGGATATAACTGAACGAACGCAGCATTTCTGCCCCTATCAGGGGGGCGAAAGCCGGGTTTGCCGACTGCGGCAGAAAGTACCAGCAGGCACATAATGCCAACAAGACTGCAAAGTTAGTGATTTGGTAGCACATAAGGAACGCTTTCGCCTTTTTTATCCATATAAACACGGCAGGTATGAGGCAAAGCGGATTCAGCCACGCGAAGAGCCAGTTGGGCGAGGTGGCCTCGTGTACCGACACGAATATGAGGAATGCCAGCAGGCAGCCGGTAAGGCCGAGCAGGGCGAAGTAGGCGCAGTCGAACCAGCGCGTGACCTTGCGACGCCTTATGTCGCGCAGGGTTAGCACGAGCGTGAACGCGAAAAACGCCCAGCACACAAACTCCGGGGCGGCATACCACGGCGTGGGAGCCTCTCGCGGGTCGGACACGTCGTAGCCGCTGAGCACGAAGGACTTTCGCACCACCGGCTTCCCTCCGGCCTTGGCCACGGGCAGCATGCCGTCGAGTTCGGCAGGCGCGAAGGCCATCTCGCGGCGCGACAGCTCGTAGTCGATGCCAGAGCCGAGGGCGAGGTCGATGCCGAACTGGTACCACGGATAGTTGGCGTGGTAGTGCCGCATTATGTTGCGGAACGTGTGGCGAGGGAATGAATTGGCCTCGAAAGGCGCCGGGCCGAGGATTATAGAGTCGCCAAGAGCAAGCTCGACGGCACGCAGCGGGCGCGTGGCGCAGTTGTCCTTGACGTAATTATAGCGGTATGTCCTGTTCTGAGGCAGGACGTTGGTTTCGAGCAAGTCGAGAAGACGTCTTTTCTGCGCCGGGTCGAGCGCGAGCTCGTGGGCGCTGATTTTACGGCCGCAGGAGCGGTAGTAACGCACAAAAGGCTCCATCGGCTGGCACACGGCCATATAGTCGGTTTCGCCTTTCACGAAGCGATACACGAAGTTGGGCGCGTCGAAATCGAACACTCCGAAGTTGTACACCGCGGGCTGCCGTCCCTTGATATCGACGGCGATAGCCGAGTGTCCCTCAAGCTCGTATATCTGCGCGCCGGGGGCTATGTTGAGGAAATACACCGTGGTATCGGCCTCGGAGGCCGATGCCGCCGGCATGGCAAGCAGACAGAGCAGGAATGCGAGTACGCCGCGTATCACCTTATGTCGATAAGTTTATGCGTCTGCAACGATAGCCGCCACAGAGGGTGCTCCATTATGTATGCCACGGTTTCGGCCGTGTTCTTGCCCGAGCAAGGCTGCAAGAAGCGCAGCGGGCAGCCGAACAGCGCGGCAGTTTCTTCCACATCGTTGCCCTCGTAGACCACCTTCAGCTCGTCCACACGGTTCACGGCCCACGGCGCGGCCTTGGGCGAGCATGTCACCCAGTCGACCTCGGGAGGCACCGGCAGGGATCCGTTCGTTTCTACCTGCACATAGAAGTGGTGCAGTTTGAGCAGGCGGAGCAGGTCGCTGTCGAGCTGCATAAGCGGCTCTCCGCCTGTCACAACGAGGTGCCGCGCCGGAAATCCGGCACATCTGGCGGCTATCTCCTCGGCAGTCATCTCAGTGAATGCCGCAAAATCGGTGTCGCAGAAAGAGCATGCGCGGTTGCAGCCCGAAAAGCGCAGGAACACCGCCGGAGTACCTGTGTAATACCCCTCGCCCTGAAGCGAGTAGAATATCTCGTTTACTCTATAGGTCTTTTTCATAACTTGCTGTGTTGCCTTCGCTTTCGCGGACATCGACACGGTAGCAGTGCTCCACGTTGTCGCATATCCAGCGGGCTATGTTTTCGGCTGTGGGGTTGAACGGCAGAATGTCGTTGAGGCAGCGGTGGTCGAGCGCTCCGAGCACGGTGCGCTTTATGTCGGTGAAGTCCACCACCATGCCGTCGGCATTAAGCTCCTCGGCACGGCAGTGCACAGTGATAATCCAGTTGTGGCCGTGCATAGAGGTGCACTTGCTCTCATACGATAGGTCGAGGCGGTGTGCCGCCGATATTTCGAGTCGTTTCGTTACGTAGTACATAAGCAGAAAGTTCCACCCTATAACGCCTTGGAGGCGCTGATGGTTCAATTTGCAAATATACTACTTTTTTTTGTATGAATCGAGATACTTGCGCACCACGCCCGTAAAGTAGACCGTGAACACCGGGAACATCATGACCCCTGTGGCGGAAAGCGCCATCGCCACGGCCTTGCCCACGGTGGTGCAGGCATAGAAGCTCGCACCCAGCGTGGTAGCCTGAAGGACACACCACCACAGGGCGGTCCAGTACGACACCACGTGGGGATTCGCCCCGGCGCCCTCGTAGAGAAAGAATATCAGCGATGAAAAATATACCATCAGCGCCAATATCAGCACATAGGACAGAAAAAAGCCCACGAGCCTGTTTTTGGATATGAACACCACAAGCACCACAAGCGCCATAACGGCCCTGACGGTAGGCACAAAGTGGATTACATAGGAAGCCGTGGCTCCGAGCTTTACCCCGGCGGCTTCCACGATGGCGCTATAGGGAATAGACAGCACGAGTATTATCAGGTGGCTGAAAAAATACCTCGCACGCTTCGGCGACACGTACATATCGACAAAAAAACCGATGAGAAACACCACGCACACAGGCAACTGGACGCTGCGGTAGAATCCTCGGAGAAGGATATCGCCGTCGGTGGCAAAGGCATCGACAGATATGGCCGCCACCAACAAGGCGGAGGCAAGCACCACGAGTATGCGGGTCACTTTAGGGATAGCGGTAAGTATGGCGCGGGCAGACACAGGATTATATGCTTGGTAAGAGGGTGTTTAATACATTCATAACAAGCGGGGCGCCACTATGTTCCGGCGGCGTCACGATTTGTTAAACGACCGTCTGCGGCATAATGGCACAGACCCCGCCCCGGCACGAGCCTAACTTTGCATCGTAATCAAAAAACACAGCACAATGCCGGAAATAACCCCACCACCCATCGACGACAGCGAGGCCCTGCTCGCCGCAATAAGGACAAATGCCGAAACAGCCCACGTGCTTGCCGCCATAGCCTCGGGAGGCGATCCGAACGAACTGATAGCCACCTTGCTGCAACCCGAGGCCGAGCCATCAGCAAGCCCCGAGCCACAGCCTGAGCCTGAAGCAGAGCCTGAACCAGAGCCTGAACCAGAGCCTGAAAAGCGCCCCCTCTACTCCACCCCGGCGGGCAATCAGCCCGAAAAGCCCTCATTCCCCTCCTTCCTCTCGGCCATACGCCGCAGCTTCTGGGACACATAAGCCCCCCGCACAAAAAAAACGCGGCACGCCGCGTCCCTACACCCTTTACTACCACTTAACCACTTAACCACTTACCCACCTAAAAAAATGATTACCACCACAGAAACCATCTCCGCAAACTCTCCCGAACTCCTCCGCAACAGCATCGACGACCGCATAGTGAAAGTACGGCCTATGTCGACGCCCATCGACCAGCTGTCGCGCTGCGGGCGCTCCCGCCGCTCAGGCTCAATGACCGTGGAATACTACTCCGTAGATACCAAGAAGACCGAAAGCTCCATAACCGAAAACGCCCCCGGCGGCGCGGGCGCAAAAAAGTCGGACTCGCTGTTCTCCCACGTTGTAAAGACTGCCGACGACACCATATTCGAGGCCTCTGAAACAATCCTCGTGCCGGAAATCAACGGATACAACGACGACGGCACACCCGGCGGCCCCCTGGTGCTCTACGTCCTCGACCGTCCCACCACGGGAGGCATCGAAGTAGCACCCGTCAACGGCCTGCCCGTGAAGGGAATGACAGGCATGTCAATCAACATGCCCGCGCTGCCGGCAGGAACGCGTCTGGTGCGAATGGGCCGCGCCGCCACCGAGCTCGACGTGCAGACGGCGCAGTTCGCCGCCCTTCCGCAGAAAGACTCCAACCACTGCCAGATATTCAAGATGCAGGTAGAACAAAGCACCCTCGCCAAGATAGCCGAGAAAGAAGTGGGCTGGAACTTCTCCGACCAGGAAGAGGCCGCAATCATCGACATGCGCCTCGGCATGGAAAAGAACTTCATATTCGGCAAGCGCGCACGCCTCTTCGACGCCGCCAAGAACGAGCACGTATATTTCACCGGAGGCATATGGCAGCAGGCGGCACGCTCCCACACTATGCCGCTGGGCAAACTCACCGAAGCCGACCTCATCGACCTGTGCAGCGCCGCCTTCACCGGCAACAGCGGCTCCAAGCGAAAGATACTCATTGCCGGCACCGGCCTTGTGGAAGCCCTCAGCAAGCTGCAGTACACCAAGACGGTAAGCGCCGGCGACACCTTCACCAAATGGGGTATCGAATTTAAGGAAATACGCTCCAACTTCGGCTCGCTCTACCTGCTGCACTCCGAGGTTTTCGACCAGTGCGGACACGCCAACGACGGCTTCGTGCTCGACCCCGACTACATGACCAAATACGTCCACGTGCCTTTCCAGGCCGAAACCCTCGACCTGCGCCGTTCCGGCCAGCGCAATACCGACGCCGTGGTTCTCACCGAAGCCTCGTGCCTCGTACTGCGATACCCGGCGGCCCATATACGAGTAATCGGACAGACCGAAGAGCAATCCGAATGAAGATCACACTCACCAAAGACCAGATAATCAAAAGCCGCCGCATAGCCGACGGCTTTGATTATACCCTGAACGGCGCAAGCGTGGAAAGCACCACGGGCATCGACCTCGACGCTTATCTCGAACGCGACATACGGCAGCGCTACCTCGAACTAATCGACACAGCGCCCCCGCACCTGCTCGCACCGGGCAACATAGCCTCGCAATGCAGCCTCAGCACCGCGCAGGGAGCCGCCACGATAAGCACTCCGGCAAACTGCCGCCGGGTGTTCGACGTGCGGCTTGGCGGGTGGCTGCGCCCCTGCGCCGTGCTCCCGCCCGAGCTGGCCGAAGCCACGATACGCGCCCGGTCGAACCCCTACGCCGCTGCCACGCCCGCCAACCCCGTGGCGGTAGAACTGCCCGGCCGCACCGACGGAGGCTCGCCATCGATAATGGCGTGGCCCGCCGGCCCAGCGATAAAGGCGGG
>Ga0137306_101855_pt2 | contig 18580 bp, 18 predicted proteins | sample Inofroosms_March_FD_97187 | JGI IMG/M metagenome (GOLD analysis project Ga0137306, IMG submission 97187) | Mouse cecal microbial communities from Vienna, Austria - N-Acetylneuraminic and N-Acetylglucosamine D2O microcosms_March | ecosystem: Host-associated > Mammals > Digestive system > Large...
GAAAAGGCATGAGTTGGTATTATGTACAACTGGAGGGGGAGGCAACGCTGTAAGCGCAAAGCGCCTGCAGGCAAATTTTAACGGCAGGGCAGGATTGTGGGGAATGGCAGTGAAAGGAGGAGCCATTGGCAAAAAAGATTATAGTATTAATCGCAGCAGCAGCCCTGCTTTTGCTGGCGGGCTGCGCAGAAAGGGCAGAAGAAAAGGGGGAGGATAAAATTACCATCAGCGTCCTGGCAGGGCAGTCAACGTCCGATGCAGGGGTGGAGGATATGATTGACGAATGGCTGCTGCAGGAGTTCCCACAGGTGGAGCTGGAATGGGAATGCGTGGATTGGGGGGATAGCTTCAATGCCAAGATGCAGGGGCATTTTGCTGCCGGGGACGTGCCGGATCTGATGATTGGCAAGGCGCAGGACGTCCAGACGTATGCCAAGACCGGGAACCTAGGGATTATCTCCAGGCAATGCAGCCAAAGGATTGAAGACTATGCGCTGCAGGCTGTGACTGTAGACGGGAAGGTGTACGGTGTGCCATACAACGCCTGGTATCAGGGCGTAATCTACAACAAAGAGATTTTCCGCAGGCTGGATCTTAGGCCGCCCAAGACAGAAGAAGAACTTCAGGAAATTATCCAATGCCTAAAAGCGCATCAGATTGTGCCCTTCGCCGCCCATTTTCAGGAGAGCTGGAAGGTGGCAAACATGACCATGCAGTATATGGTAAACGATATCTTCAGCAGTAATCCGCAATGGGGGACGCAATTTCGTGAAGGCCGACGGCATTTCAGCGATAACGCCCAGATCATCCACTGCTTCTCCAACAACCAGATGATCCTGGAAAATTCCTGGGAGGACGCCATGCAGCTGGAGCAGATCCAGAGCGACAGCCGCTTTATCCAGGGGGAGGCGGCCATGTATCTGACAGGTTCCTGGTCGATGCAGTTTGCCAGCCAGTATGGCGACGATATGGACTTCGGCATTTTTCCATACCCTTCCCAGAGCGGGGGAGCCAAGCTGCTGCGGGAGACTAACATGACGTTTATGAAGAGCGCGGACACCCCTTACGGAGAGCAGATAGACCAAATCCTCTATGCGCTCCTAAACGATTCCAGGCTGGTGCAGGAAATCCTCGGCTTTACCCAGTCTTCCTCCGTCATCAAGGGGATTGCGCCAGTTTATAACAGCAAAATCCAGAAAGATATTGACGGGTATGAGGAACGGGGGGAAGTGCTCGACGTGTCTGGAGGGAATTCCCAGCTGACCTGGGATTTCCAGGATTCGATTGCCTTGATGCAGCTGGACTGGCTAAAGAAGGAGAAGTCATTGGAAGAAGTACTGGCCTACGCAGACCAGCAGCGCGAGTTCAGTTCCTACTTTTCGGAGTAAAGAGTTTGACCCGAACCATTCACTTTTTCGATAGAGGGATGGTTTTTTGACGAAAAAGTACAACTTATTTTTCCTAAATTGTCCTATTAGTTTCCCAAGGATGTCTTTTATAATAAAGCTACAAGTAATTATTCAGCAGGTCTGCACATTTACTGCGCTGACGGTGAAAAAAGAGGAAGAGTGTCAAAATCCCATCGCCGCAGGCGATTTTAAATGGATTTTGATCAGGTAACTAAGAAGGCGCTGAATAGTTACAGCTACAAGAAATTAAGGCATGCCTTTTGTAACGGCGTAAGATGTGAGCAGTTACCAAGGGAGAAGAATAGGAGGAAAAAAATGAAGAAGAAAAAAGTAGCTGGCCTGATGATGGCAATGGTAATGGCAGTTTCCCTAGCAGCCTGCGGAGGTTCCGGAAACAGCGGCAATGGTGGCACAGAATCTGGCAACGCAGGCACAGAATCCGGCGATGGTGGCACAGAATCTGGCAACGCAGGCGCAGAGTCCGGCGATGCAGGCGCAGAATCTGGGGATACAGCAGACGGCGGCGCAGGCACAGAGTCTGGCAACGGCGAAGAAGTGACCCTTACCGTCCTGGCAGGCCAATCCACCACAGACGCAGGGATTGAAGACATGATTGACGAGGCTCTGGCAGAAAAGTACCCGGAAATCACCCTCGAATGGGAATGCGTAGATTGGGGAAATGACTTCCAGCCCAAGATGCAGCAGTACATGCAGTCCGGCCTGCCCGACATTATGATTGGCAAAGCCCAGGATGTGGCAACTTATGCGCCCCAAGGCATTCTCGGTGAAATTGACACGCAGTACCTGGACAAAGGTTTAGACGCGGCCAGGGAAAACGTAACCATTGACGGCAAAACGTATGGCTTGGTCTACAATGCCCTTTACCAAGGTGTGTACTACAACAAGGCTATGTTCGCAGAGAACAAATGGGAAGTTCCCAAAACCCAGGATGATTTGAAGAAGATTATCGAAGACTGCAAGGCGAAAGGCATCACTCCCTTTGCCAGCCACATGGTAGACACCTGGTCGATCGGCAACGTGACGATGCAGTTTATGATGAACGACGTATTCAATAACGACCCGGCATGGGGCGATAAGTTCCGCGCAGGCGAGGTTTCCTTCTCTGAGGACAAGGCCGCGCAGACAGCTTATGAATACAACAAGCTGATTTTTGACAATACATACCCGGAGACATTCTCCACAGAGCAGACAGACTGCGATGCCAAGATGGTGCAGGGCCAGGCGGCTATGAAGGTTTCCGGTTCCTGGTCGATCCAGAATTTCCTGGATATTGATGAGAACTTTGAATTTGGCATCTTCCCCTTCCCCAACCAGACTGGCGATTCCAAGCTGATTTTTGAGCCGAATATCACCGTTATGACAAGCGCGGCCTCCGAGCATCCGGACGCCATCAACAAGGTACTGGACCTGCTGACAAGCGACAAAGATCTGGCCGTGGAGATTTTAGACTACACCAAGACAGCGTCGATGTTAAAAGATGTGACGCCAACCTTCCCCAACCCCAGCCAGGAGGATATCGACCAGTATGCAGCGGACAATAGGATTGTGGACGTGACGCTTGGCAACAACCAGCTTGTATGGGGCGGCTTCCAGGAGGAAAACGCCAAGGATATCGCCGCATGGCTGCAGGGCGATGAATCCTTTGAGGACTGCCTGAAGGCTTCCGATGGCAGGGTGGAATCCAGTTCTGCCAATTAAGCTATGTATGGCCCAGGGGTGCGGTACCGCGCATCCCTGGGCTGGGAATAGCAACAATGTTATCGGAAGGATGTGAGAAAATGAAAAATAAAATCAATTATATGGAACGGCGGATGTCAAGGCAATACCTGCTGCTGGTGCTGCCAGGGTTTATCATCTTCACCATTGGGCTGATTGTGCCGTTGTTTATGGCAGTGCGCTATTCCTTCACTAGCTGGGACGGCATGTCCCCAGAAAAACTATATGTAGGGTTCCGGAATTACATTGATTTATTCCAGGACTCTGAATTTCGAGACGCCTGGTGGTTTACGCTCAAATTCACGATTGGCAATACAATAATCCAAAATGTGGCCGCTCTCCTGTTTGCCGTTGCCTTAGACAGCGGCATCAAGGCACAGAAATTATATCGGACGATTTTCTTTATCCCCTGCCTGATCAGCGCCCTGGTTGTAGGTTTTATCTGGCTGAAAATGTTCTCCAACGTACTCCCGGCGATCAATGATTTCCTGGGCACCAGCTTTCATTTCCTGCTGTTTGGCCAGAAGGAAACCGTGCTGTCCGGCCTCTTAATCGCCAACAACTGGCAGTGGATTGGCTATTGGATGCTGATTTACCTGGCCGGCCTGCAGTCGATACCCGCAGAGCTGTACGAGGCTGCCAAAATTGACGGTGCGGGCGCGGTAAAACGTTTCTTCCATGTGACGATTCCCATGCTTGCCCCGGCTATCACCATCTGCGTGGTGGGAATTACAACGGGCTCCCTTAAGGTCTATGACCTGCTGGTATCTTCCACCAAGGGCGGCCCCGGACGGGCATCGACCTCAATGATTTACCAGACCTACACGACAGCTATCAATGGCAGGCAGTATGGCTATGGGTGCGCCATGTCCGTCACCCTGGTGCTGGCGCTGCTCCTAGTGGCTCTGATACAGGTGAAGAGCCTGAAGAAACGGGAGGTGCAGGCATGAGCTTAAACAGGAAAAAGAAAAAAGAAGAAGATATGTCCAACCAGAAGCCCTATACAAAAGGCACATTTACCGTGCAGGCAATTATGACGGTGGCGGCTGTTTTCTTCATCGCCCCCATTTTCATTATCTTAAATTACTCATTCAAAGGCAAGAAGGAGCTGTATTTAAGCAGTCCCCTGTCCTTGCCCGAAAGCCTGAATTTTGAAAATTACATGAAGGCCTACAAGAAGCTGGATCTGGCTACGACATTTACCAATACCCTGATTTATACGGCCGTCAGCGTATTTATCCTGGCCATCCTCTGCGGCACCACGGCCTGGGCGATTGCCAGGTGTAAGCGGAAATTCTTTAAATTTTGTTACATTTATTTTATTGTCGGGATTCTGATTCCCTACCAGGCGCTGTTCCTTCCAATTTACATGATAGGCTACCGGATGAACATGACCAACACCCGCTTCGGCATTATCTTCATGTACGTGGCTACGGGGATATCCTTCGGCGTGTTCCTGATGAACAGCTTTATGTCCACCGTGCCGCTGGAACTGGAAGAATCGGCGCGGATTGACGGCTGTTCGGTGTTTAAGACATATTTTAAGGTAGTCCTGCCGCTGCTGAAGCCTGCGATGGCGACGCTGATTATTATGCAGTCCTTCCAGATCTGGAACGACTACCTGCTGGCAAGCCTGTACGTGAGCAAGAAGCAGCTAAAGACACTGACCGTAGCCATCCATTCCCTGTTTTCCGCACAGAGCAGCGACTACACGACGGCGATGGCGGCGATTGTGATTTCCGTGCTGCCGATTGCCATTCTGTTCCTCAGCCTGCAGAAATACTTTATCAAAGGGATGACGGTAGGGGCTGTGAAGGGGTAGGAAATGTCAATTTGGATAGAAGAAAGGAGCAGAAATGGCCGTACAAGTGTTAAAAGATTACCGATTAGGCGATATGATTGCCCGCTATCTGACCGATGAAAGGAGGGAGCGTGTAGGCTTTGTGCTGCTGCCAGCCGATTTGCCTGCCCCATCATGCATACAAAAAGAAGAACAGATAGACTCCCTGGTACAGATAAAGCTTGCAGGCGATACCTACGATGCAGCCTATGCCATGGGCAATACCATGCGCAACGGAGAGAGCGTCCGCAGGCTGAGATACTGCGAGCAGCGTGTGCTGGGAATGGAGAAAGCCGGCAGAGCGGAAAGAATGGAAGAGGCTGGGAAGGCAGAAGAGATTGAGGGAATCGGAAGAGTAGAAGGGATTGGGGGAATAGAGAGCGCAGATACGCTAGCCCGGGCACAAGATACTCTGGAAATCCATACCATCCTGGAAGCAGAGTTCCAGTACCGTGTGCGCCATATCCTAACGTGGAAAAAAGGCGCTCCCTATGTACGCATCCGCTGCCAAATAGAAAACACAGGCGCAGAGGCCATCCGCCTGGAAATGCTGGAAAGCTTTTCCCTGGGCAGCCTCTCCCCGTACCTAGAGGGGGACGGCCATGGGCAGATGCTGCTGCACAGGCTCCGCAGCGTCTGGAGCCAGGAAGGCAGGCTGGAGAGTATCCCCCTAGAAGACTTGCAGCTGGAGCCCGCCTGGGATCCCCATGCTGTCCGCTGTGAGAAATTTGGCCAGGCAGGCTCCATGCCCGTCAATAAATTTTTTCCCTTTGCCGCAGTGGAGGACAGGCGGTCCGGCGTCTTCTGGGGCGCACAGCTGGCCTGCCCCGCGTCCTGGCAGATGGAGCTATACCGCAAGGACGATGCGCTGGCTCTAAGCGGCGGCCTCGCAGACCGTGATTTCGGCCATTGGATGAAAGGCCTGCATCCAGGCGAATCCTTCCTTACCCCGGAAGCCATTGTCAGCACGGCCCACACGCCATCCATTGATATTTTTACCGCCAGGCTGACCCAGGCTGCCCTGGAGTATTTGGCGTGTGCGCCAGAGCCGGAGCAGACGCTTCCCATTATTTTCAATGAATATTGCACCACCTGGGGCAACCCTTCCCACGCAAATATCTGTGAAATTCTGGGAGCCATCCAAGGCAAGGGATTCCAATATTTTGTCATAGACTGCGGCTGGTATAAGGAAGACGGCGTGCCATGGGATATCAGCATGGGCGATTATGAGCCGTCCCCCACCTTATTTCCCCAAGGCTTAGACAAAACCACGGCCAAAATCCGGGAGGCAGGCATGATACCTGGCATCTGGTTTGAGATTGAGACAGTAGGCAAGGCGGCTAGGGCTTACCAGCTAGAGCCCCACCTCCTGCACAAAGACGGCAAGCCGCTCACCAGCTATTTCCGCCGCTTCTGGGATATGCGCGACCCCTGGGTAGAAGAATACCTCACCCAAAAAGTAATCGGCACACTGCAAAAATATGGCTTCGGCTACCTGAAGATTGACTATAACGAAACCATTGGCATAGGCTGCGACGGCGCAGAATCCCTGGGGGAAGCCCTGCGCCAGAATATGGAGGCCTCCCAAGCCTTCTTCGAAAAAATTAAACGTAACATACCTGGCATCGTCCTCGAAAACTGTGCCTCTGGCGGCCATCGGCTGGAGCCGGGCCTGATGTCGCAGATGAGCATGGCCTCCTTCTCCGACGCCCATGAATGCCCGGAAATTCCTGTAATCGCCGCCAACCTGCACCGTGCCGTCCATCCGGCGCAGAGCCAGATTTGGGCGGTTATCCGTCAGGCGGACTCCCTGCAGCGCATCGCATACTCCATTGCCAATACCTTTTTGGGCAGGATGTGCATTTCTGGCGATGTCATTGGCCTGACTCAGGCACAATGGGATGTAATAGAGCGCGGCATGGAATTTTACAGGAAAATTGCCCCTATCATCAAACAGGGACAGTCCTACCGCTTCGGCTCTAGGATCAAGAGCGCAAGGCATCCCGAAGGCTGGCAGGCGCTGCTGCGCATAGGTCAGGTCCAGGAAGCCTATATGGTCATCCACACCTTTGCCAACGCCTCCCTGCCGCAGGAAATCCATATCCCGCTCCCAGAGAACTGCCCCGCAAAAGTGCTGGAAATCTATTCCGACACCCCGGAACAGATAGAAATACAGGACGGGATCCTGTCTTACCAGGCAAGGCACAGCTGGAAAGCCGTGGCTGTCCGGCTCAATCCGTAAAAGTGAGGTGAGAACATGATGGCTGTTTCCGTCAAATAACGATAAAACCTTTTTTATTCTCCCCATGCCTCCCCAGATAAAGATAAGCCCCAAAAATTCTTGCCAAAAACACAATTCCATGCTATTATACACAGAGAAAATGATTGGGTGTAATTGTGTGAAAGGCATTTTTGGGACTTTGGCAGCTGGAGTTTTGCTGCCTGTGGATAAATGCGCCTGCGTGAAAAGGAGGCAAGATGGGTTATACATTCTATGAAACCGCCATGCTGTTTTTTACATATTCTTTCCTTGCCTGGCTGGCGGAAACTGCAGTTGCAACGATAAAGGTAAAAGATTTCAGGAACCGTGGCTTTGCTTCGGGTCCGTTTTGTTTTCTATACGGTTTTACAGGGGTTATTTTGACGGTCTTCCTACAGGAACTGAAAGGTGACTTGCCCTTCCTCTTCCTGGGGAGCGCGGCGGTGGCGACTGCCGTAGAGTGGTTTGCCGGAAAGACGCTTGAACGGATCAAATGGAAAAAGTGGTGGGATTATGCCGGGAAACGGTGGAACGTTGACGGTTATATCTGCCTGCAGTATTCCGCGCTGTGGGGCATTCTGGGCGTTTTGGCAGTCCGCTATGCCAATGGCGCTGTATTAGCCCTATACGATAGCCTGCCAGCAATCGTAGAAAAAGCGCTTATCTGGATACTTATGGCGGCAGGCGCAATTGATTTGCTGGGATCCTTCCTCTTTGCCTGCCATATGGAGGAGAAGCTGCCGCAGCTGCTGGGCTGGAACCACAGGCTGCAGAGGTGGACATTTCAGCTTGCAAGAACGGTTTCCGGGCATATAGAAAAGAGAATCGGCAGGTCATACCCGTCCATCCTGCAGGAACTGGCGGACAAAGAGGAAGGTGTGGAAAAATGCAGTTTCGTGCAGGCCTTCTGGCTGTTTCTGATTGGGGCATTTGCGGGAGATCTTGTGGAAACGGTATTCTGCCGGCTGACAGACGGCGTGTGGATGAGCAGGAGCAGCCTAGTCTGGGGGCCGTTCAGCGTTGTATGGGGGCTTGCCATCGCCCTTGTGACGATTTTGCTCTACAAGGACAGGGAGAAACCGGAACACCATATTTTCTGGATTGGAACCTTCCTTGGCGGCGCCTATGAATATATCTGCAGTGTCTTTACAGAGATTCTGTTCGGAAAAATTTTCTGGGACTACAGCGCTATGCCCTTTAACCTCGGCGGAAGAATTAATCTTTTATTCTGCTTCTTCTGGGGCATTGCCGCCGTCATCTGGATGAAAGGCCTGTATCCCAAAATAGCATTGCTGATTGAGCGGATCCGCAAGAAAACAGGCCGCCTGCTGACCGGAATCCTAATGGCCTTCATGGCAGCCAATATAGTAGTGTCTGTCATGGCGCTAATCCGTTACGATGCCCGTGCGAATGGAAGGCCGGCCGTATACGGATGGGAGCAGTCCATGGATAAACACTTTGGCGATGCCCGCATGGAACGTATCTATCCCAATGCAAAACCACAATAAAAGAGCAGGCTGCTATTCACGGCCTGGGAGCCGCTCATAGTAACGATTCGGGGCGATATTTAGAGTCTTGCTGCGCGAAAATCGCCCATCACTCCTGAATCATGTTCTCACAGAATGTGCGGTACCGCGCATTCCTGAGCCGTGAATTGTAACTATAGCGGCACATTTCCAATAAAAAATTCCATTTTCATATTGAACAAACTTCTATTCTGTTGTACAATAGCTTTAACTTGTGCAAATTTCCCGTGAATCTTCCACTTTGTTTGATAGAGAGGTTAAACCCATGAATAGACATAGGACAGCATGGCAGGGCGCCCTCCTGGCGTTTCTCCTATTGCTCTTCCTGGCGCTGATTTTCCTGAGTATCCGGCAAAGTGGCAGCCAGGAGAAAGAAATGACAGAAGAGATCCCGCTTCAGCCGCAGCCCCAGGTGGAGGAAGCCCCTTCGGTACCGCGGCAGGGGGAGAGCCTGTATGCTGGGACGAGCTGCTGGCTTTCCCAATGCCTTTCCAAGCAGGACCGGCAGATGCTCAGAGAGGCCTTTACCCTGGAGGATGAGGAGGTCTATTCTTTCCTCCAAGGCCCCAAATCCTGGAAAGCCAGGCGTCCCTGGTCAGGCTCCTGGTGCCGTTTTCGGGTGGAAGGTAATCCCTTTGGCGGCTTTGGCTGTGGACTCTGCTGTATGGCAAATATTTACAACACCCTCTCGCCTTACGAAGTCTCTCCCCTGGATATGTATGACTATGCGAGAGCAGTTTCGAATTACTCCCCTTCTGGGGCGGTTGGCGCCATTGACTGGCGGGATATGAGGGATTCCCTGAAGAATTGTGGGTTTTCCTGCAAGCTGTACAAAAAGCCCGGCAGCTTTCAGAGATTCAAGAAGCAGATTGCAAAGGCCAAATCTGCGATTGTGCTGGTAAGCAGTTATGAGGATGATGCCTATTGGCAGGATACGCCAGGGCATTATGTCAATATCTGGCTGTACCGTGAGGAGGATGGGACGGTATTTTTGGCAGAGCCAGGCGACCCGGATAAAAACCGCAGCCGCATCCCCCTGCGTTATGTGTATGATGCCCTGAAGACGTCCAACCAGTTCCAATATCTGACAGTGAAAGGTTACACGGAAGAAGCAAACCAGTGGAAGGCGGACGGAATCAGCGTGAAGTGGAAAAGGCCAAAGGGCTAAAAATAAAAATAGAGATTGAATTTTTGGGACATTTATATTAGAATAAGGAAAAGGAATCTTTGTCAAATCATAATCAGAACGAAAGAGCAGAAAATAAGGGCGTGAGAAAATGCAAGATAAAAATAACACACAGTATTTTAAAGTAGAAAAGGAGCAGCAGATAAAGGTAGATCAAGTGCTGGAAGTCGTATACGGCGCACTGCGGGAGAAAGGCTACAATCCGGTGAACCAGATTGTGGGCTATATTATGTCTGGAGATCCAACCTATATTACCAGCCATAACAATGCCAGAAGCCTGATTATGAAGGTAGAGCGGGACGAGCTGGTCGAGGAAGTCCTGCGCCAGTATATCAAGAACAATGCCTGGGAATAGGAGGCGCATATGCGGATTATGGGGCTGGATTTTGGATCTAAGACGGTGGGCGTTGCGATCAGCGACGCCTTGTTGGTGACCGCCCAGGGGATCGAGACAATCGTCAGGAAGTCGCCAGGGAAACTTCGCCAGACGTTAGCCAGGATCCAGAGCTTGGCAGAGGAGTACCAGGTGGAGAAGATTGTGCTGGGATTTCCAAAGAATATGAATAATACAGAAGGCGAGCGCTGCCAGAAGACACAGGAATTCCAGGCCATGTTGGAAAAGCGGTGCGGCCTCCCGGTTATCCTGTGGGACGAGCGTCTGACAACGGTGGCGGCAGAGCGGAGTCTGGAAGAGGGCGGCGTCCCCCGAAAAGACCGCAAGGAGCATCTGGACAGGATTGCAGCCGTATTGATTCTGCAGGGATATTTAGATTCCTTGGCATTCCAGTCAGGGCAGGGGAATGCGCGGAGATAGCAGGATATGGAGATGCCGGGGCAGGGCGGGCAGGAAGGAGAAGCAAAGTTATGGAGAAAGTGTTTTTTCAGTCCCCCGAAGGCGGAGAGGGCATAGAGTTTTTTGTGTTAGAGCAGACTAGGATTAATGGGGCAGATTACCTTCTGGTAACAGAGGAAGAGGAAGGTGACTGCGAAGCTCTTATTTTAAAGGACGTTTCCCAGGCAAAGGGAGAAGAAGCCATGTATGAGATGGTGGAATCGGAGGAAGAGCTGGAATATCTGTCGCGGATTTTTGGGGAAATCCTGGATGACGTGGATTTTGCCATGTAAAGTATAGAAAAATAACGGTGAAGGCCATAGAACGGCTGTAGCTGTGGATGGAATATCATGTAATGGCGCTGGTATTAGGCAGTTACAATATTTATGATATAAAATATGAAAAAATAGGCGGGAGCCCAAGGCAAGTGAGGACGGGGGGCGCCTGTCTATGATTAGGAGGTGCGATTTGAAGAAAGGAAAAAATTCAAAATTGAAAATCATTCCGCTGGGAGGATTGGAACAGATTGGGATGAACATTACTGCCTTTGAATACGAAGACAGTATTATTGTGGTGGACTGTGGGCTGTCTTTCCCAGAGGATGATATGCTGGGCATTGACCTGGTGATACCGGATATCACTTATTTGCGGAATAACATCGAGAAGGTAAAGGGATTTTTTATTACCCATGGGCATGAGGACCATATCGGCGCTATCCCTTATGTGATGCGTGAGATCAATGTGCCGATTTATGCGACGAAGCTGACCATCGGCATTATTGACAATAAGCTCCGGGAACACAATATGCTCACCAAGGTAAAGCGCAAAGTGGTAAAATATGGCCAGCATATTAACCTGGGCTGTTTCCGGGTGGAATTTATCCGCACCAACCACAGTATCCAGGATGCGGCTGCCCTGGCCATTTATTCCCCGGCGGGGATCGTTGTGCATACAGGGGATTTTAAGGTGGATTATACGCCTGTCTTTGGGGATGCCATAGACCTGCAGCGGTTTGGAGAGATTGGCAAGCGGGGGGTGCTGGCCTTGATGTGCGACAGCACGAATGCCGAGCGCCCTGGCTTTACCAATTCCGAGCGTACGGTAGGGAAGACCTTTGACAATATTTTTGCCGAACATTCCAATACAAGGATTATTATTGCGACTTTTGCCTCGAATGTGGACAGGGTACAGCAGATTATCAATTCTGCCTACAAGTTTGGCCGTAAGGTAGTCGTAGAAGGGCGCAGTATGGTGAATATCATCACGACAGCGACGGAGTTGGGATATCTGCAGATACCAGAGAACACGCTGATTGACATTGAGCAGCTGAAGAATTACCCCAGTGAGCAGACCGTCCTCATTACCACCGGGAGCCAAGGTGAGTCGATGGCGGCGCTGTCCCGTATGGCTGCCAACATCCACAAGAAGGTTACCATCCAGCCCAATGATACGATTATTTTCAGCTCCAATCCAATTCCAGGAAATGAGAAGGCCGTTTCCAATGTGATTAATGAGCTGTTCCGCAAGGGCGCAGAGGTAATCTTCCAGGATGCCCACGTATCTGGACATGCCTGCCGGGAAGAAATTAAGCTCATTTATTCTTTGGTAAAGCCCAAGTACGCGATTCCGGTTCATGGGGAGTACAAGCATCTGCGCGCCCACCAGACGATCGCCCAAGAGCTGGGCTATGACAAGGAGCATATTTTTATCCTCTCCTCAGGGGATGTATTGGAACTGGATGAAAGCGGCGCCCAAGTAACCGGGCAGGTTCCGGTAGGGGATGTCCTGGTGGACGGCCTAGGCGTAGGGGACGTAGGGAATATTGTCCTGCGCGACAGGCAGCATTTAGCAGAGGATGGGATTATCATTGTCGTGATGACGTTGGAATCTGGAAGCGGGCAGGTACTGGCAGGTCCCGATATTGTAAGCCGTGGCTTTGTCTATGTCCGGGGGTCTGAAAGCCTTATGGACGAGGCAAGGAAGCTGCTGGATGAGACAATGGGCTACTGTATGGAGAAACGGATCACAGACTGGGGCCGCATTAAGACAGAGATTAAGGATGAATTAGGCGAATTCGTCTGGAAAAAGACGAAGAGAAGGCCTATGATTATGCCGATTATCATGGAAGTATAAATTCAGGAGTGAGGTAGGTATGGACGAACAATTGGAAGAAATTGTCACAGGCCTGGTCGAAAGGGTAAAGGAAAGCCAAGAGTACAGGGAGTACCGCAGGATGCATGAGATCATCCACCAGGATCCGGATAAAGAGCGGGCAGTCAATGAGTACCGCAGGCAGATTTTTGAGCTTCAGAAACGCAGGGACGTGGATCTGTTTACTGAGGCGGATCGCCTGGAACGGGAATTTGCCCCCCTGCGGGCGGAGCCTTATGTCAACCAGTACCTGGATGCTGAACTTGCAATCTGCCGGATTGTGCAGCATATCAATTACAGCCTGATGTCAGAAATGGATTTTGACTTGGGATTTGAGCTGTATTAGTGTATGGGATTGCATGGACAGTATGCAGTGGGTGACGCGCGGTATTGCTTTTTGGGCGGTGTTGGCAGGGAGCTAGGAGGAGGGACGCGGTGAAGGACAGTAGGATAACTCTGAATATATTGAGCAGTTCCCTAAATGTGCTGGTTATGGTGCTGATTGTGTTTGTGCTGCTGAAGGCTGGCGAGGTTGCCTATGAGATGGGCTTCCGGGTATTTACCGAACCCGCTATGGATGCCTCGCCGGGGCGGGATGTGGCCGTGCGGGTAGAAAAGGAGATGTCTGGCTTGGAATTGGGCAGTGTGCTGGAGGAAAAGAAACTGGTGGACAATGGGGTTCTGTTTGCCATACAGCTGCGCCTGTCCGCCTATGCGGGCAAGCTGAAAGCCGGCACTTATACCCTGAATACTTCCCAGACCGCGGTGGAAATGATCCGCCTGTTGGCTGGCGAGGGGACTGAGGATACAGAAGAATGATAGTAGACGAACGTTTTGTTACGTATATCAATTCTTTGGAGCAGGAGAACCCCCCCCTGCTGTCTAAGATTGAGGCAGAAGCCCTAAGTGCCCGCGTGCCTGTCATCCGCAGGGAGACGCAAGGCTTGCTGAAGTTTTTGCTGGCTATGAGCCGTCCCCGGCGGATTCTGGAGGTGGGGACAGCCGTGGGCTTTTCGGCGCTTTTGATGGAATATTACAATCCGGCAGAATGCCAGATTGACACAATTGAGAATTATGAGAAAAGAATTCCCATTGCCAGGCAAAATTTTATGTGTGCAGGGAAAGAGAATGTGATAAAATTGTTAGAGGGAGATGCAGCGCAGGTGATGAAAACGCTGCGGGAACCTTATGACTTTATTTTTATGGATGCGGCAAAAGGGCAGTATCTTCATTTCCTGCCGGAAGTGATGCGTCTGCTCCGAGAGGGGGGGCTCCTGGTATCTGACAACGTGCTGCAGGATGGGACAGTGATAGAGTCGCGGTTTGCGGTCTGTAGAAGGGATCGCACCATCCACAAGAGGATGCGCGGCTACTTGTACGAGCTGACACACCATGAGCGCTTAGTTACCTCTATCCTGCCAGTTGGGGATGGGGTAACCGTGAGCGTGAAGCAAGGACTGCGGGAACATGGCGGCAGCTGATGAGCCGTTCCGATGGGGGAAGAGAGGGAGGGATACAGGCATGAAAAAACCGGAGCTGCTGGTGCCGGCAAGCAATCTGGAAACGCTGAAAGTGGCCGTCATATTTGGGGCGGATGCGGTGTATATTGGCGGGGAAGCCTATGGGCTGCGGGCGAAGGCCAAGAATTTTTCTATGGAGGACATGGCAGAGGGGATTGCCTTTGCCCATGCGCATGGGGCGAAGGTTCATGTGACTGCCAATATCCTGGCACACAATGAAGATCTGCCGGGAGTGCGGGATTATTTTATGGAGCTGAAAGAGCTGCAGCCGGATGCCCTGATTATCTCGGATCCAGGGATATTTACCTTGGCGCGGGAAATCTGCCCGGAGATAGAGGTGCATATTTCTACCCAGGCGAATAATACGAATTATGGAACCTTTCGGTTCTGGCATGGGCTGGGGGCGAAGCGGGTAGTCTGCGCAAGGGAGCTCTCCCTGGTGGAGATTGCCGAAATCCGCAGGACGGCCCCGCCGGAAATGGAGATTGAGGCATTTGTCCATGGAGCCATGTGCATTTCCTATTCCGGGCGCTGCCTGCTGAGCAATTATTTTACCGGGCGGGATGCGAACCAGGGAGCCTGTACCCATCCCTGCCGCTGGAAATACGCCGTAGTTGAGGAAACGCGGCCGGGGGAATATCTGCCCGTCTATGAAAATGACAGAGGGACGTTCCTCTTTAATTCTCGGGATCTGTGCATGATTGAGCATATCCCGGAACTGGTGGAGGCAGGGATTGACAGCTTTAAGATTGAGGGCAGGATGAAGACGGCGCTGTACGCGGCGACCGTGGCCAGGACTTACCGCAAGGCCATTGACGACTATTTTATATCCAGAGAGACGTATGAGAGCCATTTGCCTTGGTACCAAGAGCAGATTGCCCAATGTACCTACCGGCTGTTTACCACAGGTTTTTTCTTTGGCAAGCCGGATGAATTCTCGCAGATTTACGGCGAGAGTACCTATGTGAAGGAATCCACGTATCTGGGAATGGTGGAGGGGGAGAATGACAAAGGATGGTACCGGATACGGCAGAAGAACAAATTTTCCGTTGGAGAAGTGATTGAGGCCATGAAACCAGATGGAAGCAATCTCTCATTGACGGTAAAGGGAATCTGGGATGAAGCGGGAACACCCATGGAGTCAGCGCCGCATCCCAAACAGGTTTTGTATGTTGATTTAGGACAGAAACTGGCAAAGTTCGACATTTTGCGCAGGAACCAAAAGGAGGAACAGGCAAATGAGTGAAGACAGGTATGTGGCATATGTGGGGACGTATACCCATGGCAGCAGCGTGGGGATCCATATTTATGATTTGGATGTAGCAGAAGGCAGCATGACGGAGCGGACGGTGGTACCAATCAGCAACCCTTCCCATCTGACCGTCTCTGCCAACGGGAGGTTCCTGTATTCGATTGCGGATGAAGGGGTGGCGGCATTCCGCATCCTGCCTGACGGGAACCTGGAGTTTATGAACAAAAAGTGGATTGGCGGCATGCGTGGCTGCTTCGTAGATGTGGACAAAGCTAACCGCTATCTGTTCGTAGGCGGATACCACGATGGCCGTGTGTCCATGATGAGCCTCAATCAGGATGGGAGTATTGGGGAGATTGCAGACGGCATTTTCCATACTGGCATGGGCCGCAGCATTGCAGAGCGCAACTACCGCCCCCATGTCAACTGTGTGAAGCTGACGCCGTGGGAGAAATATCTCTGTGCCGTAGACGGCGGCCTTGACCAGGTGAAAATTTACCAGATTGACTACGAGAGAGGGAAGCTTAAAATTGCAGATATCCTCCGCGGGCATCTGGAGTCCGCCCCAAGGATGCTGCGCTTTACGCCGGACGGATCTTATGCCTATGTGCTGTGCGAGGAGAGCAACGACATTGACGTGTACCAGTATGAGTGCGCCCCCCAGGGACCTGTATTTGAGAAAATCCAGAATATCCCAACCGTAGTAGAAGAAGAGAGATGGAACTGCGGCGCCTCCGACATTGAGATCAGCGAGGACGGCAAGTTCTTGTTCTGCTCCAACGCAGGGGTGAACTCCGTAGTCATTTATACGATTGACCAAGAGACTGGCATGTTGGAGAAAATGTGCGCCTCTGCCATCAGCGGGGACTATCCGAAGACTATCGCCATTTTCCCTGACCGGCAGCATTTCGTAAGCCTCAACCACGATACCAATGAGATTACAACCTTTAAGGTGGATTATGAGAATAAATATTTCCTGATGGACAGGAAGCCGATTGTGATTGACCAGCCGAACTGCATCCGCATCCATAAGCTGGTGGATCAAAGAACGGCGTAGTGCGCGGCCGGCGGCTTATAGTGACCTTCCATGTCCGGGCAAGGGGAATAGAACGAAACAGATAGGCAGATACTCACGGCAAATTATCCCCTGCCGTGAGTATCTGTTATTTATGGCATATCGGTTGGACGATAAAGATTCGCCTGAAATGTATTGCCTATATTTAGAAATTCTGGTTTTCCTCTGCTATTGTTTCACAGATTTACACTGTCTGGAGTTTGGCGAGCTGTTCTACTTCTGGAACGCTAAGGTCTGTATCTTCCGCAATTTCCTCAATCGTCATTTTTCCTCTTTTCAGCATATTAAGTGCAGTTCTCTTTTTGGTTTCCGTTATTCCCTGGTTTATTCCCTGGTTTATTCCTTGGTTTAAAATGCGCCTTGCGCTTGTATCAATTAATGCGCCTCTCATCATATCACCTATGCCTTTCCGCACATTCTTATATTTTTGTGCAATCGCTTGAATCACATCGCCAGAAAGATTTATGATGATAGTGTAACTTTTCCTGGGGATCCTAATTGAGGGGGCATGGGATGTGGAAAAATAAAAATGGCCATACGAATCGCTGCGGAAGGGGAAGGCTGCAACAGAAACGCGCTCCCGCTCCGATCGGAACGCAGCAGTACTAAGCTCGAAAATACCTCGCTAAGTACTGGCGTTCCTTTAGGGTTTCTTTATGCAGCCTTCCCCTTCCTCCGCTACAAATTGAGAAATGTTACAGTTCCTGTCATTTATACTTCTATAAATTCTGTATCATAAGAACAAATGTTCCGCATTATTTGTTTTAAAAAATTTCCAGGTAAAGTTACACTATCGTTATTTGGTTTTTAATGCTAGTGGGATTGCGGCAGCTATTTTTCAAATGTATGAAATAGAGGATGATATTTACGGTACGATATTTCTGCCAGAAGCATCATCACAGTCGGACTATTAATCATAAATAGGATGCAATCCTTTGTTATCATTCCATAGTTTTATACTGTCTGGAGTTTGGCGAGCTGTTCTACTTCTGCAACGCTAAGATCTGTATCTTCCGCAATTTCCTCAATCGTCATTTTTCCTCTTTTCAGCATCTTAAGTGCAGTTCTCTTTTTGGTTTCTGTTATTCCCTGGTTTAAAATGCGCCTTGCGCTTGTATCAATTAATGCGCCTCTCATCATATCACCTACATCTTTCTGCACATTCTTATATTTTTGTGCAATCTCCTGTATCACATCGCCAGAAAGCTCTATGATTGTCCGCTTCTCAAATGCGCCGATCACGCCTTGCTGTTCTAGTGCGTCAAGCCTGTCTAAAATTTTTTGGTACTCTGCCTTTAGCTCTGCCAGCTTCTGCTCATTATTATTGTACGTTGGGAAGCTTTTCTCATGTGAGAAAATATAAAATGGGATCAGCATCAGCAGGCCTTTTTCAAAAATATCATCCAGGGAATATGCCTGTACTTTCATAATTGGCACGTCATACTGCACTGTTCCGCCCGGTGTGACGATAACATATCTCATGTGGTCTGGTGTCTTTTTGTAAGCCCGGAGGTACAGAACCGCCGTATTGGGGAATGAGACAGTCAGGGTTTCCTCTGTGACCTTGCCCTCATCAAGCGCTATCTGGGCATCGTACTCAAAAAGCCTTATCGTAATCTTCCCATCTGGGTAGCTGCTTTCGCATTCCAGATGGTATTTCTTGGGAATTTTCCCTAGAATGGCAAAGTTCGTATCTGTAATCCGTTCCTTATTGGCTTTGTCCTGCTGGTTCAAAAAATGTTCATTGGGGAAAAAACGGATTTCTTCCTCCCCTGTGTAGGCTTCCCCGAAA
>Ga0137306_101981_pt1 | contig 18563 bp, 14 predicted proteins | sample Inofroosms_March_FD_97187 | JGI IMG/M metagenome (GOLD analysis project Ga0137306, IMG submission 97187) | Mouse cecal microbial communities from Vienna, Austria - N-Acetylneuraminic and N-Acetylglucosamine D2O microcosms_March | ecosystem: Host-associated > Mammals > Digestive system > Large...
GCCAGTGAGCGGGACGGCTATTTCTTATTGTTCCTTTTGACGTAATTCAGGATCGACACGATCAATAATGCCACCGATACGATTAGCTGAAGTTCCTCATAAGTACTCATTGCATAAGCACCACCCTTTCCTACAAGACTCGGAACGGGTGGGAGCACGTCCCCCGGCTGCCTTGGCAGATATACTATTTTCAATGTGCAGACCTGGGAACAAAATATGCTCCGATATTTCAGTGTTGAAGGGACAGGGAGGATCTGATTAGACCCCACCTCCTAAATGGAGGGAACCACGGCCCTGAATCAGGGCCCCATCCGGAAATTATGAGGGGCGTTCTATGAGTGCCACCTCGCCACAGAAAAATCCCTGCGTCAATTTCCCGATTTGAAATCGAAAAACAGGTACCATTTTAAATGGACCCTGCCGCTGATTGGATGCACCCGTTTGGGCGTGTCAACTTATTGGTATGATTCGGCACTTGTGTCGATGATTAGCCTTGGGGTAAGTTGAGAGTTCTTTTTATCATCTAACCATAATTTATACAATTTATCATCTATGGTTCCATTATGAATGAAATATGTGAACTTGCAGTGAACTGGGTTACAAAATTTCCCGGTTTATGCTATACTGGGAAAATCAAATGAATAGGGAAGGGGGGAGAAGCGGAATGTTGGATCAAAAAGATTTGATGGCTATTGCCGAATTAATTAATGTCAGGGCAGAGCAAACAGAGGACAAATTGGGCAAACGTATAGATACACGTGTAGAGCAGGCCGAGGAAAGATTGAGTGCTCAGATAGATACACGTGTAGAGCAGGCCGAGGAAAGATTGAGTGCTCAGATAGATACACGTGTAGAGCAGGCCGAGGAAAGATTGAGTGCTCAGATAGATACACGTGTAGAGCAGGCCGAGGAAAGATTGAGTGCTCAGATAGATACACGTGTAGAGCAGGCCGAGGAAAGATTGAGTGCTCAGATAGATACACGTGTAGAGCAGGCTGAGAAGCGTCTGAGTGAAGAGATGGATGTCAAAATACGTCAGTCAGAGAAACGTCTGAGTGTAGAGATGGATGACAAAATACGCCAGTCAGAGAAGCGTCTGAGCAAAGAGATGGATGTCAAAATACGTCAGTCAGAGAAGCGTCTGAGCGAAGAGATGGATGACAAAATATGTCAGTCAGAGAAGCGTCTGGGCAAAGAGATAGATGACAAAATATGTCAGTCAGAGAAGCGTCTGAGCAAAGAAATGGATGTCAAAATACGTCATTCCGAGAAGCGGATCAGTGAACAGATGGACACCAGAATCAGCCAATCTGAAGAATTTCTATTTGATGAGATGGAGCGGTATGATAAAAAGTATCAAAAAGAGTTTGACAATATAAAGAAGCGGCTTGGAATTTTTGAGGGCTACTACCGTATGATCGGAAATGAAAATGAAACGCTCAAACTGTCTCTGAAGTTGATTGGGAATCTGGATCAAAGAGTTTCCAAGCTTGAAGCGAGGGCCGTTTAAAAGTTCAGGTTTACGAGATTTAATCTCAAAGAGTGTTATTGGAAATATAATTGAATTACATAAGTATAAAAGGGATGTTCTTCCACAGTGGGAGGGCATCTTTTCCATTTACAGTCAAAAGCCGGGGCAGTTTATACCGTGCTTTGCTTTGAATTTTTTTTGCATATTCTAAAATATTTCCAAATAGACCCGCACATCTGTGCCGTGTAAACCGTTAATCAAAGTGAAGGAGGACACCCGGCAGGCGCAAAGGAGGTTTCAGTTCGAACCATGGATTTAGAAGATCAGTATGATAAAATATACCGCTACTGCTATTTTAAGCTGGGGCATAGGCAGATGGCAGAGGATGTGACACAGGAAACGTTTCTTCGCTTTCTGGAAAGCAGAGATTACTGTGAGCGCGGGAAAAAATTACAGTTTCTCTATACGATTGCGCGAAACCTGTGTATGGATGCGTACCGGCGTACCCGGACAGAACCGCTGGAGGAGCTTGCAGAACTTGCAGATGAAGCCCCGGAAAATCAGGTGCTTATGAGTATAGCTGTGAAAACGGCGTTGTCACAGCTTGCAGAAGAGGAACAGGAGCTGCTGCTTCTTCGATATGTCAATGAGCTTACGGTATCGGAGATCTGCGGGCTTTTACAGGTATCAAGATTTGCGGTTTACAGGAAAATACAGAAAGCGCTGAAACGGCTTCGGGCTCTGCTGGACAGAGAGGATTTTGGATGAGGCATAAATCGGCGGCAGTTGACGATGGGAGGGATTCAGATGGATGAGAAATTAAAAAAGGCGCTGCGGGACGCATTCGAACCGCCTGCGCCGACACAAAAGGAAGCATTTTTGAAAAGGATACCGCAGCCGGGGATCAGCAATCTGTCCTTTGTGCTTTCGCAGGCAGGATATATCCGGAAATATGTATGGGGGATTTCCGCCGTTCTGTTTGGGATTGCATTTATGGGAGCCCATATGTTCGGAAAGGATGTGATGTGGGGGATTTCCGCGCTGCTTCCGTTTGCGGCAGTATCTGTTGTGACGGAACAGAATCGGTCCTATATATTCTTGATGTCCGAGCTGGAAATGGCCGCCCGCTTTTCCTTAAAAAGCGTGGTGCTTGCAAGGATGGAAATTCTGGGTATCGTACATTTGCTTCTGCTGCTTTTTCTGATCCCGGTTTGCGCTCGGCTTCACGGGGCATCTGTTTTTCAGACAGGGCTGTATCTGCTGGTGCCCTACCTGCTGACAGCCGATGCCGGATTGTGGGCGGCGCGGAGAACAAAGGGGGCGGAATCTTGGTATGCGTGTTTTGGGATTGCGGACTGTGTCAGCGTTCTCAATCTGATTGTACAGAAGCTGTATCCGGTTCTGTTCGGGACACGGTACATTCCGGCCTGGACCTTGATGCTGGCGGCGGTAGCCATATATGGGGTGAAAGAGTGGAAACGCAGTATGAACAGACTTTCAGAACTTCTTTGTGTATGATTTCAGAATGGAGGGATTGGTATGGAACTTATTTTAGACAGAGTCACAAAACAATTTCGGAATAAAATTGCGGTAGACCGTATTTCACTCAGACTGCATCCGGGAGTGTACGGCCTGCTGGGGGCTAACGGGGCAGGAAAAACAACGCTTCTGCGGCTGATCTGCGGAATCTTAAGATGTGACAGCGGAACCGTTTCCTTAGACGGCCTGGATGTATCCACGGAGGAATATCGTGCAGGGCTGGGGTATCTGCCCCAGGATTTTGGCTACTATCCGGAATTTACGGGAATGGATTTTCTTGTTTACATGGCGACCCTGAAAGGGCTGGCCAGATCCCAGGCAGGACGCAGGGCGGCGGAACTTCTGGAGTTGGTATCTCTGGGAGATATGGGCAGGAAAAAAATAAAAACCTATTCCGGCGGCATGAAGCAGCGGCTGGGAATCGCACAGGCGCTTTTGAACCGCCCGCGGCTTCTGATTCTGGATGAACCCACGGCGGGGCTGGACCCGAAGGAACGTGCCCGTTTCCGGAATCTGATTGGGGAAGCCGGGAAGGAAGGGATTGTAATTCTTTCCACACATATTGTATCAGATATTGAACAGATTGCGGATACGGTGCTGATGATGAAGGACGGCAGGCTGATCTTTCAGGGAGAATGGCAGGAAGGACAGGGGGATCTGGAAAAATTTTATCTGGAGCAGTTTGAGGATGGAGGTCTGTATCAGAAAATGAATGAAAGCGGGAAAGAGTCAGGAGGGAATCTATGAACGGATCGAAAACACGCCAAATAAAGACATTATACGTTTATGAACTCAGAAAGATCGTATGCAGAAGAATCGTATGGATTACCGGCGGCATCATGCTTTTGCTGTGTGTATCCTTAAGCTTTGTGGATCTCATCAGTACATCATCGGATTTCGGTGAAGGAAATGAGGAAATCGTTGTAAGCGGATATGAGATGATGAAAATAAGAAGAGAATGCGCAAGGGCGCTTTCAGGAAGAAAGATAGACGGCTCCCTGCTTCAGGAAATGCAGGATTTTTCTCGGGGAGAGGGGATGAAACGCGAGTCCCAAGACGTGGACCCGGCAACTGGGATAGTAGTGAGTGTTGAACCGGGAGAGACGGATGCAGAGAGAGGGGCAGGTGCAGAAGAAGAGACGGATGCAAAAGAAGAGACGGATGCAGAGGGGGATGGAGATGCAAAAGAAGAGGCGGATGTAAAAACAGAACCGGAAGATATCTGGGACAGGCTGTGGGCTGCTCAGAAGTATACACCGATCCGCATCTACGTCTATAGGATTATGGGCTATGGAGACGGGAAAACAATGGATGCGGCCGGGCTGTATTCGGAGCGGGAGAAGTTGATTGCCCAAAACAGGGAGGATCAGATGCTGAAGCAGGAAGAAATGGAATATTGGAAAAAGAATGATGCAGGGCTTGAACTCCCTTTCACATACGAATATGCAGAAGGGTGGGGAGAGTTGTGGAATCAGTCATATGTCGTAAACTGTATGCTGCTGCTTCTCCTCCTGGTCAGCCTTTCCAATGTATTTTCCATGGAGCATCAGCAGAAAACAGATGCGGTGATCTTATGCACCAGGCATGGAAAAAGAGAGCTGTATATCGCGAAGGTTTTGGCAGGAATCACATTCGGCGCGGCCGCGGCGCTGCTTTTGTCTGGAATCACGCTGCTTTCTGATTTGGCGGTCTATGGGGCGGACGGGTTTGGTGGGGCGCTGCAGATCGAATTTCCGCTGTCCTCATGGAGGATGAGTGTCGGGGAATCTGTTTTAGTTCTGTTTTTCATGCTCCTGGCGATATCTGCAATGTACAGTATTGTGATTCTGTTTTTGTCGGAATGGCTGAAAAAAGGTGTGAGTGTTATGGCAATTCTGGTCGGTATTATGACATTTACGCTGTTTATTGATATCCCTTTTCAACTCAGGACGCTCTCACAGGTTTATGATCTGCTGCCTACCAATCTTCTGATGCCCTGGGGATTATGGGACGACCGTTTGTTCTCTGTTTTTGGGGGATATTTGACTCAGTTTGAGGCGGCGCCGGTCATGTATGCCCTTCTTTCGGCAGTGCTGTTATTTCTTGGGAGAAGGATCTGGCAGAAACAGCAGGTGGGAGTTTAATGTAATAAGAGCGGATATGATCAGTTGGCGGATCATCTGATGCGGAATGGCTTTGGGAAGGCTATCTGATCAGATTCAGCAGAAATTTTCACTTTCCAGAAGATTGATTTTTACTCACCTTTCTCCATCTTTTGATATAAACCTTTCTAAACCCTTTGAAAACAGGGCTTTTTCGGCAGCATTTCCAGGAGTGGAAAAGCCGGGCGGAAGCGGGAAAAATTTTGACTTTTTCCCGCTTTTTTGATAGGATAATATGCAGAAAAGCTGCCGCGGCAGTTTTCGGCAACTTACTCTTTGTGTTGAAGCCGCATTCCGGGGGGAATGAAGGAGGGGGATCATATGGCATCTTCGATGTTTTTTCTGGGAATCAGTCTGACGATCATATGCTCTTTTTCTCTGTCCATGGCTTTTCTTCTATACGTGAAGTCAAAAAAGAATATCCACCTGTATATATGCCTGCTGCTGGCCAGCTACCTGGTGGAGTTGGTGGAGCTGCTCTATATAGCCCGTTTCTGCCTTCCGGCGGATACACGATATTTTGATCTGATCCATTTTCCGGTTCTGCGGATTTTTACTACGGTTTCCATCTTGCTTTTAGATTTTTTGATTCTGCTGCACATCATGAGTTTAAAATTTCATAAAAGCTATTTGCTGCTTTTCGCGGCAGTGATTCTGTTCTGCGGGTATACAGCCTGGCTTCCCCAGACGCTGCTGACGATTTGGCTGTTTTATCTGCCGCGCCAGATTTACCACTTCGGATATTGCGTGATGTTCCTGCTCCGCAGATTCCTTGAAAAAGACGAGGCTGTGCAGAAAAGAATGGGCCGCTGTTCGGTTCTGATTCTGGGCGTGTTTTTTCTGAGTGTCTCCATCCTTTTGGAGGACAGCCTGCTGATCTCCCACATCCAGACCTATTTTACGGATATGCTCTCCGTGACGGAGCGGAATTTTTCGGAAAATATACTCTGGCTTTTTATTATGCTGTATTCTACGGTCTACTGCATGCGGGAACTGGAACGATCCGGAACTGCGAAAAGTCCCGGAGTTACAGAACGCTTTGAAACTGTGTCTGCCAGAACTGCGGACAGATCTGGAATCGTGAAAAGCCCCGGTCTGGCGAATCCCGCTGAAATGATGAAATTTCCCGGACCGGCGGTATCACTGCAGAGCAGAGAGCAGCCCGATTATCTGACAGAGATAGCAGAAAAATTCAAATTTACGCCCCGGGAGATCCAGATCCTGCGCTGCATCCTTGGCGATAAGACGACCGCGGAGATCTGCGGGGAATTGAATATTTCCGTCGGAACCGTGAAAACCCATACCCATAATATTTATATGAAGGTTCAGGTGAAAAGCAGGCAGGAACTGATCCGTGTTCTGGCAGAGCATAGATAAGAGACTTTAGAGGAATGTTAGTGTGAAAGACAGGGAGAAAGGCGCGGCAGAGGATGCGGCAGGTATTCCCCTGGCGAAAACGAGGTGGCCGTTTTGGAAAAAGTGATATTTTTTTACAGTGTTCTCTTGATTGCCCTCTGTGCGGCAGCAGTATCTCCGGCAGGAATCCTGTATCTCAGGACAAAGAAAAAACAATATCTGTACCTGATCCTGCTGTTTACTTGTTATCTGACGGAACTGACAGAGCTGCACTATATTGTGTTCGTCGGGCTTCCGACCGGCCTGATCAGTCCCGGGGATCTAAGCCACATCAGCTACCCGGCATTAAGGATCGGGATTTCTGCAGCGATCCTTCTGCTGGATCTGCTGCTTCTGTTTTGGATCACCGGGCGGAGATGGAAAAACATCTATGGGCTTTCCATTCTGCCCATGCTTGGGATCTGTATTTATCTGGTGTTCCAGCCCCAGACGGATCTGGTAGTCTGGCTGTTTTATTCCGTCCGGCAGTTTTACCGGCTGGGGTACTGCGCCTGGTTCGGAATCTGCCTGTTTCAGGAACAGGAGCCTGAGCGGAAAAAAGAGATGGGCAGGTATACGCTTCCTATCTTCGGAATATTTCTGCTGAACCTCTGCATACTGCTGGAAGACAGCCTGGTCATTTCCCATATTGATTCTTTCTTGTCGGACATCCCCTATATCTCCGAGCGGAATTTTTCGGAGAATATTTTGTGGATGTTTCTCTGCATATATTCCGCTGGCAGATGTATTTCAGAGATTTATAAGGAGCCTGACGTCCCAGAACGGCAGGAGGAACCCATTGCGGAGCCGGAGGGGGAATTTTTCCCGGTCAGGCAGGAACCCAGGGAAGGGATGCAGGCATTTATCGAAAAGTACAGGCTGACGCCCCGTGAGGCTGAGATCCTGGGCTGCATGGCGGACTATAAAAGCGCCGCGGAAATCTGCGGGGAACTGTATATTTCCATGGGCACGGTAAAGACGCACACGCACAATATTTACGCGAAAGTCAATGTGAACAGTAAAAACGAGCTGATCAGGGAACTGAACGGGTATTTGAATCAATAAGGAAAGGTGAGGGATCACGGATGTCATTGCAGTTTATTTTTGGAAATTCAGGAGCAGGAAAGTCTCATTATTTATATGAACAGATCGTAAAGGATTCCATGGAGCATCCCCAGACCAGCTATCTGGTTCTGGTGCCGGAGCAGTTTACCATGCAGACCCAGAAAGACCTGTGCATGGCGCATCCGCGGCACGGGATCATGAATATTGACGTCTTAAGCTTTGTGCGTCTCTCCCACCGGATCTTTGAAGAGCTGGGGAAAGAGGGCCACCGGGTACTGGACGACGAAGGGAAGAACCTGATCCTGCGGAAGATCGCGGGAAAGTATGAGAAGGATCTGAAGATTTTAAAAGGGAACCTGAAAAAACAGGGGTATATCAGCGAGGTGAAATCCGTAATCTCCGAGTTCACCCAGTACGGGATCGGCGTGGAGGAGCTGGATGAATTTCTGGAAACTCTGGAGCCGGAGAGCTACCTGTATTACAAACTGTCGGATATCCGGACGGTATACGAAGGATTTGAGGACTATCTGGCGGACAAATATATTACAAAGGAGGAATTGCTGGACGTACTGAGCGAACTGGTGCCGGAGTCGGCCCTTCTGAAGAACAGCGTGGTGGTTCTGGACGGATTTACCGGATTTACGCCAGTGCAGAATAAGCTTTTGGGAGAATTGATGAAGGTCTGCAAAAAGGTGGTGGTCACTGTGGTGATGGATCAGCGGGAGGACCCCTTTGTGTATCGCCACCCCTATCAGTTGTTTGCCATCAGCAAGCAGATGGTGACAGGGCTTGTGAAGATTGCCGGGGAGCAGAAGACCCTGGTGGAGGAGCCGGTGTACCTGTACGAAAAGCCGGTGCGGCGGTTCCGGGAGAACCCGGCCATGGGACTGCTGGAAGAGCGGCTGTTCCGGTATATGGGAAAGGGGGAGCGGCAGAACGCAGGGGAAACAGCATCGGCGGAGGAAGTCCGGGCAGACGCAGTTTCCATCCACGCGGTCCGCAATCCGAAAGAGGAGGCGGAGTATGTGGCCTCACAGATCCGGCGTCTGGTACGGGAAGGCGGCTACCGCTACAGGGACATGGCGGTGATTGCCAGCGACATGAACACCTATGCGGCGCATCTGGAAAAAGCCTTCGATGCCTTTGGGATTCCGGAATTTATGGATCACAAGAAAAGCATCCTGCTGAACGCGTTTGTGGAATACCTGCGGAGCCTTCTGGCCATGGCGGATGAAAATTTTTCCTATGAAAGCGTGTTCCGTTTTCTGCGCACCGGAATGTCCGGATTCACGACGGAGGAGACGGATCGTCTGGAAAACCATGTGATTGCCCTGGGGATCAAGGGCTACAAAAAATGGCAGGAGCCATGGACGCGGGCCGCAAGGGGATGTACGGAGGAAGAACTGCAGCTTCTCAACGGCCTCAGGGTACGGTTTGTGGAAAAGCTGGAGAACCTCCTGTTTATTCTGCGGAAACGGAAAAAGACGGTGGGGGATATCACCCTGGCTGTGTATGATTATTTTGTCCAGGAGAAGCTTCAGGAGCAGATTCAGAGATTGGAGCTTCGGTTCCAGGCCGAGGGGGAGCTGGCCCTGGCAAAAGAATATTCCCAGATTTACCGCATTGTCATTGAACTGTTTGACAAATTTGCGGAGCTGCTGGGGGAGGAACCGGTGTCCCTGCAGGAATACCGGGAGCTTTTGGATGCCGGGTTAGAGGAGGCAAAAGTGGGCGTGATCCCGCCCAGCCTGGATCAGGTGGTCATCGGGGATGTGGAGAGAACCCGTCTGAACAATTTAAAGGTGCTGTTTTTCGTGGGAGCCAACGACACCTTTCTTCCGGGCAATCTGGGACAGGGAGGGCTTCTGTCGGAGCGGGACAGGGAAAAATTTTCCGCGCAGAAGCTGTCTCTCTCGCCGGGGGCAAAGGAAAAGACCTATATCCAGAAATTTTATCTCTATATGAATCTGACCAAACCGTCGGAAAAGCTGTATCTGTCGTTTTGCAAGGTATCCTCTGACGGGAAGGCGCTTCGCCCGGCCTATCTGATCCAGGATATCCGCCGGCTGTTTCCGGAGCTTATGGTACAGGATGAGGAAATGCGCACGCTTTCGGAACAGGAGCTGACCCGGGACAGGGGGGCTTTCTATCTTGCAAAGGGGCTGCGCAGCCGCAGGCAGGGCCTTGGAGAGGACTGGAAGGAGCTGTATTCCTGGTACCGGAGGCAGGAGCCGGAAGGGGCTGCGAGGATTCTGGACGCGGCATTTTATAGGAAGGAACCGGACCGGCTGACAAGGGCTGCGGCCAGGAGTCTGTTCGGAGACGATTCCCGGGTGAGCGTGACCAGGCTGGAGCAGTTTGCCTCCTGTGCTTACGCCCACTTTCTGATTTATGGGCTGCGGCTTTCGGAGCGGGAACAATATCAGTTTGAATCGCTGGATCTGGGGAATATCGCCCACCAGTCCATGGAACGGTTTGCCAGAAAAGCGGAGGAGTACCGGATGGACTGGACGGAACTGACAGAGGAGCTGAGGGAAAGCCTGATCCGGGAGAGCGTGGAGGAAAGCATCGCGGATTACGGCAATACCGTGCTGTTCAGCAGCGCCCGCAACGAGTATATGATCACCCGGATTGAGAATCTGATCCGGCGCTCCGTGTGGGCGCTGACGAAGCAGATGGAGAAGGGGGACTTTAAGCCCAGCGGATTTGAACTGAAATTCGGCAGCGGGAAGATCGACCGGATCGACACCTGCGCGGACGAGGGCAGGGTCTATGTGAAGGTGACGGATTATAAGACCGGGATGAAAAGCTTCGATATCACGGCATTTTATCACGGGCTGCAGATGCAGCTTCCGGTGTACCTCAATGCGGCCCTGGAGATTGAACAGAGGAAAACGGGGAAGCATAAAAGCGGGGAGACGGAGGTGGTTCCGGCAGGGATCTTTTATTACCGTATGCAGGACCCCTTTGTGGAGAAGGAATCGGATGACCGGGTGCTGGAAGGAAAGCTGCTCAAAGAGCTTCGCCTGGACGGGCTGGTGAATGCGGATGAAGCGGTGCTCGGCCATCTGGAACGGGATCTGAACGGCAGCTCCAATCTGATCCCGGTTGGAAAAAACAAGGACGGGAGCCTGAGCAAAAGTTCCCGCGTGCTGGAGCCGGAGGACTTCGCGCTGTTTTTGTCCTTTGCGAAGAAAAAGGAGCAGGAACTGAAAAAACAGATCAATGAAGGCAATGCACAGGCCGCGCCCTATGAACTGAACGGGAGTACAGGCTGTGATTACTGCGCCTACCACGGGATCTGCGGATTCGATCCGCGGCTGGACGGATATGCCTACCGGAGCCTGGAGAACTATTCCAAAGAAGAAGTGATGGAGCATATCCGGGAGGAGACGGAGGAAACAAAACAGGCAGGGCGGCTTCGGAGAGAGCCGGGGGAAGAGACGCCTGGAGCGGCAGAGAAGGGGGATTTTTAAATGGGTGTACAGTGGACCAGGGAACAGCAGAAGGTGATCGAGCTTCGGAACCGGAATATCCTGGTGTCCGCGGCGGCAGGATCGGGGAAGACCGCGGTGCTGGTGGAACGGATCATTCGGATTTTGACAGACAGGGACAATCCGGTGGATGTGGACCGTCTCCTGATTGTGACATTTACGGAGGCAGCGGCGGCCGAAATGAAGGAGCGAATCCGGGGAGCCATTGAGAAGGAACTGGAAAACAGGCCGGAGGACGTGCATCTGCAGCGTCAGGCGACTCTGATCCACAGCGCGAGGATCACCACCATCCACAGCTTTTGCCTTTCCGTGATCCGGGAGCATTTTCATGTCATTGATATAGATCCGGGATTTCGGATTGCGGAAGAAGGGGAATTAAAGCTCTTAAAGCAGGACGTTCTGGAGGAACTGCTGGAAGCCTGCTACGCGGAAGGGACAGAGGAATTTCTGGAATTTGTGGAAAAGCTGGGAAGCGGAAGAAACGACCGGAAGCTGGAGGAATTGATCCTGCAGCTTTACGAGTATTCCCGAAGCTACCCCCAGCCGGAAAAATGGCTTCGGCAGTGCGCCCGGACGTACGAACCCGTCCGGCCGGAGGAATCTGAAAACCAGGAAGTGCCGGAGGCATCCGTATCAGATACGGCAGAAGGCGGCGTAAGGGAGCCGATATATTTCCAAAAGGCCGCGTCCCAGGTGAAGCAGTACCTGGCGGATATCCGGGAGCTTCTTGAACAGGGAATCCGGATCTGTGAGGAACCGGACGGGCCTTATATGTATGGGGACATGCTGGAAGCGGATCTGGAGATGGTGGAAGGGATTCTCAAGGCAGAAAATTTTGCGGCGCTGTACAGGCGGATCTCGGCGGTTGCGTGGAAGCGTCTGTCCGCGAAAAAAGATGAAAGCGTCTCTGCTGAAAAACGGGAGCAGATCAAGTCGCTCAGAGATCAGGTGAAAAAGCTGGTGAAGGATCTGGCCGCGGCTTACTTTTATGAAACGCCGGAAGAACTGCTGAGTGACATGGAATCCTCCTTCGGAACCATGCAGGTATTTACGGAGCTGGTGATCCGGTTCGGAAAGGAATTTGGAAAACTTAAGCAGAGCAAAAATATGATTGATTTCAGCGATATGGAGCAGTTTGCCCTGCAGATTCTGACGACAGAGCAGGACGGGGAGCTGGTGCCCTCTCCGGCGGCGAAAGAATACCAGGAGCAGTTCGCGGAGGTGATGATCGACGAATATCAGGACAGCAACCTGATCCAGGAATCCATTTTGACCAGCGTATCCACGGTCAGCCGGGGGAAAAACAACATCTTTATGGTGGGGGATGTGAAGCAGAGCATCTACCGGTTCCGCCTTTCACGGCCGGAATTGTTCATGGAAAAATATGCCGCCTACGATACCGGGGACAGCGACCGGCAGAGGATCGACCTTCATAAAAATTTCCGGAGCCGGGCGGAGGTGCTGGACAGTGTGAACGACGTGTTCCGCCGGATCATGCGCAGGGAACTGGGAGGGATTGTGTATGACGACCAGGCGGCGCTTTATCCGGGGGCGGATTTTGAACCCCTTGCCGGGGAGGACGGCAGTTCGGTTCACGAGACAGAGCTGCTGCTTCTGGACACGGCGGCTTCGGAGCTTGCAGCGGACGAGGAGGACGGGGCCTGTGCGGAAGGGACCAACCGGCAGATGGAAGCCAGGATGGTGGCGAAACGAATCAAGGAGCTGGTTCGAAACGGGCTGGTGAAGGATAAAAAGACCGGGGAGTACCGGAGGGCAGGATACCGGGACATCGTGATTCTGACCCGGAGCATCCGGGGCTGGGCGGACGTCTTTTCGGCAGTCCTGATGGAAGAAGGGATTCCCGCCTACGCGGGCAGCAGGGAAGGCTATTTTGAGGCATATGAGATCTGTGTGCTGCTGGATTATCTGCGGCTTTTGGACAACCAGAGGCAGGACGTGCCCCTTGCCGCGGTGCTGGCATCTCCCTTTGGGGGGCTGGATGCAGGGCAGATGGCGGAGATCCGCAGGGCTTATCCGGAGGGCGCGTTTTACCAGGCGGCGGAGCAGTATGTAAAGGCAGGACGGATGGAGCAGGAATCGGGAGAGGGGGAGATCCGCTCCCGTGAGCTCCAGGAGCGGCTGGAGCATTTTTACGCACAGTTGGAGCATTTTCGGAATCTGGTGCCCTATACGGCCATCCATGAGCTGCTCTGGAAGATTCTGGAGGAGACGGGATACGGCCTTTATATCGCCGCCATGCCGGGGGGAGAACAGCGGGCGGCGAATGTGGAGATGCTGGTGGAGAAGGCGGCCGTATTTGAAGGGAGCAGCTATAAGGGGCTGTTTAACTTTGTGCGTTATATCGAGCAGCTTCAAAAATACAACGTGGATTACGGGGAGGCCAATATCGCGGACGAACAGTCCGACACGGTGCGGATCATGAGCATTCATAAGAGCAAGGGGCTGGAGTTCCCCATCGTGTTCGTGGCGGGCATGGGTAAGCGGTTCAACACGCAGGATATGCGGGGCAGCATGATCATCCATCCCGAGTGGGGCGTGGGGATCGACGCGGTGGATCTAAAGCGGAGGACGAAGATTCCCACCCTTTTGAAAAAGATCATCCAGCGGGAGGTGATGCTGGAAAACCTTGGGGAGGAGCTTCGGGTGCTCTATGTGGCCATGACCCGGGCCAAGGAAAAGCTGATTCTCACCGGGCAGCTTCCGGAAGCGGAGAAGGTCCTGGCGGAAGCAGCTTCTCAGGGAGAAAGCCCGGCGCCGGAAGGTGCCCTGCCTTTTTACCGTCTGGCCGGCGCGCGCAGTTATCTGGACTGGGTGCTTCCGGCTGTCTGCAAAGGGGAGGCGCCTGTGCGGGTCTGCGTCAGGGGCTTGAGAGAGGCGGCCCTTCTGGACGCGGCGGAGGAAAAAGGGGAGCTGCTTGCAAGAGACGTGCTGGAGCACTGGGATACCGGGCGGGTCTATGACCCGGAACTGAACGCGCGGCTGGAGGAACAGGCAGGCTTTTCCTATTCCTATGAATCGGACCGGAAGCTGAAAATGAAATTCACGGTGTCGGAATTAAAAAAACGGGCCTATCTTGCGGAGGAAGGCGGGGAACTGGCCTGTGAGGAGCCTGATGTGATCCCACTGATCCCCCGGTTTTTGCAGGAGCGCGAGGAACTGGCGGGGGCTTCCCGGGGAAGCGCGTACCACAAACTGCTGGAACTTTTGGATTTTACAACAGACTATGGGGAAGAAGAACTGCAGGCTGCCATAGCAGGGCTGCAGGAGGAAAAAAAGCTGTCGGAGGAAATGGCGGCCTGTATCCGGATTCCGGACATCCTGGGCTTTCTGCACTGCCCTTCCGGACAGCGGATGCACCGGGCGGCGCGGCAGTCCTACCTTTTTAAGGAGCAGCCCTTTGTGCTGGGGGTGGACGCGAAAGAGATCTACCCGGAAGGGACATGCGGGGAAGTGATTCTGATCCAGGGAATCATCGACGTATATTTTGAGGAAGACGGGGAGCTGGTGGTGCTGGATTACAAGACGGACCGGGTGCAGAGCGCGAAGGATCTGAAGGAAAAATATCACGCCCAGTTGGAATACTATGCGGAAGCGCTGGAGCTGCTTCTTGGAAAACGGGTGAAAGAAAAGATCATCTATTCCTTTACCTTAAAGCAGGAAATAAAATTTTAAAAAACATATTGACAAATAATATTATACTGAATATAATATAGAAAAAAAGAACAATATTAAGAAAAGCGTAATATTATTTTGAACTGCGGCATAGATTCTTTTCGTATGATCCGGATATTTTTTTCGCAGAGGAACGCGTTTTTTTACATCCGGATCATAGGATAGCAAAGAGGTGATAGGATGGTATTTAACACTGGTGCGGCGCTGCTGGATGCGATTGTCCTGGCGGTCGTGACCCGGGATGCGGAAGGAACTTACGGGTACAAGATCACGCAGGATGTGCGCAAGGCGATTGACGTGTCGGAATCGACACTGTATCCCGTCCTCAGACGCCTGCAGAAGGATGAATGCCTGGAAGTATACGACAGGCAGTTTGACGGCAGGAACAGACGGTACTACAAAGTGACGGAAAAAGGCGCGGTGCAGCTGAACCTGTACAGGACAGAGTGGAAAAGTTATTCTAAGAAGATTTCAGATATATTTGAAGGAGGGATGACTGTATGAGCTACGAGGAATTTATGAAAGAACTGGAAGGACTGCTTGCAGGAGTCCCGACGGAGGAGAAGGAGGAAGCGCTGCAGTACTACTCGGATTATTTTGCAGACGCCGGCAAGGAGAACGAGGGAGAGGTGATTTCAGAGCTGGGCAGCCCCCAGAAGGTGGCGGCTCTGATCAAAGCCGGCCTGAAAAGCGGCGGCATGGACGGCGGCGAATTTACGGAATATGGATATACGGACGAACGCTTTGTGAAGAAGGACGATCTGATGCGCCGGGAGCCGAAGAAGGAGAAGAAGTCCCAGAACCGGTATTCCTACCAGGAGCAGGCATCTTACAGCGGGCGCGCGGAAGGAGATTCCTCCCGGGGCAGCAGCTATTCCTACGGATCAGGGCAGCAGACCTATGAAAAAGGGAGTCATGCTTATACAAATGAAAGTCATGGGTATGGAGATGCATACGGCAGCGGCAGCCAGGGGAATACTTCTTACCGGCAGAAAACCGGCCCATGGACGAACCGGGGGCTGAAAATCCTGTTGATCGCGCTGATCGTCCTCTGCGCGGTGCCGGTGGCATTTCCGGTGCTGATCGCGGCAGCGGCGGTGATTTTCGGGGTGGTGGCTGCCGCAGTTTCCATATTCTTTGCGTTGGTGATTGGCGCTGCCGCGGTGGGGATTTCCGGGATCGTGATCCTATGCGCGGGACTTTCAAAGCTGGCCGTCCTGCCCTCTGCAGCCCTTCTGACAGCGGGGATCGGACTTCTGACCTTTGTCATAGGGCTGATTGCGGCGGTGGCGGCAGTGCGTCTGTGTATGCTGATCTATCCGGCACTGTTCCGGTTTCTGGTGGGGATCTGCCGGAAGCCATTTCAAAGAAAGGCAGGGATGTAGGTGATGAAAAAGCATTGGAAGGTCTTTTGGGGAATGTGTATTGCTCTGGGCATCCTGGGAATCGCATTGTGCATTTCCGGAATGCTGCTGGGGGCAACGATGGAAGCCGTCCGGGGGACATTCGGTATTTCGGGGATGAAAAATTTTTGGGAATCAAGCGGCTCCGTTGTGGACGTGGAAACACTGGTGGAGAATCATGATGCAGGAAGTGAAAGCGGAAGCGGCGATGGATACGGCGATTCCTATCCGGGCCGGAAGTTTCCGGATATCCGGGAACTGAAGATCGACGTGACCTGTCTGGAAGTGTATATTGCGAAATGGGGCGGCAGCGAGATTCTTGCGGATACAGACAATGTGAACCAGGAGATCCTGGATGATTTTGTGATGACCGGCAAAGACGGAGAACTCAAGATTGAGCTGAAGAACAGAAACAAATGGGAAAAGATGTTCCAGGGCGCATATTGTCAGGGAACCCTGTTTCTCCAAATTCCCGCGGATCTGCAGTTTGAGAAGGCAAAGATTCAGGTGGGCGCCGGGGTATTGAAGGCAGACGACCTGCGCGCAGAGGAACTGGAGATCCAGGTCGGTGCGGGAGAGGTGTATCTGGATTCCTTCCAGGCGCAGGAGATGGATCTGGAATGCGGTGCGGGAGAAGCCGTTCTTTACGGCGACGCGCTGCGGGAGGCAAAGATCGAATGCGGTGTAGGCACCGTCCACTATACGGCGTCCGGGAGCCAGGAGGATTATAATTACGAGGTGGAATGCGGGATCGGTTCTGTGACCGTGGGAGGAGACACCTACAGCGGACTGGGCAGCGAGCACAAGATTCATAACGGCGGAAGCAAAAAGATGGAGATTGAGTGCGGCATCGGCCTGGTAGACGTGTCCTTTGACGGCTGAGATAAAACGCGGCTTTGCCGTACCGGCCGATCCAAAAGAAAAGGGGATCTGCCGTACTGTGAACAGACAATCAATAGAAAGGAGACATAGAGAATGGATCAGAAGAGAATTTATCGTTCAAGACAAAACAGGATGATCTGCGGAGTATGCGGAGGTGTGGGAGAATATTTCAATATCGACCCCACGCTGATCCGTCTGGCTGTGGCGCTGGCCGGGGTGTGCAGCTTCGGAACCTGCGGGCTGGCCTATTTTGTGGCGGCGGTGATCATACCGGATGAAATGTAAAAACAGCAGGAAAAGAAAGGTTCTAAGATTTAGAAAATAGTTTCCTGCAGAGGGGTTCTTTTAGAAAAGGCATTCTTTTTTGAATGCCTTTTTACTTTCTGGCAATACTTCTTGTGTACGGCCCGGCCCGGCATCAGCGCGGCGCGAGGGTGCGCGGACCCGGCGTATGAGTTTCATAGCAGAGATAGAAGGAGGAGGCTGTGATGTCTGGAAAGAAGAACCAGAAGATTGACTTAAAGAATCTGGAACCGGAAGAAAAGCTGAAATATGAGATCGCGGAAGAACTGGGACTCCTTGACCGGGTCCTGCAGGACGGGTGGCGCTCCCTGTCCTCCAAGGAGACGGGGCGGATCGGGGGAATGATCACCCGCAGGAAACGGATGCATCCTGGGGAAGACGGACAGAAAAAGTAAGCCCAACTGTTATAAAAGTGTGAAATTAAACACAGGTGGTTGAAAAAAGAAGACATTTTTGATACAATTGTACGAATCGGGAAAAAGAAACGGGTGAGTTGTCATGGAAAATAAGATAGATATCTTTGAGATAGACATCGATGCACTGACTGCAAAGGACACGCTCAAAAGAATCGTACAATTTATGGAAAGCGAAACGGTCAATACCGTGGAGATCGTGACTCTGGAGCTGCTGGTACACGGGCAGGATGATTCGGAGTGGCGGGAGATGATGCGGCAGATGGATCTGGTACTGCCGGGGGAGAAGGAGATCCTGGAGGCTTCGGAGAAAGCGGCGGGGCCTTTGGGCGGCGCCGCCGGGAGCAACGGCCGTCTGATGAAGGAGATGGAAAAGCGGGTATTTTTGAAAATGTTTCTGAAGTATCTCCAGAGGACAGGCAAGAAGGTATTTCTTCTGGCAGACCAGGAGACGGATCTTTTGCTGCTCCAGGAGAAGCTGAGGCCTTATGCAAAGGGATTTCTGCCCGCCGGACATGCCCTGCTGCCCCAGGAAGGCGGCAGGAAGGACAGTGTCATCAATGAGATCAACGGTGCGGAACCGGACTGTATCATATCCGTGCTGCCTTATCCGGAGCAGGAGCGGTTCATCACCGAGGCAAAGGCGCTTTTGAACGCCCGTCTCTGGATCGGCTGCAGCCTGATCCTGCTGCAGGAGGAAAATATAAAAAAGCCTTCGGGAAAGCTTCGAAAATTTTTACTGAAACGGACGCTGCGTCATCTGG
>Ga0137306_101982_pt1 | contig 18552 bp, 19 predicted proteins | sample Inofroosms_March_FD_97187 | JGI IMG/M metagenome (GOLD analysis project Ga0137306, IMG submission 97187) | Mouse cecal microbial communities from Vienna, Austria - N-Acetylneuraminic and N-Acetylglucosamine D2O microcosms_March | ecosystem: Host-associated > Mammals > Digestive system > Large...
AGTACCGAGATTGATACAAAACAGATATGCAGGGCTGGCTTAAATCCCTTGTTTTCAAGGACTTTTGCTTTTATGGACTCGCAGAGTCTTATTTTTTTGCCGAACGGAACTGGCGGCATTATGACTTTGGTGCAAATTTGAACGAACGTGAAAAAATGAACGAACTAAAAAGAGTTCGTTCATTTTTGTGCTGACAGTATCAAGTGCCTAAACCGTAGAAAAAATCTTTTGGATGCCTTGTTGAATAACGGCGAATGACAATTTCTGTCGTATCACGAAATATAATCAAATATCATATAAAGTAAAAAAATATTACAAAATTACTTGAAATTTGAAGGCGAGTGTGATATAATATAAAAGAGACTTTTGTGTCAACAGCATAGAGGTGATTTAATGAGTGGGAAGAACGCAAACGAAGAGAACTATATCAGCATTGACGAAGCGGCAGAATATCTGGACATAAAAACGGTTACTTTGCGAAATTGGATAAAAAAGAAACCAGACATCCCAGCGCATCGGGTAGGTAAACTTTGGAAATTCAAGCGTTCTGAATTGGATGCGTGGATTAAGAGCGGCAAAAGTGCGATGGATTAGGCATTCATACAAAACATGGAAGGAAGTTTAAAGATGTCAGAGATTAAGCTATATAACGAGGATTGCATAGCCGCTATGAAACGGATTGATGAGAAATCAATCAATCTGATAGTGACAGATCCTCCTTATAATTTGGGCAATTTTATGAAGAGCCGTGATACTAATCTCAGCAAAATGCGAGATAATTTTTTTGGTTCAGCGGGATGGGATGATATGGAATACAGCGATTGGGAAAAGTCAATGGATGACTTTTTTAAAGCCGCAGCTCGTTTGATGAAAAATGGTGGTACAATGGTAGTTTTTATGGCAATTATCAAGGTTGAAACTATCATAAGGCTTGCAGAAAAACATGGATTTTATTATAAGACTACAGGAATTTGGCATAAGACCAATCCCATGCCCCGGAATATGAATCTGCATTTTGTGAATTCGACCGAGGCTTGGATATACTTTACATACAAAAAAAGGACGGGTACTTTTAACAATGGCGGTGCTATGTTTCATGACTTTATTGAAACGTCCGTAACGCCGAATGGGGAACGCAGATTCGGCAAACACCCTACGCAAAAGCCAGAAAGCCTTATACAGCACTTTGTGGAGATACTTTCCAATCCAGGGGATTGGGTGCTTGACCCTTTTATGGGGAGCGGTACGACCGGAATTATTTCAAAAAGGGCAGACCGGAATTTTATCGGTATCGAACTGGATAAGGCTTATTATGATATGGCATCAGCGAGGATGAAGGGGGCATGACATGAAACCAAAGGTAATCGATTTGTTTGCGGGAGTCGGTGGATTGTCCCTGGGGTTTGAAATGCATGGCTTCGATATTGTGCTTGCCAATGAGTATGACGCTTCCATTGCAAAGGCATATACCGAAAATCATAAAAACACGAAAATGATTGTCGGGGATATTACATCGTTGGATTTGCAAGCTACTTTCAGCAACTATCGAGGGGATGTCGATATCATAATCGGTGGTCCCCCCTGCCAGGGGTTTTCTCAAAAAGGGCAACGTAAAACTATCCATGATGAGCGTAACTTCTTGTTTAAATACTATGTGGAGGTTGTAAAGCTGGTTGAACCGAAGTATTTTGTCATGGAGAATGTCCCAAACCTGTTGACAGCAGAAAATGGGTATTTTTATAGGGAAATTGAAGTTCTTTTTAAATCAATGGGGTATTCTCTTAAAAGCGGCGTGTTGAACGCCTCTGATTATGGCGTTCCGCAAAACCGCAGAAGAGCGGTTATCATCGGAAAAAGGAATGGAGCTGCTCCAAAGTTGCCAAAACCTAAAGATGTAACCGTGACTATCTGGGATGCCATCAGCGATTTGGCCTATCTGGAATCGGGAGAAGGTTCTGAAGTACAGGAATATAGGAATACGCCGCAAAGTGACTACCAAAAACTTCTGCGAGGAGATTCGCTGACGCTGTATAACCATGTAGTGACGAAACATTCCGGGCTTGCTCTTGAAAGGCTCGCAATGATACCACCAAATGCCGGGAAAGAGGTTCTGCCGAAGGAACACCTGACCAAATCGATTTACAGCGGTACTTGGACACGTATGCGGAAGGATGAAATATCCGTTACGATAACGACACGCTTTGACACGCCATCTTCCGGGAAGTTTACGCATCCTTTTCTGGATAGAGCCATTACAGTCAGAGAGGCGGCACGGATACAATCTTTCCCGGACAGTTTTCATTTTATTGGTAACAAAGGCTCACAAATGAAACAAGTGGGCAACGCAGTTCCACCGCTTTTGGCGGCGGCCATTGCAGAAGTCATTATGGATGATATGAAGGAGGATGAGCGGCATGAATAGACCGGATAACATATTTGCATATGACGAGATGGATTTGAAGCTGGGAATAAAGTCCTCTCTTCCCCACGTAAAAAGCACACTTGCCTTGGCAATATTGCTGTGGGAGTGTGCTGACCGTCCGGCAGAACTGGTCTATGCTGTACAGCATGGTGATGAGATTATACTCACCGATGAATTAGAACAGTGGGTTATCGACTATCTTTCCGAAATCTGTGCGGATGAACAAATTGAATATGATGATTTGATCGTTAAAATTAATGGAAATCAGCTTTTCAAATCGCAGATGGAGGCATTGATAGTTGCTTTCGAGCTGGTTTGGAAATTGGCTAAGGTTAATTTTGTCCAGACCGACAAGGCGGCAAGTGCTGAGAGAACTGGCGGCATTCGCTATCCTAAGAAATTACTGTATTCTGTAAATGCGGATATTATCCACAGCGTGATTGAGAGCCATCACGATGCATATATCCGTGTGCTGATGTCATGGATAGGCTTCGATGTGAATATTGACCCAGAGTGCGATGCTGTTTTGACGCAAATTTTTGCTGTTCTGTCTGAAGGTGCTGTTTTTAAGATGACAGATGGCAATCGTGCTGTAGTGTTTAACCAAAACAGCTTATATCGCAAGACACTGGAAACGCGCCAGCCAGTGGATATTAACGGCGATGAGGAAGCAAAAGGCTCCCTTCGCATCTTGAAATCCTTACTTTCAGACGGTTTAAATCCATACCTCCAATATTCCGGCGGAAGTGTTACTGCTATGGAAAGAAGAACAGGGGACTTGGAAGCCTATCAGAGACGTGTAGACACATTCCTCCGTCTGTCTGCAACAAAAGTAGTCGGTTTAGAAGATCCAGAAGCAGATGGCGGTGGTTTGGAACAGGATAACTTGGAAGATATCAGGGTTGCGGGCGGAACAAATGTGCTTCTGTATGGCGTTCCCGGAGCAGGGAAAAGCTGGACGATCACACATGAATACTGCAACGATGAAAGCAGAATGGAACGCTTGGTTTTCCATCCAGATTATACTTATTCTGATTTTATTGGGCAGATTTTGCCGAACGTGTCAGAGGGGATGGTAAGCTATTCGTTTACGCCTGGGCCGTTCACATCACTCCTGAAAAGAGCATACTTGAATCCGGATACGGAATATTTTCTTGTGATTGAGGAAATTAACCGTGGAAATGCACCAGCTATTTTTGGCGAAGTGTTCCAGATGCTTGACAGAAAAACAGAGATTAGCGAAACGGGTGACGATGGCTATCCGATTGGCACGAGTGAGTATGGAATCACGAATGCTAATATTGCCAGAATCGTGTATGGGAATCCAAACCATAAAGTGCGAATCCCGTCAAATATGTCCATAATTGGCACGATGAATACTTCTGACCAGAATGTTTTTACTCTTGATACAGCTTTTCAGCGCAGATGGGATATGCGTATGGTTGAGAACAGTTTCAAGGATGTAGATCCGAAATTTGCCAATCATGCCATTTTGGATACAGAAGTTACATGGCAGGTCTTCTGCACAGCCATTAACAACATCATCCTTGAGAAAAATGTCAGGCTGACATCTTCTGAAGACAAGCGTCTGGGAACTTATTTTGTACATCTGCGGGATCTCATTTATGACGCAAATGCTGATGATGACCAACTTGGCGAATTTGAAAGGGTGAAAGCAAGGCGGAACAACAGCCGTTTCCCGGAGAAGGTTCTGAAATACCTGTGGGATGATGCGTTTAAGTTTTCGCGTGAGGATGTATTTGATGTCGGCCAATATAATAGCTTGGAAGCTGTCATAAGGAAGTTCACGCAGGAAAAAGGGAATGCCCGCTTTTCTGTGTTCAAGGATACGGTTTATGATGCGTTAATGAGTCCGGATATACAGAAAGATTAAGGCGGTGATGAGACGTGGAGAAAGAATCTGACCTGCGGAAACGCTGCCATATCAACACAAATGAAGAAGGAGACCGTTTTGTCGGCGTTAAGGCTGATACTGAAGATGCAGTCGTGTATTTTCCCATTGGGTATCAACTTCCGGACGATGAAATGGATTTGAAGAGGGATGTCCTGCATCTGTTCCAGGTACTTGCGGAATTTACGAATGTTTCCGACAAGGTGCTTGCAATGAAAAAATTTGAGGCACCGCAGTCGGTACACTTTCCCATCAACGCTTATCTTGAAACCATAAACTATTATATGGAAAGCGGCTACTATATGGAACGTGATTCGGTATACAAGACGAGCGACCGTGGGAATATAGACTGGGCGCGCACTATACAGAAACAGCCTGCTCTTATCCAAGCAAACCTTACGCCTGTTTATACGCAATACATTGTCCGCGAATCTGCCCCGAATGAGAATAAAGAAATCACGCGCATACATACGCATTGCGTCTATGAAAGTTTTGAAAAGCTGGGATGGCTGTTCACTCCATATATGCCACCGAAACCTACTGGCGGACTGGACGTGAAGCGGTTCATTTCCATATTGACTGATAAGCTGGGCAATACCAATAACGACAAGGACAAGCGGCTTTTTAAATCCATGCTGGATATGCTGAAGTACATGGATGAAAACACCTCAGAAAAACAGTTTTATTTTGGCACGGATTATTTTGAGGGCGTATGGGAGCGGCTCATCGACCGTGTATTTGGCATCAAGAACAAGCAAGACTATTTTCCCAGGACAAAGTGGTTGCTTACGCATGGAAAATACAAGGAAAAGTACCCACTTGAGCCTGACAGCATCATGATATACGATGGGAAAATCTATGTCCTCGACGCTAAGTATTACCGATATGGAATCACTGGAAATCCGAACCATTTGCCAGACTCCTCATCCATAAATAAGCAGATAACTTACGGCGAGTACATATATAACCAGAAACAGATACCGGACGGCAATCTGTTCAATGCTTTCCTGATGCCATACAATGCGGTAAAGAATTTTTTTGACATCCATGATGCGTTTGGCAATATCGGGATGGCCGTTGGTGATTGGAAGAACAATGTCCACAACTACGAAAAAATACAGGGGATATTAATTGATACCCGTTATCTGATGTACCATTATACGGGAAACCCCAAGAACAGCATCATTGCTTTGGCACAGTCCATCGAGAGCGCATTAGCGGCTAATAATGGGCTTCTGCCACAGACTGACGAAGCAACGTGAATGGCTTCTGCCCATGGTGAAAACCTATGGAGCAGAAGCTTTTTTTATTTTACCTCACGCTCCCGTTTCCTTTTTCTGTATCTGTCCTGCATGACCCGATTTCGGCATTCATCACTGCAATACATGGTTCTGGTTGACGTAGTTCGCACAAGAAAGTAGCGGCCACAGCGAGGGTTTGCACATGGACGATAAAGTTCCAAATCCGGCTTTAAATAAAATATAGAAAAGTATACCGCACTCAGAAGAGAATCAATTTTCCAAGACGGAGCCATCGTCTGTACATTATATTCGGGATGTATGCCACCGAGGTTTGCGTTAATTTCTTCCCCCAAGACAAACCGGGCAATTTCAAGCAGGCCTGCTTTCATGGAATCAATGGGATTTGAAAAATCAGCAGCACCCTTAAAGGTCAGCCCGTTTTGCATGTCATAAGTCAGCACCTGCCCTATGTCGTGGTTCAGATGGAAAAGGAAGTCGATGATTTTACGTTCCATAGGGGTGCCATCATAGCAACAATAAAGCCGCACTATTTTTTTATACAATGGCGTGCAGGAAACGGTTCCGGACAATGAAGTCCCGCTTACAATGTCATTGTATTCGTTGATGTCAAATTCATAAGATGGTGAAATGATGGTATCCGCAACAGTATAAGTGTCCTTGTTAAATTCTTCCTGACGTCGTTCCCAGGATAGCTGCATGGAGTCGGCCTTTGCTAAAATATCAACAAAGTGATGATGGCAGGTCTCATAAGGAACCGAAAGCGAGTCCGTTTTCACATAAACGGGTTTCGAGAGCATTAAGTACAGTGTCAGGTGGAGAACTTTCTGGTAATTCTTCTTTATTTCGTTAGCAATGGTCATTAATTCTACGGTTGCCTTGATTCGGCATATCAGTTCATAAAGAACGGTCGCATCAACGCTTTCATAATTCGCTGAATTTATTGGGAACAGGAATCCATTTCTCTGAAAAAAACCAAATAGGTTAGATTCTTTTTTATCCGGCAGTGCAATAAGGGAACCGAGAATATTGTCCTCTTCGCTTGTACCGTTTTTGGCTATCCGAGCAAGTCCGCGCTTTGCAATATAGGAAAATAGAAGCGGCTTGTCTTGGCGGGCTTGCAGTTTATAAGTTCTTACTGGCGGCATCCCCGGTGAGGTGTGCTGTATATCTTCCACACAGTCACAAGCAAAGCTATTGAGACAGAAAATATTGTTCTCATAAAAATTTTCAACGATTTCTGGCATAATGATCTTCTCCTTTACGTACTCGAAAGTCATGGCTAAAGTTATGGCTTTATTTTTTTGCCTTGCCATAATAACGGCAAATTATATTCTATATTCCTATTATACATATCTGGAATTGAAAAATCAATCATTTTCACATTACTTTTTTAAAAACATAATATAAAAACTTGATAACTTCAATTACTATTTTGAATCATTTATAATTATTGCAAGGTTGAAAAACCAGAAAAATATTTGAAAGCCTGATTTGCAATAGGGCAATGGATGCATACATGACCACCGGGCGGCTTATCCGTGCGGTCGGCTGTAGGGTACCCCTGACCTGTTGCGCTCTTTTTCCTAATCGGGATCTGTGGTACTCAACGCCACAGGTCTTTTTGTATTTTCAATGCCCCTTCTGCCAAGCAGGCGGAAAGGACAATCTATGAAAATCAAGAAAACGCCGCAGGGCAAAAGAGGAACCTACAAGCTGTTTGACGAACGGGGAGAGTTTGTAGCGGAGTACAGACCGGGAGAGAACGGGGTTACGGAGATAGACATCCTCAATCTCCACAAGATGGACGACCATGAGGTGTACATCAATGCCAAGGAAAACAAGCTGCCGGAGTGGTATCAGCCCATTTATGACAAGTGGAAAGAGAAATTCGTTGCTGATTTTAGGGAGCAGCACGGCAGGGAGCCTTTTGCAGATGAGATACCCGGCAGACACCGCATTCTGGAGTCTTTGGACGGGCAGACCGATGCGGACGGCGATAAACTTGGCGACATCAGCCGTCTTGAAGCGGAACTTGCAGTATATGATAAGGAAGAAGTCCCGGACACGATCATCCGTCTGCGGGAGCTTGTGGCGGCAATGCCGGAGCAGTGGCAGAAGGTCTACCGGCTTGTGTTTATGGAAGGGCTGTCCAAAGTGAAAGTCGGAAAGGAAATCGGAATCAGTGATGTCCGTGTCGGTCAGCTGGTGAAGAAAATCAATGCCGCCATTGCTGGAGATGAGATTTTGAAAAATTTATACAGATAGGACTTCGGATTCCGCTATTTCCTTTTGCCTATAGGGTTGTAAGGGACAAACGATACAACCCTTGCAGAAAGGAAGATATCGGATATGGCACTGAAACACAGAATCCGCATCAATGTCACAGACAAGAAATCCAGGACGGGTGTACTGGAAGGCGCGGATTGCAGGCTGCCGGCAAGGCTTCTCCGCCTGCTTTTTGGGGATTTCACAACGGTATACCTGCTCTCACCCGGACAGAGCGTGGAGTCGGTAGAAATTCATGAAGTCAAAGGAGGGAAAAAGGAAAATGAGCAGAATTAAGATGCTTCTGGATGTCATCGAGGATGTCCGCTCTTTGGGAGACAGCCTGCAGGCTCTTGCGGACGCTATGGCGGGCGACGAGCCGAAGGAAGAACCGAAGAAAAAATCCAAGGCGAAAGCAAGTTCTAAGCCGGAGCCGCCGAAAGCGGAAGAACCCGCTCCCATAGAGGCGGAGCCGGAAAAGAAACCGCCGACGCTGGAGGAAGTCCGCACAGTATTGGCGGAAAAATCAAGGGCGGGGTACACGGCGGAGGTCAAGGCCCTCATCACACGGCACGGCGCAGATAAACTGTCGGATGTTGATCCGGCGGAATATGAAGCCCTGCTTGCGGAAGCGGAGGTGCTGGGGAATGGGTAAACACGCATTGCTTTCCGCATCTTCAAGCCACCGGTGGCTTGCCTGCCCGCCGTCCGCAAAACTCTGTGCGGAGGCGGAGGACAAAGGCAGCGAATACGCCGCAGAGGGCACGGATGCACACAGCCTGTGCGAATGCAAGGTGCTGAAACTTCTCGGCAAAGATGCGCAGAACCCGGCTGAAAATCTCTCTTTCTACGATGAAGAAATGGAACGGTGCGCAAGCGGATATGCCACTTATATTTCCGAAATCCTGGAGAAGGTGAAGGGCGTCTGCAAAGACCCCGTTGTCCTCGTGGAACAGCGGCTGGACTTTTCCAAGTATGTGCCGGAGGGTTTCGGCACGGGCGACTGCCTGATCGTAGCGGACGGGACGCTTTATGTGATTGATTTCAAGTATGGCAGGGGCGTGGAAGTTTCTGCCCTGGAGAATCCGCAGATGATGTGCTACGCGCTTGGCGCACTGGAGCTTTTTGATGGGATTTACGACATCTCATCGGTCTGCATGACCATCTATCAGCCGCGCAGGGAGAACATCAGCGTATCCACGATGCCAAAGGCTGACCTTTACAAATGGGCAGAGGAAACCCTCGCTCCGATTGCGAAGCTCGCCTACAACGGCGAGGGCGATTTCAAAGCCGGGGAACATTGCCGGTTCTGCAAGGTCAAAGCGACCTGCAGGAAAAGGGCGGAGTACAACCTCGAACTGGCAAAGTATGATTTTGAGATGCCCGCTGAACTGGAAAATGCGGAGATCGCCGCCGTCCTTGCGAAAGCGGACGAGCTGGCGGCATGGGCGGCGGACGTGAAGGAATACGCCTTGGCGCAGGCGCTTGCGGGAGTGGAATATGACGGCTGGAAGGTGGTTGAGGGACGCTCCAACCGCAGATACATCAATGAAACGGCAGTCGCAGACACAGTAAAACAGGAGGGCTTCGATCCGTTTGAGCATAAGGTTCTCGGCATCACGGCCATGACAAAGCTGCTCGGAAAGGCAAAATTCGACAAGCTGCTCGGAAACCTGGTTGAAAAACCAAAGGGCAAACCGGCTTTAGTACCCGCGTCGGACAGACGCCCGGCTATGAACAATGCGGCAAACGCCGCAGACGATTTTAAGGAGGAAAATTAAATGGCAAATTTCACTAACCCGACAAAAGTTATCACAGGACCTGGCACCAGATGGAGCTATGCCAATGTGTGGCAGGCAAAGTCCATCAACGGCGGCGCGCCGAAGTTCTCGGTGTCGCTCATCATCCCGAAGTCGGACACGGCTACGGTAAACAAAATCAAAGCCGCGATCCAGGCTGCCTACGAGGAGGGGCAGTCCAAGCTGAAGGGCAGCAGCAAGGCCGTACCCGCGCTCTCCATTTTGAAAACCCCGCTCCGTGACGGCGACCTGGAGCGCCCGGACGATGAAGCCTACGCCAATGCGTACTTTGTCAACGCCAACAGCAGTACGGCTCCCGGAATCGTGGATGCTGACCGCCAGCCGATCATCGACACCTCGGAGGTATACAGCGGCGTGTACGGCAGGGCGAGCATCAACTTTTACGCCTTCAACAGCAATGGAAACCGCGGCATCGCCTGTGGTTTGAACAACCTTCAGAAGATCCGTGACGGGGAGCCTTTGGGCGGCAAGACCAGAGCCGAGGACGATTTCGCGGACGAGAGTGAGGACGACTTCCTCTCGTAAGCACATAGCATAACGGCGGGCGGCGGGAATGTCTGATTTTGGACGATCCCGCCGCCTTTAATATTCAGGAAAGGATGACAATATGGGAAAAATCAAGACGCTTTCGCTGGACTTGGAGACCTACAGCGATGTGGATTTATCCAAGTGCGGCGTGTATAAATATGCGGAATCCCCCGCTTTTGAAATCCTGCTGTTCGGCGTGTCAGTGAACGGCGGGGACATTGCGGTGTATGACCTGGTGCGGGGCGATGAAGTGCCGAAGGAGATTATTGCGGCACTTTCCGATGAAACGGTTACCAAGTGGGCATATAATGCGGCGTTTGAACGGGTGTGTCTGTCAAATTATCTTGAAGAATGGCTGGAGCCGGAGGGCTGGCGCTGCACGATGGTGTGGTCGGCTTACCTTGGGCTGCCGCTTTCACTGGAAAGCGTGGGTGCGGCGCTTGGGCTGGAAAAGCAGAAGCTGACCGAGGGCAAAGACCTGATTCGCTATTTCTGCGTTCCCTGCAAGCCCACCAAGGCGAATGGCGGAAGGACACGCAACCTGCCGGAGCATGACAGAGAGAAATGGGAGCGTTTCAAAACATACAACTTCCGTGATGTGGAAACGGAAATGCAGATACAGCAGCGGCTTTCAAAGTTCCCCGTACCAGATTTCGTGTGGGAGGAATACCGCCTCGACCAGGAGATCAATGATCGGGGCATCGGCGTGGACATGGAGATGGTGCGTCGGGCAATCGCCATGGACGGGCGCTCCAAGGCGGAGCTGTCGGCGGCAATGAAAAAACTGACGGAACTGGAGAACCCCAATTCCGTACAGCAGATGAAGCAGTGGCTTTTGGAGAATGGGATGAAGACGGATGCGCTGGATAAGAAGGCGGTGGCGGAACTGCTGAAGGATGCGCCAGAGCCGTTAAAGACCGTGCTTACCCTGCGTCAGCAACTTGCCAGGTCATCGGTCAAGAAATACACGGCGATGGAGAATGCGGTATGTGCCGACAGCCGCGCGCATGGGATGTTCCAATTTTATGGAGCCAATCGCACCGGGCGGTACAGCGGACGCATAATCCAGCTTCAGAACCTGCCGCAGAACCATATCCCGGACTTGACGCAGGCACGGGCATTGGTGCAGTGCGGGGATTATGACGCTCTGAAACTGCTCTACGAGGATGTCCCCGACACGCTCTCGCAGCTCATCCGAACGGCGTTTGTGCCGCAGGACGGCAGGAAATTCATCGTGGCGGACTTTTCCGCCATTGAGGCCAGGGTGATTGCATGGCTTGCCGGGGAGAAATGGCGGCTGAAGGTGTTCGAGGACGGCGGCGACATTTACTGCGCATCCGCAAGCCAGATGTTCCGCGTCCCCGTTGAAAAGCACGGCGTGAACGGCCATCTGCGGCAGAAAGGCAAAATCGCTGAGTTGGCATTAGGCTACGGCGGCTCGGTCGGCGCACTGAAATCCATGGGTGCTTTGGAGATGGGGCTTGCCGAAGAGGAACTGCAGCCGCTGGTGGATATGTGGCGGAGTTCAAACCCACACATTATCGAACTTTGGTGGGATGTTGACCGCGCGGTGAAGGAGTGCATCAAAAAGCGGATATTCACGGAGACACACGGCATCCGCTTCGTTTACCAGAGCGGCATGATGTTCATCACGCTCCCGTCCGGCAGGCGGCTTGCCTATGTGAGGCCGGGGATCGGCGAGAACCGTTTTGGCGGGGAGTCCGTCACCTACATGGGCGTGGGCGGCACGAAGAAATGGGAGCGGCTGGAAACCTTCGGCGGCAAGCTGGTGGAGAACATCGTGCAGGCGGTCAGCCGGGATATCCTGTGCTACGCCATGCGGACACTCTCCTGCTGTTCCATCGTGGCGCACGTCCATGACGAGATCATTATTGAAGCGGACAGGCGGATGTCCCTTGCCGCCGTTTGTGAGCAGATGGGCAGGACGCCGCCATGGGCAAAGGGACTTCTTTTGCGGGCGGACGGATACGAATGTGATTTTTACCAGAAAGATTAGGTGGCCATATGGAACGGCTGCGGATTGAATATGAGACGGGATATATGGAACTGAATATAGCCGTGTTTTTCCCCTGCCCTATTCAGAAGGCACGGAAGATTGCGAAACTTATCAACCGGTACTGCTCCGATGAGACAAGGGCAGAGCTGCTTTCCACTCTGTGTGAGCTGGCGGACGGATATGCGGCGCTTTGCGGTGAGCATAAGCGGAAGATGTCGGAACTGTCAGAGGACTCGTCCGGGTACTGTTACTGGAGGGCGCAGTTTAACAGGACGGAAACGCTGCGGAAAAGGATGGAGCGGAACATCAGACTGATACAGTAGCAAAATGGATAAACGGGCATCTGTTTTACTCCTTGGCAGACAGATGCCTGTTTTTTTATCGTATCAGGTCAGCGCAATTTTGTGCCGGCCTCGTTTGCATCACAGGAGATTTAACGCATCGGATTCCCGTTTTGGGAATGTGCCTGCAGGTCATACCAGACATTTATAAAAATTTTTCGGCGGCTGCTTCGGATTTGGCAGTTTTCCTTTGCCTATAGAGGCAGGAGACAGCAAAGACTGCCTTACTTTACAGAAAAACGGAGGTAATTCGTATGCATGAATTACAGATTTTTAAGAGCGAGGAATTCGGCTCTGTCCGCACAATGGTCATTGGAGACGAGCCGTATTTTGTCGGAAAAGATGTGGCGGGGATTCTCGGCTACAAGGACACCTCGGATGCGCTCAAACGCCATGTTGACAGCGATGATAAGCTGAGTCGGTGTTTTACCGACTCAGGCCAGGGCCGCGAAATGTACGTCATTAACGAGAGCGGTCTTTACAGCCTTATCCTCTCAAGCAGGCTGCCGGCGGCGAAAAGGTTCAAACGCTGGGTAACGTCCGAGGTGTTGCCCGCCATCCGAAAGCATGGCGTGTATGCGGTGGACGAGCTGCTTGCCGATCCCGACACGCTGATTGCGGCACTTACACAGCTGAAGGCGGAGAGGGAAAAAGCAAGGGTGCTGACGGAGACGGTGGCTGTCCAGAAGCAGCAGATCGCAGAGATGAAGCCGAAGGCGAGCTACTACGATGTGGTTCTGAACTGCAAAGACCTTGTGGCAATTTCGGTAATCGCCAAGGACTACGGCTGGTCGGCTAACCGCATGAACCGGTATCTGCACGGAAAAGGCGTGCAGTTCAAGCAGGGCGGCATCTGGCTGCTGTACCAGAAATATGCCGAGAGGGGCTACACAAGCACCAAAACCCACAGCTATCCGGCAAATGACGGCACCGTCCACACGAAGGTACACACCTACTGGACGCAGCAGGGGCGGCTGTTCATCTACGACCTGCTTAAGGCGGACGGCATTCTGCCCACGATGGAACGGGAGGACGGATATGATGATTGATAAGAAAAACTCGGAAGGGTACATGGATCCGACCACATATCACGCACTGACAAAAATCGAAAAGGAAGAAAAGGCGGCCCGCAGGGCTGCCTGCTTCCGGCCGCTGGTCTATATCTGCAGCCCGTTCAGCGGCGACATTGACAGCAATACCGAAAAAGCACGGCGCTACTCCCGCTTTGCGGTTGATAAGGGCACTATCCCTCTGACCGTACATTTGCTTTTTCCGCAGTTTCTGTCTGAAAAGACGGAACGCCCGCTTGCCCTCTATATGGGCAAAGTGATCCTTGCAAAATGCCAGGAGGTATGGGTGTTTGGCAGCCATATATCTGAGGGCATGGCTGCGGAAATTGTGAGGGCGAAAAAGTTGGGCAAGACTATCCGCTATTTCACAGAAGGATTGGAGGAGGTTAAGGCAGATGCGTGATTTACCAATTGCTTACGGACACAGCAGCCATGCGAAGAAATGGTCGAACAAGACCACGACTTTCGATGACCTGTGTGAGAGACTGAAAACCACCATCCGGACGCCGGAGTCGGTGGAAGAATACGCAAAGATGAAGTCAAAGGAGCGCGAAGCGGCAAAAGACCACGGCGGCTTTGTCTGCGGAGCCCTGACAGGCGGCAGGCGTCTCTTGCAGAATGTGGCGTGCCGTTCCGTGATCAGCCTGGACGGGGACAGGGTTACGGCGGTGTTTGTGGACGATTACAAGAATCGGATGAAATACCGCTCCTGCCTTTACTCCACGCACGGTCATGTGCCGGAGAGTCCGAGGGTGCGGGTACTGATTCCGCTTACGAGGGATGTGACGCCGGAGGAATATGTCGCCATCTCAAGGTATGTGGCGGAGGAGCTTGGCATCGATATGTTTGACGAATGCTCCTATATCCCGAACCAGATGATGTACTGGCCGAGTACGCCGTCGAACGGCGAATACCTGTATCTTGTGACGGACGGCGGCTGGCTTGACCCGGATGATATCCTTTCGGCGCATCCCGAGTGGACGGATCCGGCAAGGCTGCCCACGTCCTCCAGGGAGAGCGAGGCGAAGGGTGTCAGCGATAAGAAACAGGCGGACCCTTTGGAGAAGGACGGCATTGTCGGCGTTTTCAATAATGCCTATTTTCCCGTCAATCTCGCTATGGATGCCTTCCTGGGTGACATTTACGAGCTGTCATCGGACGGCAGCCGATACCGCTATAAAGAGTCGAGCAGCCAGCCAGGTGTGGAAATCAAGGAGGGCGGCAAGTTCGTATACAGCCACCATGCCAAAGACCCGGCGTATCTGAGACTCTGCAGCGCATTCGACATCGTCCGCATCCACTTGTTTGGCGGTGATGACGACAAGAAATCCTTCCGGGAGATGGCGGATTTCGCAAGTAAGGACGAGAAGGTCAAGCTGCTGATTTTGGAGGAAAAGCAGAGGGGCGCGGCGGACTTCGCGGAGGACGATGATTCCTGGAAAAAGCAGCTGGAATATGAATCCCGGTCAACGGCTCTGAAAAATTCACTCCATAATATCACGCTGATCATGGAGAACGAGCCGAACCTCAAGGGCATCGTTTTCAACCAGCTCGCCGACGGGATGGAGATTAAGGGCGAGGTGCCGTGGAAGCATCCGGCGAGGTTCTGGCGGGACGCGGACGACGCCCAGCTCATCAGCTTTGTGGATTCCCACTACGGCTCGTTCTCCGACAGGAACTACCGCATCGCTGTCACGAAGGTGACGGACGACCGCTCCTACCATCCCATCCGTGAGATGTTCGAGTCGCTTCCTCCATGGGACAGAGAAAAGCGAATGGAGACCGTGCTGATTGATTACCTCGGCGCGGAGGACAGCCCCTATGTGCGGGCGGTCACGAGGAAGTCCCTGTGCGCGGCGTATATGCGGGTATACCATCCCGGAATCAAGTTCGACACCATGATTGTCTTAAACGGGGCGCAGGGCATCGGCAAAAGTACGCTGATCGCCGCCCTCGGCGGGGAGTGGTTCTCCGACAGTCTTGCGCTCTCCGACATGAACGACAAGACGGCGGCGGAGAAGCTGCAGGGGTACTGGATTCTGGAAATCGGCGAGCTTGCGGGCATGAAGAAAGCCGACATCGACAAGGTCAAGGCGTTCATTTCCCGCCAGGACGACAAGTACCGCGCCAGTTTCGGGCGGCGGGTGACGCCGCATCCAAGGCAGTGCGTGTTCTTCGGCACGACCAACAGCGAGAACGGCTATCTGCGCGACATCACGGGGAACCGCCGCTTCTGGAACGTCAAAGTAAGCGGACGGGGAAAGTGGAAGCCCTGGGAGATGACCGGCGAAGTCATAAAGCAGATTTGGGCGGAGGCCGCCGAAACTGCCAAGGCGGGCGAAAAGCTGTATCTCGACGCGGACCTTGAGGAATATGCCAAAAAGGAGCAGCGCGAGGCGATGGAGCAGGACGACCGCGAGGGCATCGTGCGGAACTACCTGGATATGCTCCTGCCGGAAGGCTGGGGCGGCATGGACCTCTACAGGCGGCGGGAATATTTCCGCGACCAAGACGATCCCACGAGGACGGAGGGGACCGTGATGCGGCAGACCGTCAGCAACATTGAAATCTGGTGCGAATGCTTCGGCAAGGGCAAGGAGGAGATGCGCCCCTCCGACTCCTATGCCATATCCGCCATCATGGTGCGGATTGAGGGATGGGTGAAAAGCGGCGTGCGACAGATGCTCCCCATCTATGGGCGGCAGCGCATATATACGAGGACAGCCTGAGCCGTCCAATGCCTGTCCCAGTGTTGTCCACAGCCGCAAAACGCAGGCGGCACAAGGCTTTTTGGCACATCCGTGGACAACTGGACAGAAAAATCTATATAAGGCAAAAACATTAAATTTTATAATAGCGGCCACGTTCCGCATATATGCACACGTGCGTATTTCGCGCGTAAGGGAAAATTCCGTCCACTTGTCCGCAGAAACGCTGAAATGCCTGTAATACCAAGGTTTTCAGCGTGGACAGGCGGCACGGACAGGCGGTGGACGGGACAACCGATGGAAGGAGGATATCAAGATGATAAAGAATGGCAGGCCATACACCAATGAGAACGGATGGGAGGACGGTGGGCTGATTACCGACCATGGCGATGAAGTGAAAAAAGCGGTGGATGGCTGGATTGGGAAGAACATCCGCACCGCAAAGAAGATACTTCGGGGGCGGACGAGCTATGGGATGAAGCACATCCTGGAGCATGACACGGGCATCTACCTTACGAACAACGAGTTCAAGGACGCCATGCTGCTTGCGGGATATTCCCCCGTGAATCCGGGGGAACTGAACTGGCGGTACCGGATTGTCCTTACCCGCGACATCAACGACAATCCCAGCCCATTCTTTAAGTGGGCAGAGAAGTTCAAGTCGGAACCGTCTCCCTGCGGGGATTTCGTCAGGGATATGCTGAGGGACTTTGGTTTCCCCAAAACGGCGAGCCACCGGGCAATCTCAAGCTACCTGTGGCAGACAGGAGCCTGCACCGGGGCGGTTGATGCTTTCGAGGAACTGTGGAGGGCATATGCGGGAGAAGAGCATTGAACAGAAATTTGTCCACTCCGTAAAAGCGGCGGGCGGCATCGCGCCGAAACTCGTCTCTCCGGGATTTGACGGGATGCCCGACCGCATGGTGCTGATGCCGGAAGGCAGGATTGCCTTTGTGGAGGTAAAGGCCCCCGGCGAAAAGCCGCGTCCGCTGCAGCTCGCAAGGCACAGGCTCCTGCGGCGGCTGGGCTTCAGGGTGTATGTGCTGGACAGCGGGAAACAGATCACACGCATCATTGATGAGATTGGAGGTGATGCCGAATGAAGTTCATACCACACGATTATCAGTCCTATGCGATTGATTACATTGAGAACCATAAGACAGCGGCGGTTCTCCTGGATATGGGCTTAGGCTGAGCAAGACCGCAATTACTCTGACGGCAGTAAACGATCTTTTGTTTGACCGCTTTGAAGCCCATAAAATCCTTGTGATAGCTCCTTTGCGGGTAGCGAGGAACACATGGGCGGATGAAATCAAAAAGTGGGATCATTTGGGCGGTCTGAAATACAGTGTGGCGGTCGGCACGGCGGAGGAACGGCTGGCGGCTCTCCAAAAACAGGCGGACATTACCATCATCAATCGTGAAAATGTGCAGTGGCTTGTGGAAGACAGTGGCGTTCTCTTCGATTTCGACATGGTGGTGATTGACGAGCTTTCCTCTTTCAAGAACCACCAGACGAAGAGGTTCAAGGCATTGATGAAAGTCCGGCCGAAGGTGAAGCGCATCGTGGGGCTGACCGGCACGCCTTCCAGCAACGGCCTGATGGATTTATGGGCGGAGTTCCGGCTGCTGGACATGGGCGGGCGGCTTGGCCGGTTCATCGGGCAGTACCGTACTTCCTACTTCCGGCCGGATAAACAGAACGGGCAGGTGGTGTTCTCCTACAAGCCGCTGCCGGGTGCGGAGAAACAGATATACGGCAAGATTTCCGACATCACCATTTCCATGAAGTCCACCGACCACCTGCAGATGCCGGAGCTGGTAAATTCCAGGTACACGGTGTACCTTTCCGAAACGGAGCGGGAGAAATACGAGGAACTGAAAAAAGACCTTGTCCTGCGGCTCCCGGATGGTGAGATCACAGCCGCCAATGCCGCATCCCTTTCCGGGAAACTGTCACAGATGGCAGGTGGCGCAATCTACACGGATGCCGGAGAAACAGTCGTCATCCATGAAAAGAAACTGGATGCGCTGGAGGACATCATCGAGGCGGCATACGGCAGGCCGGTGCTTGTGGCCTACTGGTTCCGGCATGACTTTGAGCGGATTTCGGAGCGGCTGAACAAACTGAAAATACCATATGCCAGGCTGGACACGGACGGCAGCATCCGGAAATGGAACGCCGGGGAGATCCCGGTGGCGCTGAT